>Ga0207667_10010462_pt1 | contig 10842 bp, 8 predicted proteins | sample KBSCornC52_FD_184301 | JGI IMG/M metagenome (GOLD analysis project Ga0207667, IMG submission 184301) | Corn rhizosphere microbial communities from Kellogg Biological Station, Michigan, USA - KBS Corn C5-2 (SPAdes) (version 2) | ecosystem: Host-associated > Plants > Roots > Rhizosphere > Soil ...
GCCCTGGCTAAGCGTGCAGGGCCGGTTCGGGCAGGACTACTGGTCGCGCGATGAAGACGTGAATAATTTCCCAACCGGACAAGCGTCCCGTACAGCAGCGCCGGCTGGTTTTGTAAATGGGATCTACACACAGGAATCACGCCGTTTCCGGGAAACGAATCTCGACTTCCTTGTGAATGCCAATAAAAAATTCGGCGACTTCGATATCAATATAAACGCAGGGGGTAACCGCATGCGCAAACGTTCTGACATCAACAATGTGCAGGTAACCGATTTTGTGATCAGGGGATTGTACACCGTGCAGAACGGAAGAGGCAAGGATCCGGTGTTTACATTAACAGAACAGGGCGTGAATTCGCTCTACGGCTCTGCCGAATTTAATTATAAACAAACGTTCTATCTGAACGGTACGTTGCGCAACGATTGGTTCTCGACCCTGTCGCCGGCAAATCGCAGTATATTGTATCCATCTGTTTCGGGTAGTTATGTTTTTTCGGAACACCTGCCGAATGCCATGTGGCTGAACTTTGGTAAACTGCGTTTAGGTTATGCTGAAGTGGGCAGTGATGGTGATGTGGCGCCTTATGCCGATCAGTTGTTCTATACAGTAAATGCCAATTTTATCAACAATGCGAGTGGCACACCCGTACCGGTGGGCACCAGCAATATCATTTCAGGCACAACAAGCGCCACTACCCTACCCAATCCCAATTTGAAACCGAGCCGGGTAGCCGAAACAGAAGTTGGTTTGGAAACGCGGATGTTCAACAACCGCGTAAATCTTGACCTGGCCGCATACCGGAAGATCACGAGCGACCAGATCGTACTTGCCCAGATCTCAGACGGATCGGGTTATTTCAACACGCCGATCAACAGTGGCAAAAGCCGCAACTATGGGGTTGAAGTGATGCTGAACCTTGTGCCGATAAGAAAAAATAATCTGAGTTGGGAATTCACCGCGAATACTTCTTACAATATTACCAAAGTGCTGAGCATCATTACCACCAAACCGGGCGAACGCATTACGACAGGTACGCACGTATTTAATGGCGAAACCCGGCAGGTAGTGGGTGAAGAGATCGGACAAATTGCAGGTTACGGCTATGCGCGTGATCTTAAAGGGCAACTGATCTTTCAGTCGAACGGGCTGCCGCAACGCACACCTGATTTCATATTGTTTGGCAGCGCCTTGCCTAAATGGGTAGGCGGCTTTTTGAACACGGTTAATTACAAGGGTATTAGTCTTAGCGTTTTTGTAGACTATAAGCTGGGCGGTAAAATGCTGTCGGGCACCAACTTCAATGCCATACGTCACGGTCTGCACAAAAGAACACTCGAAGGCCGCGAAGGAGGTGTTAAAGGTGTTGGTGTAGATGCCAGTGGTAATCCGAATACAGCCGTTTCACCCGTTCAAACCTATTGGGAGCATCTGCGTTCGCAGCAGATCGTTGAATCGGTTATTTATAACAGTGGTTACTGGAAGTTGCGGCAGGTATCGGTGGGTTATGATTTCACCAAACATATTCCGACCAAATGGCCTATCAAAGGACTGAAGCTCGATCTTATAGCCAATAATGTTTTGCTGTTGAAGAAATGGGTTGATAATATAGATCCCGAAACTTTTGGTTATGGATCTGATAACCAGGTAGGACTTGAATCACCCGGTTTGCCTACTACCCGCAGCCTTGGATTGAATCTCAACATTAAATTCTAACAACACTATCATGAAAAAGATTGTCAATTATAGCTTACTGGTCTGGTCATTATTGATCATGGCTTCCTGTGAAAAAGGATTGTCGGATCTGAACGTGAACAAAACCAGTCCTACCGGACTCGACCCGGCCCTATTGCTGAACCAGGCTATCATCAATACCTCATTTCCTGCAAAAACACTGGTTTTCGAAGTTGGTATTGTGCAGCAGATGGTAACCCCTAACGGCGGTGTATTGGCCGGCGCCAATTTTAACCAGGACAGCCGCGACGTAACCAGCCAGCCTGTATGGACAGCCTACTATCAAAGCGTAATCAAAAATACCCGCGACGCCCTGGTGCGGTCGAAAGACAATGCGGCAAGAAGCAATATGTACAATATGGCGCGCATTTTCCAGGCATATGTACTTATGGTGCTGACGGATGATTATGGCGACGTTCCTTATTCGGAAGCCGGCGAGGGATTATCTGACAGGATATTGTTTCCCAAATACGAAGCGCAGCAGGACATCTATCCGAAGATCATCCAGGAACTTACAGAAGCGGCTGCAGCCCTTAGTGCCAGCGGCACTATTGAAACCGGTGATGTGTTGTACGCCGGTGATATTGTTAAATGGAAAAAATTTGCTTATTCATTGCTGTTGCGCGCCGGAATGCGGTTGAGCAAAGTAGATGCGGCCAAAGCGCAAAGTACTGTGAAGGCTGCTGTGGCCGGCGGCGTCATTACCGATAATGCCGACAATGCCTACATCCGGCATGATCCCAATTTTACGCAGCCTATCGGCGGTACCCTCAATGGAAGCGAGGCGGCTAATTACTATCTCACCAAACCATTCGTTGATGTATTGAAGAGCACCAATGATCCGAGGTTGTCTGCCATCGCCATCAGGTATGTAGGCGCTACGAGTGGCGCCGGTCAAACCGTGGCCGTGGGAACTACCGATCCTTCCAAACAAATCGGAATGCCCATCGGGAAAGACAATGGCACTGCTCCCGCTGCCGCGACGGCCGATGGCCTCGCCAGCTTTTATGATTACAGTCAGGTAGACCGTCGCAGAATGGTCAAGACTACTTCGCCTGTGTTTCTGGTAACAGCAGCACAAACTAATCTTTTACTGGCAGAAGCGCGCTTTCGCGGATGGATCAGCACAGGCAGCGCCGCTCAATATTTTGCAGATGGTATTAGAGCTCATATGGACCAGATGGCAACCTTTGACCCCAATAGTGCCGTATCTGCCAGTGCGCGTGATACATATGTGGCTGCAAATCCACTCATGGCGGGCACCGAACTGCAACAGATCAATACCCAATATTGGATCGCTTCTTTTTTGAACGGTCCGGAAGCTTTTGCTAATTTCAGGCGAAGTGGGTTTCCGATCCTTACGCCTAACCCATACGGACAACCCAATAATCCGGATGTACCCAACGGCACTTTCATCAGGCGACTAACCTACCCTACCTCTGAGTTAAGCGTGAATACTGAAAATGTAAATGAGGCTATTAGCCGGCAGGGACCGGATAAATTGAGCACAAGGGTTTGGTGGGATAAGTAGTCTAAGTATTAAGTTATATGTAATAGGTGATAAGTTAATACGTTGATAGGTTGATAGGTTGACAGGTTGATAACAGACAAAACACAAATGGAAGAATAATGAGCACTCCAAAAAAACTAAGAAGCGCCGACTGGTTCGGCACACAGGATAAGATGGGCTTTGTACACCGGTCGTGGTTTCGTAACCAGGGGTATCCCGATGATTTTTTTATGAACAGACCGGTAATCGGCATCTGCAATACCTGGAGTGAGCTCACACCCTGCAATGCGCATTTGCGCGATCTGGCTGAAGTAGTAAAACGTGGCGTACTGGAAGCAGGCGGTGTTCCATTTGAATTTCCGGTAACTTCTTTAGGTGAAACCGTGATGCGCCCAACTACCATGTTATTCCGTAATCTGGCGAGCATGGATGTGGAAGAAACGATACGTGCCAACCCGATCGATGGCGTTGTGCTGCTCACCGGATGCGATAAGACTACTCCGAGTACCATTATGGGCGCGTGCAGTGTAGACCTTCCGACGATTGTAGTGCCGGGCGGACCTATGCTGAACGGACGTTTCCGTGGCGAATGCATTGGCAGCGGTACTTTTAACTGGCTTATCAAGGAAAAAATGGCGGTGGAAAATTATACACCGCAGGACATTCATGAAGTAGAAACTGGTGTGGCGCGTAGCCAGGGTCATTGTATGACGATGGGTACTGCCAGTACGATGGCTTGTATGGCTGAATCGCTCGGACTAACATTACCCGGCGTCGCTGCTATTCCAGCGGTGGATTCCCGCAAAAAACTGATCGCTCAGTTAAGTGGCCGCCGTATTGTAGAAATGGTAAAGGAAGATCTGAAGATATCGCGGATACTTACCCGCGCCGCTTTTGAAAATGCCATTGTTATTAATTCCGCTATTGGCGGTTCCACCAATTTTATTCTTCATTTACTGGCCATTGCGGGCCGTATTGGTGTTCCGCTTTCACTGGAAGATTTTGACGCCATCGGCAGCAAGGTTCCCCTGCTGGTAAACCTGAAACCGTCGGGTAAATTTTTGATGGAAGACTTTTATTATGCAGGCGGTCTGCCGGTTGTTATCCGCGAAATGCAGTCGTACCTGCATACACAGACGGTAACGGTTAATGGAAAAAGTTTAACCGAAAACTGCACTGTTTCCCCATGCTACAATACTGAAGTGATCGCTACACTGGAGGAGCCCTTGCAGCCCGAAGCCGGCATGGCGGTGCTGAAGGGTAACTTATGCGAGCAAGGCGCTGTTATTAAACCTTCTGCTGCATCGGCCCATTTATTACATCACCGCGGCCGGGCGGTTGTATTTGAAAGTATAGAAGATTATCATGCACGTATTGACGATCCCGATCTGGATATTGATGAACATTGTGTGATCGTTTTGAAAGGTGTTGGCCCTGTAGGTTACCCCGGCATGCCTGAAGTGGGTAATGTAGATCTGCCTATGAAGCTGTTGCAAAAAGGCATTAAAGACATGATCCGCATTTCAGATGGCCGTATGAGCGGTACTGCAGGAGGTACCGTGGTGTTACATGTATCTCCGGAATCATCCATTGGTGGTGTACTGGGATTAGTGAAGGATGGCGATATGATTGAACTGGATGTACCAGCCAGAAAACTTCATCTGGATATTACCGAAGAAGAATTGAATGCCCGTAAAGCAAACTGGCAGGCGCCGCTTCCTATGGCAACGCGGGGATATACAAAATTTTATATTGATCATGTGCAACAGGCACACCTTGGAGCCGATATGGACCTTTTACGAGGCTGCTCAGGATCTGAAGTAATCAGAAACCTGCATTGATTTTTTCTTTCATCGCCACATCAGATAGTGTTCCGGATAAATGCGCCCTCGTGGCGCATTTGTCATTTAACAGCGGGAGTTCTTTTCGCAGAAGATCCTCTAATGATAAGATCAGAGTGTACAACAATGGTTTTTATCTGTTGCAAACCTGAAATCCCTGACAGGTGATTGATGAGGGTTCTTGCAGCAACTTCTCCCATATCCATACCGGGATAGCGGATGGTAGTAAGATTTGGTTCTATGATGGTGCTGATAGGATCGTCGTTAAAGCCAACGACTGCTATATCCTGTGGAATTTTTATGCGATTCTTTTTTAGCGTTTGCATACAGATGGCAGCCGAAAAATCATTAGTAATAAACACGCCGTCGGGACGCGGATCCATCTGTAAAATTTCCATGGCAGCCTCTACACCGGCCTGTTCGCTGAGGTCTTTTACCAGTACGTATTCTGCATTGTATGGAATGCCATTAGCTGCCAGCGCATCTGTATATCCCTGATGTCTTTGCGCATATACGTTCCGCTGAAGATGAGCTGTAACAAGCACAATTCTTTTACAACCCTGTTCTATGAGATGCTGGGTGGCATCATATCCGCATTTGTAATTGTTGATGATCACTTTGGTGCTGCTGCTTTTTTCTTCCACCCTGTCGAAGAAGACTACGGGAATTCCCAGGTCATTAAATCTGCGGAAATGGTCCAGGCTTTCGGTGCTTAAAGCAAGTGATGCGATTAGTCCGTCTACCCTTTTCTGAAATAAGTCCTTGGCATTGGCCGCTTCTTTTTCGTGGTTTTCCGACGAGTGGGCTATAATGAGGTCATAGCCTGCTTCTGCAGTTACTTTTTCTATTCCTGCCAGCGCTGAGGTTATAAAATTACTGCTCAGTTCATGAACAATAACTCCGATGGTATTTGTTTTCCGGTTCCGCAGGTTGCGGGCAAAGGTGTTGGGGCGATATCCAAGTTCTACTGCCAGCTGACGGATGGCTCTGCGGGTTTTGTTATTGATAGCTGAATCATCATTCAGTGCCCGGCTTACGGTTGCAGGAGAAAGTTGGAGTTTTTCTGCCAGGTCGTAGATGGTAATTTCTTTATTCGGCATACACTTACTGCAATCAATTTTCAAACAATTAAAAATACTGTTTTCAATGAAAATTGTTATTGTATGCGCGCGCCCTTAGACCATAATGAGACGCTTTGATCAAATTTTGATACAACGGGAAGAATTTGTATAAATTTTTACCCGGCTGCTGATAGGCGGATTTGTACCACTTTATCATGAAGGAAATGAATTAGGGTTTCATCGCTCAGCAGTTAGATCACTTTTTGTTTGATAAGGCTCTGCGGGTAAGCCGGCATTATTGAAAAGATTGGGTTCTGCATCTTCTTTCCAGGCAAATCGTAATGCTACCGGCTCAGGAACTTCGGGTGAGCTTACCAGTACATATTTTTTCTTTTTAACTATTGCTGTGGCCGGATAAAATTGGCCATCAGCTCCCGCCAGTTCAAAACCCGTGATCGTACTGCTGTCGTGCACTACCAGGCCTGATTCAGGATGCACGAAATCTACACGCGCCTCATGATGATTGAAACGAACGGTATCAATACGCGGACCTTGTGATACCTGGTTTACATGATAGGTGTGGTCAAGTGCCAGCCAGGCCAATCGCTTACCAATTTCCCATTTATAGGTAGGGTGAATATCTTCCAGATTATCTACAAGATCTGTAGTAATGATGCGGGCGGTGTTTTTTGTAGTAGTGAGCACTTTATCCTGAGCCGCGCGAAAGAAAGCCAGGCTGCGGTTATTCAGGTGCTTATCTTTCGATTTACTGTAATAGAATGGCGCAATCTGAACATAATAAAAAGGGAGGTTATCATTGTTCCAAAGACCTCTCCAGCTTGCAATGAGCAAGGTGAGATTGCGGGTGTATTCATCGCGCTGGTTCAACATGCAATTGGTTTCGCCCTGATACCAGAGAAAACCTTTTAATGCGTATGGTGCTAAGGGTTTAATAAGTCCGACGAAAAATTTACCAGCGGGTTCCTGTGTCGATCCTGAATCATTGGTACTTTTAGTGACTGAACGTGCCGGAAGCCAGGGCTCAATTGCTGAGCCGGAAACAGAAGCTGCTATCATACCCACAGGTACATGCAGCCGCGATTGCAATTCGCGGGCATAATAATAACCGGCTGCGGAAAACTGACCTACCCATGGGTATTCAGCTCTTTGCCATCCTTTGTTACGTTCAGTGGGTTTGGTAAGATCACGATTGACCAGAAAGAGCCGTATTTCCGGATTCTTTTCCTGATTAACCTGCATTGAATCGAGACCCTGAGATCGTGTAGCTTTATAAAAATGGATGCTTTTATTCATGGTATATTCCATGTTGCTTTGTCCGGAACAAAGCCACACCTCTCCTACCAATACATCTTTATACTCAACGGTATCGCCGCTGATCACAAAAAGTGATTGCCCATTGTTGTCGGCGGGCATGGCATCGAGCCAGAGCGTAAAGGAGCCATCTGCAGCGGCCACACCTTCTTTCACTTGTTTACCAAAAACCAATTTTACGGGAGCGCCTGCTGCAGCGTTACCCCAAACCGGTACCGGCTGATCACGTTGGAGCACCATATGATCACCAAATACGAGCGATAATTCAGGTTTGGCAGCAGCGTTCAATGCAATAAAGAGTGATACGCAAAAAAGTAAGTATTTCAGGGCTTTCATGTTTTAAATGGCTACAGACGGTTTTATAAGCCGTCAATATACATTGAAAAAAATCTGTAACCGTCCTGTACCTGGGTCTATTGGCTATAGAACCCATAAATGCGCCGGAAACACCGTGTTGAATTGGCCTTATCACTTTTGTATTTGATAGTGCAGCTTAACAGTGTTGTTATTAAGTTTGGTAACCTCCAGCAGATTTAGCTTTAAGTCAGATGCTACTCCTTTTATCAGTGGCAAACCGTTTGTAAAAAGCACAGGTTCCATTACAAAATAAATATCGTTTACCAATCCGGCATTTATAAATTCACTCATTGTCATTGTACCGCCAATAATTACGGCTTCTGTATGACCTCTCTTTGCAAGCATTTCTGCTATTTGCGTGGGTTTGTCTTTTGTAAAAACTACTGTAGGATTGTCGGACTTTGCCTGATCGTCTGTTGTGAGCACCACTGTTGTTCCTTCCTTTTGCAGCGGCAAATGGTTTGGCGCAAGAATGTTATAGGTTGTTTTACCCATAATTACTGCTTTCATTTTCTGGCAGATTTCCATAAAACCCTGACCGTATTCGGGAGATAACCAGTCGGGTGCGTTTCTTAAATTAGAAATAAATCCGTTTGCTGACATGGCGATATAGATACTTATTTTCATCTTTTAAAAATTTATCTGTTTATAATTGCTTTTTCAAAATTGATCCTATTACAATACAAATCTCGCCAATAAAGATGATGCTGTTGCTGTGTGAAAGCGGCAATTACAGGGTGTGAAAATGCCAGACAGGTTTTAGCGGGCAAGGTTTTGGCGCCAGCGTTCTTTTAGCAGAAGATACGTATATTTATCAGAGGTAATTTTAATAAAGGCCACTGATAATGGTAGCGTACTTTGAATACAGTAATCAAAAACAAATCGTATGTCTAACAACAGCGTTTCATTACACCGGGTACTTAAAACTTCTCCCGAAAAGATCTACCGTGCGTTTACGGAAGCCAATGCCCTGGCTTCGTGGTTGCCGCCATATGGCTTTCTTTGTACTGTACATGAATTGAATGCAAAGACGGGAGGAAGCTTCAGAATGTCGTTCCATAATTTTACTACCGGAAACGGTCATTCTTTTGGCGGGAAATATGTTGAGATGAAGCAAAATGAGTTTTTAAAGTATACCGATAAATTCGAGGATCCTAATTTACCCGGTGAAATGACAACCTCGGTGTGGCTTACAAAAGTTATGGTGGGTACAGAAATAAAAATTGTGCAGGAGAATATTCCCTCGGCTATACCTGTAGAGATGTGTTATTTAGGCTGGCAGGAGTCATTGGAAAAGCTGGCTAAGTTAGTAGAGCCGGAAATCCCGGATGCATAAATTGCGATCACTTTTATAATTTCTGCCAACCGCTTTCATTTCTGAACAGGCAACGTCGCGGATTCTATCGCGTTGCTACCTGCCTTGTTATCTTCAACGCACGTAAGTGAGGTAAATTGTTGTGTCCAAATCGCCACAAAAATTGTGCATTCGGGAAAAACCGATCATTCATCTTCCCTTATAACGCATTATAATAAAGCATATAAAATATGCTTAAATTTTAAATGACCGAAAACATAACACTGTTTTTGGTAATCTCACTAAATTTCCTATAGCTCCCAAAACCAGAAAGGTATTCCCAACCCAGCTAAAAAATAGTGGTAAGGGCCTTGTTTGTAGCGATGCTTCGTGGGGTATTTCTCCATGAGGTAATCGTTTACACTCAAACCTTGTCTATGTTAATCCAATTAAGCGACGATGATTGTCGCAAACTCGAAGATGTAAAAACCATTTTAGAAAAAAACTCTAAAACTCACATCACCAATCAGGAGCTGGCCCAGCGCGTAGGTACCAATGAGTTCAAACTAAAGCATGGGTTTAAGCAGCTTTACAGCATGACTCCGTTTCAATTTCTCACCAATGCCAGGCTTGAGAAAGCTAAAGCGTTATTGGAGCATACTGATTATCCCATAAAAAAGATAGCGGTAGACGTAGGATTCAGACAATCAGCCAATTTCGTGAAACGATTTAAAAAAAGTACCGGTTGTTCACCGTTAAAATGGAGGAGCAACTGTAAGAAAAAATCGTATAACCAACGCTGATGTTAAAATTCATTAAAAAGGGATAAAAATCCAGAATGGATAACTCTTTATCCCGATTGGATAATTTTTGCCGTTTATCTTGCACTAAGCTTCTGATCATACAATGCAGTAAAATGCATATCCCTGGTTAAGTTACCAACATGAATCGCCTGATGTTATCGTAGCGCATTTTAAATTGAATGAAATGAAGCGAATTGAAAAGGAGATTATACATTTCCTGGAAATCTGTCACGATTGTTATACCAACCCACACAATGTAGACTTTGTGACCGAGGATGACTGTATTTACACCACGAGCTGGTGGATACAACGATTAAAGCTGCACATCTCTATCGGTGGCTACATGGAGCATAAAACCATGGAAGCTTTTATTACAGACTTTAATATTACCAATGTAAAAGATCTGGGCAAAATAACACATGAGCATTTAATGGAGTTTTATTTAGAGGGCAAAGCTTGTTTGTTTTGTTATGTGGAAGACTATTGCCTTTTTTATAAGAAGAAGGATGATAAGATGGTAGTGATAGATGACACGCTGGAGGTTGAAATACCAGGTATATTATCAAAGCCGAGTGAATTTATAAGTCATACGCGCAATTACTTTGGGCTTGTGTAGTTGCCCTTGATCCCGACCCTCGGGTCGGGAAAGAAGGCACCCTTGGTTGCCCGCCCTCGGGCGGGGGAGAAAATAAAAAATGAATGATTGTTGTTATAAACTAAAACCTTTCCTACATGCAAAAAGCACATATGAAAAAGCATGACGTTGACATGATCGTTGCTGCCAAATGTATCCTTGAGAAAGAGTACTATCGTCATTACACGCATGAAGAGCTTGCCCAGATGGTTGGTACGAATGAGCGGAAGCTCAGAATATGTTTCAGGGAAATTACCAGTAAAGGTTTGTATGAATAT
>Ga0207667_10010470_pt1 | contig 10838 bp, 12 predicted proteins | sample KBSCornC52_FD_184301 | JGI IMG/M metagenome (GOLD analysis project Ga0207667, IMG submission 184301) | Corn rhizosphere microbial communities from Kellogg Biological Station, Michigan, USA - KBS Corn C5-2 (SPAdes) (version 2) | ecosystem: Host-associated > Plants > Roots > Rhizosphere > Soil ...
CCTTGCCAGGCCCAGAACCCCGTAGGGGGCTGATGGTCGGGGTCTTCCTCCGCCAGCCTTTTCAGATGTTCGGCGTTGAGCCGCAAAATTTCGTCGGTGACCAGTCGCGCGATGGGTTGGTCCATTTGCGGGCCAAACCCGCGCTGCAGCCATTTCCTGTAGTCCTCCGCCGTTCGAGGGCTCAGCTCGGGATGCGCTCCGATATAGCCCACCAGCGCTTCCCGCAGCGTCTCAGGATCGGAGGCAGACGCCACGGGCGGCAATCGCTCGTGCTTCAGCTCGCCGATCCGCTTGACGGCCTGCTCGCGCAGGTACTCATATGGGCTATCGGGTGAGACGCTCCCGATGGTTTCGAATTTCAGGCGACCGCCCGTCCACACCGATATCACACAGGACTTCGTGGCAGCGGAGACCCGCACCCCGCAGCCCTGTACGACGAGGTCCCAGACGGTGTACTGCTTCCGCTTGGGTGCCAGCCGCTCGACGACGTAATCATCGAGACGCATTCCGCGTTTTCGCTTCCGCCTCATGGCGCCGGTCCTTAGCTAAAACCCAGCTAAAAAAGCTACGATATGGATGCCGTTTTAAGGCACTTTTTGCCCGGTCTCAAATCACCTGACACCCCGATGTTAGCCTATGATTTCGGCTCGTAAGCCTTTGTTGTGGCAGGGAAAGTCGGCTTTTTCCCGGTTCTGCCCGAAAGTCGGAAAGGAGCCTGAAAATCCGCGTGTCGGTGGTTCGATTCCGCCCCTGGCCACCATAAAATCCCTTCAGAAACAGGCAATTACCCTTATAACCATTCATGCCTGTTTGGGACAGTTTTAGGCCGGTTTCGCTGTCCCACTGTCCCAAAATTGTCCCAAACATCGGGCCGTTCCGCAGGGTCATGCGGCCGGAAACCCGCATCTGCGAATCCCCGGCCGCTCGTTGGGTCAACGTTCCGACTGTTCGGCGTCGTAGTGAACGAGAGAGCGTCGGCGTTCGTTCTCGAAGTCCCAGCCCTCGAAGTCGGCAAGGTGCATGAGATCGCAGAGCAGATCGCACAGCGCGTCTTCTTCGTCCGTGCCGGTTTCCGCCATGAATGCGTCGATGGCCGTGCGCGCCCAGCCGGCACGCTCTCCGTTCCAAAAGCGCGGCGGACGCTCATCGGGCTTTTGATTCTCGATGCGAAAGTCGGCAAGCACGCCCCGGCGGTCGCAGGTGTCGTCAGCGCAGCGGCAGGGGCTTTGATCGTCCCAAAAGTATTCACCGCGCTCGTCGCCAGTGCCGTTGTCCGTAACGTCTACTTCGACGCAGGCTCTGATGTAGAACAGTTCCTGTTGCTTGCACCGGGGGCAGCGGATGCCTTCAAGGCAGTTGGTGTTCTTGGTGGTAGCGTGACTCATGTTGCTTTTCCTTTCGCTTTGTTGAAGCCGCGCCCATCGCGGCCTCGGTGCGGTTCGTCCGCCCGCGCGGAAAAGCGCCGGTGTCAAAAGCCCGTCAGGGCCGCGAGCCGTATTGGGGGCAGGGGGTTCCCCGTTCGGTTTTGATGCCGGCGCGCGCGGGCAGAACCCGCGGGCTAAACGAGGCCAGGGAAGCGTGCTATCGACAGGGCAAGGAATGCGCCCGACTAGGACGCCTCCAGCCATCCCGTTGTTCACAGCGGCACGTGCTGCGTGTTAGATATCGTTGCTCTACAGACGTGAGGCATGCGGCTGCGGCTGTACACGCACGCTAAGGAGGAAAGGGCTAAGCAACATGCATGAGCAATCCAGCTTGCTAAGACGGAATTGCAGCGCTACGGTGGAAGACTATCAACCAAAGAGCGCGATACCGGTATGAGCGAATCGGAATCTGTCGATGAATGGCCCAGCGCCGAACAAAAGGCAAAGAACGTTGCGCAGGCGACAGCGCTCAGGGAACAGGCGAAGGCGGGAGGTCTGCGCTTCAGTGTCTATCTTCCTCCGGAGATGGCGGACTGGCTCCTGGGGCTGATTGAGAAAGGGGAGTTTTCCGACCCAGGCGAAGCGGCCTACGTGATGCTCCAAACACAAAAAGAGCTGGAACCTCACGAGGATTTACGCCGTGAGTTGTTTATTCGGATGCTGCAAACCGGGGCGGAAGATGACTCGCAGCCCGGAATACCGCTGGAGGACTTTTTTAAGAAGTTAAAAGAAGAGCTTGCGGTCCCTCACACACCGGCGATATGGCAGCGGGATTAACCTTGCAACTATAGTTCTTTGTGCTATAGTTCATGGGGCGATATTTGATGCGGATATTCAAGACGAAGTGGCTGGTGCGGTTTGCCCGGCGTGAGCGGATTTCGGACCAGAGTTTAAGCGAGGCAATCACCCGCGCTGAACAAGGCCTGGTGGATGCCGATTTAGGGGGTGGCCTTATCAAGCAGCGGGTAGCCCGCGCAGGACAGGGGCGATCTGGCGGATATCGCATGCTGGTGGCTTATCGCAGTCGTAACCGCGCCGTATTTCTCTACGGATTTGCGAAAAACGAGTTGGATAACATCGAGCCCGATGAATTGTTGACCCTGAAAGACATCGCCGCAGGATGGCTTAAGGCGAACGACAAGGAAATTCTGAAGGCGCTTAGCGAGGACGCATTAAAGGAAGTGAAACATGGTGAAGAAGACAAAACCTAGCCGGTTGACAAAGGCGCTGCTTGAAACGGCGGACGACATGCGTCGTGTCGGAGTTATGGACGATGCTACGCACCGGAAAATCACGCTGCGCCATCTGGGCGTGGCGGCGGAAGACGCAGACGCGCCGATTTCAGCGGAGGATATTCGGGCGCTGCGTGAGCGGGCGCACTTGAGCCAAGCCGTGTTTGCGCGCTATCTCAATCTGACGACAGGTTACATCTCCCAATTGGAACGTGGCGCAAAGCGAGCGAGCGGCCCGGCGCTGGCTCTGCTCAATGTCATCCGTCGAAAAGGCATTGAGGCAATCCTTTGAAATATCGCCCGTCGAGCTGTGAAGCTCGTGACGTGGCGACGATTTACGGCTGCCTACACAGCGACGGGGGGCTGCTTGAACGGAGAGGATGGAGTGTTGTTTTGACGGGTATGTTCATCACCATTAACCTCCCACCCGACGTTGAGGCTGCTCTGGCTTCCCAGGCGCGCGCCCAAGGGCTTGATCTCGCCCAATACGCCGTGCAGGTGCTCAGTGCACGGGTTCCGCCCCATAAAAGTGCCGTACTTTCGCCGGCCGAACGGGCGCAGGCATGGCGGGAATCGGCGCAGGGCCTTCCGCATACCGCTCCTTTGTCCGATGAAGCCATCAGCCGTGAGGCAATCTACGGTGATCATGATTGAGAAAGGGCCGCCTAAGCGGCGGCCCTTCTGAAGCGCAGGGCGCCTGCGAGCCCGCGGCGGGCGAGCTGGACGTATTTCTTTTCGAGTTCTATACCAACATAACGGCGACCGGAAAGCGCAGCTGCTACCAGGGTGCTGCCGCTGCCTGCGAACGGATCGAGGCCTCCGGGCGGTGAGAAGGTCTCGACCAGCGGTTTGATGACGCTGATCGCCTTCTCCGTCGGATGCGAGACGTTGCCGGTGTATTCCCACGGCTGCACGTCGTCGAGCAGGCGCGCGGGCTTCTGTGGCCGCCCCTTGGCGAGGATGTAGGCGGCCTCGTGTGTCACACGCACGAACCGGCTGCTGGACGCATAGGGCTTCGTCCAGATGATGTGACCGACCGTATCGAACCCGGCTTCCGTCCAGGCGTGAACGAAGGCATCGAGCTTCGGATAGCCGTAGAAGGTGACACAGAAGGAATTCGGCTTGAGGACGCGGTATAGCTCGGCGTACACGCCGACGACGGCGCTCGGTTTGTCATCGTTGGCAAGCGTGCGGCCCGTTCGGTCCTTGTAGCGCCCGAGATAGGGCGGATCGGTGATAACGGCATCGACCGAAGCGCTGGGCAGCATCGGCAGCACGGCGAGGCAATCGCCCTGGATGATCCGGGATGCAATCGGCCCCGGCCCGGCGGTTGCGATATTCGTATTGTTATTTGTCATAGCGAGTCCTTTCTGTTGTGGGGCCGACTCCTTTGCGGCCCCGGTTGGTCATAGATTGAAGCTCACGTAAATTCCGAACATCGCGAGAATGTCGGCCCTGTGGTGCTCCCATGCCCACGCGATGATCTCGTCAACCGACGAGTCCCGCATGGGTCGCATGGGCAAATGCAAATCAGGCTCGTCCTTTTCTACCTGCGGGCTTCGCGCCGCCCGCAGCGATCTCAGTAGATCGTGAAGCGACCAGCCCGCTGGCGGTAGAACGATCTGTGAATGTCCGCGCTATGCCGCACGGTGCTCGACATTCCGGTGGCGGCGCTTGGCGCGGCGATGATCTTCTCCGCTGGCGCGTGGGCACCCTGAACGTCTGCGCGAGAACCACGGGCCGATTTCTTCCGCGCCCGCATTTTCGGCCTCGACCGGGCCTTCTTGCCTCGGCGCGGCTCCGGGCGCTTCAGCCCGAGTTCCGCTTCCATTTCTCGCGCCGCCTGTTTTGATTTGTTCCAGTGCTGACCAGGCCAGACCGGGCGGCCCGTGCGCATGCTGACGCGGTTCCATATGACGTGGAAATGCTGCCGCCCGTCTCTGATGTGCTCGATGATGACGCGCTGGTGATCGCCATGCCGGTAGCCGAACTTCTCCTCGAGGCGCTCGCAGATTTTTCGGACCTGGTCGTCCGTGAGCCGCTCGTCCTTGTGAGGGTTGATGCTGACGTGGTGCAGCGGCTTGCTGCAGCGCGTGGTGCGACCGACCATCCACATATTGCGGAACGCCTCATCGAGGTTCCTGGCGCTGGTGTCACTGATCTCGACGAGGCGCACGCTCTCGTTCTTGCCTTGCTGCTTCAGGTAATCAGCGGCGGCGCGGTAGCCGCCACGAACATGGCTCTTGATAATCATGCACGCCTGCCTTCGGCGAGTGCCGTCTGCAAGCGCCGCAGCGATTCCTGAATTGACAGCGCCAGCGCATCGAGCATGACCGCTTGCCCCGGCAGCACAAGACCGGCGTTAAGCTGGCGCGCGATCTGGTTGAGGTTATTGCCTTGGGCATTGAGCTCCCGGTACACGCGAAGGAGTGCTCGCACAAGCTCGGGATCGATGGGCGGCTTGTAGTCGGAGCCGAGTGCAGCCGCCAGCACAAAGCGATTGACGGAAATGGCGGCAGCCTGCGCCTTGGCGCGGATAATTCCTTTCTGCCGCTCGGACAGTCGGATGGTCAGCGGGCTCGGGCGTTTGATGCTGTCGCGGTCTTCGCCGTCATCGTCCCAGGTAATACCCGCCCCTGTAATACCCTCGGGCTTCAGCCCGCCACGAGAGTTTGGTAATACCAAACTCTCAACTTGCGCGTAGCTATCATCAGAAACAATTCTTCTCTCTTCCGGTATTACCTCTGTCGATGTGTCTGCATTCACGATCCAGTTCAGGGCGTGCGGACACGCGAGGCCAGCGGCAGCATGGAACTGGGCGAGAATCTTGCTCATCGTGCGTCAGCCTGCGCTCCGGGCACGGATGCGCTGCTCGATCCAGTCCTTCACCTCGCTCTCGATCCAGCCGCGCGAGCGAAGGCTGAGCGCAATGGGCTACGGAAAGGAACCGAGCGCCATCTGCTGGTAGATGGATGCGCGCGGAAGCCCCGTGCGCTTGATGACTTCAGGTAGACGCAGGATGCGAGACGGAACGGCTTGTTGATCGGCGATGTTCATTGAGGGACTCATTTCCAAGGCTGATGAGAGAAAAAAGAAACGGATGCGCGCGGGCTGGAATTACCCGCGTGCTTTGGCCGCTTCTGCTTGTTCTTGATTTGTTCTTTTTAGGCCTGGGAGGATTTCGAGTCAATGAAAACGGCCGCCATGTAATTGTTATGAAGTGCGGCCGAGAGAACGAATGTTTCGAGGTAAAATTCCGAATAATGTTCTAGCCGTGTCTGCCTTCGTCTTAAAAGATCACTTGAGACATCGCGCCGGAGATTTTCTATAAGAACCGGAGGTTGCTTCGTGTGGTAACCTGAGGCCACTGACTCCAACGGAGCTTCGCAATGGAAAAGCGACAGACATTCACGAACACAACGAACGGCCAGTGGTTGAAGATCGATTTTCTTCCAGGCGTCGAGCTCATGCCTCTGGCACAACCAGTGCCCGATGGGTCCATTCACCGTGCTCGCCTCAGCGCGGGTACGACCATCCCAGTTCATACACACCCAGCGGACGAGTATGTACTTGTGGTTTCCGGCACCATCGAAACGGGCGGAGTGCGCTGCGAGCGCGGCACATTTTGGTGCACACCCGCTGGCACGCGACAAGGGCCACACGTTGCAGTGACGGATGTCGAATTACTAACTGTGCGCCTCGGTGCGATGGGCCCGTTCGGCGAGATCGCTGGATGATGCCGAATAAAATATTTGTCTGTTATTGTCTGATTAGGTCGCGTTGACGATCACGTTGCTTAGCATCTTTCGGAAAAGTATTTTTGCGATGTTGTGATATAACACATGCATCTTGTGGAGCTGACAAATTCTGCCAAAGGGAATTTGAACCCGCAGTTCAAACTACAAAAACGGGGGTGCTTTTGGGGGTGCCGATTTTTCCTCAAGTTTAATCGACAGCTAACATCAAGCTGTTAGATTACGAGGCGTGATCCCTCCTGGGGCACCACCGAGACTTCTGAGCGGGTCTCGCGGCATCTCGGGGTTTACCCGGAAGTGTCGTTAGCCGAGGCCCGCAGCAAACGGGACGAGGCCCGTAAACAACTCGCATCCGATATCGATCCGACCATCGTCAGGCGCGAGCGCAAGCTGAAAGCCAGGCTCGAGGCTGGAACCACCTTCGAGCTTGTCGCGCGTGAGTGGCACGATGGAAAGGATACGACACGCGAACTTGGTCAGTTTCACCTGCCTTAAGGCGTTTGCGTTCGATGATCGGTTTGAGCGCAAGGATGCACATGACTTGGTCTACTGCATCGAACACTCAGTCGAAGGATTGGACGCTGTCGCGGAGGCCTTCCGCGCGGAACGGTCGGGGAAACATGGTTCCGTGGTCAAACGTGCACTTGAGGTTCTGAGAGCTCGGTTCGCCACAAATGGCGACTCTGAGGGCTATCGCAAGGACGGCCCTGTGGCGGTTGCCAGATTTGAGCTCGGCGAGAGCGAGGAGCCTGTACAACGCGAGGCGCGGGCATTGCGTCAGCGGCAGGTGAGCGACGTTATCGACCAGCTACTCAAACAAATCGGATGATCAGAGTGGGCCGCCCGAAGTCGTCCGCCGACCCTGGTAGAATCAGGGCCATTAGAAAGAAAACCGGCGCAAACAACTGTTACCCAGGTTGTGGATCGAAATCCGGAAGGGTGCTCGCAAGATCTCTGAGTAAGGTCTCAACCACGGCTTCCTCGTGCACGACCGCTCTGTGCTCACACATCACATCCGCCAGGCGATCGTCCCATAGCGCCGTGACACGCTCGTCGGTCCGGAGCTCGATCCCACGATTGCCGCAGGCCGATAGATAGTCGGCGGCTCCGAAGCGCCACGGTTGAGCGCCGAACTCACGCATTACAAAGTTGCCGATGGCCACACCCGCCCAGTCGAAGTCTCCGTGGTAGCGCAGTCTGGCGCCTTGGGCGGCAAGCTCCGCAAGCAGTGTCTGTTGGGCGGCGGAAGGCATTCCGTCAGTACAGGCCAATGGCGCGCACAGCGTTCCCAGGCGGTCGGCGGCGACCGCCACAATGTTGGGGTTCTCACAGACGAAGACTTCCCGACCTGCCACATCCCACTTAGGAGAGCGGCGCAGCAGTCTGCGGAGCGAAATGTGCACTGGCTCGCCGGGTAGGGACAGTCCGAGTGCAGGTGTGATCCCGGTGGGTGGACTCCGCGGAGATCGTACATGACCGTTTTCGGACTCGGCTCGGGTCGGAAGGTTGAGGCAAAGTGCCGGCAGGGCCAGCTCATTGACGGTGACGCCCAGACGGGCCCATCGCTCGCGCATGGAGTCTTCGGGATCATGCGGTGGGAAGGGTCCAGTGAGGTTGGTTTGAGGGGAAAGGCCGAACGCGCAGGCTCGCATGACGAGGGTTGCCACAGGCCGTCCCGTATCGAGAGAATGAGAGTCCCCCAAAACCTCGGCCGCCAGTTGCGCCAATGAAATCCCCCCTCCGGGCAACCGCGCCAGAACGTGAGCCGCTTGCGTTAGAAGAAATTCTCCCTGTGCCGGATCGCTTCCGGAGAGCCGCTTTACCAGCGCAGCCCCGACGACGTTGGATAGTAACGCGGCGAGCCGCGGGTCCTCGACACGAGAGACCATCGCGCTCCACGCGCTCTCTCGCGCCATCTGGGCAGCCCGGCGATCATGCAGGGGGCCATCGAGTACCTCCAATGCCTCGCGAAGGGTGCTCGCGATTCCAGCGCGTGCGAACGCCTCATCGAGCTCGGAACGCCGTAGGCGCATCGAGCTTGCCGCCATCGCTGGCCGCCCAAGCAATCCGGCGAGAGCCCGACGTTCGGCGACGCCCAGGTCAGTGAGCGTGAATTCTTCGCGCGCAGAGCCCTTCTCATACCGCGCCCGCAGCCTGCGTCGCAGGTTCGCGAGCTCTGTTCCACCGAGCAGTCTCCGTAGTCGTGTTTCATCAAAAGCCATACTCATTCGCCGATCTGAGCGCTCTCCGGGAAACGGCGTACCGGATCCGGCTCGGCTCGACGTTCGTGGCCGTCCCACGACCAGCGTGAGACGAACACGGCATCCATACCCTCGCGGCGCACGAGCTGGCAGATGTTGAGGCCCGGGATCTCCGCATAACAGCCCCATTCGCGCTCGCTCGTCATGACGAAGTCCAGATCGAACTCACGGATCAATCCCATGCAGTTCGCGCGCGCCTCATCGTCGATCCCCGCGAACGCCTCGTCGAGTAACACCAGCCGGGGAGCATGAGCGTCCGAGCTTTCATAGTGGCTGCTGGCAGCGGCGAACAGCGGCACGGTCAGACCGAGCGCTCGCTCTCCACTCGATGCAGGTCCGGAGAGCGGTTTCCACTGTTTGTCCTGATTGCGCTCGACAGTAAAATGATGCCAGCGGCGATAATCGAGTGCCCGTGTCAGGCTCTCGAAGAGCGTCCCACCCTCTTCCCGCTGTCGTTCGGCACTGATACGCGCTTGCAGGAACTCTCCGACGTGTCTGCGGTCTTGCGCGGACCAGGCATCGGCGCTGGTGTTCAGCAGCCGTTTGCGCGCAATCGCAAGACCGGGGACCGCGTTCTCGTCACTGTCGGGTAGTGGCTGCCACACGAGCCGATAGCGCATGCCCGTAGACGTGGGCCGTCTGTCGAGCTCGGCATTGATCGCAGAGACGCGCTCCTCCGTGTCCCGGATCATGCGTTGCAGATTGGCGGCGATTTCCTTCTCGAGGTGCTCCTCGAGCAGGGAGCGCTCCTGTGCCGACAGGATCAGTCGTTGCTCCGCAAGCTCGGCGTCGAGTCGCTGCTCGAGCGCGTCGGGGCGCTCAGGTCGTTGTTGATAGACGATGCGCACGATCAGTCCGTGATCGCTCGGCTCAGCCGTTGCCGAATGGCCCTGCGTGGACATCGTGCTCTGGAGCTCGGTGAAGTCGCGGCCGATGTCGCGCTGAATGCGATCCCAGTCCGTTTCATCTGCAGGCACTTCAACTAGCGCCTGTTCGGCACGACGGGCGATCGTCAGCGCGGCATCGATTCCCCAGGCGGCCGTGCCGGCTGGAAGCGATAAGTCTGGGACGGCGATGGCGAGAAACCCGGTTTGCGTCGCGTACGCCTGGAGGTGCTCAGTGGCCTCTTTGCGCACCTGCGCGCGGTCCTCGAATTTGTCTGTCAGATCCCGGTGCTTTTGCTCCGCTGTTCCACGCCGGGCGCTTGCGACAACGAGCTCCGCTCGGGCATCTTTCAACGCACGGTCATGCTTTTGCAATGTCTTTTCGGTCGCGTCGATCTCGCTCAACAACTCCTCGACCTGTTTCCCGACCGTAGCCTGCAGGGTATCGACAGTCTCGGTCGCCGCGCGCAACAACTTCTGTTTCTCCCAATGATCGGCTATGGCGGCCTGCAAGGCCTCGCGGGACGCCTGCTCGCGTGTGGTCTGCTCAGCGAGGTCCATCAGAGCCGCCTGGTGTTGACGAAGGGAATTGGCGAGGTTTGTGACTGCGATGCGATAGTCGCCTAGCGCCTGCTCGATGGACTCGAGGCCCGCGGCAGTTGCAGGTAAGTTCAGGTCGCGCGCGTCCAGCTCCAAATCATCTCGCGCCCGTGCGAGCGCGCTTTCAGCTAGTGCGAGTTTTGATTCCGCCTCGCCAAGGCGTGTCTGCGCGTCGCGTCGCTGTTGCTCGGCAGCGTTGTGTTCCGCATGCAGCCGTAGCAGGACTTCATCTGTGGGTGCACGTTGGTACTCGTTCCGCGCGTCATCGCGAAGTACAGCAAGTTGGTCGGCGGCCGACTGACAGTCACTGAGCGCTGCCTCGAGCTCACACAGACGCGTTGCAATCGCGGCAAGCCGGGCCAGACGGGCCGCCTCGCGCGCCGCGTGGCCGATATACTGCGCGTCCGATTTCGTCCAGGCACCGCGCGCATTACCTAGCCGAAACTCTCCATTCGGCGATATCCAGGCCTCGGCCTCGCTCGGCTCATGCTCGGCGCATGCTATCGAATGGAGGACTGCGGCGAGCGTTTCGCTGGCGACGAGGGCCCCTGAGCCTGTGGCCGGTATCGTCGGTACCAGCCAGTCCGCCAAGGATCTGGCGGAAGGCGGTCGCACAGTCAACATGACATCATTCGTCCGCGCGTCGACCATGGTGCCTTCGGGGAGCACCCAGGCATCGAGG
>Ga0207667_10010476_pt1 | contig 10836 bp, 7 predicted proteins | sample KBSCornC52_FD_184301 | JGI IMG/M metagenome (GOLD analysis project Ga0207667, IMG submission 184301) | Corn rhizosphere microbial communities from Kellogg Biological Station, Michigan, USA - KBS Corn C5-2 (SPAdes) (version 2) | ecosystem: Host-associated > Plants > Roots > Rhizosphere > Soil ...
AAGTTAGCCGCTTCAAGAAAATAACACATAACATATTATAAAGCAAGAGGCCATTCCCACATCGGAATGGCCTCTTGCTTTATAGATAATAATTTCTGACTACCATCCATCTCCATCAAGCATATTACCCAGGCCGCCTAAAATGCTGCCTTCTTCTTTACGGGGTCCTGTAGCATAAGTTAATATGCGGCCGGCCAAACGGCTTATCGGCAGCGTTTGGATCCAGACTTTACCCGGTCCGCGAAGTGTAGCAAAGAATAATCCTTCACCACCAAACAAAGTGTTCTTAATTCCTCCTATAAACTGTATATCATAATCGATCGTTTGTGTGTAGGCCACCAAACAACCGGTATCTATCTTCAATAATTCGCCGGGTTGCAGTGTTTTTTCAAATACATGTCCGCCCGCATGCACAAAGGCCATACCATCACCTTCCAGTTTTTCCATAATAAAACCTTCGCCGCCAAACAGGCCGGTGCCCAGTTTACGTTGAAATTCAATACCAATACTTACACCTTTTGCTGCGCACAGAAAGGCATCTTTTTGGGCGATTACTTTTCCACCCAGTTCCATCAAATCAAGCGGAATAATTTTACCGGGGTAAGGTGATGCAAAGCTCACGCGTTTTTTCCCTTGTCCAACATTGGTAAAGGCGGTCATAAACAAGCTTTCACCTGTTAAAACACGTCTGCCTGCCGACATTAGCTTACCTAGCAAACCCTGTTGTGCCTTCGAACCGTCGCCAAAAAGCGTTTCCATTTGAATGCCATCGTCCATCATCATAAACGCGCCACTTTCGGCAATAGCAGTTTCGCCAGGATCCAGTTCTACTTCAACATACTGCATTTCTTCACCTATGATCCGGTAATCTATTTCATGATTTGTACGCATATAACTTTTTTATGAATTTATTAATGAGGTTTAAATGACAAGGTTTTGAATCCGTTAGTCGCAATTTAATACTATTCGTTTCATGAACACATTCATAATTTTTTCATAAGGCAGGCTCAAAAGGTAATTCCTTAGCGTTCTTTGCGATTCTTAGCGTCCTTTGCGTTCCTAAAATCGTCGACATGAGGAACGCAAAGAGCGCAGAGTAGCGCAAAGTGCGCAAAGTGTTCAATGCAAACCCTAAAAACCTTGATGAACGCCTGTGCATAAAGGATAAATGGTTTGGCTCCCCGGCAATATTTCTTTTACCTTGTACACATACTTAACAAAAATTACAGATATGAAAAAAGCCGTACTGGCATTAGGTGTATTCATGTTGTGCCTGTATAATCAGGTGGCCGCTCAGGCTAAGCTGGTAGAGAAAATTACCCGCCAGGGAAATGAGCTGGTAATCCCTTATGAGAAATATGTGTTGCCCAATGGGCTTACACTGGTAGTTCATGAAGATCATAGTGATCCCGTTGTTCAGGTAGATGTTACCTATCACGTTGGGTCGGCCCGTGAGCAAATTGGTAAATCGGGCTTTGCGCATTTTTTTGAGCACATGATGTTTCAGGGAAGTGACCACGTAAAGGATGAAGAGCATTTTAAAATGGTAACCGATGCCGGCGGCACACTCAATGGGTCAACTACCCGCGACCGTACGAATTATTTTGAAACAGTGCCCAGTAATCAACTGGAAAAAATGCTGTGGCTCGAAGCTGATCGTATGGGTTTTTTGCTGGATGCCGTTACACAAAAAAAGTTTGAAGTGCAACGCGCTACTGTAAAAAATGAAAGAGGACAAAACTACGATAACCGCCCTTATGGTCTGGTAGGTGAAGTAACTTCAAAAAATCTATATCCGTACGGTCATCCGTACTCCTGGTTAACGATCGGTTATATTGAAGACCTGAACAGGGTAGATGTAAATGACCTGAAGAATTTCTTTTTGCGCTGGTATGGTCCTAACAACGCTACCGTTACTGTAGGCGGCGATGTAAAAACTGCCGATGTAGTAAAACTGGTAGAAAAATATTTCGGTTCAATACCCCGCGGTCCTGAAGTAGATAAAATGGTAATACCTGCTCCGGTTATTGATAAAGACCGGTATGTTTCTTATACTGATAACTACATCCGTTTGCCATTGCTGAATATTGTATATCCTACTGTACCTAATTTTCATAAAGACATGGCCGCTATTTCGTGCCTGGCTGAAATACTGGGACAGGGTAATAATTCAATATTATATCAGCAACTGGTAAAACCACAATTGGCACTGCAGGCCAATACAGCCAGTCAGTTGTCTGAACTGGCGGGTGAATTTGCTATTCGTGTAGTACCTCTTCCCGGCAAAACGCTGGCCGAGATGGAAAAACTGGTAAGAGCTTCACTGGACAGTTTTGAAAAACGCGGCGTTACCGATGATGATATTGAAAAATTCAAAGGCAGCACAGAAGCACAATACATCAACAGTCTGCAAAGCGTATCCGGTAAAGTATTTCAGCTGGCAGCTTTTCAGACTTTTACCGGTAACCCCAATCAGATCGGTGAATTATTAAAAATGTACAGGTCTGTTACGAAAGAAGATGTAATGCGTGTGTATAATCAATACATAAAAGGCAAACATGCTGTTATCGTGAGCGTATTGCCTAAAGGTCAGGAAAGCGTTGTAGCAGCAGCGGATAATTATGTAGTCGACAGCAGCCATTACGTTGCGCCCAATTATGGCTATGCCGGTTTAAAATATGTAAAGGCTAATGATAATTTCGATCGCAGTGTACATCCTGGCAATGGTGCAAACCCGGTAGTAAAAGTGCCGGATTTCTGGCGTAAAGATCTGCCGAATAATATTAAAATGATCGGGGCAGAGAATAATGAGTTACCGGTTGTAACACTCACCATATCTGTTCCCGGCGGTCATTTATTACAGGCGAAAGATACTTCGAAGTTAGGATTGGCAAGTCTGTTTGCCGATATGATGAATGAAGACACGAAAAATTACACTGCCGAGCAAATGAGCGTAGCGCTGAAAAAACTAGGCAGCAGTATTGAAGTAAGCAGTACCCGCGATGCAATTGTATTTACCGTAGAATCGCTGAAAAAGAATATCGATAAAACGCTGGCCCTGTTACAGGAGCGTATGTTTAATTCGAAGTTTACCGACAATACGTTTAACCGTATTCAACGGCAAACGCTGGAGAGTTTAAAGCAATCAAAAACACGCCCTGCCGTAGTAGCTGATGATGTGGCGGCTGTTGTTAATTATGGCCCTGATCATATTTTGGGTATGAATGAAAATGGAACAGAAACTTCTATTAAAAATATCACCGTACAGGATGTAGAAGGTTATTATAATAACAATATGACCTCGAAAAACACAAAGGTGGTGATAGTAGGTGATGTTAAGCCAAATGAGATCTTACCAAAACTGGCCTTCCTGAATAAGCTGCCTAATAAAGACATCAATTTACCGGCAGTAAATGCAAAGCCAAAAGAAGTAGATAAGTCAAGGATCTATCTGGTAAATATTCCCAAAGCTGCGCAAACCGAATTCAGGGTAGGATATGTTACCGGTTTGAAATACGATGCTACCGGTGAGTACTATAAAACCAATCTGATGAATTTTGCACTGGGTGGCGGTTTTAACGGTCGTGTAAATATTAATCTGCGTGAAGATAAAGGCTGGACTTACGGCGCCCGCACAACATTTGATGGAGACAGGTATACCGGTGATTTTATGTTTAGTTCCGGTATTAAAGCAGATGCTACCGACAGTGCTTTAGCAGAATTAATGAAAGAACTGAAAAATTACGAAGCCAATGGCATTAAAGATGATGAGCTGGTGTTTATGAAAAACGCCATTGGTCAGCGCGATGCCCTGCGTTATGAAACAGGTGCACAAAAAGCCGGTTTCATTCAGCGTATTCTGGAGTATAATTTGCCCGCCAATTATGTAGATCAGCAAAACAAGATCTTAAAAAATATGACGAAGGCAGAAATTGATGCGCTGGCAAAACAATGGATCAATCCCGATAAAATGAATATTGTGCTGGTAGGTGATAAGGCCCGTATTCTTCCCGGCTTACAAAAAACAGGTTATGAAATTGTGGAGCTCGATACCAATGGTAAACCGGTTGGTGGAGATGTGAAGAAAGGTTTTTAGAAAATGAGAAATGAAAAATGTGGAATGAGGAATGAGAAAGGTGGAGCTAAAATGAAAAATGAGAAAGTATTCACTTTCTCATTTTTCATTTCTAATTTATTATTTCTCATTTCCTAGAACCAGCTTCCTAAGAATGCTTCATTTACTTTTTCTTTCTTGCCGGCTAATTTTCTTGTTCTGCGTCTTACTTCTAAGTAGTGTACGAACGTTGTCACCAATATCATTGGTAAAAAGATTAACGTTAATGGAGGAATGCCCATAAACGAAACCCATTTACCGCCATACATTCTGCGCATTGGCCGTCTTAATCTTTCAGCGATCAGATACATAGCTGGTAAGATCAACAGCGTCATAAAGAAGGCGAATGCCAAACCAAAGATGATGGTCCATGATAACGGTTTCCAAAATACTACGTTATCACCACCGAAAAAGATATGCGGATCAAGTTCTGAGAACAGGGTAACGAAGTTAATGTTGAACCCTACTGCCAGTGGTATCAATCCTAAGATCGCTGCCAGGGCAGTTAATAATACAGGGATGATACGTGTTTTACCTGCCTGAATCAACGCTTCGCGGGTTTTCAATCCACGGGCGCGTAGTTCGTCGGCAAACTCAATTACCAGGATACCGTTCTTTACTACAATACCCGCAAGACCTACGATACCAATACCCGTCATTACTACCGATACTTCCATTTTGGTAATAGCAAAGCCAAGGATAACACCGATTACACTGAATATGATCTCAGTCAGGATGATCACTGGTTTGCTGACAGAGTTAAACTGTATAACAAGAATAATAAGGATCATCATTAAGGCTATTGCGAGGGCTTTACCTAAGAATGCACCTGTTTCAGCCTGTTGTTCGCCTTCACCTGTTTGTTTGATGGTAACATCGTCGGGCTTTTGTTTGAAGTTATCTATATAGCCGGAAATTACCTGGTTTACGGCTGTTGGTGTATATCCGTTCAACACATTCGAGCGAAGCGTAATAACCCTTTTCTGGTTTTTACGTTTAACACTTCCCAGCGTGCTGGTATAATCAACTTTTATCAGCGAACTGAGCGGTACGTGTTTAACGGCGCCTGTCGGTTCTCTGAAAGTAATATTCATGTTCAGCAGATCGGCCAGGTTCTTGCGCTGAACTTCAAGGTTACGCAGCTGGATCTTATATTCATCTTCGCCGTCTTTAATTTTCGATACTTCTCTTCCGAATACGGCTGTTCTTATTTCCTGTCCAATTTGTGCTGTGGAAACACCTTCTATCAGTGCTCTTTCACGATCTACACTGACGGTAATTTCCGGATTGGTAAGGTCGATATCCATTTTCAGTTCTTCTACACCAGGCACCTGTATTGAATCCAGATAGTTTTTTAATGATACTGCTGTTTTCGTGAGGTCATCAAACTGTTCGCTGGCTATTTCTATGTTCACCGGGGGATCGGTAGGCGGACCGTTCTTTTCTTTGTCAACGGATATTTCTGCACCTGGAATGCCTTTTATCGCATTTCGTATTGAATCAAGAATGGGCGAAGTATGTATTCCATGTCTTTTTTCAAATTCAACAAACGAAACCTGTATACGCCCCAGTTCAGGTCTTGTGCTTCGGTCGCCACTCGTGGGATCGCCGGCTCCTACTGCCACGTTACTGATCACACTTTCAACGATCGGGTTTTCTACACGGTTTCCTTTATTGTCGAGTGGCATATGTAATACCTGATATACTTTCCTTTCGAGCGTGCGGGTTACCGAGTCGGTATATTCTACGTCGGTACCAACAGGTAATTTCAGGTAAACATAGATCTGATTGGGATCGCCGCCAGGGAAGAACACAACCGGTACTTTACGGGCGCCAAAGAAAACAAAGGTGAGTATTAACAGAATAAAAGTTGCGATGAGTAGCTGCACCGGGCGCCATCCTTTTAATGCCCAGCGCAAAGCCGTTTCGTAGTGACTCATAATCCATGGTAAGGCCCGATTTTGAAAGGCATGGATTACGGCGTCCAGCAGGTAACGGTTTAACAATATCAGCAGCAACATGAATATTAACGCATTGCCAAAGAAGCTAACGCTTAACTCATTGACCTTAGCATGAAAGGCCGATGCCAGGAAATCCAGGAGAATTCCTAACCCTAATGTGATCCAGAAACCGGGTTTTTTGAATATAGCCGATTTAGGTTCTTTTTCACCTTCGGGATGATTCATAAAATCCACTGCAAATACCGGGTTCATGATAAACGCCACGATCAGTGATGCTGTTAAGGTAAAGATGAGCATCGTAGGCAGATAGATCATGAACTTACCAATGATACCGGGCCAGAACAACAGCGGCACGAAAGGCGCAAGGGTAGTTAATGTACCAGCAAGTACCGGTACAAATACTTCACCCGCAGCCATCATTGCCGATTTGTCGGCTGCAAGCTGCCCGTTGCTTTGCATAAATATGCGGTGGGTATTTTCGATTACCACAATGGCATCATCCACGATAATACCCAAACCGAATAGCAGTGCGAACAATACAATAAAGTTGAGGGTTACGTGCGTGCCTACGATCAGGTCGGCCGCAGGTAAAAACATAAACGCCACGAACATACTCAGCGGAACTGACAGGGCCACAAAGAAGGCGTTCGTAACACCCATGAAGAACATCAGGATGATCAATACCAGCACAAAGCCGATAACAATGGTATTTACCAGATCGTTGAATGATGTGCGGGATGCTTTACTTTGATCACCGGTAATGGCTACGTTCAGGTCTTTGGGGAACTGCGCAGCCTGCATCTCTGCAACCACCTGCTTAACGGCATCCGATGTTTCGATAAGGTTTTCGCCGGCGCGTTTGATAATGTTCAGGGTAATAACATTCTTTCCGTTCAGGCGGGCATAGCTTTCTCTTTCTTTTATAGTGTCTTTTATTTCTGCAATATCTTTCAGATAGATGGGAGCTCCACCTGTATTACGAACTACTACCTGCTGAATGTCGGCGGCTGTTTTAAACTGTCCTTTTAGCTGCAAGGTACGTTTGGTGTTTCCTGCATCGAGTAAACCGCCTGAGATATCCATGTTCTCGCGTGCAACAGCATTGGAAATATCATCGAACGTAATATTGGCGCTGCGCATTTTGTAGTTGTCTACATTGATCTGAAATTCTCTTTCAGGAGCACCCACCAGGTCTACACGGTTAAGCTGAGATAATTCTTCCAGTTTATCCTGCAGATCATCAGCGTATTTTTTCAAACGCGGAAGGTCATAATCACCGTAGAGGTTAACATACATGATGGGCTGTTCCGAAAAGCTTACTTCCATTACAGAAGGCTCTTCGGTAAGATCGGTAGGCAGGTCCTTTTTTGCTTTGTCTACCGCATCTTTTACTTTTTGGAGCGCCACATCGGTTTTTACATCTGTACCGAACTCAACCATAATGGCTGAATAATCCTGTACCGATGTACTGGTTGTTTTATTGATCTTGGCTCCCGTAATGCCTTTGATCTGTTTTTCAATAGGCCGGGTAACCAGATTTTCTATATCCTTGGGAGAGTTACCTACATAAATGGTTTGTACATAAATAGTAGGAATAACTATGTCAGGAAATTGTTCCTTGGGTAAGGTGGTAAACTGGTATACACCAATCAAACTCACGATTACCATAAGCAGGTAGATGGAGGTTTTATTCTTTATACTCCACGTTGTCGGTCCAAAGTTTTTAAACGGACCTTTAATATTTTCTAATACACTCATACAATGAATTTGTGTGTGAGGCAACTTAGGATAATGCTCCTGATTGTTATCGGCACGATAGCGATCGGAGTAAGAGTACCGGGTTTGTTAGGTTGTAGTGATCGACTGACCATCGTACAGTCCCTGAAAACCATCTGTAATTAATACATCGCCTGGCTGTAAGCCGCTTTTTACTTCCAGCTTATCGCCATAGAGCAGTCCAACAGTTACAGGTCTTTTCTTCGCTACTTTTTTACCATTTTCGTCGGCTGCTACCATTACAAATTTTCCTTTTTCATCATTCTGAATGGTATTTACGGGAATAGTTATGGCGTTGGGTGCTGTATAGTCCTGAATACGTACCATAGCGATCTGGTTGTTACGGAATGCGGTATTGGCCGGAATTCTTGCTTCGATATAAAAAGAGCGGTTTGTTGGATCAATAGTTCTTCCGGCAACGGTTACTTTTGCATTAATTGTTTTGTTATTGTCTTCGGGCAATGTAATAACAATATTGCTGCCTTCTTTTACTTTGCTTTGATATGCTTCAGGAACATTAGCTGTTACTTTCAGGTTATTGTCGTTCACAATGTAAATACCCAATTGAGTAGCAGAGGCTGCAGAAAATGTTTCACCAACTCTGATGTTTACTGTTTCGGCCACACCCGGCATTTCTGCATATACATTAGTCATGTCGAGCTGTTCTTTTAAAAGGTCGATTTGCTTTTGTATATTTTCCAGATTGCTTTTAGCCTGTAATAATTCTACTTCGGTGCCAATCTTTTGGTCCCACAGGTTTTTTCGACGGTCGTATAAAGTTTGCGCCAGATTTAATTGTACCGTAGCCTGCTGAATTTGTTGGCGTGTAACTACGTCATCGAGTTTCATAAGAAGCTGGCCTTTGCGAATATTATCACCCTGTTTTACATAAAGTGCTTTAACCTGTCCTCCGGCTCCGCGAGGTGTTACCCATCCTGTGTTATCAGCGATAATTTTACCCTGCAGGTCAATATAATGCGTAAAGGCTGTTGGTTGTACAGGAGACAGCACTACCAATTTGGGTTTTTCAGCATGTGCTGCGGCGCTGGTATCCAGTGCGGCAACTTCCTTTTCAAGAGTGGCTACCTGTTCATTCACTTTTGTTTGCTCTTTCTTTAAATCTTCCAGCTTAGCTTTTTTCTTTTCCAGATCTTTTTTACTGCTATCCGCAGAAGAGGCCCCGCAGGATGCAACAAAAAGAGCAATTGCAGCAGCGCCGATTATAGTTTGCAAACTTTTCATAACTAAAAATTTATCCGATGAATTCATTTGTTGGTTTAGAGTTTATATAGTTGTCTATAGTTTTCCAATGGCTTTTAAATAATCTATACGGGCCACGATGGCATCGTACAAAGCATTAATATAGTTTGTCTGTGCCCCTTTTAGATCTGTTTGAGCCGCAGTTATCTCTGTATTGGAACCCAGGCCTGCCTCATACTTCTTTTTAGTTTGTTCATACACGTCTTCGGCCAGTTTCATATTCTGCTTTTGATAATCCATTGCTTCTATGGCTGTTCTGTAATTTGTTTGGGCTGTTTGCACCTCATTATCAATAGAAAGTTTCAGGCTTTCTATTTGATTTTCAGTTTTCTTCAGGTTCAATCTTGCCTCGTCAATTTTCGACCGTGTATAAAAACCATGGAAGAGGGGTACTGAAATGTGCAGACCTATGTTTGAAAATGTAAACCAGTCGCCCTTGCCAAAGAAATCGAATTTATTACGCTGGGCATTTTTTGACCAGGCTCCTGTAAGACTAACTGTTGGTATCTGGCTCAACTGATAGCGCTTTATATTAAATTCATTCAGCTTTTTACCAAGTTCAGCATACTGATATTCTTTTCTGTCGCTGTAATTGTAAGTGCTTGCTTCGAGTATGCCTTTTTTAATCTGCTCATCGCTAAGGGTGTCCTTTAATACCACCTGATCTTTCATGGGCATACCTATTAAAAGCTTTAAACCCAGGTAGCCATTGGAGATCTGGTTGAGTGTTCTCTTTTTTTCTGTTTCCAGGTTGGCGATCTGCACTTCTATTTTATCTACATCCAGTTTTTCAGCGAATCCGTTCTTGAACAATTCGTATGTGTCGTGATGTAATTTTTGAAGCCGGTCTATATTGGCGTCCAGCAAACCGATCTGGGTTTTACTGACTACTAATTGATAATATACTTTGTAAACATTAGCTTTTATCAGTTCTTCTGTTACTTCAACATTTTTTTTGGCCCATTCTATTGAAGTAGAACGAGCTTGTAGTCCAACAAATACCTGTCCGTCGAATAAGATCTGGCTTAAGTCGAAGCCTGCGTTAGCAATGTATTTTGTACCAAACTGTGCCTGGATCAATCCAAAGTCGTTAGGTACATTAATAGGTGTTCCGTTTCCATGCCTTATATCTTCCTGTTGAATTACTCCATAAGTAGCTGCCGCAATAAAGTTGGGGAACGATTGAACAGCTATATTAGGGTTATAGGTGGCGCCAGCGCTGGCATTTATTTGCGGATATGCATTTGAAGTAACCTGTTTGTTGGTTTCTTCCTGTAATTGCACATCGAGCAAAATGTTCTTAACCTGTACGCTGTTTTTTTTCGCATACTCTACCGCCTGCAGAACAGTTAATTCATGGGTTTCCTGTGCTACAGCGGATGTTACCATGCTACTAATTACTACCACCAGAGCGATGCTATTTATGCTTGCCGGTTTCAGTTTCATAATTCTTTGCATTTTTATTTCTATGCTGTTGATATTTCAAAATCAGTTTATGGCCTTTCATTGACGCAATGCCAAATACAAAATGTTCAATAATTACTTTTGTTACCTCAACAAGCTTGTATCGCGATGGAGGGTATAGATCAATATTGAATGGAATCATTATAGATTCAAGACGGAACTTCGATAATATGTCAACATCAATGTCTGAACGATAAAGCTCTTCTTTTACCCCCCATTCCAGGTTATGGCGAATGATCTGCAACAGGAATTTGTTTTTAT
>Ga0207667_10010477_pt1 | contig 10836 bp, 7 predicted proteins | sample KBSCornC52_FD_184301 | JGI IMG/M metagenome (GOLD analysis project Ga0207667, IMG submission 184301) | Corn rhizosphere microbial communities from Kellogg Biological Station, Michigan, USA - KBS Corn C5-2 (SPAdes) (version 2) | ecosystem: Host-associated > Plants > Roots > Rhizosphere > Soil ...
GCAGGTGGCCGGTCGCGGTATCGACAAGTTGCGCGCCGCCGGCGTTGCGGTCGAAACCGGCCTGCTGCGCAGGCCGGCGCGCGAGTTGAACTGCGGCTTCCTCGGCCGTCTCGAACGCGGCCGCCCGTTCGTGCGGGTGAAGCTGGCGATGAGCCTGGACGGGCGCACCGCACTGGCCAGTGGCGAGTCGAAGTGGATCACCGGCGATGCGGCGCGCCTGGACGTGCAGCGCTGGCGCGCGCGCAGCTCGGCAATCCTCACCGGCAGTGGCACGGTGCTGGCAGACGATCCGCGATTCACCGTCCGGTTGCCGCAGGACGAGGAGTTCATGCCGCCGCTGCGCGTGCTGCTGGATCGCCAACTGCGCACGCCCGCCGGCAGCCATGTGCTGGACGGCGCGGCGCCGACGCTGGTCCTGCATGGCGCTGCGGCAGCCTGCGCGGACGACCGCTTTGCCCGAGTGGAGCGCGTGGCGGTGGCGTCACGAGACCACGGACTCGACCTGCCTGCCGTGCTCGCCCTGCTGGCCGGCCGCGGCTGCAACGAGGTGCACGTCGAAGCCGGCCCGACCCTGTGCGGCGCGCTGTTCGCGGCCGGCCTGGTCGACGAACTGCTGCTCTATGTCGCGCCCTTGCTGCTGGGCGACAGCGCGCGGCCGCTGCTGCGGTTGCCGCCGCTGGCCGACATGGCCTCGCGCTGGCAGTTGCAGGTGGTCGACCAGCGCATGCTCGGCGCGGATATCCGCTTGCGCCTGCGCCCGCGCTGATCTCGCCGTGCCCGGCCCGGCGTCGTTTCAGGCGCTGAAGTCGATCGCGAGCTTGCCGAAATGCCGGCCGGCGACGAGTTGCTCGAACGCCTCGCGCAGCTGGCCGAAGCCGTAGACGTGGTCGATCACCGGTTCCAGGCCGGTGGCCTCGATGGCGGCGACCATCTGCTCGTGCGCTTCCAGTGACGCCACCGAGATGCCCTGCACGCGCACGCGCTTGAGCACCACCGGGGTCAGCGGCAAGGTGGCCTCGCTGCCGCCGATCCAGCCCAGCACGGCGATCATGCCGTGCATGCGCACCGCTTCCAGCGATTGCGCGAACGTGGCCGCGCCGATTGTCTCCACCACCAGCTCAACGCCGGCGCCGCCGCTGGCCTCGCGTACCAGCGCCCCCCACTGCGGGTGCTTCGCGTAGTTGATGCCGACGTCCGCGCCCAGCGCCTTGGCGCGTTCGAGCTTGGCGTCGCTGGAGGACAGCATGATCGCCCTGGCGCCGCGCAACTTGGCGAACTGCAGCGCGAACAGCGACACGCCGCCGGTCCCCAGCAGCAGCACGGTCTGCCCGGTGGTGATGTGAGCCAGCTCAAGCGCCTGCCAGGCAGTGAGTGCGGCGATCGGCAGCGTGGCTGATTGCACGCTGGTGAGGTGCGCCGGCGCACGTGCCAGCGAGTACTGGTCGAAGCAGGCGAACTCGCGCATCACCCCGGGATGGGGGCCGCCGATCTCGGCGCCCTCCCACTCCGGCCGCATGGCGCCGGCGATCCAGCGCGACTTGTAGAACGTGGTGACGCGGTCGCCGGGCTTGAAGCGGGTCACCGCCCCGCCCACTTCCTGCACCGTGCCGGCCCCGTCGGACACCGGCACGATCGGCAGCGGCACGCCGCGGTAGAGGTCGCCATTGACCAGCATGTGGTCGCGGAAATTGAGCGAGGCCGCTTCCATCCGCACCAGCACGTCGTGCGGGCCGGGGCGCGGTGTGGGCAGGTCAACCGGGTCGAGATGGTCCAGGCCGAAGGCGGAAAGCTGGATGGCACGCATGGGATGGCTCCGTGGTGGAAATGAGGCCATGGTCCCGCCACCGTCGTTTGGTGATAATCCACACGAATGGTCAATCTTCTGTTCGTCACATGAATCAATCTTTCGACCTCACGCCCGCCCGCCTGCGCGAACTGCGCGCGTTCGCGGCAGCCGCGCGGCGGCTCAATTTCTCGCGCGCGGCACTGGAGGTGGGCTGCACGCCGTCGGTGCTGAGCCGGCGCATCGCGGCGCTGGAGGAGGCGGTCGGCGCGCGGCTGTTCCTGCGCACCACCCGGCGCATGGCGCTGAACGCGCGCGGCGAGCTGTTGCTGGCGCAATGGCAACGCATGGAAGCGGTGATGGCCCAGCTGGCCGCCGACCTGCACCCGCCCGGCGGCGAACTGGCCGGCCACCTGTGCGTGCACCTGGCAGCCAGCTTCGGTCGTTACCGCATGGCCCCGCTGCTGGCCGGTTTCATGCGCAAGCATCCCGGCGTGCGCATCGACGCGATCTACGACGACGCCTACGTCGACATGGTCACCGCCAAGGTGGACCTGGCCGTGCGGCTGGGGCGCCTGGCCGACGTGCAACTGGTGGCGCGGCGGGTCGGCACCATGCGCATATTCCCCTGCGCCTCGCCCGACTACCTGGCTTCGGCGCCGCCGTTGCGCGACCCGGCCGATCTCAAGGCGCATCGTTGCATCAGCTTCACCGGCTACCGCCGCGGCACACTGTGGACGTTCGCCCGTCAGCGCCAGCGGCGCGCGGTACGCATCGAGCCGGTGCTGAGCTGCAACGATTCGCAGGCCATTCGTGACGCGGTGCTGGCCGGCGTGGGCGTCGGCCTGCAGGGGGATTACATGGCCGACGCGCTGGTCGCCGAAGGCCGCATGGTCGAACTGCTGCCCGACTGGCGACTGCCCTCGTTCCCTATCCACCTGCTGTGGCTGCCCGGCGCGGATCGCACGCCGGCGTTGCGGGCATTGATCGATCACCTGGTCGCGGCGCTGGCGCCGCCCGGGGTCAGGGCAGGGTGAGCCGGAGCCGCCCCGGATGCCGGCGCACCGTCTCCCACGGCAGCACCGACCAGTCGTCGTTGGCTTCGCACACGCGCGCGGCGCGAGCGTAGGAGGGGCCGATGAACAAGCCCTTCGGTGTCATGTGCCAGCTCACGAACTGCCACACGCCGGGGTCGTCGTAGCCGCAATCGTCTTCGCCGCCGGTGGCCGTCGTCTCCTGCGGATAGAGCTGCCGCCATTGACGCGCCAGCCAGGGCGCCAGGTGCTGCTCGCGGTAATCCGACCACGCCTCGAAGCTGGCCGAGCCGGGTGCGGGGTTGCCGTCGGCGTCTGTGGCGTAGTGCAGCGGCTTGCCCTTGCCCAGCCACAGGATGTCTTCCAGCTCCAGCGTCCGGGCGGTGTGTGCGTCGAGGTTGATCGCCGCATCGCCGAAGTCCGGATGGGCGCCGCCGCAGTAGTAATTGGTGAACACGCTGACGCTGACGAGGTTCGCCGTGAGCAGGCGCGGCGTCACCGTCTGCTCGTAATCGCCTTCGTTGAAGTGGTTGAACATGCAGTCGTAGTAGCTGCCGGTTTCCCGCCACATCCGGTCCATCAGCACCTGGTTGATGCGCGCAAGCTCGGCGGGCGGGTACCCGTCCAGGATCTCGAAGAACGCGATGCCGGCGTCGGGCACGCGCCACCACTGCAGGGCATGGCCCATGAAGGTTTCGCGCTGGCCGGCCTGTGGCTTGAGGCCGGCCAGGCGCAGGTAGTCGTAGCGGTCGCTCGCATGGAGCTGCTTCAGCCAGGGCGGCGTATCGGCGGGGGGCGGCGCCACCGTGGCCGGGTGCAGGGCGACCGGCAGGGTCGTTCCCTTGTCGTCCTGCCATTGGCCGCGCCAGCCACCGTCGGCTTGCCGGTCCAGCGCGATGCGCGGGCCGTTGGCGTCGGCGTCCCAGCCTTCGCGCAGTTGCAGGTGACCGTTGCTGGCCGGCGCGCCCGACAAGGCGATGTCGCGGTGGTGGCGCACGTAGAAGTAGCGGCCGGCCGTGGCGGCGTCGTCGCCGGGGGTGAGTTGCAGCACGATGGCCTGCCGGCCCAGCGTGCCGGTGTAGACGTCGGCCGGCGCCTCGCCGGCGCGCGCGTGGGCCAGCCAGAACATGGCCGGCAGGATGGCGAGCCACGTCGACCAGCCGCGTCGATGCTTGCGCATGGAAACCTCCTTGGCAGGGACGGACATGATGCCGCAGCGGGCGGGCAAACGGCTGGCGCGCGAGTGGCGCATGGCGGGCGTGTTAGAATCCGGCGGCCGGTTCATCGGCAAACGTCTTCAGGGCGGGGCGAAATTCCCCACCGGCGGTAGGTTCCTCGGAACGAGCCCGCGAGCGCTCCCGGCAGCATCGGGAGGTCAGCAGATCCGGTCCGATGCCGGAGCCGACGGTCCAGGTTGTTCCGGTTCGCCGGTGCGGCCCACAGTCCGGATGAAAGAAGACGGCCAGGCGGATGGCAGCGATGCCATGCGTCTGCCTCATGCCTTGGGGCGTTCTCGCTTTCCGACGCGGAGAACGTTTCATGCCTGTCATCGTTTCAGTCTCGCTTGCCATCTCCCCCCGGGAGGTGTGCTGATGTTCACCGGCATCATCCAGACCGTGGGACGCGTTGTGCGACTCGAACCGCGCGGCGGTGACGTGCGCCTGCACGTCGATACCGCCGACCTCGACCTCACCGACGTGCAGCTCGGCGACTCGATCGCCGTCTCCGGCGTGTGTCTCACTGCGATCACGCTGGATGCGCGCGGCTTCAGCGCCGATGTTTCCAACGAGACGCTGTCGCTGACGTCGCTGGGCCAGTTGAAGCCCGGCGATCCGGTGAATCTCGAAAAGGCGCTGCGCCTGGCCGACCGGCTCGGTGGGCATCTGGTCTCCGGCCATGTCGACGGGCTGGGCAGGGTGGTCTCGATCACGCCCGATGGCCGCTCGCAGCGCTGGACGTTCGAAGTGCCCGCCGCCCTGTCGCGCTACATCGCCGCGAAAGGCTCGATCTGCATCGACGGCACCAGCCTCACCGTCAACGAAGTCGCCGGCCATCGCTTCGGCGTCAACCTGATCCCGCACACGGTCGAGCACACGGCGTTCCACGCGCGCCGCGCGGGTGATGCGGTGAACATCGAGGTGGACGTGATTGCACGCTATGTCGAGCGCCTGCTGGCCAGCGGCGAGGCGCCGAAGCTGGACGAGGCCTTCCTCAAGCAACACGGTTTCGCCTGACTGAAAGCCCCTCTCCCTGCGGGAGAGGGGTTGGGGTGAGGGTTCGGGCTAAGCGCGATGCTTCGCTCGGCCCCGAACCCTCATCCGCCCCTTCGGGGCACCTTCTCCCGCAGGGAGAAGGAATTCACTACGGACTCCCCTCATGCCCTTCAACACCATCCCCGAAATCCTCGAAGACATCCGCGCCGGCCGCATGGTCGTGATCCTCGACGACGAGGACCGCGAGAACGAGGGTGACCTGATCATGGCCGCGCAGATGGTGCGGCCGGAGGACGTCAACTTCATGGTGCGCGAGGCGCGCGGCCTGCTGTGCCTCACGCTCACCGAGCAGCGCACGCGCCAGCTCGGGCTGCGGCCGATGGTGAGCGACAACACCTCGGTCTACCACACCAATTTCACCGTCTCGATCGAGGCGGCCGAGGGCGTCACCACCGGCATTTCGGCGCACGACCGCGCGCGCACCATCCAGGTGGCGGTGAAGTCCGATGCGAAGCCACAGGACCTGGCCCAGCCCGGCCACGTCTTTCCGCTCACCGCGCAACCGGGCGGCGTGCTGACCCGCGCCGGCCACACGGAGGCCGGCTGCGACCTGGCCGCGCTGGCCGGGTTGGAGCCGTCGGCGGTGCTGATCGAAGTGCTGCATGAAGACGGCTCGATGGCGCGTCGTCCCGAATTGGAAGTCTTTGCGGCCAGGCACGGCTTGAAGATCGGCTCGATCGCCGACCTGATCCGTTACCGGCTGGAAACCGAAAAGACCGTGCAGCGCGTACACGAGGAATCGGTGGAGACCGAGTTCGGCCCGTTCCGGCTGGTGGCGTACCGCGACGTGATCCGTCGCGGCCTGCACTACGCGCTGGTGCGCGGCACCGTGGACGACGGCGCGCCGGTGCTCTCGCGCGTGCACGTGCGCAATACCTTGTCCGACGTGCTGCATCTCAAGCGCGACGACCTCGGCCTCACCGTCACTTCGGCCTTGCGCCGCATCGCCGACGAGGGTCGCGGCGTGCTGCTGGTGCTCTCCGGCGAGGACACGCCGGAGGCCCTGCTGGCGCGGTTGCAGGGCAAGCCGGCGGCGCAGGCGCCGGAGGATGCGCAGCAGCAGGAGTGGCGCCAGCTTGGCCTCGGCGCGCAGATGCTGGCCGACCTCGGCGTGCACCGCCTGCGCGTGCTGGGTACGCCGCGCAAACTGGTGGGACTGGGCGGCTTCGGGCTTGAGGTGGTCGAGTACGTCTGACCCTTCCGACTCTCCGTGCAGGAGCCCGCTCGCGGGCGATAGCTCTTGCTCTTGCATATCCCGACTTCGAGAGCATCGCCCGCGAGCGGGCTCCTACGGGGCGGGCGAAGGCTTTCCGTCATCGATGGCGGGCTCGCGCACGCGCAGGGTGAACAGGCCGGCCACGAACAGGCTGGCACCGCCCAGCGCCAGCGCGTAGATCGGCTCGTCGTGGAAGCACAACCGCAGCAGCAGGCCGAGCACGCTGGCCGCCATCAGCTGCGGGATCACGATGAAGAAATTGAAGATGCCCATGTACACGCCCATCTTCTGCGCGGGCAGGTTGTCCGACAGCATCGCGTAGGGCAGCGACAGGACCGACGCCCACGCCACGCCCACCCCGACCATCGACAGCAGCAGCCAGTCCGGGTCGCGAATGAACAGGAACGAGAGCAGCCCCGCGCCGCCCAGCCACAGGTTGACCAGGTGGCTCCAGCGCAGGCCGATGCGGCGCACCAGCAGCGGGATCGCGATCGCCGCCAGCGCGGCGAAGCCGTTGTACGCACCCATCAGCACGCCGACCCAGTTGGCGCCGGTGTTGTAGGCCACCGAATGCGGGTCGCTGCTGCCGAACTGCACGGCGGTTACCGCCGGGGTGGTGAAGATCCACATCGCGAACAGCGCGAACCACGAGAAGAACTGCACGATGGCGAGCCGCCGCATCGCATCCGGCATGCTGTAGAGATCGCCCATCACCTCGCGCAGCATGCCCTGGCTGCGGCTGAAGGCAAGCCAGGCGAACAGCGCGCCGAACACCAGCAGGCCGCCGGCCAGCACGTAGAGTTCCTTTTCGAGCGAGAAGTGCCGGATGGCCAGCCATACCAGCAGGCCGCCGACGATCAGCAGCAGGCCGGGCCGCCACGCGCGCGAGGCGTCCACGGGCATGGGCCTGGCGTCGTCGTCGAATTCGCGCAACTGCTCGGGCGGGTACTCCCGCGTGGAGAGCACGGTCCACAGCACCGTGCCCATCAGCAGGGCGCCGCCGGCGTAGAAGGCGTATTTGACCGTGTCCGGAATCGCGCCGTCCGGGGCGACGTTGCTGACGCCGACCTTGGTCAGCAGCCACGGCATCAGCGACGCCACTACCGCACCCACGCCGATGAACACGCTTTGCATGGAGAAGCCGCGCGGGCGCTGGTGCTCCGGCAACTGGTCGCCGACGAAGGCGCGGAACGGCTCCATCGACACGTTGAACGAGGCGTCCATGATCCACAGCAGCCCTGCAGCCACCCACAGCGTGGGTGAGTTCGGCATCGCCAGCAGGGCCAGCGTGGCGAGGATCGCGCCGGCCAGGAAATACGGCCGGCGACGGCCGAGCCGGTTCCAGGTGCGGTCGGAGTAGTGGCCGATGATCGGCTGCACGATCAGCCCGGTGAGCGGTGCGGCCACCCACAGGATCGGGATGTCGTTCACCTCGGCGCCGAGCGTCTGGAAGATCCGGCTGACGTTGGCGTTCTGCAATGCGAAGCCGAACTGGATGCCCAGGAAGCCGAAACACATGTTCCAGATCTGCCAGAACGACAGTTCGGGTTTCCTGCTCATGGGGTACGGGTTCCGTCCGCCAGCGGCGCAATGTGCAGGTCGTCGACCTCGGCCTGGTTCAACGGCCCGTCGATGCCGCCGGTACCGCCCGTGTAGTGCGCGAAGTGCTGCAGGTAGCTCATGTTGAAACCGTCCTCCAGCGCGAACGTGCAGCGCGCCTTGCCGGTGGCGCTGAAGCGGCCATGGGTGGATGGCTGGGTGGCCACGCTGTGCGGCATCACCAGCGGCACGCGCTGCGTGTCGCTGCCATCGCAGTTGATGAGCAGCCATTTCACCGCGGCGGTGACGCCGGTGTTGATCGGGCCGTTGGCGTTGCGGTAATCCGCCCACACGCGATAGCTGCCGGTGGCGGGCGCGGTCCAGTGGCGCGGCCAGTCGCCGCCGGCCTGATCGACCGGGCCGACGCAGGTCGCCGGGCTGGGCAGGGATTCCAGGCCATGCGCATCGACGCGGGTGGCGCGCACGCAGGCGAGATCCTCGGTGCGGGCGAGCGTGCCGTGGCCGTCGATGGCACCGGCGCGCCGCCCGTTGACGTAGAGCTGCAGCTTCCCGTCGCCGTTGACGATCCAGCGATCGCCGTCGGCGGCCAGCGTCGGCGCGGCCGGGGCGATCGGCGCGTACAGCGGGGCGTCCATGCGCAGCGGCGGTGCGTCGGCCCGGATCGCCTTCAACGTCACGGTGGCATGCGTGCCTTGCGTGCGGATGCGATCGGCGACCAGCAGGTTGCCGTCACGCTTGGCCGGCAATTGCAGCGTGATCCGGCGACCGGGCAGGTCCAGGCTGATGGCGTTGCGCGCGCCGAACAGCATCGGCACCAGCGAGACAGGCAGCTTCGGTTGCACGCGGCCGTCTTCCTCCACGCCGAAAACGCCCTCGGTCACCACGTCCAGGTAGGCCGCCACCGACCACAGCTGGCGCGGCGAATTGACCACCGGGCCGCTGAGCTTGCCCTCGTCCACGTGCTGGCCCTGGGTCAGCAGCTCGTAGTTTTCCATGTTGGAGCCGACCAGTGCCGCGCCGCGCATCACCGAGGTGATCTCGTGGGCGATGCGCGCCGGGTCGTTGACCGTGCGTGCGGCGCGCAGCGCGTAGGCGCTGACGAACGGCCAGATCGCGCGGTTGTGATAGATCGGCTGGTCGCTGCGTTCGGGCCAGATCACCGGGCTGCCGGCCGGCCAGCTCGGATAGTTCTCCAGGGTCTGGCGCGCGCGCTCGCCGTCGGCCACTCCGCTGGCGATCGCCAGCGAGATGCCGAGCAGGTCGTAGCTGTCCACCGGCGTGCCGTCGCCACCGATGTAGCTCATGTACATGCCGCGGTCGGCGCGCCAGAAGTGCAGGTTGATCGCCTGCTTCAGCGCCGCGGCCTGGGTGCGGTAGGTGTTCCTGGCGGTAGCCTGGTGATCGGCGCCGGCCTGCGCGGCGGCCAGTTGCAACGCCTCGTAGTGCAGCACGTTGGTCGACAGCGCGAACGATTGCCCGATGAAGGTCACCTCGTTGGCGGTCCACGCCGGGTAGGTCTGTTCGCGCCAGTCCAGGAACGAGGTCTCGCCGCGGTACAAGCCGAAATTGGCGTCGAACGCGTATTGCCGGTCCTGCGCCAGGGTGTCGCGCAGGGCCGTGCGCATCTTGTCGGCGAACGCGGCATCGTCCTGCAGGTGCCGCGCGGCGAGGAACCACACCACGCGATCCGTGCTGATCGGCCAGCTGCCGCCCGAGCCGGTGTCCTGCATCACGTACAGGCCCTGCGGCGCGGATGGTTCGCGCACGCCGGACAGCTTGAACTCCAGCCCGTTGCGCGCGCGGGCGCGGTCGAACCGCCACAGGCCGAGGTCGATCGCGTACGACAGGTCGCGCGTCCACACGTATGGCCACTTCAACCCGGTCTCGAAACAGTGGCAGGGAATCGGCGCGCCGTGGTCGAACGCGCCGTCGCGGATCGCGCTCACCGAGTCCTGGCGCAGATCGTCCTGCGCCATCGCGTACAAGCCGTCGAACAGCGCACTGGCGGTATCGGCCTTGAACGGTTGCGGCGCAATCACCCGCTGCCCGAACGGCCAGTCCAGGGTGTAGGCGTCCTGCGCGTCACGCCGGATGCCCACGTGCACGCCGTGCCAGTCCAGCCCGTCATGCCATGCGGGCGCTTCCAGCGGCGCGCTGGCCATGGCGGCAGCCAGCATCAGGCCCAGCATGGCGAGAGCCTGGAAGTGTGGCGAGGGGTCATGCGGCTCATGTGCTGGATTCTCCGACAGCTGTTATGTCACGGCCGCGCCCGGCCTGCACGTTGCGAGTGCAGCATCCACGGCACCCAACCGGCCCGGCCATCCGGCATGGTAGGCAGCCGCGCGCGCCGACGACTACCCGATGCATACGTATTCATGCCCTGGCCGCGCCGGGTCCGGGCGGCTGCCGACCGCCGGTCGCGGCGGTTCTTGTAAACGGGCCGGCGCTGACCGCATAGTTGAGCGCAGGCGCGGCAACACTTGGATCAAGGCATGCGGGTAAGGCTGGAAGACGTTGCACGCCGCGCGGGCGTTTCGCCCAAGACGGTGTCGCGCGTGCTCAACGACGAGGCCAACGTCAGCGACGCCACGCGCAAGCGCGTGACCGAGGCGATGGAGGCGATGGATTACCGGCCGCTGTCGTCGGCACGCAGCCTGGCCGGCAATCGTTCGTTCCTGGTGGCGATGCTGTACGACAACAACGACAATCCCGCCTCGACCTACCTGGCCGAGATCCAGGATGGCGTGCTCGAGGCCTGCGACGCGCACCGCTACAACATGATGGTGCGGCCGCTGCGCATGCGCGGCGAGGACTTCGTGCGCCGGCTCGATGCGGTGATCTCCGACCATCATCCCGACGGCATCGTGCTGACCCCGCCGATCACCGACTACGCACCGCTGCTCAAGCGCCTGCGCGAACGCCAGGTGCCGTTCGCCAGCGTGTCGCCGGTGTCGCGTGAGAACAACATCG
>Ga0207667_10010478_pt1 | contig 10836 bp, 10 predicted proteins | sample KBSCornC52_FD_184301 | JGI IMG/M metagenome (GOLD analysis project Ga0207667, IMG submission 184301) | Corn rhizosphere microbial communities from Kellogg Biological Station, Michigan, USA - KBS Corn C5-2 (SPAdes) (version 2) | ecosystem: Host-associated > Plants > Roots > Rhizosphere > Soil ...
TAGCGCCTGCACGTTGTCAATCAAAACGCCGTCCAGCGAACGAGAGCCCGCGAGCAAATGCAGCGACAGGCAGGTGAACGTCCGCTTTGCGCCACAAGCGGTCGTTCAGGGACTGATAAAGCCTTTTGCTATTTGCTTATCAGTCGCTGACTGACTCCTCTTTATGCCACTCTTTATCGGTCAGCTAAGCGACTCCATTTTTGCATGTTCCTAGCCCGCTCAATTATTCATCTGGCTGCGCATCCCACTCTTAAGCATGCCACGCAACTATGAAGGTGGAGCAACGCGCACGGATAGGATCAAAAGACGGAAACGGATCGGACTCGCCCGCATCTGCTACCACCTCCGGCTGACCATCGAGGATGCTGGCTTCGCAGCGAAAAATGGACAATGGCCCCGCATGGCCGTGACTGCCACCGAATCGCCTTACGATCTCGTGCGCGAGCGATCTACTCGTCATGTTCTTGTGCGCTTAAGGGCGCCGACCCGGCATCAATTCTTCAATCCAGCAGCGGATCAATGGACGCCTGGTCAGCCCAACGAAATTTCCGTTCTTTATATTGCGTGCCGTCCTTGCCTGAGAGCATGGTCAGCAGGTCGAAGACGCTGCGGCCGGATTCGATCCAAGCTCGCTCCTTGTCGTCAAAGACGATATTGCGCATCGCCAAGTCAAGTACCTCGCCCGCCTTGCCCCAGGGCACCACCGTCAACCCATCGTCATCTCCAAATATCAGGTCACCGGTATTCACCGACACACCGCCACAAATGACGGTTTCGCCGATTGCGCCCAAGGACGGCGTGCCGAAGCCCGCGATGGCGGGAGCACGACCGCAGGCAAACAAAGGAATCGGGTCGGCCTGTGTCTCGATTTCGAGCAGGTCTCGCACCATGCCATCGATAACGACGGCTCTCAGGTTGTTCCGAGCTGCGTTCCAGTGGACCATGCTCCCCCAGACCGAAAGCTCGGATGGACCGCCTGCATCGACCACCAGAACATCGCCCGGATTGGCGAGCGAAAGCGCCTCGATGGTCCGGCGGGTAAATCCGGGCAAGGTGCGCACGGTCAGGGCACGTCCTGCAAAACGCAGCCCCGGTAGAAGTGATTGGATGCGTGGCGACATACAGGCACCCCCGCCAGAATTCACGTGCTCGCTGGTCATCCGCGGATGCAGGAATTTCTCGACCAGGGCGCGGGCCGCTTCGGTGCTGCCAGAGATCGCGGTCATATCCATCACGGTAAATCCATTGCCCTCGCCGGGAGCCACAGGTCACCCATTCGAACCGGTGGTAAGGCAGTTTTAGGCTGCACAGCATATGCCGGCAAATTCCAAATTGCTTGCACTGCATTCCACATGGTTATGTAATGTCACCACGGTTTGTGTTTAAGGGGGACGCGATTGTCTCCGTTCTGGGTGGTGACGCATGAACATGCAGAGGCTCCGTGCCTTTCAGGCGATTATGAGAACCGGCTCCGTCACTTCGGCGGCTGATGATCTCAAGCTTACCCAGCCGGCGGTCAGCAAACTGCTGAAGGCTCTTGAACTCGAAGTTGGCTTTCCCCTCTTTCATCGGGCCAGTGGGCGGCTGACCCCGTCGGCCCAGGGAACGGCGTTCTACCAGCGCGCGCAGCGCATTCTGACTGATATAGAGGAACTCGCGACAATCGCGCGAAACGTTGCGGAAAACAGGCTGGGTGAAATCAGACTGGTTGCTACCTCGCTACTTTCGACAACGCTCTTCCCTCGGGCGATCGGGGAGTTTCAGAAGAAGTATCCCGATGTGTTCGTATCGCTTGAGATTATTCCGCTACGCGACGCGGATCGCTGGATCAGCGGGTTGAATTTTGATCTTGGCGTCAGCGCGCTGCCGATGGCGTGGAGTGGTTTGGGTTACGAACCTTTTCTGACGCGCGCTCCCGTCGCGGTGGTTCCAACGGCCAACCCGTTATCGTCGCGGGCCTCGCTCAGCGCGCGCGACCTGGACGGTCAACCCTTCATCCGTCTGACCCGTTCCAATCTGCTGCGATCCCAGGTGGATGCCGATTTGATCCAGTCGAACGCGCACCCCATCGTCAAGGCCGAGGTATCCACTCCCATGACGGCTTGCGCACTGGTGGCGCAGGGTGTTGGTCTCGCGGTGGTCGATGCGTATAGCCCGGTGGTTGCGAAGACGGACGGCTTCCAGATCGTCCCATGGAAGTCGTCTGGTGTGCTGACCTACGGCTTTTTTTATCCCAAAGACACCGCCAATCCGTTCGTTCCCGCCTTCAAGAAAATCCTCAGGCGCTTGGCGGTCGCCGACCAACCAAGATCGCGTACCCGGGCTGCAAATGGAAGTTGAAGCGCTTGGATTGCAGGAGTAGACAAAGCGACGAGGTATTCCAAATTATTATGAAGTCACTCTGATTTTGAATTTGCCGTGATGCCCCCATCGCCCCTACTCTCGACGAGAGTTGGCGCTGGCAGTTGAACAACCATCAGGGGGGACAGAATGGACGACGTGTCTTCAAAGCCGTATCATTCGACCGTATTTTCCGCATCGCGCCGGCGCCTGATCGTTGGCGGGGCGGCGATGGCCATCGCTGGAACCGCAGCGGCCAGGAGCGCTGCCGCGCAGACTCCGAAGACCATGCGCGTCGGCGTCCACAAGGGTGTGGTGTTCGTCCCGTCGCTGCTCCTCCAGCCAATCCTCGGGGCTGCCTGGAATGTAGAGCTGTCGTATTTCGGTTCCCCGGCGGATATGGCCAACGCCATCGTCTCGCGCAGCATCGACGTCGGCTATACCGGCGTAACCATCGCTGCGATCGCACGTTCAAAGGGGCAACCGATCGTCATGGTGGCGAGCTCGGCTGGCAAGGGCACCGCCATCATAGTCGGCACGAAAACGTCGGTTCAGAAGGTCGAGGACTTGAAGGGCAAGACGATCGGCCAGGTGGTCGGTGGAATCCAGGACGTCCAGCTGCGTGAGCAGCTCCGAATGGTGGGACTAAGCATGAAGGACGTCAATCCGATCGCTATCTCCTTCGCCGACCTCCCAGCAGCTTTGCAAAACGGCAGCATCGACGCCTTCTGCGGTGGCGAGCCGGCGTCCACTAAGACCATCGAGGATGGCTATGGCCGGCTGCTCAAGTATCCCTACGATACGCCCGTCGGCACCATCAACGCAGGTATCCTGGCGCGCGAGACCACGGTACAGGACAACCCCGACATGCTCAGGGCATTTGTCGGCGGGCATCGTGACGCCGTCATACGTCTTCGCGGCAACCTGGACGAAGCGGCCGAGCTTGCCTTCAAAAGCTGGGGGTTCCCATTGGCAACGTCGCGGAAGGCGCTCGACAATGTAGACTTGCGCTGGGCCCTTGACGATGCGTTCATGAGCGATCTGGGCAACTACATGGCGCGGATGAAGGATCTTGGTATCATTTCAGTGGTGCCCGACATCAACAAGCTGGTGGTCCGAGACTTCGCCAAGGCCTAGCTGGCTGCATCGCTTTCCCCAGAGAATCGCGATGCTCCGGCGTCGGAGAAGCTGGAATTGAAGAATCTCGATCGCCTTGTGGCCTTCGGCAAAGCAGCTTGTCTGCCAGTGGCCATCGTCATCATATGGGCGTTGGTTACAGAGACAGGCTCGGTCCCAGCCTACGTGCTGCCGTCGCCGCGCACTGTTCTGGCGACGCTTGTGGATTTCTTTTTCGGCGGCTCGGAGCAGTCCTTCTCCGGCAAGTTCTTGGCGCACTTTCTGCCGAGCCTCTATCGGGTGGCAGGTGGATTCGCATGCGGGGCGGTACTCGGTATCCCCCTAGGCATTGTGCTGGGATACAATCGCAAGATCGGCGCATTCATTGAGCCGACAATCGAATTATCACGCTCAATCCCGGGAATCTGTTGGCTTCCATTGGCGCTTATCTGGTTCGGCATCGGAACCGGCACGAGTGTGTTTCTGATCGCGCTCGGTTCGTTCTACTCGATCTTCCTCAGCACGCTCGGCGGCGTACGCTATGTGAATCCCGTTTTGCTGCGGGCCGGCAGATCGCTTGGCGCGACCGAGTCGAGCCTGCTCTACACCATCATCCTGCCGGCGGCATTTCCCTCGATCCTGAGCGGCCTGCGGCTTGGCCTCTCCTACTCCTGGATCTACATGGTTTTGGGAGAGTTCACGGGGGTCAATTACGGCCTGGGCGCCCTGCTGCTACAGTCCCGCGACACCATGGAAACATCGCTGATTATCGGGCTCATGGCCGTGATCGGGGGATTGGGCGTCATCTCCGACAGGCTCATGCTGCTCTTTATGACCAAGATACTCAGAATGGACGTCAGATGACCGGTGTCGTTGCAGCCAGTGCGCCGGTGATAACAGTGCCGCGTTCAAACGATCAGTCGGCCAAGATAAGCTTTCGCAACATCACCAAGGAGTTTGTGTCACAGGCAGGCGGTCCTGCTATGAAGGCGATCGACGGCTTGTCGCTCGACATCGCGGAAAAGGACTTCGTGTGCCTGATCGGTCCGTCGGGGTGCGGGAAAAGCACCCTGTTAAACCTGATCGCAGGGTTTGAAAAAGCGACGTCTGGTGACGTCTTGCTGGACGGTGTCAACATCACGGGCCCCGGGCCGGATCGCGGCGTGGTGTTTCAGGAAGGGGCACTGTTTCCTTGGCTGAGTGTACTCGACAATGTCTGCTACGGGCCGAAACGCCTGAAGGTGCCGCGCGAGCGCTATCTCGCGGAGGCCCATGCCATTCTCGAGGAGGTGGGGCTATCGGCGTTCGCGCAACATCTGCCAGCCGAACTTTCGGGCGGCATGAGGCAGCGCGTCGCGATCGCCCGTGCGCTCATGAATCACCCGCCGGTGCTGCTCATGGACGAACCCTTCGGTGCTCTCGATCCGCAAACACGGGTGCTCATGCAGGAAACGCTGCTTCAAATCTGGGAGCACGACAACCGAACGGTGCTTTTCATTACCCATGATGTCGAAGAGGCCCTATTCCTGGGCAGCCGCGTCGTCGTGATGAGCAGCCGGCCCGGGCGCGTGTTGGAAGATGTCCGTGCGGATCTGCCTCGGCCGCGCGACTTTTCCGTTCTCGGACACCCCGAATTTGTGAAGGTCAAGGCAGAGTTGTTCGCACTTGTCCGGGAACAGGCGATTGCAGCGGCAGCGGATTCCGCTGGCAGCACCCGAAGGACCAGGACCAAATGAATTCTTGCTCAAGCGTGCGGATAGAGACTTTCAACTGCGGCGAATAGCGGAGCCACTCGGCGTTATTTCCTTCCGGAAATGGTCAGATATTTACTCAAGTCGGGCAATCCACAAGGAGCAACTCAACGCCGCCACCAACGAGCACCGGCCTAAAGCAATAAATTAGCTGAGGAAACCTTATACGCTTGCCGACGGATAAGCCTTTGTTTCGAAATCTATCCGGATGGCGATTGATAAGCAGTTCTGCAAAACATTATCAGTCAATAGCTGGATAGCTTTCGTATGCTTTCTTATGATCGATTTTCGGTATTTTCCTATCAGTGCGAACTAACTCCATTTCGAATCACTCATTATCAGTCACGAGATGCCTTTTGCGTTTGAAGGTCCGCTTGGCGTCAACTGCGGCCATTCGTCCATCAGAGGTTACGGAACGTCGATGTCCGCTCTTCCCTCAACAGCGAACATTCACCTAGGGACGGTAACGTCAGCATTGTGCCATGATCAGGCACGCATTTTGGGGGCAGAAGGCTTCTCGCAAAGGCTTGCTGGACCAGCGACTCAAAATAGAGAATTATTCGATCGGCACATATGCCACCTAACTCAACAGGCAACCCATGTCAGCCCCGGTCACCGATAGCATGACTCTGCACGGCCAATGTTGTTCCAGCCGTTTAAGATCCGCGGCCTGACCCTCAAGAACCGCCTGGTCGTGCCGCCTATGGTCCACTACCGCGCCGGACCCGGCAACACGTGCGGCACCTTTCACAATGTGCATCTCGGCCGCTTTGCCCTGGGAGGTTTTGGGCTTGTCTTTGTCGAGGCAACTGCCGTCGAAGAGGTTGGCCTGATCAACGAGCATGACCTTGGCATCTGGAATGATGCACAAGCGCAAAGCTTCAATCCCCTCATTGCCTTCATGAAGGGTGAGAAGACTGCGATCGGCATTCAGCTCGCCCACGGTGGGCGCAAATCGTCCTCGCAGCGAGCTATGGACGGCATGGGCCCGCTCACCCCGCAAGATATCGAGGCGGGCGCCAGGATGTGGCAGCCTGTGGGCCCCACGAGCGAGCCCGTCGCGCCGGGATGGCTTACCCCGCGCCAGCTCACTACCGAAGAGTGCAGGGCGATGGTGCGCACCTGGGCAACCGCCGCCAGAAATGCGGTCGCTGCAGGCTTCGACGTGATCGAGATCCATACCGCCCACGGCTATCTACTCGCCTCGTTTCTTTCCCCCATTTCCAACACGCGCAATGACGAATATGGCGGCGATCGCAACGGGCGCATGCGTCTGCCGCTCGAAATTGTCGAGGCAGTACGGCGCGAAATGCCGGCAGCGATGCCGTTGTTTGTCCGCGTCTCCGCCGTCGACGGCGCTCAGAACGGCTGGAATCTGGATGACACGCTCGCCTTCGCCCGGGAATTGAAGGCCCGCGGCGTCGACGTGATCGACTGCTCTTCCGGCGGCATTTCAGGCTCGGCGACCGCCGCCCAGGTCCCGCGCGGCCTCGGCTTCCAGGTGCCCTACGCCGAGCGGGTCCGCAAGGAGGTGGGCATCGCATCGATGGCGGTCGGCATCATTCTCGAAGCGCAGCAGGCTGAAGCAATCCTGGAGAATGGACAGGCCGATCTCATCGCTGTCGGTCGGCAATCTCAGTTCAATCCCAATATCGCGCAGCACTGGGCCCATGATCTCGGCATCAACCGGAAGTTCGAGGATTGGGCTGCCGAATATGGATGGTGGCTTGAGAAACGAATTCGAACCATTGACGGGTTCGCCACACCGACCGGGGTCGTCAAGCGACAACCATAAGATGTCAACTCCAAGGGAGTGAAGCGTTCGCCGGTCTCCACGACGTCGTTCACTGCATGGCCTCAGCGATCTTTTCCGCCGCCATCAGGGTCGGGAAGTTGGTGTTGGCACACGGCACCACAGGGAAGATCGAGGCGTCGACCACGCGCAAACCTTGCACCCCCTTTACGCGGCCTTGCGTATCGACAACCGCCATCGGATCGTCCGGCCGGCCCATGCGGCATGAGCACGAGGCGTGCCACACGCCGATCGCTGCCTTGCGCACGAAGGCTTCCAGCGCCTCGTCGTCGCTCATGACTTCGTCGAACGTGAATCCTTCGACAACGAACGTGTCGATCATGTAACGGCGCAGCGCCGCCGGCCCATCCATCAGCGCGGCGGCAATTGCGGTGAGAATCTTGTTCTTGGCGTTGACCACGCCGATCTTGCGCACGCGATCGGAGTACGAAGCCGGGAATGGCCTGTCGGTCACCGCCCTGAGCGGCGCGCTCATCTGCAGCGCCGCCGTCTTGCGAAAGCCGCTCATCAGGCGCTCGAGGTCGCGCCTGTCGGACAGCAGGTTGAACTCGACGATCGGCTCCATCCGCGGGTCGCGCGAGGCCAGCTTTACCTGCCCGGTCTCGGAGTAGGTCTTGTTGACGAAGGTAAGCAGCGAGGCGATTTGCGCGCCGACTGCATGCCAGGCCGACTTGCTGAGGACGGCGACGAACATGTCGCCGCTCGGTACGCCTGAAAGCCCCGAGGAGTAACGCAGCGCAACCTGGATGTGGCGTCGCGTGTGTTCATTCATGCGCGCGCCAGGGTGGATGAAGGACGACAGCGCGATCGAGGGATGATCCATCAGCCGCTGGCCGACGCCCTCAAGGCCCGTCACGATCGGAATGCCCATCTCCTTCAGGTGCCCGACCGGGCCGATGCCGGCGCGTAGCAGATGCGCTGGCGAATGGATCGCGCCGCACGAGAGGATGACCTCGCGGCCGCGGAACTCTTGTTCCCGGCCGTCGACTTGCGCCTTCACACCGACGCAGCGCGTGCCCTCGAACAGCAGCTCCTTGACCTGGGTGTCGGTCGAGATCGTCAGATTGGCGCGCCTGCGCGTTTCGCGATCGAGATAGCCCATCGCCGCCGAGACGCGTTGCTCGGCATGATTGGAGTGCGTCACCGGAAAGTAGCCTTCAACGAACTCGCCGTTCTGGTCGGGCAGGAACGTGTAGCCGGCGAGCTTGCAGGCCTCGGCGACAGCCTGCGAGTGCCGTGTCCAGTGCGCCAGCGGGATGCGTCGGACAGGGATGCGGCCATCCTTGCCGTGGAACGGCCCGTCGAAATCGAGGTCGCGCTCGACCTTCCTGAAGTAGGGCAGCACGTCCTTCCAGCTCCAGCCCGCGGCGCCGCGGGCCTCCCATTCGTCGTAGTCGGTCGGCGCGCCGCGGTTGGCCAACTGGCCGTTGATCGAGGACCCGCCGCCCAACACGCGTGCCTGCTCGTACTTGCGCAGCGGCGGGCGATCCTGCTCGGGGTTGTTGTGGCTGACGACCTGGGTCGTGACCTTGAGCTCGGTCCAGTGGAAGCGCGGATCGAAATAGGCCATGCCCGAATAGCTGTCGCGAATCTCGGACGGCTCGTTGCCGGGCGGCGTGTCCTGGCCCGCCTCGCAGAGCAGGACCTTGTTGGCGCTCTTGGCGGAGAGCCTGTGGGCCATGACCGAGCCTGCCGAGCCACCACCAACGATGATCGTGTCGTACACTTTGGCGTTTCCCTTTGGTTTATCTTGGGAAGTTAGCGCACCTCCGTCTTCAGGTCACGACAGCTGTCGCTGGCGCTGGACCTCATCGCTTTTGCAGCGCATCCCTGTAGCCAGGTCATCAAACCACTCAATCATTCCGCGCTCACTTCCCCTTTGCCCTCTGCCGTTCAATCCAGCCCGCGCGTAAGCGCCAGGTAATTCAGGAGCCACCCCTTCACGGTTTGATAGGCATCAGCGTTTTCGCTGGAGAATTTGTATTTGTCTTTTATCTGCATCGCGAACGCTGCGGCCTGTTCGTCCGTTTGTCTCAGCTCCTTCGGAAGTGCACGCCACTCTCGAATGATGTCGTGCCTGGCGTTCACCTGGTGCATTCAGTGCCCACCCTCGGTCCGAGCCTGCCAGCAGACTTACCAATAGGACACCTTACTTTAGCACTGATTTAGTGGCGCTTCTTCGCGGTCGCCGGACCTTTTTTCGCCGGCGGGACGCTGCTGGCGGTCGGCTGACTTGAAACCGCGGCGGGGACTTCCCCAATGGTCACAATCTGGACCCTGACGTTGGCCGGCGATGTCGGACGGGTGGAATCCTGCAATTGCTCCTCACCAAGCCCGAGCGCCTGGAGGCGCTTGGGTGAAATCTTGAAGGTGCCTGCCAACACCTCGCGGATCGAGTCGGCCCGCCGCTGGCTGAGCGTCAAATTGGCGTCGCGGCGGCCCGTGGCCCCGGTGTGGTCGACCACCAGGAAGGTGTAAAGTAGCAGTTTTGGATCGGACAGCGCATCCGCGATGCGTCCGATCATCTGGTAAGATTGCGGCCTGATCAGAGAAGAATCCGGATCGAACGCGACGTCGAAATTAAATTGCGGCAGCTTCAGAAGCTGCGGCGCGATCGGCGGACGCTTCGACGCCGTCGCATCGGCCCTCGACTTGATCCGATCGACGGCCTGCTGGCGCAACGCAGCTACATCGATATCGGCGCGGGTTTCGGAACCCACCAGCTGATCGACCAGGCTTGAAACCGGAGCGGCCGTCTGCGCCCGCACCGGCTGCATCGGAAACGCGAACGCGATCGATGCGACCGCCAGCAAGCCGATACCGCGGCGTTTTCTTGAAAACCGCATCAGCGGTATCCCGCCGCGCTGATCGCCTTGTTGCAGTTTGGCGTAGACTTTTTTGTCGATTCCAACAGGCACTGCAGCCCCTTGACGGGATCCTGTCGGACCTCGCCGCACAAATGGTTCATTTCCCAATTGCACAGCTTCGAAAGGGTGGCGCGCGCTGAAACGCGCTGTTCGATGGCGCTGAAGGCGCGTGGGTAATCGCCCTGGCACTTCGACGAAATGCTGTCCCCGTTTCGAACGAAGCATTCCTTTAGGCGGATGGGGTCAAGATTAACGCCGCGGCAATTATCGTCGATGTCCTTGCCGCAGCTCGCGCCCAGAATCGCCGTTGCCTGCTCGAAATTCATGATCTCCGCCGACGCCCGCAATGGAACGGCTACCAAAAAAACGAGCAGGATGATCCGGATCGGGCTCATGGGTTCACCGCACACGATGAGGGTCCGATCGTCAAGCGTTCTGACGCTTCGAGCCTTCCGATGTTTGCGTCGCACAAATAGCCCAAACATACGTGCCGGGGCGCTAAAGTCCCAGCCGATCGCGAATTCGCCCGTAGAGGACGACACTCTTCACGGCCACGGGCCACAATGCATGGAAGCGAATTGGCTTCGGAGCCGTCACCGGCATGTCGATCTCGGCGGTCCCGCCCTCAATCAGCCGTCTCGCCAATTGCTTTCCCATGGCAGTCGCGAGCGCGACGCCACGGCCATTGCAACCGAGATAGATCAGTGCGCCGGAACCCGGTTCGTGTACATGCGGATAGTGATCGGCGGTCATGGCGAGGCGACTGTTCCAGCCGTGTGTCCAACGAACGTCTCGAAGCTCCGGCCAAAGGCGGGCAGCGTAGCGCATGAGATAAGCAACCGCCGATGGATCCCTGATCCATTGCATCGGACCGCGGCCACCCATCAGCAGGCGGTTCGCCGCATCGACACGATAATAAACAGTGATATGGCCGCTTTCGTACAGCACC
>Ga0207667_10010479_pt1 | contig 10834 bp, 9 predicted proteins | sample KBSCornC52_FD_184301 | JGI IMG/M metagenome (GOLD analysis project Ga0207667, IMG submission 184301) | Corn rhizosphere microbial communities from Kellogg Biological Station, Michigan, USA - KBS Corn C5-2 (SPAdes) (version 2) | ecosystem: Host-associated > Plants > Roots > Rhizosphere > Soil ...
GCGATCGTGGCGTTCGCCGCGTTAAAGTCTACGAACGTTGCCGGGGTTGACGCTTTGAGTGAAGCCACGGCCAGAAGCGACATGGCGAGCAAGGTAGCGAATTTGAGCATGGTTATGATTCCTTGGGGGGAGTTCCACTGATTGGTTCAAGAGACGAATCCGCCGCAGGAAGACCGCGGCGGAAGCGTCTTGCGTTATCCTATTTAGCCCGAGCGCCTCAAATCCCACGGACAAATTTTGCAGCAGGGATAAGCTGCGGCCACGGCGGGCACCAACTTACACTGTTCCTCTCGTTCCCAACGTGGGGTGCCTTGAGCACATCATCGCCGAGGGCAATTCCATTGCGCGGCGGAGGCGGCCGGAGTGACCGACGTTCAATCCCGCCTCAGTCCGCAAAACGGAGTTTCCTCTCGTTCCCAAATTCCTCTCGTTCCCAAAGTGGGGCTTTGGGACGCCACTACCCGGGGCAATTCCGTTGCGCGGAAGGCGGCTGGATCTTCAAGACCTCCATCGAACTCGCCCGCTCCGCGAAACGGAGTTTCCCATAACACGAACATTCCCAAAGCCTCACTTTGGGAACGAGAGGAAAGTTGATACTGGAGCGAAGCGACAGGTCCACGGCGCCGTGGGGACAGCCGAGGCTTTGCGAGACGCCCGTGGTGCCGTGGGGGCAATTGAGAGTCCGCCGCCCGGCCGCAGTAGTGTCCGCTCCACGGCATCGCACAGCAGGCTCTAGAGGATCACTTGGCGTGGTATTTCTTGCGATCCTTCGCCAGTTGGCGGAGCTCATCCAACAAATTCCCCTTATCGGAATTCCAAAAGTTGACGAAAACCCAATGGCCGTTCACCGATTTCACCTCGGCGATAATTTGCGGCTTCTTGTCCTTCTTCCCGTCGAGGAAGTGATAGACCTCCACCCGGAACGCGCCGTTCTTTTCCGTGGTATTCCCGACCACGGAGCGGTCGACCGCCTCCTGGCTGTTGAGAAAGGGATCAAAGTCGAGGCCTACGATCTCGCCGGGGTTTTTCGCGGCCGCCGCGCTGTCCTCCTTCAGTGCCTTCGTCAGCTCGGGACTGAAATCCGCGCTCCTCTTTTTCAAGGCCACATCGCTCGAAGCCTCGTGCCGGTCATGCTTGGCCAAGGGCACATACCAGTTATAAAAATCCTGAACGAACTTGGCCGACGAATCCGCGGCGTGCAGCGCAGTCCCTCCTGCGCTCCAGAAAAAAAACGCCAGCGCCGACAGGAGGAGGATTTTTACAGGGTTCATAGGGAAAAGAAGAGGAAAGCGGGGAGGATTACAGGTGCGCAGGCGTTTTACAATAATCATCGCCGTGCTAACACCTTTGCGCCTACCAGCGCGCGGCTTCCTTCGGTTATCCTGGCAGACCTCTACAGCCGGTTGCGCCATCCTTGATCGCTCTCACAAGCGCATCGCTCCGCGTGAAGTGTGAAGAGGCGACGCGAACGACAAGGACGCGGCCGCCCGCGCCGTTGGCGCACTGTCCGAAAATATCGCCTGCCCCCTTTTTCCCCAATTCTGTCAACTGTGGAGAGTTGACCCCTTTTAACGACACTTTCGCAACGAGGACCAAACGTGGAGGCGAGAGAAAAACACGCTTGTCCCCGAAATGGAAATTCACTCACCATTCACCGTGGCCGATCGCTGCTTTATCATGAAATTCGAGTTACTCGTTTCGACGGCGGTTGCCGCGCCGGTCATCGAAAGGGCGGAAGGGGAATGACCATTCCGTGCTCCGCCCTCGCCGGCGTCTTATTGGTGGCCGTCACGACATGCTTCTCCTGCGCTGAAGAAATTGCGCCCGATTTTGCGCAGCTTCGCAATCCCGTTTGGGCCACTGCGGATAACCTTCGCGACCCCTCGGTGCTGAAGACACCGGACGGATATCGCCTCTATTACTCCCGTCTGGCCGGGAAGGCGGCGAAGTCGCCCGGCACCTGGACGGTCGCGGAAGCGGTCACCAAAGATTTCGTGCATTTTGCAGGAGATCATGACGTTTCCGCGAAAGGTTACGCTTCGCCAGGGGACGTAGTCTCCTGGCACGGCCGCTATCTGCTGCCATATCAGACTTACCCATCGACACCCACGCAACTTTGTTTCAGCGAGTCGGCGGACTTGCGAGCGTGGTCGGCGCCCAAGACGTTTCTCCCCGAAGCGCGGCTGCTGCCGTGGAATACACAGCAACGCGTCATCGATCCCACACTCGTCGTGGTCGGGGACACGTTGCATTGCTTTTTCATCGGCAGTACCAACGTGACCGACGGAGCGGGAAAGACGTTGCGCGCCAACCTCCTTGGGCACGCCATCACGCACGATCCCAAGCTGGAGCACTGGGAGATTTTGACCCCGGACGCGCCCATCCTCGGCGTATCCGCGAGCGCGCCGGATGGCGTGGAGAACGTCGCGATCTTCCGCACCGAAAAGGAATGGGTGATGATCTACAGCGAAGGCCTGGTGAATCAGCATCTCGCGCTGGCGGTCTCGGCGGACCTGCGCGCGTGGCAACCGCAGGGCCCGCTGGAATTGCCACGCCAGAAATGGATGGCGCGCAAGTACGGCGCCCCCTTCGTCTGGCGCGAAAGCGGGCAGTGGCTGATGATCCTGATGGGCGAAGACGCCGCGGGCAAAACCACCTTCGGCCTGCTCACTTCGCCCGATGGGAAGCAGTGGACATTGCTTCCCGAACAAGGCGGCTCGTCACAGGAGAGATAGGGTAGTTTGCGGGGCCAGCTCAAAACCTCAATCCCACTCGCTCGCTCGCGAGACGGGCTCGATCTAAAAATAGTAGGTGAGAGTGTTGCCCGCCTCGGCCACCAGGTTCTTTGCCACCAGCAGATCAACGATTCGCTCGACCTCTTTGGCTGACTCCTTCTTTTGGAAGAACGAAGCGACTTGAGCGAGCAAAGTCTTTCGCTTCCGTGGCCGTCCATTCTTCACAACCCCGGACAAAAGTTTGAACGCCTTGTCGAAATTGGGATCGCCGCTCTCCGCCATCCTGGGCCCGCGATCGACTCTTTCTATCCGCTCGCACTTGATTCCCCTGGCAACGACATGTCCGATGAGCGGGTCGAACCCCTTGTCTTTGGACAGCACCAGGAACTCCACCGCCGGACAAATCTCCGAAACCCGGCCCAGATGGAAGGCGAGGTGAAAGTCCAGGTTGTTGCGGCCGTCACCCTCGATTTTGATCCATTCGAGCCGTTCTCCAAACCGCTGGGCGTCCCGGGTGATCTCGAAAGGGATGCTGTGTTGCGATTTCCCGACGAAAATCAAGACGTGCCAGTCAGCCGGCAATGCCCCCAGCGCGATATCGCGCACATTTTCAAAATCGATGAAGAGAATGGTTTTCATGAGTTCTGCAGCTTGATCGATCATGGTGGGTCTTTTTGGCCGCGCAACCCCAGCTCCCTGGCTGGAGATCGAGTCAGGATGACGATAGCGGAGACAAAGGGATAGCTCTATCTCCTCCCTTTGGCATCATGGGCCTCTCTGGCTTCCTTCTCCTTTGCCTCCTTTGTTTCCCTGGCTTCCTTCTCCTCGGCCTCTTTTACCTCCCTGGCATCCTTGGCCTTGAGCCTGGCCTCCCTGGCCTCTTGCATTTTCTGCATCTCCTCATGGGACGGAACCGGCATGACTTCGCTGCAGAGTTTTTCGAGATCCGCTCCATCCTTGCTGATCGCGAGGCTCTGGGTGACGTCTGGATAGGCAAAATAGTATGTCTGACAATGCCAGCAGAGACTTGTCTGGGAAAGCACGTGACCGCGGGCCCAGATGCGGATCCCGTGAATCGGCAGATGACAAAAAGCCACGCCATCAAAGCGCTGGCTGACGAGCAGCTTGGTGGTGGCGGCGCACCACTGGGGAATGTCCGTGGTCGGAACCGTCGTTTGTTTGAAGATTTGGGTTTCCCGGGGCCCGTCGTTGGAGATCCGGAAAACCGGCTCCTCCTCGTTCACCCGGTAATTGCCCAGGCCCCAGTCGAAATCGAGGAGAAAAACATCGATGCGGTCGGCATATTGGAAAGTCGCGGCGATCGCCGCCCGGTACTCGCGGTCCGCTTTCTCAAACCCGGCCTGGCGTTGACTGCAAGCCTCGTCATAAACTTTGCCCGAGAACTGATCGAAGGCGTCGTCGGCCAGCGCCAAAGACGACGCGGTGAGCAGGCCGATGAGAAGGAGGATTTTCATGATGGTAAAGTGGGAGGTGCGTGTGGAGGCCATCGACATTACTCCTTGGTTTCCTTGACCGCGTTGACGTCCTTGGTCTCGTTGGCCTCCTTCGCTTCTTTTGCCCTGGCCTCCTCTGCCTCGCTGGCCTCTTTCGCCTTGGTCTCTTCGGCTTCCTTTGCCGCCTTCACCTTGTCTTCCTCGGCCCACCTGGCTTTTCTCACCCTGGCCTTCCGGGCTTCCTCGACGAGCAGCTTCTTCCGGATTTTCTTGATCTCCTCGGGCGGTAGAATCGGAAGAGTTTTGGCGAACAGTTTTTTCAGATCCGCCCCGTCCTGGCTGATGTTCACCCACTGGGCGCCGCCCTGGTAATCAAAATAGTAAGTCTGCGAAGGCCAGCAGAAACAGGTCTCGAAAATCACGTGCTCGTGGGCCCAAATACGAATCCCGTGAACCGGCACATGGCGAGGCGCTCCGCCATGATCCTGGTCGCTGGTCAGCAGCTTGGTGGTGGCGGCACACCACTGGGGAATGTCCCTGGCCGGCACGGTCTTTTGTTTGAGGATTCGGGTCTCCTTGGTCGGTTCAACGTCGCACCGGAAGGCCACCGCGTCCCAAGCCGCCTCGTCGTTACCCAAGTCGCCCTGCGGATCGAGCAGGAAGATCTCGATGCGATCGGCATATTTGAACAGCGTCGTGATCGCCGTCCGAAACTCGCGGTTCACCCTGGCATACCCCGCGACGCGTTGATCGAGCGCATTCTGGTAGGCTTTGCCGAGGAGCGTGTCGAGGTCCCCGGTCTGCGCCCCCGCCAAAGGCGACAAGGGGATGAGCAAACCAAGGAGAAGGAAAATTGTCCGCATGGTAAAGTGGGTGAGTGTGTCCTATCCGCCCCATGCCTCCAATCCCGCTCCCGGCGGCGACTCGAGCGAAGCGCGCGACTGAAAGATAGAGCAATTCACGGGCCTGTGATGGGCTCGAAACTGCGAGCCCTTGAGGGTTGACCTGCGCCGGTGCTGACCTTTTTCTGACCAGATTGAATCTGGATTCTGGATTAGAGGTCAGGCTCTAACCTTTGACATTGCCAGCGGATCGATGGGCACCTACCGCGCCGCCCAACCCAACGCTGTCATATTTTGTTGACTGCCCCCTATTCTCCCCCCGATTGCCAAGATTTGCCCCGAGCAAAACCCGAGTCATCCTAACCTGGGCCACCTTTAACTTTTGGTGTTGAAGTATCACGACTTCATGAAAGTTCGCCCACCATCAGTATGTATTGACTGTTTTGGCCGACGATACTCACACTCGGAATCGAATGAAAGTTGTTTCTGTTTCACTGCAGTCGACCGAAACGGCAGAAAAAGCCCATCGCTTTGCACTCACTCCGGAGCTGTTGGCAGCAACAGGCGCCCGGTATTCGAGGAGTAATGAGGGATTGGAGCAAATTGTTTCTCGTATCGACCCGAATCACACCGAGCGTTCTGTGGAATCAATCTTTCGGATGATTGATTATGGACACCAGTCGATTGCCGATATGGCTCCAGTCGCAATTTTTATTGATGGAATATCGATGTGGCTCGCCTTTTACGTTTGGTCACTCTGTCCAACCGCAGGAGGACAAGAGTCTTCCACCAGATACATCAAACTGTCCGAAGATGGCGTTGTAGAGCCAGCGGCCTTAGGATTGTCGGAAAGTGTTCTAAATGATTGGCGACAATTCATTCGCGATTCCTTTTCTGCATACGAAAAGTCGCTTACGTTCTGGCAAGATATAATCATTGATTTTCCCGAGGTCGCACGTATTCCCGCCTCCATTACATCAGATTACAGCGACAAGGGGCAGCGCATTAAAGCGAGGATGAGACGAAATTATGGGTTTGATCGTGCTCGGAGTTTCATCCCCGCCGCTACATCCACCAACATGATGATGCTCATGTCGGCACGTGGATGGGTTCAACTCAGCCAAGTTCTACTTTCTCACCAGCTATGCGAGGCCAAGCTTTTGGGCGCTGCAATCCGTGACGAGTTGGCGCTGGTTACTCCTCGTTTGATCAAACACGCCGAGGCCAAAGTGTCGATTGAAAAGGGCTTGAGGGACGAATTTCGCAATCTGATTGCGAGAGCCTTGAGGTGTCCTTGCCCGCAATTAGACGATGAAAACGCAGACTGCGTCCATCCGGCGACACCATTTATTGACACCATGTTTCCACCTGATATCAACGAGCAGGACCTTGCTTCAAGCTTGGATCACCATGATAATCGTTATGCTTGGATAGGAGATGCAATGAAGCGAACTGTAGTGCGCTTCGGATGGAACGCTGTGTCGTTCGCGGAGATTCGTGATCTGAACCGACATCGTACCGGTAACAAGCACATCCCCTTGGTCCCGTTGGGATTTTACTACGCCTTGGATCAACTTCCGAGCGGCGTTGGCCCGGGAGTGGAGGAAGCATTGCGTCAGTCGAGCAAGCTTGGAAAACATGCGGCAGGTCGAGCTCGTGAATTGCTAATGTCAGGCGATCCGACATTCGTTTATTGGTTACAGCTGGGTACGCAGTTTCCTTTCGAACACGTGACGACAGCAGACAAATTCGTTTATGAGGCCGAGTTGCGCACCGGGGCGGGTGCGCATTTCCGCTATGCTCAACATTTTCATGACCTTCTTTCGAAGTGGTACCAAAAAATTCCGGGCACCAAGGGGTTAATCATCGAGGGGGCGGCGGAGCCAGAGTAATCTCAAGTATGATCACCATTCCAGCCCTTGAGAGTATTTCTGCGGTCGAAAACCTATATGGTTCACTCTCGCGTTCGAAAGCGTCGAAGGATCTAAGGATTGGTGCGAAACTCCGTGGCAACGCCGCAAGCAGTAGGGCATGCTTAATGCAGTTTCTCATCACTTGGGCAAAGCAATATCCGGATGCTCGGCTCGTCACTCGGCTGGACCGTAATCGCGACCTCGAAGCCTCAATCTACCATTTAGCAGGAGAGGAACATGGAATTTTAAGTCTTCTCCTCGCCGATAATGTAGAAACGCCCGATGCCGCTACGATCAGCCAGTTGGCCCATGCAGCTGCGAAAAGGGCGTATTTTCATTCGTTTCAGCAACCGAAGCAGTTTGGCAGCCGCTTTTTTTTACTGATTTCCGACACCCTTGTTCCGGTCGGTCGCAGCTCTCCATTTTTGAGACTCAGTAGATTTCCCAGGACGGAGCAGAAACTGCGCTTTGCTAATTTCTTTCAGAGCTATCTTAGATCCATTTTTGATGTATCCAAGACCGTTGGCTTAGATAGCCGCACTGGCCTCAGTCTTGGTGAGCTTGTGTTTGAGTTGTTGGCCAATACCGAAGAATGGGGCTCAGTCACAGCCGACGGATCGCCCCTGGTTAAGTCCATGCGCGGCCTTTTTGTTAATATTCACCTACCTCGGATTGACACCGGCATCCCATGTAATGAGTCTGTTGACCCCCACCATATAAAACGATATTTTTCGGAGTTCCCGCAATTTCAGAAAGGCAAAGGAGCTTTGCTTGAACTCTCTATATTCGACAGTGGCATTGGGCTCGCAAAGCAATGGCTGAAAGCCGATTATTCACCGGAGATTTCGATCTCGGAGGAATACGCTGCGGTTACCAATTGCTTCGCGAAACACGCGACGTCTAGCGCCAGTTCAACTCGCGGAAATGGACTCTTCTATATAATGCGATTGCTTACACAGGCGCGGGGGTATCTGAGGTTTCGTGGAGGACGGTTGGCCCTGTTCCGAGATTTTACTATACATCCTCATCCTTATGCTGACCGACGCGAGCCCCCACCGATCCGCACAAGCGGAGAAGGTCGCAGTCGGTTTGAATTTCTTTTGGATTGGAAAACTGGCGAGGATCAGATTCAGGCTAATCCCTTAGCAGAAGGGGCGTTGTTCTCTGTGTGGTTGCCATTAATTGAAGTAGACGCACAGCTGAAACTGTTACTGCAATAATTGTCAATTGAGCGCATGTACATTTTCGCTTTGCCATTTCCGGACCAGCACGAAAACGCGGCAAACCCAAACCTGGTAGCCTTCATTGCGGATGAAGAGGTTTTGCTTTCTACGCTTGCCGGCGGAATACAAGACTATATTGAACTGAACTTTGTTCCTGAACGGATCTTTGTTCTAGGATTCTCGTTTAATGTAGCGCAAATTAATGCAGCATGCCGATCAACCGAGTTTCGCGATCTCCTTCCGCCACTATTACGTTCTGACGATAAGTTGGCGGTGCTGAGTTTCGACGCCAACGGTGTGCTACGTCGCCATAGCTCTGATGAGACGGATTTGGCTCCTTTCGAGCAAGCAGAATCAATCCAAAAACTTGGCTTGTTCAACATCTTCGATAAGCGCAACGGTTTGCTTGGATCGAAAGATACATTTCACTATGTCAAGCCATCAGGTGCTCATTGTCGGTCTTTTTTGCGAACAGCGCAGGTGCTGTTGAACGGATCAGAAATTGATTTCATTGCCTGTTGGATTCTCCGATACCTCAAAGAGGATCGCTCTCATATTTGGTGTGATACTGCTGGTATTACGTCTATTGCGTATGCGGCTGCCCGCCTGAGGGGTCTGCTTTCACCTGGCTTTAGGCATCCTAGGATCTCGAGTTTCAGCTCTTATGGGGGATTAGAGTTGGCTCCGTTGGATGCGGCATCGGTCGTTATTATATCTGCCTCAACGGCGGGTAAGTTGGCCAAAGATATACAGGCTTCGGCAGGATTATCTGAAGAGCAGGTTGTTACTCTATATTATCTGCAGGGCGAGGCTCCATCCGGCATTGTCCTGTGTGATTTGACCATGGGTGCGCCTGGGCTCAATTTGGGGTACCCGGTTGCGCCAAATTATAGTCCTGAAGCCTGTCCGGACTGCAAAAACAACTCTTATCCTGTGCGCATGAAAGGAGAACACTTTCAGCCTCAGGACACAGACGTGAAAAAGTTGCTCATTGTCGACAAAGACTTACCGGATTGGCTTGGCTCTTTTTCCGAGCTTTGCTACGGCAATAATGTGATTCGAGCGCATCACAGGAGGGGCAGGCGTGGTGAAATTCACGAAATATTCGTAGATAGTTACATGTTGCTCAGCAAAGTGGATAAATTCAACGCGAAGTACAATCGTGTTCTGATAAAATCCCTCCCGAGTTCGACTCGACAAATTATTCATTTGGGCGACAAAGGCTCTGAGGAGATGGCTACCGCGGCGAAAGGTTTACTGTGCAACAGTGGAAATTCAGGTGTCTCTTTGGTTCTCGCGTCAGATTTGGTCAAATCACCAGAAACGTACACTTCTGCGAACGGGTGTTCTGTAGTAGTCGCGGGATGCGTAGCTTCTGGGCGCAGTTTGACGGAAATTGGACAGGTCCTCCGAGCTATTCAACCTAATCATGGAGTCGTGTTCCTTATTGGGGTAAGCCGCATGACTGAAAAGAAGGAGGCGGAACGATTGAAAAGTAATCTTACCTATATTTCCGGAACCAGTGAGCGCTTTGCGTATAGTGAGCTTGAACGGATCTTCGTTCCAGACAATACGGCGACAGGAGCTTCAATTTGGACTAAAGAGGTGTCGTTGTTGCAAAAGATTCGGGAGATGTTTTTTGCGCACGAAACATTTCCTGAGGGGGCTGTGCAAACGAGAATCGAATGGATTCAAGCCGCAGAAGGGAGAGATCAACGAGGCATGCTAAACCAGATTTTTTTGCCTACTATGCAGGGCGCCCATCTCCAACTTCGTCCGAATTTTGCGTTTATGCGTTTCCCATACGACGGTGGGAAGGTAACACAGGCGGAGGTGTTTTTTATTGTATCGTGTATTTTACACGAGCTGCGAAACAGTACTGATCCTAAGCGGTGGATTCGGCAAGAGGAGTTCCGGCGCGTGATCTTGGATCCTAAGACTTTCGATCGCCTCAACGATGGGATTATTCAGGCCGCCTTGCTCCGCGCATGCCTTCCAACGGAACTTGACTATAGACTGGACAACCTTGCCAGTACCGAGATGGCGGATTTTCTGGTCGAAATATTCGAGACTTCCGCAAATGCACGAGGAGAGGCAGCGCCTGAATTCTTACTTGCGTTGGCGCTGGGACAAATGCACTTGCTAAGTCGGGACTTGGTTACTGTCTTGGAAGCCGCGGAGAAGGTGGTGAGAGCAAATTCGATGGAGGAATACTTGTGCCGCTATCTGCGATCGAATAAATTTTAAGGCAGTTCAGGAGTAAGCGTCCGCCCAGCGCCTATTGACAGTGCGGTCGTAGATCCTGATTTCCGATCGTAGATGTCATAGGCGTAGGCCTATGACATTTATGCTACCGCGGGTAGAACGGGACGGCCTCGGTGCTTCGCCTAAGCCTCCGGAGTCTCGAGGCGGCCGTCTTCGAGGAAGACCAAGAGCGACGTCCATTGGGGGAGATAGGGATAGGGGAAGGATAGGATAGGGGATAGGGGTCAGTCAACAAATCTTGACAGCCGGGCTGATGTGGCACCCGCTATTTGGTCCGCGATGCACGACCGTATCCGTATCGCTCAGCCCACCTTTACGGTAACGAATTTCAATTCGGGGATGTCCTTGAAGTCCTTGGTATTGGCGGTGAGCAGGGTGAAATCGCGCTGGATGGTTTGGGAC
>Ga0207667_10010483_pt1 | contig 10833 bp, 6 predicted proteins | sample KBSCornC52_FD_184301 | JGI IMG/M metagenome (GOLD analysis project Ga0207667, IMG submission 184301) | Corn rhizosphere microbial communities from Kellogg Biological Station, Michigan, USA - KBS Corn C5-2 (SPAdes) (version 2) | ecosystem: Host-associated > Plants > Roots > Rhizosphere > Soil ...
CGAAACGAACCCCCACTTTGAGAGGAGAGCGACCTGATTCCCGCACCTGAAGCCGCCGCATGAAATCTCCGCGCATGCACATCGGACGTCCGCAGCGGCTGGCCGCGCTTCTCCTGCTTCTCTTCCTCGGCCAGTGCCTCTGGGTCATCGACCACCAGGAACTCACCACCACCGACTACCGTTTCGCCCAATGTGGCCGCGAGATGTGGGAGCGTCCCTCCCCCATCGCTGGCTACTACACCACCTGCGGCAACCTCAACGGCGACGGAACCTTCGCTTATCGCGCCGCCGGACTGCCGCTCAGCATCGAGCGGTTGGTACTGCTCTCCGTCGACCACTTCCGCGCGCCCAGCAACAAGCTGTATCCCGGCGGAAGTCTTCAAGGCTCGGCCTGGGAGACGCGGCACCAGCTCTCCGGCGTTCTCTTTCTCGTCCACCTGCCGTTCGTGCTCTTTGCGCTCTGGCTTGGCGGAGGACTGTGGTGGGTCGCGCGCCGCCTCTTCGGCAACGAGGGCGGCTTTCTTGCTCTGGGCCTCTATTGCTTCAGCCCGGCAATGGTCCGGCTCGCGGTCACGCCGAACAACGACATCCTCGCGGCCTGGGGACTCTATGGCCTGGTTTATACCGCGATCGGAGTCGCGCACGCCATGCAGGGTCCGCGTCACAAATGGCGGCCGCGCATCCTGCTGCTGGTGGTGGCGCTCACCTGCACGGCAGCGGCGCACCTGCTCGCGGCGATCGTGGGCTTTGTGGCTGCGTTCGCGCTCATGCTCTACGTCGCGGAGCGCAACCGTGGATATGTCATGCAGGTGCTGGTCTTCTCCGCATTTGCCTCACTGCTTCTGCTGATGGCCTTCTACGGCTTCCACCTGGAGCCATACAGTTATGTGTTCACCGGCGGCGGCGCGCGCTTCTGGTTTTCTCTGCATGGGCTGCAGCGCTTTGTCCACGATCCGGCCAACCTGCCGATCCTCGCCGCGGCCGCTGTCAGTCTCTATCTGTACGTATTCGTCAGGCGCAGCCGCTACTTCGGCAACACCGCACCGCTGCTGGTGCTGCTTGGCCTCGCTCCGCTGATGACCACGCAGACGGTAACCGCTCCTTGGCTCTGGGCGCAGCCGTTTCTGTTCACCTTCATCGGTGGCGTCTTCGCCGATGTGCTGGAGACGCGTCATCGCAAGCTCTTTATTTTGCTCGCGATACTCACGCTGGCAGCGCAGGCGCTCGGCTGCCTGGCGGCGCTGCCCCAGATCGCCAGCGCCTGACCGTGTGAAAAAAGCCGTCGACGCGGTCAACGCAATCGGCATCTGAACAGAGCAAGAGACACCCGCCGGCACTCCGGTAGAGGTGTTCGTTAGCAGGAGCGGGCCATGTTCCTAAAATCTGTTCGCATAGTCTGCGTTTCCGTTTCTTCGTTCCTCTGTGTGGCCGCTTTCAGCGGCTGTAGCTCCACTTCCGCGCCCCGCGAGAGCGCAGACTATGCCCGCTCCATCAACCGCTACTTCCAGGGACGTCCCATGTGCCTCTGGAGCGAGCCCGCCTCCTTCCCGGTGGACAGTTCCGCCGCGGATCAGGAGCAAGCCCGCGGCTACGATGCGCTGGTCTCCGCCGGCCTGCTGACCCGCAAACAAAACAGAAACAGCGCAGCCGTGTACGACCTGACGGCTGCGGGCCGGGCCGCCTTCGATCACGACATCCAGGACCGGAGCACCGGCAACTTCTGCTACGGCCGTCGCAAAGTCACCGGTATTGCTGCCGCGCGCGCCGACACCCGCGCAAGCGAACTGGTGGACTACCAATACACCGTCAGCGAAGCGCCCGCCTGGGCGAGAAACGCTGCCGTCCAGGCTGCCTTCCCGCAGATCGCAGCGGACCTTTCCGGACCGCACACCGCGGAGGCAACCTTGCTGAACACCACCGATGGCTGGGAGATGGCCGAACGGCCGCTGCGTCCGAGCGATCGCGACCGCGCCTCTACGTTGGCAAAAATGAAGGCGGTCTTCACGCCGGGCTCCTGACCGGCAGCCGAGCCGTCAGCGCTCACTTGCCGTGCTTGCCTAGCTTTTCCTGCTGTTCCTCGTAAGGCATCATCGTGTACTCGTGCGGAGGCTCGCCGCCGGCGAGATAGCGCACAAAGTAATCCCATCGCCGCCGCGTCGCATATGGACTGTCAGCGCCGTAGGCATGATGTGCGTTCGGAAGCAGCACCAGATCAAAGTCTTTGTTGGCCTGGATCAGCGCATCCACAACCAGCAGCGTGTTGGCGGGTGGAACGTTGTCGTCCATCGTTCCATGCATCAGCAGCAGATGTCCTTTCAGGTTCTTCGCTGCGTTCTCGTTCGCCTGACTGTCGTAGTTGGTGGATCCGTCGGGGTTGTTCTTCAGCAGCCCCAGCCACTTCTCCGCCCAGTCGTCCTCGTAGTCGCGGTTGTCGTGGTTTCCGCTCTCGCTGATGCCGACTTGGAAGAAGTCGGGAAAGTGAAACATCGCCGCCGCGGTCGCGGCGCCTCCGCCCGAGTGGCCGAAGATGCCAACGTGGCTCGCGTCGATCCACCGATACCTGGCCGCGAGCTGCCGGATGGCCGCGACCTGATCAGGAATCGTGTTGTCCGCCATATCTGCGTAGAGTGCGTCGTGGAAGCTCTTCGAGCGATCGGGCGTGCCCATCCCATCCACGCAGACCACGACGAAGCCCAGCTCCGCCAGCGCCTGCAGATCGCGATGCGCCGGAATGAACTTACGGTCTCCGCAGGACCCTGTCTGCGGCCCGGGATAGATAAAGTCGACGATGGGATATTTCTTGCTCTCATCGAAATCCGACGGCTTGAAAAGGAAGCCGTACAGCTCTGTCTTCCCATCGCGTGCGCGAGTCGTGATGGGCGTCAGCGGCTTCCAGCCGGTTGCGACCAGTTTTGAAATGTCCTGATCGGCAACGTGCAGTACTACCTTTCCGTCGACGTCGAGCACCGCCGCCTTCCCCGGGGTCGATGGAGTGGAAGCAACATCGAGAAACAGGGTTCCGTCCTGCGAGGGAGTAATGGTGTGATTGGCCGGCTCGGGCGTCAGCAGCTTCAGGCCGCTGCCATCCAGGCCCACGCGATAGAGCGCGGTGAAGTATGGATCCCATCCGCTCTCCTTCCCAGTCCCGGTAAAGAATGCGACCCGCGCCTTCTCATCGACCGCCAGCAACTGCTTCACGTTGCCCTCGCCGCGCGTGATCTGGTTTTTCAGCCTACCTGTCGTGGCGTCATACAGATAAAGCTGGCCCCAGTTGTCGCGCTGCGAGAACCAGATCACCTCGTTCGACGCGGAGAGATACTTCCAGCTCACCTTGTCGCCGCCGCTGCTTTCAAAGTAGGTGGCGACGCTTTCGGTCATCACCTCGCGTACCCGACCGGTCTTCGCATCGGCGATGCGCAACCACTCCCGCTTGTGATCGCGTGAGGTCGCCACCAGGGCAAGGCTGCGGCTGTCGGCGCTCCACTGCGCATCGTCCCAGCCGTGGCCTCCCTCGCAGCTCACGTCATCGCAGAGGCTGGAGCGGTGCAGCTCCGGTGCCATCTTCAGCCGGACTACCTTGCGCGTGGCGACATCGAGGATCACCGGCTGAATAGTGATGATTCGCGGATCGCCGGGGAGTGGATAGGCCCAGTTCTCAAGCTCGGGATGCCCGACCGTGGTTTGCACCAGGTACATGCGTCCGACGCCGCGCTGATCCTGCTGAAACGTGGCGATCTTCGTTGAGTCGGGAGACCACACCAGGATGGGGCGGTCACTGTGGGTCCATCCGGCGTTATCGGTCGCATAGCCGAAGTCCTCGACTCCGTCCCGGGTGAGTTGGAATTCGTTCCCGCTTCCGGTCTCGCGCACCCAGAGGTTGTGGTCCCGGATGAATGCGCCGTACTTGCCGTCGGGAGACACGTCGTAGTCCACGCCGTCGCGACCGATGAACACGTCCGTCGCGCGCTCGCACCGCATTTGCGCAGCGGTGTTGCAGCGGAACGTATCGGCTCCGATGGTCACGTAGAGCAGCCGGTCGTGATCCCTCCACTGAAGGTCGTCGATCGGAAGATTTGCCGGGTTGAGCGGCTGTTTCCCATCGCGGGCTTTGCCGGCCAGAGCCGCGGCCAGCGCGCGATGATCGAATGCCGTCTGCTTGGTCCCTTTCGCCAGATCCACCAGCAAAAAGGTAAAGCCGTCTGGGCCGCGATCGCGATACCAGAAGCGGCCATCGTCCAGCCAAACCGGCTTGTCTACACCGTGGTACACCAGCGGCTCGACGTTGTAGTTGAGCATGCGCTCCGCGCGGGCGTAGTCCTCGGCGGTGTAGACGCGACGTTCCTGAGCGGGAGAGACTCCGCACAGGCCCGCAAGTGCGAAGACGAGCATGCGCGCAAGCGCAGGGGTGCGGAAGAAACGGCAGGGCATCGAGGGCAGTGTAGCAACTCGCTGCCCTCGTCCGTCCTGCCGCTGGTTTAGATGTACACCGTCAGCGAGACCGTTTGCGACTGGCCGGAGCCGCCGGAGGTGGTCGCATTCACGGTGAAGCTGTAGGTTCCCGGGCGCGTCGCGAGGTCAGTGCAGTTCCCGCAACCGCTCGCCGACATTGCTCCGACAGTCAACAGCAGCATGAGGAGGCCGCGGATCCAGCGGCGGCGCCCAGGCAGGAACAGTGCGAACACCCCTGCCAGAGCCGGCAGCGCCAACCCACGCATTCCTCCTCCGCCGTTCAGCCCGATGAAGTACGGCTGCGAGTTGTTGCAGTCATGCGGCGCCGTGGTGCTGATCAGCAGCGAAGTGGTGCCCGACCCGTTGATCGTGGGAGAGCCGAAGGTGCAGGTCGCCTCCCGCGGCATCGACCCACAGCTCAGGCTCACCGGGCCGGAGAAGCCGTTGACCGAGGTGACAGTGACGGCAAGCTGGCCCGTAGTTCCCACGGCAACCCGCAGCGGTGTGGGACCGACGGTCAGCTGGAACGAAGGTATGCCCGGCGCGGTGATGGTCTCGGCGAACGAACCTGACTTCGAGGGCAGGAAGTTCTGGTTGCCGCCATAGCTGGCGCTCACCTGATCGGTGCCCACCGGCAAGCTCGACGTGGTGAAGGTTGCCGTGCTGGTGGTGGAATTTCCGGGAACCAGGGTCGCGGTGCCCAGCGATGTGCCGCCGTTCGAGAACGTGAAGGTCCCGGTGGGCGCGGCATATTGCCCGGTCACCGTGATGGTGAAGGTGACCGGCGTGCCCTGGACGGCCGGGTTCGGCGCACCGGTCAGAGTGGTTGTGGTGGTGTCGGGCGCAACGTTCACCAGCACCGTCGACGAGGAGCCCGTGTGGGCAGGATCGTTGCCATACTGCGCCACCAGCGTGTACTGGCCGCCCTGCAGGTTGGTGAAGGGGAAGCTGGCGCACTGGCCGACGAAGACCTGGTAGGAGCAGGTCACCTGTCCGTTCTGAAGGAAGCTGATCGTGCCCGTGAGTGGATTGCTGTCGGTCTTGGTCACTGGCGCGACGCCGTTAATTTGCTGGCCGTAGGTAAGGCTCAGCGTGGGCTGATATGGCGGCAGAGTGGTGAAGGTTCCGGAGGCAGGGCAGGTGGCGGTGGGCGCAATGCACAGCAGCAGCGTGGTCGTGGTGGTATTGCTCCCCACCGTATGGCTGCTGGTGAACGTGTTCGGCGCGTAGGTCGTGTCTCCGCTGTACGCCGTTGTGATGGGGTAGGTGCCCGCCGGAGTGGAGCTGCTGGCGTTCACTGTCAGGAAGGCGGTTCCGTTTGAGGGCGCGTTCGGATCCGTCGTCACATTGGCGCTGCCGATGACCTGGCCGCTGATACTGAACTGGACGGTCCCGGTGGGCACTGCGCTCGAACCCGCGGGCGGAATGATTTCCAAATAGATGGTGAATGGCCCACCCACCGCGCTGGGTTCGGGATTGACGGTAATGCTGCCAGACACGACCGAACTCCCCAGGTGCGGCACTACCGTGACGCCGCCGCCAAGCTGCGGCTGGGCAGTCGAGGTTGTGCTCGCCAGGCGCGTCTGCGCCACCGGCTGCGCTGTTGCATTGCCGCCGTTGGCGACCACCAGGTCGGATGCGCCGTCGCCGTTGATGTCACCCAGCGCAATATCGCGGATGTTTGCTCCTGCCAGCAGATGCTGCTCGGCGCAAGGATGGCAACCGGTGCCAAAGTCGCTGCGGAAGGTGCGGCCGCCCTGGTTATAGAGAATCGCAACCACGCTGTCGTCGGCCAGCACCACGTCCGGACGCCCATCGGTGTTCATGTCGCCGATCGCGGCGAGTGTGAAGTGGCGGCTGAGTGGGACGATCTGCGGCTGGCCGAAGCTGCCGTCACCGTTGCCAAACCAGACATAGAGCTGATTCTGTGTGCTCGCATCCGTGCTCCGGTAGAGCACAATCACATCGCCATTGCCGTCGATGTCCAGGTCGGCCATGCGAATCGCAGCCGGCGCGAGCGTGGAGGCCGCAGGGGTCCCGGCAAGCGGCAGCATCGCGGTAAACTGCTCGCCGTCGCCGCTATTCCGGTAGGGAACGATGGCGTCTCCCTGCTGGACGACCAGGTCCTGCCGGGATGTGCGTCCCGCCCTGAAGAAGCCGGCGGCGATCTGGCCCGCGCTGCTGTTTCCGGAGGCGGTGCGGAAGCCGATACGGAAACTGCCGTCCGGCTGATTGAGCAGCGTTTCGGTGTTGATCGCGTCGGTGATGGCAATGTCGTCGAGACCGTCGCCGTTCAGGTCAGCGACTACGGTGTTGCCGGGCAGCGACGCGTCGCCTGCGACGCCTGCAAGCGCCGTCGCGGAGGTGTCCCCGCCGGCCGTGAGGGCATGCGGCGCCAATGCGAGCTTCGCGCCATCCGCCGAAGCGCCACTGCCGGAGAACAGCAGGCCCGTGCCGTCTTTGGTAAAGATGCCGGCCTGAATGCGAGCCGCTCCGGGAGTCAGCGACGCGGGAGCGGGCGACGAGGTCGCGAAAGTGCCGTCTCCGTTGTTCATCATCAGCTCGGACTGACCTGCGCCGACCGCGACGGCGATGTCATTCAGCGGCGAGGTGGCGCGGAACTTTGCGACGGCCACGCTAGTGGGAGGCGCGACGGTCGCGAATGCGCGAGACGTGGAAAAGCCGCCCTGGCTATCCGCCGATACAATCGCGACGCCTTCGGGCGATCCGGCGGCCAGCTCCGGGGCGCCGGTGTGGAAGAAGTCTTCGAGCGCAAACGCAGTGCGGCCCGGGCCGATGTTGTAGATCGCGGACTGCGCGTAATCCAGCGTGCCGGGCTGCTTCTTCAGCAAGCTGAGTCCCGCGGGCTCCGCTACCAGCAGGTCCAGCGATCCGGGCGCAACGGCCACCAGCGTTCCGCCCGCGGCGTCGGTTGCTCCACCCTCGCTGGTGCTGTCGAACGAGCCGTCGGTGTGGCCCTTGTAGATGCGGATGTTGCCTTGGGTATCTTCGGCAACTAGGTCCGGCGCGGCGTCGCCGTCCAGATCAGCGATCAGCATCGAGTGGACGCTCTGCCCAACGGACGAAGGTGCGGCAAAAGTTCCGTCGCCTTTGCCGAGATACACAGTGGCAGTATTGCCCGCCTCTCCATTCACGATCAGCTCGGTGCGGCCGTCGCGGTTGAAGTCGCCTGCGACGATCGGGCCCGCACCGGCGGCTCCCAACGGATACGTAGCAAGCAGGGAATATCCGGCGAGGTTGGTACCGTCGCCGCTTCCACCTGCGTTGCCCACGACGTAGAGAGCACCGTTCGCGCTGTCGGTAAGAAAGATCTGCGGTCGCGCCCCGGAGGTGAATCCGGCTGCTGCAATCGACGTAAACACCGGCGCACTGTTCCCCATCAGCGGCAGCGAGGTGCATCCGCTGCGGCCATTGTCGTAGGCGCCGCTTGTGGCTGCGGCCTTGGTCCCGAAGAAGACGCACAGGTCAGCCCCATGCGCTGCAGCCGGAGAGGTGGCAAAGATAAAGTCAGGAATGCCGTCGCCGTCCATATCGGCGATCGTGCTCACCACCCCGGTGACGTCCTGAAAGGTCGTCTGGTTCTGTGGCAGATTCGTGAAGGCGCTACCGGTGTTCAGCAGCAGTCCGGCGCTCACGGTGTTCCCTGCGGTCGCCTTCTCCACGTAGAGGAGATCATCACGGCCCTGAAGCTGAGTATCGGCCGCCGAGATCCCCACAACCTCTCCCGTTGTCTGAACCACGACAGGCTGCGCGAACTGGGCTTGGGCCGACTGCGGCGGAAAGAGCAGGGAGATGGGAACCAGCAGGGCAGTAGCCCATCGCCAAAGCGTGCAAGAGGAGAGAGACATAGTCACCAGGCCGGGTGAAGAGCGCGTTAGAAAAGACGTCCATACTGTTGGCTGGCCCGTCGCAGATCCGGAAACAGCACCCGGTTCGCGAAGAGACAGCTACAGCCCTGATACAGCATGGGTTGTTAGAGGCCCGGGGGAGCTTCTAAGTTGCTCGCGGAACCGGTGTGGCAGAATGCTAATGTCCGCGGATGTTGTGTTTGGCGTACGCTTTTGTCAGGGCGGCGCGGACCTAAACGCTGCCTTCGCCTGAGCGCCGGATCGCAATGAACCTGCCGAACTCCATCACGTTGAGCCGCATCGCCACCGTGCCGCTGCTCATCTGGATCCTCTCGCCGGCCTTCCCTGCGGGCCATGCCGCCCATGGGCTTGCTGGAGGCACGCAGGAGTTGCTGGCGTCAGGCGTCTTTATCCTGGCCTCCATCACCGATGGTCTGGATGGCTACCTGGCGCGTAAGCGCAACCAGATCACCACCTTGGGCATGCTGCTGGACCCCCTGGCCGACAAGCTAATGGTCACCGCCGCCTACATCATTCTGGTTGCCTACAATCCGCGGATCGTGCCCCCGTGGATTGCTGTGGTCATCATCGGGCGCGAGTTCCTGGTCTCCGGCCTGCGCTCTATTGCCGCCTCGGAGGGCTTCACGATTGAGGCCTCGGATATTGGCAAGCTGAAGACCGTGATTCAGATCGTCTCGGTCGTGGCCGCCATCCTGGCGCACCGCTGGGACTATTGGAACTGGGGCGGCTTCATCGTCGCCGTGCACATGATCGCTCTGTGGGCCATCTACTGGATGACCATTGTTTCCATCATCTCGGCGACGGACTACTTCGTGGGCTTCTGGAAGAAGATCGACCACGCCGCCGAGCGCGCGCGCACGCGCCGCAGCTCCGTCCTGAGCCGCCGTAAGTCCAAAGCTGCCCCTGCCGAGCATCCTTCGGGAATCTCCTAGCCTGCTTTCGGTGGTCCGGCTGGAACCGGTCGCGGCGTCCGGTTTGGCTCGCCAGATCGCATGCGATACTGGGATCTGACATGTACAAACGAGTCCTGCTCAAGATATCCGGGGAGGCCCTCGCAGGGGGCACGGGTTTCGGCATCGATGCCGTCTTCATTCACAAAGTCGCGTCGGAGATCGCCGAAGTTCACCGGCTTGGCTGCGAGATCGGCATTGTCGTCGGCGGAGGTAACTTCTTCCGCGGCGTCGCCCAGCAGGCCGTGGATATGGATCGCGTGGCCGCCGACCACATGGGCATGCTCTCCACCGTCATCAACGCGATCGCGCTGCAGGACGCCGTTGAGAAGCTGGGTATCGTCTGCCGCGTCATGTCCGCCATTTCGGTGCATCAGGTGGCCGAGCCCTACATCCGCCGGCGCGCCATGCGCCACCTGGAAAAGGGCCGCGTCGTGATCTTCGCCGCCGGCACCGGTAACCCGTTCTTCTCCACCGATACGGCTGCCTCACTGCGCGCCATGGAGATCAAGGCCGACATTCTGCTCAAGGCGACCTCGGTGGACGGCATCTACACCGCTGACCCGAAAATCTACGCCGAGGCCACCAAGTTCCCCAACATCACCTACTCGGATATGCTGCGGCTGAATCTCCGGGTCATGGACTCGGCGGCCGTCTCGCTGTGCCGTGACAACAACATGCCCATGATGGTGTTCAGCATGCGTGAGCCTGGGAACATCCTGCGGGTGGTGCAGGGCGAACAGTTGGGATCGCTGGTCACGCCGTAGCGGCTGGCGGAGAGAATTCGCCTTCGTGGGCTTCCGCCACTGCCCGAGCGCCGGTAATGCATTCGCATAGACCGAAAAGCCGTTTATTCTGGAAAGAATTGCTTTTATGCGCTCCGGACGGATCGATACCGGGGTCGAATTCTGCATCCTTAACCCATGAAAACTGCTAAAGGTTAAGCGCATTGAACGCCACTGCCACGCTACTCGACTCGCCCACGTCGGCGGCTCCGCTGCGCAAGCCGCAGCTTCCGGCGCTAACCGGCGTGCGCACCCTGCTGGCTGTGAACATCATGCTGTTCCACTTCACGCCGCCCCATCTTCAGCTGCTTTATCCGATGATCAATAATTCCTATGTTTTCGTCGGATTTTTCATCCTGCTTTCGGGCTTCGTGCTGGCGTACAACTACGCAGATCGGCCCAACCTGCCGAAACGCGATTTCTGGATTGCCCGTTTCGCGCGCCTCTATCCCATCTATCTGCTTTCGCTGGTTCTGTTCTTCAACATGCTGCTGGTGGAGTATCACGTGCGCTCGACCGGGCAGTTCTGGGCCGGCGTCATTCTAACGCCATTGCTGCTGCAGGCATGGCATCCGCTGCTGGCCACTTTCTGGAATACCGTTGCGTGGACGCTTTCCTGTGAAGCGGCCTTATATTTCTTATTCCCCTGGGTGGTAAAGCTGCGCTGGCCGAAGACTCCGGGCAAGCTCGCTCTGCTTCTGCTGGCTATCTGGGCGGTGGGCTTGACACCTCACATGCTTTACATGGTTCTCAACCCGG
>Ga0207667_10010485_pt1 | contig 10832 bp, 6 predicted proteins | sample KBSCornC52_FD_184301 | JGI IMG/M metagenome (GOLD analysis project Ga0207667, IMG submission 184301) | Corn rhizosphere microbial communities from Kellogg Biological Station, Michigan, USA - KBS Corn C5-2 (SPAdes) (version 2) | ecosystem: Host-associated > Plants > Roots > Rhizosphere > Soil ...
TGTTGTAGACGATTTCGCTCGCCTTCTCGCACTGCTTCGGATGCTCGCCCTTGCCGAGCGGCTCCTCACAATACGAGCGCCACAGATCGAGGTACGCATCGGCGCCCTTCTTGTAGCTGTCGAGCGCGTTCTTGTAATCGCCCTTGTCCTGCTGGCCGTCGGCGAGCTCGACGAGCTTTTGCGCCTTGAGCCGGCGAATGTCGAACTGAATGCGATTCAGAGTCTCGCACTGTTCCTTGTTGTCATCCGCCTTGGCACCCTTGCAGTAGAGCTCGAGGAAGGTGGGCACGTCCTTGCCCATCTCGTCGAAGCACTCCGGACGCGGCGGCTCGGCACGGGAGCCGAGGACGTTGATAGCCTCCAAGTACAGCTGGGCCGCGTAGATGCCGGCGTCTTTGTCGGCGTGATTGATGGCCACGTCGCGGAACGCGAGCGCCGCCTCCTCCCAATGCTGCGCCTCGAAGTAGGTGCGCGCGCGGGCGTACTTCACTTCGACGTACTGCTCTTCTGCGTCTTTGTCGCCCTTCGGGGGCTTCACGTAGCAGACGTAGCGGTTGAAGGCGTTGACCATGCCTTTTTGCATGTCGGTCAGGGGCTTGGGCTTGAACTTCTCCCACTCACCCTTCTTCGCCTCGCGATCCGACTCGTCGGCGCCCTTCGGACCGAGGCCTTTGCCCTTGCGGTCGGTCGCGCCCTTGTACATCTGATCGTACATCTTCTGGTAGCAAAGCACCGACGCGTAGGCCGCTTCCGCCGCCTGCTCGTTCTTCGGGTCTTCGGCAACCACGGCGTCGAATGCCGGACCGCACTCGTCCCAGCGCTGCTGGAAGTAGAGCAAGTCCGCCATCGCGTACTTGATCTTGTACATCGTCGGCCAGTCGGACTTGACGATGCGCGGGAACTCGAACTTCGCGAAATCAGCCGAGGTGAAGTTGTCGGCGACCTTCTTGTAGAGGTACGCCGCCAGATCCATCGTCTTCTTGTCGCCGGTACCGCGCACGCCGCCCGAGCCGACCGCTTCCAAGTGCCAGCTCATCGCCGTTTCCGAGAGCAGCTCGGCGGTCTTGTTGGCACATTGCAGCTTGGCCGCGTCGGCGTGCTTGTCCTTCACGAACTCGTTGTAGACGCGAACCTGCGAATCCATCTCCTTGCGGATGGCTTCCTTGTCGCCCGAGTTGATGGCGGAAGACGCGGTGGTGATCTGGCCCTGATAGAAGCAGGACTTGTCTCCCGGATCGCGACTCAAGAGATCGCGATAGAGGATGATGCCCTCCTTGTAATGGCCGGTGTCGAGATAAGCGAGACCGAGCTCGTTCATCATGTCGACGGTCTTGGCGGTCTCGCCTCCCTTGTCGCCGCTGAGCGGCTTGAAGAAGTTGAACGCCTTGCCCGGATCGCCGCTGACCGCGTAGACCGGGATCGTGTCGCGACGAGCGGCCTTCGCGAGCTGCTTGGCGTTCGGCAAATCGCCGTACGTGTCGCCGTACTCGATGACCTTCTTGAATTCGTTCAGCGCGTTGGCGTACTCGCCCTTGTTCCAAAACACGTAGCCGAGCTTGTAGCGGGCGTAGCCGTAGACCTTGTTCGTCGGCGGCGGGTACTTGATCACTTCCTTGTACGCCGCGGCGGACAGATCCCACTTCGACGGATCGCCCTGCGCTTCTTGGAAGAAGAGCTCACCGAAGGCCAGGTAGGCGTTCGGGATGTACGCCGATTTCGGCGCCTTCTGGATCAGCTCGAAGTACGTGGCGCGCGCGTTCTTGAGATCGCCACCCTGCTCGTACTCGTAGGCGAGGTAGTACAAAACCTCGTCGATCTTCGAGTAATCCGGGTAGTCGGTCTTCATCAGCGTGTAGTAGCTGATGGCGCTCTTGCGGGCGGCGGCGAGGATCTTCTCGGCCGCGGCCGCATCCGAGCGGTACTTGGTCGCGCTCTGATTCTTCTTCTTCGCGTCCTGCGCGGCGATGTCGGCCGCGATCTTGTCGCGTTGCGCCGCGCTCTCGAGCTCGACGTAACCTTCCGCGAGCCGGCGCGTCAGCTGCGGGCGATCCGGGGATTTCTTGCCCGTGCGCCGATACAGGCGCTCGAGACCCTGGATTTCCGTGATCAGCAAGGCGCGAGCGCGCGCTTGTAGACGGTTTTTGCGTGTGTCGCGCTCGGCGTACTTGGTGAGCTCTTCCGGGTTGACCGGCTTCGACTCATCTTGACGCTTTTTCACGTCTCGCGGCGGCGGCGCACTCGAAAACGCTGCGGAGCGCTTCTTCGTGATGTCCGCCATCTTGCCTTCGGGACACACATTCAGTGCTTTGGTCGCGTCTGGGGAAATGCACTCGGAGCTGATGCTGCTCGGCTTTGCTTCCACAGCGCCCGACGACGCTGCCGACAGCAGCAGCCCGAACGCAACCGTAACGCTCACGAACGCTCGTTTAGAGCTCATTCCCATTACCTCCCACACGCCGATTCGACGACCTGGCGGTAGAAGCCGAGCTCGTCACGCCAATACTCACCGTCGAAGGGCCAGATCACGTGCTCTTCGTCCGGCTTTACGATGCCGAAGATTTTCGATTCTGCTTTGCTGACCTGTCCGTTGGACAGCTTCTCGTCGAGCAAATTGCGTTGCGCCGCGGTGATGTCGATCAAGATCTTCTCACCGTCTCGCAAGTGTTCGTTCAACTCGTCCACGTTGCGCTGATAGCGCGAGAGGGCAAGCTCACCCGCCTGACGGACGGCCAAGTCGCGCGCCAGCTTGAGCGCGTCACCGACCTGCTGCCCGATGCTCGAGCTCTGGAAGGTGGGTGGCGACTTCTTGAAGCGCTTGTCCTCTTCCTCGAGCAGCTTCACGTAGTCGATGTTGCGGAGCAGCTGACGATCGCTGAGCGCATTTTCCACGATCGGGCGAATGCGCTCGTCCAAATTGCCGCCACCGGCGCGAACCTCGAGCAGGAACTTGAAGAACGGCTCTTCCTTGTTCTCGCCCTTGTAGCTCTTGAGCACCTTCTCGAGCTGATCCTTGATCGGCGTGTACTTCTTGTTGAACTGCGCGACGACCGTGGTCGCCGCCTCGTAGTTGCAGTTCGAGAAGTAGATGACCGCCTTGAGTACCGACGCTTCCGGGTAGAACGAGTTCGGGAAGTACGGTGACTGCAGGGTGTGGATGTTACCGAGCGCGTGCGGGTAATCACCGGCCATGAAGTAGGCCCACGATTCCTCGAACAAGGCATCGAGCCAGTACTCGCTCGCGGCGTCGACCTGGTTCCAGTACTTCACCGCGGCGCTCAGCTTGGTGCTGTCGACCGTGGCTTGATTGGACTCGGGGTCCGTCTTGATCGACGACGAGTAATACGTGCGGGCCATCGACAACGAGGCCAGATCGCGCAAGCGGTCTTCGTCCTCGACGCCTTCCACGCCTTCATCGAGCGCCTTCTGAATGCGCTGGAAGGCTTGCACGGCAGGCACCGATTTGCGGACCTGCACGTAGCTGATACCCGTGAAAAATTGCGATTTGACGTAGTACTCGCTGCGCCGATCCACCTTCTGGAACAGGCGAATCGCCTCTTCGTACTGGCGGTTCCGATACTTGTAGCGGCCGAGCATGTAGTTCAGCTGCCAGAACAGGTCGCGCTGCTGATCGTTGTCGAAGCGGCCGACCTGCTCGTCGTTGTACTTACCGACGCGCTCGATGATGTCGGCGGGCTCCGGGAGCTGCGTGGCAAGCTTAGCTAGCCAGAGCAGCGTCTCTTTGAACTTCACGTGATTCGGGTTGTCCGCGATCACGCTGAAGATCGCGTAGCTTGCCTGGTAAAACTTCAGGCGATAAAGCGAGATCGCGAGGAAGTACTCCGCGAGTTGCTTGTTGCCCGGATCGTCGCCCGTCTCGCCGCTGACCACGCGGTGCAATGCCTGCGCGGCCTCGTTCCAGCGCTCCTTGTCGAAGAGCTGCTTGGCAGAGGCCGCCGCTTCCGTCATTTGCCCGGCGACGACCGGCGCCTTAGCGCCACTACCGCCGCCTTCCTCGTCGAGGTCGATGTCGACGCCCTTGCCGCCCGCTTTCTTCGCGGGAGCAGCAGCTGCAGGTGCCGCCGCCTTGCCGGCTTTGCCCTTGGCGCCCTTCTTCGGCGCAGGCGAATCAGAATCCAGGTCGATGACATCCTGGGCTCGCGCTACGCGAGGGACCGCGAGGCTCGGGAGAGCGACGGATGCCAGAATGCAGACCGCAACGAGGCGCTTTCGAAACATGGATCCTCTGTAGTGGGGTTGAGATCGGCGCCTTTACTCTCTGCGCCGCGACCGAATGCGGGGGGCCTCTTGGGCCAAAGCGGGAAAAACCTAATAAGTACCGCTACATACCACCCGCGGCCGAGGGCATGTTAGATATCGCGGAGCAAGCTTGTCAAGCGTCGTCGGAAGCCTTGCGCATATGGAAGATCGAACGCTCACCCTGCACTTCAAAATTCTGGCGGGCCGATATTTCCGCGGCGTTCCGTTGCGCGCGCCGGCGTCTCGCAGCAAACGAGTCGCGCGCGTTACTCTGACGTGGGTGCATGTCGTACTCGCCGCTCGAGCGCGCGCGCTTCGATGCGCTCGCCGTTCACCTCGACCACTCGCGCCGAGTGATCGGATCCGCGCTCGATCCACATTCGCTTGAACGATGGGCAGTGCCACGGCGGTTCCGACACATTCGACGGAATATTCTTGGGCACAGCCGAAGCATCGCGCACGCTACGCCTTCTTTCGCGTTGACTGCGTGAGAAGCGCTCGACTAGCGTACGCGCGGTTGCAGCAGCGCGGACGATCAGGCGCGAGCCGCAGATATTTGGACCACCAGGCGAATGGGTGACGGTCAGGCGATGATACGCAAAATCACGGGCTACTCTCTGTTGGCGACGGCGCTCCTCGGCCTCTTCCCGCTCGCGTGCCAACCTGGCGGCGTGGGCGACCCTTGCACGCCGGAAGACGAATACAACCAGACCTTCCCGGGCTATCAAGCGACGGAGGTCAACGTCGAGAGCAAGTCTTTCCAGTGCGAGACGCGCGTCTGCCTGGTGAATCATTTCCAAGGCCGGGTCAGCTGCAAGTACGGTCAAGCCTCGCCTCCTGCCACCCAACCGGCGACGGGGATGCCGAGCACGGCCTGTCACGTGCCGGGTGATGCGAACCTGAACATCGTCGCGCAGGTCAGCCCGCAACTGAAGACTCGCCAGGCCGATGCAGCAGTTTACTGCTCGTGTCGCTGCGATGGCCCGGATTCGAACGCCCGCTACTGCAAGTGCCCCTCCGGCTACGCCTGCGAGCACCTCGTCGACGAGCTCGGCATCCCGGGCGCCAAAGGCCAGCTCGCCGGCTCGTACTGCGTGCGCGAAGGCACGAAGTACGTCAAAGCCAAACTCGATCCGACGACCTGCAGTCCCATCGGAGGCACCGCGAACTCGGACGGCACCTTCACCGGCACCTGCGGCGACGCCCCGCAGGGCTGAGCGGAGACAGCTCGGTCTAGCGGCAGAAGCCGCGGTTCGCACTTGGCTCGAGCAGCGCGGTTTGCGCGTGCTCGCGGCCAACGTGCGAGTTGGTTATCTCGAGGTAGATCTGCTCGTGCGCGACGGGCGCACGCTCGCGCTCGTCGAAGTGCGGACGCGTAGTGAACGCTCCTGGACGTCGGGGTTCGGGAGCGTGGACGGCTGGAAGCGCACGCGCTTGCGACGCGCGGGCGAGAGGTTGTGGCGGCGTCACTATCGCTTCGACTCGGGGCTCGACCACGTGCGCTTCGACGTGGCGAGCGTCACGTTCCGAGCCGGTCAACCGCAGGTCGAGTACGTGCGCGCGGCCTTCTGAAGAAGACGGCCCGCGCCGCCGAAGGCTGAGCCGCAGCGCGCCCGCTCCGCGCGACCATCAAACAAAATCAGAAGCTCGTCGCTTAGTAGTCGAGCGACGCCTTCATTTCGTTGCGCAACTGATAGAGCGGCTCGAGCTCCCCCGGCTCGGCCTTTGGCTCGAGGCTGTTGATGGCCCGTTCGAGCTTGGCGATTTCTTCTTCCTGACGCTGGCGCAAATTGACGACCATCGTCTCGAAAGTCTCGAAGAACTCGACCAGCTCGTCGCCTTTGCGAAGCTTACCGGGGATTTTCAGGCGGCCCTCGCCAACGTCGCTGATTTGGCGCTTCATCTTGAAGATGGGGCCGGCGACTTTGTGCGTCACGAAGATGCCGGCAAAGCCGATCAGCACCACGAGCAGCGACAGCGCACCGACCAACGTGACGAGCATGATGTGCTGCTTGTCGGTGAGCGAGGCGGCCTGCTCGCGCAGCGCCGTCGCCTGCCCCTCCAAAGCCTGTTGTTGTGCCTTGAGTCGCTCGTCTTGTTTGTCGGCGTCGGACTTGAACGCATCGAGCAGCGCCGGGTTGTCGCTGTACACCGGATCCTTGATGATGTTCATCTTGACGACTTCGCTGACCTTCTGACTTTCGGTCACGACTTCGCGTCCGCGCTCGACGACCTGCTCGCCTTGATGCATGGCCTGATGGCTCTGCGCGATCACGGCCACGCTGGTGCGCCAAATCAATAGTCCCAAGGAGACGCTGAAGAGCAGCGCAATTCCCACCAAGTAGCCCGTGTACTTGAGCTGAAAATGGCTATCGAGCAGGTAGTTGCGAAAGCGCCGTTGATGCCGGCCGGTGGCCGGGAGCGGTGCCGTGGCCGCTTCTCCCATGAGACAGACTCCTTAGCAGAAATAGGCTTACTCCGTGGAGAAAGCCTGACATTTCCAAGAGTAGGACCGAACCCCTACTCTCTGCAACAAGTGCGGGTATTTCTCGAACTTTGACTCGAGCCCTGAGCTACTCGAACCGAAGTCTGCGCTGACGGTCGCCATCCGCCTCTACTGGATACGCGCAGCAACTTGCGCGAACTTGTCGAGCGCGCGTTCGGCGGCCGTCTTGATCAGCTCGTTTTCGCTGTCCTTGTCCGGAGCGGTCACGCCTGGCTCGGTCAGTTTGGTGCTGTAATTTCCGATCAACGCCTTGTCCGGATAGCTGAACATGGCGATCTCGAGGCGCACGGTGAGGTTGCCTCCCGAATAATCCGGCGCGCTGATGCGCGGTGACAGGAAGAAGGGCTTCACGCTGGCGTGCGCGCCGAGCCGGCGGCGCGCGTCCGCGAGCGTTTCACCGGGCGGCGCCACTGCATAAATGGGCATTGCGGCGGCCGCGCTTGCCATGGCACCGCGGATGATGCCGTCGACTTCGTCGCCCGAGCGACCGGTCTTATCCGCCGTCTTGCCAATCGCCAGGTAAAACTTGGTTTCGCTGGAGAATACCGGCTCGAGCGCCTTCACGATCGCGGATTTGACCGTGTCGCTGGCTTCGGCTGCCAGCCGCTTCTGTAGGCACTCCACACCGCCGAGGTGCAGGCGGCCGAGCGCGGCGGCAGAAGCCGCGCGCACCGTCGCGTTCGAGTCGGCCAGGGCGTTGCACAGCGGCTCGACCGCGCGCTTCGACTTCGACGCGCCGAGCGCGAGTGCGGCTTGGGTGCGAATGCGGAAATCCGAACCGCCCGTCAGGTTCTGCAGCAAATGATCGACGTCCGCCGACTCTGCCGCTTGCGCGTGCACGGGACGCGCAGTCATAAACCCCACGCCGCCGAGTAGTGCGGCCAAAGCCAAACGACGCATTGGGAGCCACCGTATCACGAGCGCGCGCTGCATCGATTTGTTCTTTCCTAATACGACCGCTCGTCGTCTTTCCTTCAGCTTCCTTCAGCGAACGACGCGCTCTAGCGTGCAACTTCTCGAGATTTCACGCCGCCCGTGCTGGAAGCGCGCCGCGTGCCACGGCACGCGGGCACCTGCCGATGTATGATGAAGTCGTGATGTCGCCGACCGGCGGACCAAACGGGCGCTCTGCAACAACCCACGAGCGATGACTGGGCGCAGCGCGGCGCGGGCTCGCTTTGAGTGCGCAGTGTGCGGCGCTCTCCTACTTGCTTTCGTGGTCGACGGCCGCGCGTGCCGACGCACCGCTGCGCATCACCGGCAGCGTGACCATCGACGCGAGCGCTTCGCTGAACCACGGGTCGAGCGACGTTCAAGCGCGGCTGCTCGACGACTCCGGGCATCCCGTCACTGGCGCCGAGCTTTTGATCAAACCCGCGCCGGGTGGCGCGCAGCCGAGCTCGGTGCGACAGTGCCGCGCGCACGCGGCGGAGCTCAGCCCGAATGCCTCGGGTGCATACGTCGCACAGAGCGATGACTCAGGCGGAGTGTGCCTGCACTTCGAAGGCACTGCCGAGCACGCCGAGTTCGAGCTCGCGTTCTCCGATCCGAACGGTCTGTACGCGCCGAGCAGCGTGCGCGTCGTCGCAGACAGCGCGACGCGCGGAGTCGAGATGGCATTCGCGCCGGCGCCGAGCTTATTTTCACTCGAGCGCGCCGAACAAGTCCTGTCGCTCGTGACGCGACCCGTACCCGCGCTCGGGCCGGGTGAGGACGTCGAGCCATTGACGATCACGCTCAGCTTGACGCGCGACGGTCGCGCTCCGGCCAAGCTTGCGCAAGCCTCGGTCGAACTCGGCAGCGGCACTGAGTTGCACTTGCCGAGTCGCGCGCTCGGCGCGCCGGGCCCCGTCGAAATCAGCGCCGAGTTCGCGGGTAGCCCGAGCACGCGCGCGGCGCGCACGTCGGTCCACGCCACCTGCACCGCGCTGGCCGCGCTCACGTTGGCCGAGCCGATCGCAGCGAGCCACCCGGAGTCCGGCGTGCGCATTCGCGTGCGCGTCGATTCAATCGCAGGCCCGGTGCCGAGCGGTTCGGTCGAAGCGCAGAGTGGCGGCGTGAGCTTGGGCAGCGCTCGCGTCAACGCGGGGCTCGCTGAGCTCAACGTGCAACTCGACGAGAGCCAAGCCAAAGCTCGACCGCTCGAACTCCGCTATGTTGCCGATACGACGTGGTGGTTGTCTGCCGACCCACTAACGGTCGAAATTCCGATTTTGCCGCCCAGCCCGTGGCGCCGCATCGCCTGGATCGCCGGAGTGATCGTGCTCGGGTTGTGGTTGCTCGCCAGCTGGCAACGCCCACGCCGAATCGAGCGCACTGGAGCCCAAGGCCCGAAGCCGATCGTGCGTGCGCCGATCGACGTGCTCGAGGTCGGCGACGTGGCGAGCGGCTGGCACGGCCGCGTGATCGACGCACACGACGGGACGCCACTCGCGGGCGCGACGGTGCTCGTGCGCCTGCCCGCGTTCGATGGGCAGGGCGTATTGCGGACGGCACACACCGCAGCCGACGGCGCGTTCGAGCTCGAAGGCTCGGCCTCTGTCGGCCCTGGGGCCGCACTCGAGGTGCGCGCACCCTGGCACACACCGCTGGCCGCGCCGATGCCACCGGCGGGTCACTTGTTGCTCTCACTCGTTTCGCGCCGACGCACGCTGCTCGCGCGCTTCGTGAGCTGGGCTCGCAGCGACGCCGAGTGGGCAGACCGTCATGAGCCAACGCCGGGCGAGGTCGCGCGCCGGGCCGGGCGGCCCGATGTTGCCGCGTGGGCAAACGCGGTCGATGAAGCGGCCTTCGGCCCGGATCCGCTTTCGGAATCGAAAGAGCAGCACGTGGTCGGCCGCGAGCCGTCACACGGCGGCAAACTTTCCTGACTCTCGCATTCGGACCGCGGCTCGAGCCGATGGAAATGCGTCCGCCCCATTGACGGGGCAAAGCGCGCGTTTCTATAGTCCGCCCCCACCCCGCGCAGGCGCGGTAAGCCGCAATGATTTACGCCCTCCTCGCGCTCCTCGCCATCGTCGCTGCCTATTTCTTGTTCTTCAGGAAGAGCGAGCCCGCGCAGCTTCGCGAACCCGAAAAAGAAACTCCGCCTCGTCCGAAGAGCAGCGCGCCGACCCCCGCACGCAAGGAATCGGAAGAGGAAGAAGAGCCGCCGCCTGCTTCTGGCGTCGCGCCCTCCAAGCCGAGCGCGAAGCCGAAAGCCGCGGACGTTTCTCCGCCACCGCCTCGCGCTTCGCAGCCACCGCCCTCCGCAGCTCGGCCTCCGCCACCGTCGTCGGCTCGCATGCCACCGCGCGCGCCCCGAGACATCGAGGGCTTGCGCCGCGGGCTGTCCAAAGCGCGCGCGTCCGAGGGCTTCTTCGGCCGTCTGCGCGCGCTGTTTTCTGGCAAAAAAGAGCTCAATCCCGAGATCGCGAGTGAGCTCGAAGAAGTGTTGCTCAGCTCCGACGTCGGCAGCGAGACCGCCGCGCTCTTGATCGCGCGGGTCAAAGAGGTGCTGAGCCACAGCGAGCTCGCCGATCCGGACAAGGTCTGGGATGCGCTGCGCGCGGAGGCCGAGCGCATTCTCACCGTCGAAGGTGCCACCGGCCCGCTCGAGCTCAATCATCAACCGACGGTCGTGCTGTTGGTCGGCGTCAACGGCGCCGGTAAAACGACCACGATCGGCAAGCTTGCGACCAAGCTCCACGCCAACGGTAAGAAATGCGTGCTCGCCGCCGGCGACACGTTTCGCGCTGCGGCGGTGCAGCAACTCGTCGTTTGGGGCGGTCGCGTGGGCTGTGAAGTCGTGCGCGGCAAGGACGGCGCAGACCCGGGCAGCGTCGTATTCGACGCGATCAAAAAAGCTCAGGAAACAGGGGTGGATGTCGTACTCGCGGACACGGCAGGTCGACTACATACGAAGTCGAACCTAATGGCGGAAATGAAAAAGATCGCCAAAACAGCCGAAAAAGCGCTACCTGGCGCGCCGCACGAAATATTGCTGGTCATCGACGCGACGAACGGGCAAAACGCTCTCGCGCAAGCAAGAGAGTTCAAGGAAGCCCTCCCGCTCACCGGCATCGTGCTC
>Ga0207667_10010489_pt1 | contig 10830 bp, 7 predicted proteins | sample KBSCornC52_FD_184301 | JGI IMG/M metagenome (GOLD analysis project Ga0207667, IMG submission 184301) | Corn rhizosphere microbial communities from Kellogg Biological Station, Michigan, USA - KBS Corn C5-2 (SPAdes) (version 2) | ecosystem: Host-associated > Plants > Roots > Rhizosphere > Soil ...
CCATCCCAAGCGCGACATGGTGTGGGTGGCGCTGGCCGGCCCGGCGTCCAATTTCATCCAGGCCGTGCTCTGGGCGATCGGCTTCACCGTGCTGACGGCCGCCGACGTCAACGAGCGTTTTTTCCTTGAGATGTGCAAGGCCGGCGTGCTGGTGAACCTGGTCATGTGGGCATTCAATCTGTTTCCGCTGCCGCCGCTGGACGGCGGGCGCATCCTCGTGGGATTGCTGCCGCGGCGCATGGCCTGGTCCGTCAGCCGCATCGAGCCCTGGGGCTTCTTCGTCGTCATGGCGCTGGTGCTGGTGGGCGTGGTCGGCAAGTACTGGCTGCGCCCGCTGATCGCGCTGGGTTACTTTTCGCTGGACGTCCTGCTCACGCCTCTCACGGCCCTCATCGGATCATGAGCCCCGCTTCCGTCACCCGTTTCCTCACCGGCATCACCACCACCGGCACGCCGCACCTGGGCAACTACGTGGGCGCGATCCGCCCCGCGGTGCAGGCCAGCCGCCGGCCCGGCACCGAGAACTTCTATTTCCTGGCCGACTACCACGCCCTCATCAAGTGCGACGAGCCGGCGCGCATCCAGCAGTCCACGCGTGAAATCGCGGCGTGCTGGCTGGCGGCGGGGCTCGATCCCGAGAAGGTGTTCTTCTATCGCCAGTCGGACATCACCGAAATCCCCGAGCTCACGTGGCTGCTCACCTGCGTCACCGGCAAGGGGCTGCTCAATCGCGCGCACGCGTACAAGGCTTCGGTGGACAAGAACGTCGCGGCCGGCACCGATCCCGACGCGGACGTCACCGCGGGCCTGTTCATGTATCCGGTGCTGATGGCCGCCGACATCCTGATGTTCAAGGCGCACAAGATTCCGGTGGGGCGCGACCAGGTGCAGCACATCGAGATGGCGCGCGACATCGCGCAAAGCTTCAACCATCTGTACGGCGAGCATTTCGTGCTGCCCGAGGCGGCGATCGACGAATCGGTGGCGATGCTGCCGGGCCTGGACGGCCGCAAGATGAGCAAGAGCTACGACAACATCATCCCGCTGTTCGCGCCGCCCGCGCAGATCCGCAAGCAGATCGCCGGGATCGTCACCGACTCGCGCGCGCCGGGCGAGCCCAAGGAGGTCGCGGGCTCGGCGCTGTTCCAGATCTTCCAGGCCTTCGCCGACGAAGCGGAGACGCAGCAATTGCGCCAGGCCTACGCCGAAGGCATCAGCTGGGCCGACGCGAAGCAGTGGCTCTTCGAGCGCATCGATCGCGAGATCGCACCCATGCGCGAGCGCCACGACGCGCTGATCAACGATCCGGCGCAACTTGAGATGATCCTGCGCGCGGGCGCCGAGAAGGCGCGCACCATCGCCACTCCTTTCACGGCACAGCTGCGGCACGCGGTCGGCCTGCGAAACCTGGCGGCGCAACCGGGACCCGCGCGCAAGGAAAAAGCGGCAAAGTCCGCGCTGCCCTCGTTCAAGCAATACCGCGAAGCCGACGGCCGCCACTATTTCAAACTGGTCGATGCCGGCGGCCGGCTGCTGGCCCAGAGCTGCGGTTTCGCGTCGCCGCAGGAAGCGGGCCGCGCCGTGGCGCAGCTCAAGCAAGGCGATGTGCAGGCCGCGAAAGATTCGCTGCAACTCGCCGACGGCGTCAGCCAGGCCGAGCTTTCGGCCGCCCTGGCCGCGCTCGCAGCGGCTTGAGTTGCGAGCTAATGACAACCCTGATTCGGCTCATCGCAAATCGGAGTTATCCTTAGTTCTTATGCCCCCAGATACCAAGCCAGAAACCAAAACCCCGAAGCCGGTGACGCTCTACGTGATCGACGATCACCCCCTGATGCGCGAGGCCGTGGTCATGCTGCTGCGCAGGCTGCGCCCCGGCGCCACCGTGGTCGAGCTCGACCGCATCGGCGGTATCGAATCCGCCGTCAAGCAGCACGGACTGCCCGACCTGGTCTGCCTGGACCTGAAGCTGCCCGACACCACCGGCACTTCGGGCATCCACGAGCTGAAGAACCGCTTTCCCGACGCGCCGGTCGCGGTGCTGTCGGCGTCGCCTGCGGTCGATGCCGAAGAAGGATGCATCGACGCGGGCGCCGACATCTACATCGAGAAATCCTCCGGCGCGCAGGAAATCGGCAACGCGCTGCGCGCACTGCTCAACGCGGACGGCGACTTCGAAGAGCTATCACCGTCCGACAGCAAGCTTTCCAAGCGCCAGAAGCAGTTGATCGTGATGCTCGATCGGGGCTTGTCCAATCGCGAGATCGCCGACGAACTGGGCATCAGCGAACACACGGTGAAGGTGCACCTGTGGCGGCTGTTCCGCCGGCTCGGCGTGAAGAGCCGCACGCAGACCATCCACTACGCGCGCACTCACGGGATGCTGGCGAGCTGAGCTACCGAGGCGGCCGCGCGGTCCGCCGCTTCCTGTGCGTCGGTGGGCTTGAGCATCACGCGAAATACGGTGCCCAGGCCGGGCCTCGAAGACAGGCTCAAGGGATGCCCCAATATCCCGGCCAGCCGCGCGACGATGTACAGCCCGAGGCCGAACCCATCTTCGGTTCCGGCGTGGCTGGGCACCTTGTAGAACTCGCGGAAGATCTCGCGCTGGTGCACCGGCGCGATGCCCAGCCCGGTGTCCCACACCTCGATGCGCCGTGCCGTGCCGCGGCCGCGCGCGGCCAGCAGCACGCCGCCGCGATGCGTGTACTTCACCGCGTTGGACACCAGGTTGCCCACGATGCGGCGCAACAGGATCGGGTCGGACACCACCGTGCCGGGCGTGGCGTGCACGCGCATTTGCAGCCCCTTGGCCTGCGCCACCGGGCGATATTGCAGCTCCAGGTCGTACAGCAGCTTCTCCAGGTCCACCGGCTCGATGGTCAGCTTGATCTTGCCGGAGTCCAGGCGCACCAGGTCGAACAATGAATCGAACAGCGCATTCACGGCCTTGGTCGATTCCACGATCTTGGGGGCGAGTTCATGCACCAGGTCGGGCTCGCTGCCCAGCCAGTCGGCATACAGGCCGAGCGCGTGCACCGGCTGGCGGATGTCGTGCGCCGCGCTGGCCAGGAAACGGTTCTTGATCTCCACCGCGTCGAGCGCCGCCTGGGTCTGGCGCGTCAGCGATTCGATCAGCTGGTTGTTGCGGTACTGCAGCTCGAAATTGCTGCGGTGCGTGCGATGCAGGCGCAGCCCCGCCTGCCGCAGCAGCATCCAGAACATCAACAGCAGCAGCACGATCCAGTAGTGATAGAACGGGCCGCGGAACTTCAGCTGCACTCCCATGTGCCAAAGCATCACGCCGAGTGTCGTGAGGGCCAGCGTATCCAGGAACGAGCGCAGCGCCTGCAAGTGGCTGGACAAGCTGTTGATCGAGAACATCGCCAGCCCCGCGATCATCAGCCAGCAGATGAATTGGTCGGTGAGCGGCGCGTGGTCGAAATACAGCAGGCTGGACAAGCCCCACACCAGCGCGCTCACCGGCCAGATCAGGCGGTAGCGCGCGAAGAATTCCAGGTGCTCGCGCGGGCCGGCCGACATCACTTCCCGCCCGTACTTGGAGATGATCCGGGAGCGCACCCACACGACGGCCAGCGCGCACACGATCCACATCAGCAGGAACGGCACCACCGCGTCATCCCACAGCAGCCCGATGAACACCGGGATCAGCAGCAGCCCGGCCCACTGCGTGGTGCGCGCCGTGCGCATCAGGCTGCTGATCAGCTCGGCCTCCACCCACTCCTCCTCGGCGGGCGTGGCGATGGCCAGGGGAATCTCGGGCTTCATGGCCCGAGTCTAGGGCAGCGCCGCCGGCTCGCGGCTCAGGCGGCCTGCCGCTGCTCCAACGGCATCGAGGCATCGTTGGCCGCGGCGCGGCGCCGCTCGGCGGGCTCGATGCGCAGCAACTGCCGATACTTCGTCACCGTGCGCCGCGCCACCCGCAGCCCCTGCAGATCGAGTTGGCGCGCGATGTCCACATCCGACAAGGGCTGGCCCGCGGGCTCGGCCGCCACCATCTCCTGGATCAGCCCGCGGATCGCGGTGGGCGAACATTCGCCGCCGCTGGCGGTCGCCATGCCGCGCGAGAAGAAATATTTCAGCTCGAACACGCCGCAAGGCGTCGCCATGAACTTGTTGTTGGTCACGCGCGAGACCGTCGATTCGTGCACCCCCACTTCCTGCGCGATCTCGCGCAGGGCCAGCGGCTTCATCGCCATGGCGCCATAGGCCAGGAAATGCTGCTGGCGTTTGAGGATCGCCTGCGCCACCGAGACGATGGTTGAAAATCGCTGCTCCACGTTGCGCACCGTCCAGCGCGCTTCCTGCAGATGCGCGCTCAATTGCGCGTGTTCGCCATTGCGATATTGCTGGAACAGGTCCACATAGCTGCGGTTCAAGCGCACGCGCGGCACGACGGCTTCGTTGAGCACGGCCGTCCAGCGGCCGCGCACCTTGCGGGCGATGACATCGGGCGTCACGTACTGCACGTAGGGCTGGGAATAGCGCCAGCCGGGGCGCGGGTCGAGCCGGCGAATCGCGGCACACGCCTCCTCCACCACGTGCGCCTCGAGACCCAGGCGGCGCGCCAGCGTGCGCAGGTCGCGCGCCGCCAGCAGGTCGAGATGATCGCGCACGATGATGGCCGCCAGCGCTCTCGCTTCGCCGCACGCGATGGCCGGCAGCTGCAGCGCCAGGCATTCAGCGACGTCGCGCGCCGCCACGCCTGCGGGTTCCAGCGCCTGCACTTGCCGCAGCGCGATCAGCAGTTCATCGGGCTCGGGCTCGGGCTGAAGGTCGAGCGCTTGCGCCACCTCTTGCAAGGGGATGCGCAGGTAGCCATCGTCGTCCAGCGACAGCGCCATCGCGCCTGCCAGGGTGCGATCGCGCTCGGACAAGGGCATGACGTTCAACTGCCCCAGCAGGTGCGCAGCGAGCGAGATTCCCTCGGCCAGCGTGTCGAAGACGCTGCCGTCGGCGTCGCTGTATCGCAGGCGGCCACCACCGTCCACACCCCAGCTCTCGTAGGGACCGTCACCGGAAAATTCGGCGGCTTCGGGTGCCGGCTCCGGCGCGGTTTCGCCCGGCTCGGGCCCGTTGTCTTCCGGTTCGAGAAAAGGATTGGTATCCAGCGCGTCGCGCACCACCTGCGCGAAATCCTGCGACGACATCTGCAGCAGGCGCACGGCGCGCTGCAAACGCGGCGACATCGCCGCCTGCAGCGTGGTCGTGGCTTGCAAACTAAGCGAGCTCATCAATGCGTGTCCTCTGATCGGCAATTTGAAGAGCATCGGCCGATGCAACGACCGTGCCGAGCAGAACCGGCAGCCACCGTTTGTCACAGCCGGACACCGAGGTAACTCGCAACACACGGCCGGGCAGGTCAAAGTTCGCGCGACGCAAATTTTTCGGCGGCGTCGCGTGATCGTCGAGGCTCAGCAATTCGCTTTGCGGCCGGGTGGCCATGTACGAGTTGCGGCAGAACCTGCCGCCTTGCCGTCGCGCCAGCTCATCCACAGGCATAGGCGTTACTTTTGGTAGCGCAAGCCCCCGATTCCTGCGGTCGAGGTTACGCTGTGCGGTGTTGTTCGCGTCACACCATGTCTAGCTTTGCGCCGCTTGCCCGCCTGCTGCAACACGCCTGGCCAACCGCGTCGCTGCGCACCTATATGGTGGCGGTGATCCTGCTGGCCACCGTGCCGATGGCCGCGTTCATGAGCTATGAAGTGGTGGCGGACATTCGCGCGGACCAGGCGAAGACCGAAGACGAATTGGCGCGCTCGGCATCCGCGCTGGCGCAAACGGTGGAGCGCGAATTGTCTTCGTCGCTGGACGCGCTCGCGGTGCTGTCGCAATCGGAAATGTTCCAGGCCGGCCGAATCACATCGCTCGGGCGTTTGCTGCAGGGCCGGCCGCGGCGCGATTGGGACAGCCTGTTCGTGCTGGACCCCGGCGGCAAGCCGGTGCTCGATACCGCCCCCAAGCCGGGTTCCGCGGATCTCGCCGGCAGTTTGCACGAACTCGAACGCGAGGTGGTGCAAGGCCGCCATCCAGCGGTACTCACCTTGGCCCCTGACGGCGCAGGCGGCGCAGGCGGCGTCGCCGTGGCGCTGCCGGTCATGCAAGGCGGCGAAGTGCGCTACGTGGTCGGTGCGCGCATGGGCGAAGCCGTCTGGCACCGGCTGGCCCGGGCGTCCAGCGTTCCCAAAGGTGCCCACGCGAGCATCTTCGATGCGCAGCATCGGCTCGTCGGCGACTCGGCCGATCTTGCGATGACGGGCAGCGCGCTGCCGGACGAGGCGGCCGCGGCGCTCAGCGAGGGGCCGAGCGGCGTGCGCCGCACCGGCGACATGGACGGGCGCATCGTGTATGCCGCGTGGCAAACCATGTCGCAAGCGGGCTGGCATGCGCGAGTGGCCCTGCCCGCCGCACCGGTCGATGCCGCGCACCGCAAGGCCATGATGCGGGCGCTGTCGGCGATAGCGGCGAGCTTGCTGCTGGGCCTGTTGCTGGCATCGCTGGTGGCACGCCGCGTCACAGCGCCATTGCGCCAGCTTGCCGCGGCCGGGGCCGATGCCTTGCCGGGCCGCGTTGCAGTGCGCGAGATCGGCGTTTTGCGCGACGCGCTGTCGCGCGCCGGCGAGCAAGACAGCGCCGCGCGCGAATTGCTGCGCGTGAAGGCGCAGGAATTCGAGGCGCTGTTCGACAGCAGCCCGGTCGGCATGGCGTTCGCGCAGGATCCCGAGTGCCGCATCGTGTTGAACAACATGGCGATGGATGAGCTGGCGGGCGGGCGGGCGTGGCACGACGAGAGCAAGCTGCGGGTGCTGCATCGCGGGCGGCAGCTGGCGCTCGCCGAACAGCCGCTGCAGCGCGCCGCCGCCCTGGGGGAAAGCATCTGCGGGATGGAGCTGCAGCTGGTGCGCGAAGACCGGCCGCCGGCCTTCGCGATTGCCAGCGCGGTGCCGCTGAAGGGCGCCGATGGCCGCCCGCGAGGCGCGATCGCGGCGTTCATGGACATCACGCAGCGCAAGCGCATCGAGCAGCGGCTGCTGGCGGCCGACCGGCAGCTGCGCGAAACGCAGCGGCTGATGGAGCTGGCGCAGGAGGCCGGCCGCGTCGGCTTCTTCCACTACGATTTCGCCGCCGACCGGCTGGCGTGGACGCGCGGCCAGTGCAAACTCTTCGGCCTCACGCAATTGCCCGACGCCACGCTGCGCAACTGGTTCGACCTGATCGGACCGCAAGACCGCGAACGCGTGGAGCGCGAATTCTGGACCGCGTGCGCGCTGCGGCGCGAGAAGGAACTCATCGAATATTGGGTGGAGCAGCCTGGAGGCGGCGAACGCTGGCTGTCCAGCCGCTTGATGCTGCACTACGACGGCGAGGGCCGCGCGGCGCAACTGACGGGCCTCACGCTGGACATGACCGAGCACAAGCAGCTGGAGCGCGAGCGCGCGAAACTCACGGAGCACGCGATGGCCGCGCGGCGCGACGCCGAGGCCGCCAGCCGCGCCAAGGACGAATTCCTCACGATGCTCAGCCATGAGCTGCGCAATCCGCTGGGCGCGATCTCCGCGGCGATCGACGTGCTCGAGGCGGCCGACCCCGCCAGCCGCTCCGGCATGGAGGCGCGCGCGATCATCGCCCGGCAGACCCGCAACCTGTCGCACATGATGAACGACCTGCTGGACGTCGGCCGCGTCATCGCCGGCAAGATCCTGCTGGCGCGCCAGCCCGTGAACCTGGCCGCGGTGGTGCAACGCGTGCAGGAGACGCTGGCCATCACCGGAGCGGCCCGGGATCATCCTTTGCAATTGCAGCTTGCCGATATCTGGGTCGATGGCGACGCGGTACGCATCGAGCAGGTGGTGAGCAACCTCCTGACCAATGCGATCAAGTACACGCCGGGCGGCCGGACGATCGTGGTGCGTGTGCGCCGCGAATCGGCGACGGCGGTGCTGGAAGTGCAGGACGCCGGCATGGGCATCCCGGCGGCGCTGCTGCCGCACATTTTCGACTTGTTCGTGCAGGGCCAGCGCTCGCTGGACCGCCGCGGCGGCGGCCTGGGCATCGGCCTGACGCTGGTGCGCGCGCTGGTGGAGCTGCATGGCGGCAGCGTCGGCGTGCAAAGCTCCGACGAAGGCAGCCGCTTCACCGTGCGCCTGCCCGAGATCGCCGCTCCCGCCGCGCAAGAAAGTGATACGCCGCCGCCCTGGCGCCGCCGGCAGGTGCTGGTGGTGGAGGACAACCGCGACGTGCTCGCGGCGCTGCGCTCCAAGCTCGAACTGGACGGGCACAGCGTCAGCACGGCCGCGGACGGCATCGAAGGCCTGAGCCGGCTGCTCAAGCAAAAACCGGAGGTGTCGATCGTCGATATCGGCCTGCCGGGCCTCACCGGATTCGAGCTGGCGCGGCATGCGCGGGCCGCCGGCTACGCGGGACGAATGATCGCCCTGTCCGGCTACGGCGCGGAGCGCGATGCACAGGAAGCGCTGGTGGCCGGGTTCGATGCCTACCTCGTCAAGCCGGTGGACCGCAACCAGCTGCGCGCCAGCCTGAGCGCCGATTAAACAGGTTCACCTCGTGTTACACCCCGAACTCACCCATGCCCGAATAATTCAACTGGGCCTTGACGTCCCCACGAACGGAGAATACGAACCATGGGTCACGCCCTGATAGTCGAGGACGACGCGGATTCGGCGCAGATGATGGCTGCGCTGGTGGGCGCGCAGGGATTCTCGGCCGCGACCGCCCGCTCGCTGCATGACGCGCGCCGGCAGATGGCATTGCAACAGCCCGACCTCGTCCTGTTGGACCTGCGCCTGCCGGACGGCAACGGCATGAGCCTGCTCGACGAACAAAGCCTGATCGGCAATTCGGAAGTGGTGCTGATGACCGGCCACGCCAGCCTGGAGACTTCGATCCAGGCGCTGCGCTATGGCGCGGCCGACTACCTGATCAAGCCGGTCAGCGCCAAGCAGCTGCAAGGCATCCTGTCGCGCGTCACCAAGCCCTCGGTGTTGCGCGCCGAAGTCGAGAACCTCAATGAGGACCTGCAGCGCAGCGGCCGCTTCGGGCACCTGGTGGGCAAGTCCGAGCCGATGAAGCGCGTGTACGAGCAGGTCGCGCGGGTGGCGGGCACCTCGGTCACCGTGTTCATCGCAGGCGAAAGCGGAACCGGCAAGGAACTGGTGGCGCGCACCGTGCACGACCTGAGCCGCCGCCGCGCGCGCCCGTTCCTGGCCGTCAATTGCGGCGCGATCTCGCCCAACCTGATGGAGAGCGAAATCTTCGGGCACGAGCGGGGCAGCTTCACCGGCGCCGAGCGCCAGCATCAGGGCTTCTTCGAGCGCGCGCACGGCGGCACATTGTTCCTGGACGAAGTGACGGAGATGCCGGCCGCGCTGCAGGTCAAGCTGCTGCGCGTGCTGGAGACCGGCACCTTCATGCGCGTGGGCTCGACGACGCCGCTGGAGACCGACGTGCGCGTGATCGCCGCCACCAATCGCGATCCCGCCGAAGCGGTGACCAGCGGCGCGCTGCGCGAAGACTTGTATTACCGCCTGAATGTCTTCCCGATCGACCTGCCGCCGCTGCGTGACAAGACCGAGGACATCCCGCTGCTGGTCGCGCACTTCCTGCAGGAGATCGGTCAGCGCGAAGGCGGCTTCAAATCCGCCACGCCGGCGGCGCTGGCGCGGCTCGCGCAGTACCGCTGGCCGGGCAACGTGCGCGAGTTGCGCAACGCGCTGCAACGCGCGTACGTGATGTCCGCGGGTGCGGAGATCGGCGACCAATGGCTGCCACGCGACGTGCTGGCCGAACCGGCGCGCGGCATCGGGGCCGGCACGCTGCAGGTCGAGGTGGGCACACCTCTGGCCGCGGTGGAACGCCAGGTCATCCTTGCGACGCTGGAGCATTACGGCCACCAGAAGGAGCGCACCGCCGCCGCCCTGGGTGTCAGCCTGAAGACGCTGTACAACCGGTTGAAGGAATACGGACTGTAAGCCCCGGCAAGCTCAACGCCGCTTGCCGCAATTTTTACCGCCGAGCATGTTGCGGGGCTCGGCCGTTAGGGCTATGGGGGCTAGAAATGGTCGGGCACGGACCTTGCCATAGGTGTTCGCTTCCAACCAAACCACGAAAGGATTCGATATGTCTTTGCAAGACACCGCCACCCAGCGCACCGAAAGCAGTTCCACCAGCCAGCGCCGCAGCCTTCGCGGCTTCGCCGCCATGGATCCGCAGCGCCAGCGCGAAATTGCCAGCTTGGGCGGCCGGGCCGCCCACCAGAGCGGGCACGCGCACGAATTCACCAGCGAAGAAGCGCGCGCCGCGGGGCGCAAGCGCCACGCGCGCATGGGCAGCCCCTCGGAAAAATGATCCGGCTTGACGGCCGCCATGCGGCCGTTCCCCGCCCGCTGTAGGAAACGGCGGGCCGGGCTTGGGCTTGCGGGCTGACAGTGCGGCACTGCGGCCTCATCTAGGATGACGCCAAGTTTTCCAGGGAGCCCGGTGATGAATCTCGAGCCCGATGCCGGCGACCTCGCGGCGCAGCTGGCGATCGCCTGCACGGCGCTGTGGACGGCAACGCTCTCGTTGATGGTGGCTTTCATGAAGACCTCCGCCCCCGCCCATCGCTACCTGATCGCGCGCAAGATCGCGCGCAACCTCACGACGCTGCACGAGCAGGATTGCTTCAGTGCGCAGTCGCGCGCCAGTTTTGGCAGCCTCGCACGCCGCTGGCGCGAACGAGCCGACCGGCTGGCGCCCAATGAACAGCGTCCGCGCGGCGGCATCGGCCTGCTGGCGCCCGGCCTTTTCAATCGC
>Ga0207667_10010490_pt1 | contig 10830 bp, 11 predicted proteins | sample KBSCornC52_FD_184301 | JGI IMG/M metagenome (GOLD analysis project Ga0207667, IMG submission 184301) | Corn rhizosphere microbial communities from Kellogg Biological Station, Michigan, USA - KBS Corn C5-2 (SPAdes) (version 2) | ecosystem: Host-associated > Plants > Roots > Rhizosphere > Soil ...
TGAGCTGCTGCGCGCGGTCGGTGTGCGCGTCGTGCCCGTCGGTCGGCTCGATTTCCACACCAGTGGTGCGCTCTTGTGCACCAACGACGGTGACTTCGCCAACGCGCTCGCGCACCCACGCAACAAGGCGAAGAAGGTCTACGTCGCGAAGGTCCAGGGGCTCGTTCAAGACGATCAGCTGCTCGACTGGCGAAAGAGCATCGAAATCGACGGCCGCGCGACCGCGCCTGCCGAAGTGCGCCGCCTGCGCTTCGAAGGTGACAAGACTTGGCTCGAGCTCACGTTGCGCGAGGGACGAAATCGCCAGGTACGACGGCTCGGCGAGGCGACCGGCTCGCTCGTGATGCGCTTGGCGCGTATTTCTCATGCGGGAATCACGGCCGAGGATCTGCGACCCGGACAGTGGCGTCACCTGAGCTTGGACGAGCTCGTGGCGCTGAAGCGCGAGTTCGGCGTTCCGCACCGGGTGCGCAGCCCCGGCACGGAAGCCTGGGAAATTCAGGTCAAATCCAACGCTCGCGTGCCACGCACTGGACCCGTCAAGCGCGGTCCGCGGGACTTGAGCGAGCGGCGCGAGGACACCGCAACGCACGGCAAGCCGAGACGTCCGCCGCTGCGCGCCGGACGCGAGCAGCAGAGCGAACTGAGCAGCTACGCACGCCCTGAGCGGAGCAACGCACGCCCTGAGCGGAGCAACGCACGCCCTGAGCGGAGCAACGCGCGTCCCGAGCGGGGCAACGCGCGTCCTGAGCGGAGCAACGCGCGTCCTGAGCGGAGCAACGCGCGTCCTGAGCGGAGCAACGCGCGTCCTGAGCGGAGCAACGCGCGTCCTGAGCGCGGCAATGCGCGCCCTGAGCGGGGCAACGCGCGTCCTGAGCGGAGCAACGCGCGTCCTGAGCGGAGCAACGCGCGTCCTGAGCGGAGCAACGCGCGTCCTGAGCGGAGCAACGCGCGTCCCGAGCACGGGACGGGGCCGTCCCAGGCGCAGCGGGGAAAAGCTCGGTTCGAGGGCCCGATTCGAGCCGAGCGCCCGGATCAGCGCGCGTCAGAGCGCGGTGGCCGCGCCGAAGCGCGGCCCACACGCGATGCGCGGCCTAGCTCGCGCGATGCGCGAGCGTCTTCGCGCCGTCGCGGAACATGATGCTGATCTTGGCGCCTTCCAGCACCTTGTCGACGTAGCCCTCGCCGAACTTCGAGTGGAGCACGAGCTCTCCCTCGCGGAACGACTTATCCATCGCGTAGCGAGTGAACGCGTCCACGGCTTGGCCGAGCGTCTTCGACGCCCAGCTGTCGGCGCGCTCTTTTTCTGCGCGAGCTTTTTGCGTGACACGAGCCGCCGCAGGCGACGGCTTCGGCCCCGTGTTGCGCGCGCGGACGTGCACGCCCGTGGCGGTCGTCTCCGTGCGCGGAGCGCGGTAGTTGTGCTCCGAGTTACAGGTCAGACAAATCACGCGCTTGGGCGCGCTCTGGACCATGGCGACGATGCGATGCATCAGGTCCATGCGGCATTTGGTGCACCAGGCATCGATTTCGCTGCCCGCAGTTAACGACTTCAAGATGAGGACTCCTCGTTCGGCCTGCCATGTGCCAGAGGATCTGGCGTTTGGGAAGCCCTGTCATGTGTCTCGGATGGGGGTTCAGGTGGCCGCGATGAACGATCTCGCTTCACACTGACCTTTGCTTTCACGTCCGGAATGGGCCTGCCGCCCTTCGCCGCATCGTTCGGGATGAAGCGAACTTCGGTTTTTACCTCGAACGAGAGCTTGGTCAGAACGTTGGCGAGCTCGTCGGCGAAATTCGTGTGCTCGAGAAAATCGCGGACCTCTTTGGCGACGGCGCGATAGAGCCCGTTTTTTGTCTCGTCGAGTTGCGAAAGGACGTCTTTCGGCAGCCTCAGCTCGCTCACGAAATGCCGGACGTTCTCCGGCCCTTCACTGAGCCGCTCATAGCCGGCTTCGAATACGCGCTTCACCAGCTCGGGCAAGAGGCCCTCGAGCCGACGGCGCTCACCGTCTTCGCGCTCCGATCCGTCGGGCCGTTCGCTACTCACCATGGAGGGGTACCGTGCCGCCCCGCGGGCGTCAAACCTCCGCTGATAACGCGGCCCGAGAGCCCGCCTGCCGGCGAGCCAAGCACGGGATTGTCGCCCCGTTGCCGCGGTGAGCCGGCCGAGGCGGCCAGGGCCAGCCTGCGCTCGGGTCCGGTAATGATAAAGTCCCGGCATGCACGATGAGTTCAAGGAACGCCGGGAGCGCGTGCTCGCCGCGATTCACCCCGGAGTGCTCGTGATTCCTTCCGCGCCACTCGCGATTCGCAACAACGACGTGGAGCACGAGTACCGGCAGGATTCGGATTTTTTCTACCTAACGGGTTTCGACGAGCCCGAAAGCGTGTTGGTGCTGAACAGCCAGAGCCCGGAGCCCTACAGCTTGTTCGTGCGGGCTCGCGACCCGGAGCGTGAGGTGTGGGACGGTGCGCGCGCTGGCGTCGAGGGCGCAGTGGCCGAGTTCGGCGCCAACGCCGCGTTCGTGATTGGAGAGCTCGCGCAAAAATTGCCGGATCTGATCCAAAACACGGAGCGCGTTTTTTATCGGCTCGGCAAAAACCGTAGCTTCGACGACACGCTACTCGCGGCGCTCGATCGCGTGCGCGGGCGCGCTCGGCTCGGCGTCACCTGTCCGAGCTCGATCGTCGACGCCGCCACCGTAGTTCATGAGGCGCGCCTGAAGAAGTCGAAGCTCGAGCTCTCCGCGATGCAGCGAGCGATCGACATCACTCGCGATGCGCACGTCGAGGCGATGGCCAAAGCGGCACCCGGCATGTTCGAATACGAAGTGGAGGCGATTTTGCGCGGGATCTTTCGGCGCTTCGGCTCGGAACGGCCCGCGTATTCACCGATCGTCGGCTCCGGGCCGAACGCTACGGTCCTTCACTATCACAAGAACGATCGGCGCATGCTCGCGGGTGACTTGCTCTTGATCGATGCCGGTTGCGAGTTCGACTATTACGCCGCCGACGTGACCCGAACCTTTCCGGTGAGCGGTAGCTTCAGTGCGGCGCAGCGCGCCATCTACCAGCTAGTGCTCGACGCGCAGCTGGCGAGCATCGAGCTGACGCGCGTGGGCAATACGCTCGATGAAGTACATGCTGCGAGCGTGTCGGTGATCGCGCGCGGTTTGGTCGAGCTCGGCATCATCGAGGGCCCAATCGAGAGCGCGATTTCAGAGCTCCGCTACAAGCCCTATTTCATGCACAAAACCAGCCACTATTTGGGGATGGATGTGCACGACGTGGGCGCGTACTTCGTGGCGGGCAAACCGAGGCCGCTCGAGTCCGGCATGGTCGTCACGGTCGAGCCCGGCATTTACATCTCGCACCAGGCGCCCGTGCCCGAGCAATATCGCGGAATCGGCGTGCGCATCGAGGACGACGTGCTCGTCACTGACGGTCCAGCGCTAGTTTTGAGCGATGCCATCCCCAAACGAGTCGACGAAATCGAGCGCGTGTGCTCGCGCGCGGCGTGAACGCCTGAGCGAGCGTCGGCGCGGCCCTCAATCGTGCGCATTTTTCAGCGGCTTCTGCTTCGGTTCGCCCTCGGGTTTGCCCTGAGTGCGCGGCTATTCGTGGTCAGCTCGCTCGCAGCTGCCGAGCCCGCAGCAGAGCGGCCGCGCAGCGGCGCGCACGAGGAGCTCGGATACGAACGATATCGCACGCCGATCGGCTCGAGCCCAGACTATTGGCACACCTTCGGCTCCCTCTCTCTAGGCGACGGAATCCGCTTCAACAACCCGTATCGACTCGCGACTCCGCTCGGCAAAACGCCGGAATCTGTGTCGTTGACCGCCGCTTATTTCGATCTCGGGCTCGGCGCCGTGCGCGGCCCTGCCGACGGTTTGGGTCACGGCTTGGTTTTGCACCTTTCGATCGCGGCCCAGGGGATCCCGCAAGAGGTGCTCAGTGCGTCGTACATTGCGCTCGAACGCGTCGGCAACGGAAGGACGATGGTCTTCGGGCGCTTCGGCGTGCCCGTGATCTTGCAACCTGATCTGAGCGGTGGGCTGGAGGCCGCCCTCGGCGCGGCATTCATGATCAGTTCCGGCATCGGCGTTCAGGGTGAGCTCGTCGGCAGCGTGTACTACGGCGCTGGCACGCTCGATCGATCGGTCACCACGATCCCCGTGGTGTCCGGCGAGCTCGGCGTATTTTTCGACTACGAGGTGCTGAAATGACGCCAAAAGCGCCGCTGGGCCAAAGTCCGCGCTTGGGATTTCGGGCGCGAACTCGCAAGCACGGCCTGCAGGTTGCGGCGGCTGTCATGGCCCTCCTGTTCTGCACCGCGCCGACGCCCGGCGATATCGGTGGTTGCGGCCAACGTTCGGCCGAGCTCGACCCTGAGACCTTCTTTTTCAACAAGGCATTGATCGACTGCCGGCGCTGTACCGAATGCTCGCTCGCTACCAAATCCTGCGCACTCGCTTGCCAGGACTCTTACCCGAAGACCTTCCCCGAGCGCTGCCTGCCGCTCGTGCATGACGGCGAGGTGTGCTTGAGAGCGCTGCACAACGCGAGCTGCGGCGACTACCAGAACTACATGGCCGACGTTTCGCCAACGGCGCCCACCGAATGCAATTTTTGCCCGGAGCCCGCGCCGTGAGGCGCGCGCTGTGCCGGCTCGCGCTCGCCCTCGCGCTCACGTCCTGCGCGAGCACCGCGCGCATCACCGGCGATTTCGGCGATTATGCCAGCTACCGGCGCACTCGGCTGGCAAGCACGCTCGAGGAACGGCTGGGCGCGAGTGAGCGCTATCTCCGCGAATATCCAGAAGGGGACTACCGCGAAGAAGTGAGAGCCTGGTTCAAACCAGCAGAAAAACACTACTTCAAGCTGGCCTGGAACAACCTGCCGAGGCTTCGCGCGTATCTCGACGCGATGCCGCACGGGCCGCACGCCGAGGCCGTTGCCGATCGCATTACGGAGCTCGAGTCCCGGCGGGTATTCGCCGATCGACGCGAACAGCGTGCGCTCGCGCACGCATCCAGCATCGAGGCGCGCCTTGCTGCCGCCGCGGACCAGCGTCGCGAGTTTCTGCACGAGCTCCTTGCGTTGATCAGCTCGATGGCCAAGACGAGGACCTTCGGTGAGCCGACTTCGGGGCTCGACTCGGAACTCCTGCTGCGTTTTCGGGTGCGCCAACCGCCTGGTGTTTGCGAAGGCGATCATTGCGCCAAACGCTTTTCATTTCCGTACGCGGTGCCCGAGGACAAGCGTGTCGTCGACCGGGTTGCGGAAGCGACGCTCGACATTGCGCTCGATCACGGCCTCGTGCAAAAGCTGTCGCTCTCGGGTCCCGAGCTATTGACGCGCCTGGCCGAAGCGCTGGAAGTGAACGCGGTTGCCGCGACGCCACAGGCTCGAGCCGAAGCCTTGGCGCACGCGCTCGACGCCTTGGATGGCTCGCTCGAAGCAGCACTGCCGAAGGCGCGTTGTTCGGCCGAAGCCGTGAGCCCGATTGTGTTGTCGAGGCATTGCGACGGTGTGCGCTTCGAGATTCAGTACGGTACCGTTGCGGAAGCGCCCGATATCCTGACGATGACCGCAGAAAAGCGCTGATGCGGGCATCGCCGCCCGCGCGTCCAGCGCCTGTGCTAAAGCCCAGCCGTGTTCAGCACTCCGGCCATCCCGTACCTTCAGCTGCCCGAGCTCGTGCTCATTCCGAAAGGCTTCTTCGGGAATTTTCCGCCCGCTGCCTTTTCGATCAAGCCATTTGGCACGCTCGTCGCGATCGGCGTGTACGTGGGTTCGTACCTCGCCACGCGCCAAGGCAAACGCCTCGGTTTGAATGAACGCGCGTTGACCAGCTTCATCGCCTGGGTGGTCGGGATCGGCTTTCTCGGCGGGCACATGCTGGACGTGATTTTCTACTACCCCGGGCAAGTGCTGCGTGATCCGCTGTCCTTGTTCCGAATCTGGGAGGGTCTCTCGAGCTTCGGTGGCTTCACCGGTGGAGTGATCGGCGTCTTCATTTGGAAATGGCGGTACCGCACCGAGGTCCTGCCGTACGCGGACGTCATCTGCAGCGCGTTCCCTACGGCGTGGGTTTTTGGGCGTAGCGGTTGCAGCGTGGCCCACGATCATCCGGGCATCGCCAGCAATGTTTGGTTTGCAGTGAAATACCCTGGCGGCGGCCGCTTCGATCTCGGTTTGTACGAGATGCTGCTCACGATCCCGTTGGCGATCGCCTTTCTGTACTTGCGGCGCAAGCCGCGCCCGTGGGGCTTCTACGTGGGAGCTATGGCGATCGCCTATGCTCCCGTCCGTTTTGCGCTCGACTTCTTGCGCGTCGAAGAACCGACGGGGCTCAACGCGGCGGTCGATCCGCGTTACGGAGGGCTCACGCCCGCGCAATGGGCCTGCTTCGGGCTCTTGGCGATGGGCGTTTATTTCTTCGCGCGCACGTTGAATCGAGCGCACGAACCGGCGGCTTTTGCGCCGCCGAGCCCGCCACGCGAACTGGGCGGCCCAGCCCGGGTCGAGCCCGTCACGCGCGAATCTTGAGCGCGCCTTTGGCGATCCGCGCGACGAGCGGAAGGCGTCCAGGGGTTTCGCCATCCATGTCGATCAGCACTTCGGCGCGCGGCACGAGGCTCTCTGCTTCGACTCTCGCGCCGCGGGCCACGCGCACTCCAGGCTGCCCGACGTGCGAACCCTGATAAATGCGATGTGCCATCGCTACGCCTTGTGCCGCCGATAAATCGTGGAGAGCGATCACATCGAACAAGCCGTCGCTCGGGTCTGCTTCCGGCGCGATCTTCATGCCGCCGCCGAAATAGCGACCGTTGGCGATCGCCACGTTGAGGATCGGCGCCTCGAGGCAGACTTCGCCGTCCACGCGCAGGCGGACAGGCGCGTTTCGATAGCTCGCCATCGCGCGCAACGTGCCGACGAAGAACGCCGCGCGCCCGCCGATCCACTTGGGGCCAGCATTGACCAGGCGATCGGTGAGGCCGCCCAACCCGAAACTCGTAATGTTCAGGAACGCGCGCCGGATGGTCTCACCCGAGTGCGCCGTCAGTTCGAGGATACCGAGGTCGAGCGGGCGCGGGGCGGCTTGGGTGAGCCGCTCGACCGCTTCCTCCACGGTCGTACCGAGGTCGAACGTTTTGCGGAAATCGCCGCCCGTGCCGGAGGGGAGGAGCGCGAGGTCGGGCCCAGGCAGGGGTTCGCCGCGTTCGTCGAGGTAGCCCTGACTCACCTCGTTCAGCGTGCCGTCGCCTCCCATGACGAGCAGGCATTCGACGCCCTCCGCGCGCGCTTCGTGGACGAGCCGCGTTGCGTCACCGGGGCCTCGAGTTTCTGCGATCTCCGGGTGGATTCCGCGGTCTTCGAGCGTGCGCTTCAGGTGGGGAACCCGCCGTGCAGCACGCCCACTGCCCGCGCTCGGGTTGACGATCAGGCGGAGCTTCATGACGCGCGGCAGCTTACACGAGGGCCACAATCGAGGTGCGATTGGGTGCGCATCGGTCGCTTGGCCGGCTGTGTCCGCAACTGCTGACTTGAACGCGGATTCGTGGGCAGTTATCGTGAAACCTGGCTTCTGCGCTTACCCCGGCCATCGCCGGGACAGCGAATTTAGGGAAACGACGAGAAAATGGCGACCGAGGATGCACGAAAACTCTTCGTGGCGGGCTTGCCCGAGTCCATCAGCGAAGACGTGCTGAGGCAATTGTTCGAAGCAACCGGGGGCAAGGTGGTGGACGTGAGTCTGCCCCGTGATCGCGCGACCGGCAGGCCGCGTGGTTTTGGTTTCGTCACGTTCTCAACGTCGGACGAAGCGATCGCCGCGCGCGACAAGTTGGATGGTTCGCTGCAAGCGGGACGCGCAATCTCCGTGCGCCCGTTTTCTTCTGAACCTCCACGCCGCGGCGATGGCCCTTCGCCTGGCCCAGGTGGAGGTGGCGGAGGTGGCGGCGGCGGCGGTCCGCAGATGACCGAAGATCGCACGCTCTACGTCGGCAATTTGCCGTACGACACGAGCCAGCAAGAGATGACGCAGATCTTCACGGACAACAACGTTGGTCCCGTGGCGCGCATTCATCTTCCCGTCGGACCAGATGGGCGCTTGCGTGGTTTTGGTTTCATCACCATGGGCACTGCGGAGGCCGCCAACGAAGCGATCACCGCGCTTCGTAATTTCGATCTTCGCGGTCGACGTTTGATGGTGAACATCGCGCACCCGCGCGGCGCACCGGGTGGCCCCGGCGGCGGCGCGAGTGATCGTCCGCGTCCTTCAGGTGGCGGCTACGGCGGCGGTGGCGGCTACGGTGGCAGCGCGGGTCCGGGTGGTGGATTTCCTCCCATGCCTCCTCCGGGGATGGACATCTCCGGGCGTCCGCCCGAAGGGCGGCGCGCTCGTCCAGCTCCAGGCGGTGGCGCCGGTGCGTCCGACTGGGACGACAAGAAGAAGAAAAAGAAGGCGCGCGGCGGCGGCACCGAGGAGCCCAAAAAGGGCGAGCGCGGTGGCGGCGGCTCGTGGAAGAATCTGGTCGACGACCTCGACGACGACGATTGAGCGTGCAGCCGGGGGCGTGCGTTCTAGAGCGCGCTTCCGGCCGAGTGCTCAGGCTCGTCGCCTGCGCTAGCGGCAGCGCTTCCAGCGCTGCTTGGAATCTGACCGCTAAGTACTGATTCCACCACAATTTTCCGGACCTGCTTCGCGAGCTGTCACAGCTTGCCGCTTTTGGGGTCGGCTCGGATTGCGCCCGTTCAACGCCTCGTGCTAGGACGTGGCTCCGATTTCGCCCGGTTTCGGCCGGAACACGGCGACTCTTTCTCGCGAGCGGGCAAATCCCAGCTCGCCGCATCTGACGAGCATAAAACAGCGATGATTTTCGACTGGCTCTACGGCCTGTTCTCGAATGACCTTGCCATCGATCTCGGCACGGCGACGACGCTGATCTACGTCAAAGGCAAAGGCATCGTCAGCTGCGAGCCATCAGTCGTCGCGGTCGCGCGGGACGCGAACGGCGCGAAGCGCGTGCTGAACGTCGGCCGTGAGGCCAAAGAGATGCTCGGGCGAACGCCCGGCAACATCGTCGCCATTCGCCCGTTGCGAGACGGCGTCATCGCCGATTTCGAGATCACCGAGGCGATGCTGCGTTACTTCATCGCGCGCGCTCACAATCGGCGCACCCTGGTCAAGCCGCGCATCATCATTTGCGTGCCCTTCGGCATTACCGAGGTCGAGAAGCGCGCAGTGAAGGAGAGCGCCGAGAGCGCTGGCGCACGCGAGGTCTATCTGATCGAAGAGCCGATGGCGGCTGCGATCGGCGCGGGGCTCCCGATCACCGAACCGAGCGGCAACATGGTCGTGGACATCGGCGGCGGCACGACCGAGGTCGCGGTCATCTCTTTGGCCGGCATCGTCTACTCGCAGAGCGTGCGCGTCGGCGGCGACAAGATGGATGACGCGATCGTCGCCTACATGAAGCGCAAGTACAATCTGGCGATCGGCGAGCAGACGGCTGAGCGCATCAAAATTACCATCGGCAACGCCTATCCGCTCGAGCCGCAGCTGACGATGGAAGTCAAAGGCCGCGACATGGTCGCCGGCATTCCAAAGACGGTGATCGTCAACTCGGATGAGGTGCGTGAGGCGCTCGCCGAGCCCATCAATGCCATCGTCGAAGCGGTGCTCTTGGCGCTGGAGCGAACGCCGCCCGAGCTCGCCGCCGACATCGTCGACAAGGGCATCGTGCTCACGGGCGGCGGCGCGCTGCTCAAGAACATCGACGTGCTGCTACGCGAGGAGACCGGTTTGCCCGTGATGGTCAGCGACGATCCGATCAGCTGCGTCGTGCTCGGCAGCGGCAAGGCACTCGATCACATCGAGCTACTCAGGGAAGTCACCATTGGGTGATTCTTGAGGTCGCGTGGGCTCGTTCAAGCACTATCGCGATATCGTCATCGTCGTGCTGCTCTTGGCACTGCCGTTCTTTTTCCTGCGCTCCAGCATCCGTAGACCGGAAGATACGAACGCACTCGACCGCGCGCTGCTGCACGTAGCGGCGCCATTTCAGTACTTTGCCGCGCTGCTCGCGCGCGGTGTCTCTGGGCTGGTCGGTGACTACGTTTATCTCGTCGACGTGAAGGCCGACAACAATCGGCTCTCGTACGAGAACGCCAATTTGCGCGGAAAGGTCAGCGATCTCGAGCGAACCGAGGCCGACAATCGTCGTTTGCGTCGCCTGCTGGGGCTGCGCGACACGATTTCGCAGGAGCTCGTGAGCGCAGTGGTGGTCGGCAAAGATACGACCGAATATTTCCGCGTCGCGCATTTGACCGTCGATACCAAGAACGCGGCGGTGCGGCCCGACATGCCGGTGATCTCGGTCGACGGAACCGTCGGCACCGTGCTGCGTGTGGCCGGCGAGAAGGTCGACGTGCAGCTCACGGTCGACAGCGGCTTCGGCGTCGACGTGCTCGTCGAGCGCACCGGCGCCCGCGGGTTCGTGCGCGGTGTCGGCGACCGACAGCGCTACCTCGCGCGCGTGGAGTACGTCCAGCGCACCGACGAGGTCGAGGTGGGCGACGTGTTCGTGACGAGCGGCGTCGGCTGTCGCTTCCCGCGTGGCATTCCGGTCGCCCGCGTGAAGAAGGTGGAAAAGCGCAATTTCGGCATCTACCAATCGGTCGAAGCCGAGCCCACGGTCGATTTTTCTCGGCTCGAAGAGGTGCTCATCATTTTGACGGACTCCAAAGAATGCGAGTCCGGTTCCGGCACCTCCGCCAAGAAAGCGCGCCCGCAACACTAGGGCACCATGAAGAACTTGG
>Ga0207667_10010493_pt1 | contig 10829 bp, 9 predicted proteins | sample KBSCornC52_FD_184301 | JGI IMG/M metagenome (GOLD analysis project Ga0207667, IMG submission 184301) | Corn rhizosphere microbial communities from Kellogg Biological Station, Michigan, USA - KBS Corn C5-2 (SPAdes) (version 2) | ecosystem: Host-associated > Plants > Roots > Rhizosphere > Soil ...
ATGCGGGGTGTGTTGGATCTGGTCGCCGAAAAGTCGGGCTGGGGCAAGAAGACTTTGCCCAAGGGCACCGCGATGGGCGTCGGATTCCACTTCAGCCACAGCGGCTATTTCGCTGAGGTCGCCGAAGTCACCGTCACCAACAAGAAGGTGAAGGTGAACAAGGTATGGGTGGCGGCCGACATCGGCAGCACCATCATCAATCCCGGCCAAGCGCTGAACATGGCGCAGGGCGCCATCATCGATGGCATGGGCGCGATGATGGAGCAGGAGATCACGGTCGATCGCGGCCGCGTGGTCCAGAGCAACTTCAACGATCATCCGCTGCTCCGGATTTCCGCGGCTCCGTCTGACATCGAAGTGCACTACGTGAAGTCGGAGAATCCTCCGACGGGTATGGGCGAACCGTCCATGCCGCCGATCCTGCCGGCGATCGCAAATGCGATCTTCACGGCAACCGGCGATCGCGTCCGGGCGCTGCCTTTCAAGAAGGCGGGCTATAGCTGGGCGTAATCGATAGGCACAAGCCTTAAGATGAAGAGGGGGTGCGAAAGCACTCCCTCTTTTCGTTTATGACACGCCGGCACATTCTTCCGATATGCGCGCTGCTACTGGCGGCGGCTGCCGCGGTGTTCGCCGAAACCGACACGGTGAGCCTGGCGTCGCCCGACGGCCAGCTCGTGCTCCGGTTGTTTGTCGTGTCGCCCAAGGACAGCATCCTGGTGCGGCTGGCGTATTCGGTGACGTTTCGCGGGAAGCTCCTCATGGATACTTCTCTGCTAGGGATCGCGATTCACGATCAAGAAGTATTTCTGGGCGAGACGGTTGGTCTGATCAGCGCGAAGGAGGAGTCGGTGGATCACTACAACTCGCTCATCGCGCAATATATTCAGAACGGTTCCTTGGGGCGGCGCATCACGATCGAGGCGCGCGCGTACGATGATGGCGTGGCGTTCCGGTATTACATTCCACGCACGAGCACGGTAGAGGATCTTCAGATCGAGGAAGAGCTGACGGATTTCCATTTCGCACAGGACGGCGCGGCGTATACGTCGGTTCTGAGCGACTATCAATCAGCGAAGGGCGAGTATACCCGGACCAAGCTTAGCGGCATCCAGCGGAGTTCGCTGTTGGCGCTTCCGGTTCTGGTCGAACAGCCGGGCGTAGCGTGGGTGGCGATTACCCAGGCACAGCTCGACAATTACCCGGGGATGTATGTGTTCCATCCAGAAGGCAACACCATGCGGACGACCCTTGCGCCCCGTCTGGATGATGCGGGCGTGGTGATGCACGGTATGACGCCGGCGGAGACTCCGTGGCGGGTTCTGATCGTGGCGTCCGAGCCTCGCAAGCTGCTTGATTCCGACATCGTGCGGAATCTGAATCCTGCGTCGAGGATCACAGATACTTCGTGGATCAAGCCACCGAAAGAGTTCGTCGCGATCACCGATGTGACGAGACTAGATGAACAATTCGCGAGCCTGGAGAAGAAGGGTGTGGCGGGAGTAAGGATCGATCTGATGAATCGCGTGAATCAGGAGATGATAGGTCTCTATCGTCGTGCCGCTGAAGCTGCCGCGGCGCATCACTTGATGATCGAGTTTCAGAATGGTCCGACGGATGGTATCGAGCGGACTTGGCCCAATGTTCTCCCGAGGGAGGACCCGGCCTTCAGGCGTTTGCTGAATAACCTGAAGTAACCCAACTTCCATCCCCAGCCGTAACCGGCGAGGCTAACAAAGCCCAGCGCAAAGCCCCAGCCCCGCCTGTTAGGGCGGGGACCTCGGCCTCATCCTCCGCTACTCCTCGCCGCGGATCAGATCGTCGAGTGTCTCGCGAGAGCGGATCACACGCCAGGATCCGTTTTCGATGAGCACTTCCGCGGGTCGCGGACGAGCGTTGTAGGTAGACGCCTGGACGAATCCGTAGGCTCCCGCAGTGCAAACGGCCAGTAGGTCGCCGGGGAAGACCTCAGGCATCTGCCGATCCTGGGCCAGGAAGTCGCCCGACTCGCAAACGGGTCCCACGACGTCGGCGCGCAGGCTACAGCCCGCGGAGCTGGCACGGAGCGGCAGGATCTCATGATGCGCGTCATAAAGAGCGGGGCGGATCAGGTCATTCATGGCGGCATCGATGATCACGAATTCCTTGTCGCCGCTTTTCTTTCGGTAGAGTACACGCGTGATCAAAACTCCAGAGTTGCCGACGATTGAACGCCCGGGTTCAAGGAACAAATGAAGATCGCGCCTAGCGACCTTGTCTCGCAGTGCTGAGACGAATTCACTGATATCGGGCGAGACCTCGTCCGGTGTATAGGCGATACCCAGACCGCCGCCGAGATCCACGTGACGAATGGCGAATCCGTTGGCACGCAGGCGTACGATCAGATCCAGCACGCGGTCCACGGCTTCCATCATGGGCGCCTGGTCGAACTGCTGCGAGCCGATATGGCAGCTTACGCCCTCCAGCAGCAGATTGCTCAACTGGCGGGCGCGATCATAGACACCCTCGGCCTCGGCGATGTCGATGCCGAACTTGTGGGCCAGGCTGCCTGTTGAGATGTATGCGTGCGTCGATGCATCCACGTTGGGATTCACGCGCAGGGCGACGCGCGCCTGAATTCCATGGCGATGCGCCAATGAATCCAGCAGCGCAAGCTCGGGTTCGGATTCGCAGTTGAAGGCGAAGATGCCTGCGATGAGCGCAGCGTCAATCTCTTCGGCAGTCTTACCGACGCCGGAAAAGACCACCTTGGACGGATCGCCACCGGCTTTGAGGACGCGGTATAGCTCGCCTCCGGAGACTATATCGAATCCTGCGCCGGCCTGGGCCAGCAGTCTGAGAATTGCCAGATTGCCATTGGCTTTCATCGCATAGCAGATCGTATGAGGCAGACCCTGCAGGGGCTTCTCATATGCGCGATAGTTCTCGAGAACGGTAGCGGCAGAATATACGTAGCACGGCGTGCCAGCTTTCGCGGCGATGTCGGCCAAAGCAACGCCATCGACGGTCAGAGTTCGATCTTGATATCGAACCGGCTTCATCACGTGACTCACGACAGCACCCGCAGGACGACGACGGTTTGATCGTCGTAAATGGGCGTAGCGCCACGGAAGGCATCGACGGCCGCAATCAGGGCGTCCGCGATCGCCTGCGGTGGTTCATGCCCATGTTTTTTTACGACACGGATAATGCGCTCTCTGCCGTATTCCTCGCCTTTTTCATTGGGCTGTTCTTCGACGCCATCGGAATAAAAGACGACCGCGTCGCCGGGTTCGGCCGCGACCTCCACTTCGTCGTACACCCGGTCGTCGAGAAGCCCGATGGGGACGCCTTCGATCTTGGTCTCGATCACATCGCCCTTGCGAAGCACCAGCGGCGGCGCTGAACCGGCATTCGAAAGCAGAAAGCTTCGGAGGAGCGGCTGCCACAGGACCACCACCAGCGTGGCGTATTGCGCGTCCACTTTACGCTCCAGCAGGGTTTCGTTCAGCTTTTGAATCAGTTCGGCCGGATTACGCCGCTGGGCAAGCGTGCGGAGGAGTCCCATGATCAACGCGCCATACAGGGCGGCTGCCGCGCCTTTTCCGCTGACGTCACCGAAGGCAATCACACAAGCATCCTCGACGTGCTCGAAGAAACCATAGAAATCGCCGGAGATCTCTCGCGCCGGCCGGGAGCGGATGCCTGTGGCTAGACCCTGGACCTCCGGATCCTCCCTGGGCAGCAGGATGCGCTGGAGCTTGCGAGCGGCCTTCAGATCCTGATCCATTCGCTGTTCGCGCTCGGCGACTTCGCCGTACAGGCGGGCGTTTTCCACTGAACTGGCGATCTGCTGGGCAAGCAAAGAAAGTGTCCGCTGATGATCTTCGGTGAAAAACGAGATGCGCTCGCTTTCCACGTCCAGAACACCCACGGCGCGGTCCTGGACGATCAGGGGAACGGCTAGCTCGGAACGAATTCCAGGATGCGAGGCAATGTAGCGCGGATCGGCGGCAGTATCGAGCACTCGAATGGCCTCGCGTGATTCCACAGCCGCGCCGGTTATGCCCTTTCCCAGCGGAATATTGTCGATCTTCACCCGTTTGTCGAAGCGAACGCTGAAGCGGTTGCGGAGGATGTTGCGATCGTTATCGACCATGAACACGCTAAAAGCGTCGTAGGGGATTAGCGCGCGCGTGGCCGCTGCGATCTTGGTGAGAAGCTCATCCAAATCCAGAATTGCGCTAAATTCGCGCGACAAATGGGCCAGCGTTCTCAGCGTGCGATTCTGGCGATCCACGCGCCGGTACAGCCGAGCGTTCTCAATGGACGCCGCCACGCGCGAGCCGATCAAGCTGAGCATGGAGCGTTCCTGCTCTCCGTAGGCCTTGAGGCGCGTGGATTGAACGTCGATCACGCCCACCAGCTTGCCGCGCGCGGTCATGGGCACGGCCAGCTCGCTGCGGACGGCATCCAGAGCATTCAGATACCGGTCATCGCGGGTTACGTCTTCTACCAGCACCGGTTCGCGGCGCAATGCGGCCGTTCCGACAATGCCCTCGCCCAACGGAATCGACAAGCTGCGCACCACTTCTTCGCGATGCCCGATGGCGTGCCGGATGGTAAGCGCCTTGGTCCGGTCGTTATACAGAAGAATGGCGAAGACATCGTAGGGAACCACTTCTTTGACGATGGAAGCGATCGCGGAAAGCTGCTCCGCCAAATCCAGCGTTTCAGAAGTGACTCGCGATACTTCCAGCAGAAAATCCAGCAGCTCGGCGCGTTCGCGAAAGCGCTGAGAAGCTCGGCGAGGCGTCATGGAGTCTCCATGCGGCGAATCATGATTTGTACCCCGGCGCTGGTGCCGATGCGGTTCGCCCCCGCTGCGTACATCGCGTGGAGGTCGTCCAGCGTGCGCACGCCGCCGGAAGCTTTCACGCCCATAGTCGGACCGACGATGCGGCGCATCAGTTCGACGTCGGCCACAGTGGCGCCATTAGCCGAGAAGCCAGTGGATGTCTTCACGAAATCGGCGCCGGCGTCTTTGCTCAGATGGCAAGCTGCGGTCTTCTGTTCGTCATTGAGCAAGGCAGTTTCGAAGATTACTTTTACCAGGGCTCCACGGCTATGGGACGCCGCCACCACGGCGGCGATGTCGCGCTGGACGGCGTCGATATTGCCACCGCACAACTCGCCTATGTTCAGGACCATATCGACTTCATGCGCCCCCGCGGCGATGGCAGTCTCGGCTTCCTTCACTTTGATTTCGGTCGTGTTCGCTCCCAGCGGGAATCCAGCCACAGCCGCCACGCGCACCGCCGATCCGGACAATTCTGCCGCCGCCAACGGCACCCAGTAGGGGTTCACGCAGACTGCAACGAATTGATATTGCCGGGCTTCCTGGCACAACCGACGGATGTCGGTATCGGTCGCTTGCGGTTTCAGCAGGGTATGGTCGATCATGGCGGCGATGTCACGCACGGATAGCCCGGACTGGCTCGGAAGCATTCTTCATCATAACTTGGCCGGGCTCATTATGACCAAAAGCGCGCGCCCGGTATGATGAAAAGATGATAGAAACTGCCGCTGCCTCGTCAGCAACCTCAGTCATGGAGCTGGAACAACGCTATCTGTTCCAGAACTATGCGCGGCTCCCGCTAGTACTGCAACGCGGCAAAGGATGCTACGTCTACGACACGTCGGGCAAGCGGTACCTGGACCTGATCGCCGGGATCGGAGTGACCGCGCTGGGTTACGCCCATCCGCGCCTGACCAAGGTGATCCGCGAGCAGGCCGGAAAGCTGATCCATTCTTCGAATCTGTACTATCACGAGTATCAGGGTCCATTAGCCGAACGGATTGCGAAGGTTACCGGTCTGGATCGCGTGTTCTTCTGTAACTCGGGAACCGAGGCAATGGAAGGTGCGCTGAAGATCATCCGCGCACATGGCCGCAGGATCCATCCCAGTAAATTTGAGACTGTTGCGCTGCACGATTCTTTCCATGGCCGGACATTTGGTGCACTCTCCATTACTGGTCAGGAGAAGTATCGGCGCGATTTTGAGCCCATGCTGCCGGGCGCGCGTTTCGTGCACCGGAATGACATCGGCGCGCTGGAACAGGTTGTCTGTGAGAACACGGCAGGCATCGTCATCGAGCTGATTCAGGGCGAGGGTGGCATCAATCCGCTGAGCGACGAATACATCCGAGCGGCGCGGCAACTGGCGGATCGTCACAACGCGCTGCTGGTGTTCGACGAGATTCAGTGCGGGGTGGGCCGGCCCGGAACATATTTCTCGTATCAGATGCTGGATCCCATCGTGATGCCGGATATTACGACCGCGGCGAAACCGCTTGCCTGCGGGATCCCACTTGGATTCGTTGCCGCTACGGAGCGCGCGGCCAGCGCCATCAGCAAGGGCCAGCACGGGACGACCTTCGGCGGAGGAGCGCTGGCGTGCCGCGTCGCGCTCGAATTCTTCGACATCCTGGAAGAGCTGCTGCCCAACATCATCCATGTGGGCGGATACTTCCGCATGCATCTGATGGAACTCGCCAAGAAGTTTTCGTTCATCAGAGAAGTGCGCGGCTACGGCCTGATGATCGGAGTGGAGCTGGATTTCGCCGGCAAGGACATCGTGATGGATGCGATGGAGCAGGGGCTGCTGATCAACTGCACGCACGATAGGGTTCTGCGTGCGCTGCCGCCCTATATCCTGACGGAGCAGGACGTGGATCGGGCGGTGGCGGTGCTGAGGCGGGTGTTCAAGAAAGCCAAGCCACCGGAGGCGTAAGTACTGCTACAGCAGGTGATGGTGTCCGGCGTTTTCGAGCAGCTTGACCAGGTCGCCCACTTGCTGGGCGCGTCCGCGGTCGGCGATGAGCAACGCGTCGGGCGTATCGACCACGATCAGATCCTTGACGCCTAGCAGCGCGACCAGCTTTTTCGCGGCGTCCACGTAGTTTCCGGAGCTGTCCTCGATCATCGTATGCGAGCGGAGCGCATTACCGGCGCGATCGCGGGGATGCAGTTCATATACGGCATTCCAGCTACCGACGTCGTTCCAGGCGATATCGCCGGCCGGTAATCCGACCACGTTGGCCGCACGTTCCAGCACGGCGTAGTCGATCGAGATGTTCTCACACCTAGGAAACGTCTCTTCCAGGCTCTTGGCGAATTTTCGAGAACCAAACGGGGGAAGACTGGCCAGCAAGCTCGCGGTCTTAGGCAGGTGCTGCCGCAAGGCGTCCAGCAGAACGGACGTCTGCCAGAAGAACATCCCGGCGTTCCAATAGAAGTTACCGGCTTTGAGGAAACGCGCAGCAGTCGCCGCGTCAGGCTTCTCGCGGAATCGTTTCACCGGAAGCGCGACCGGACTGCCGGGTTTCACACCCTTGGGGAACTCGATGTAGCCGTAGCCGGTTTCGGGCCAGCGCGGCTGGATACCCAGAACCACGATCTTGCCTGCGCGCGCGGTCTTGAGCGCGGCGTTCAGCAGACGAACGTACTCGCGAGGCTTGCCGATCACGTGATCGGCTGGAAAGACGCCCATGATCGAGTCGGGATCGATGCCGTGAAGAATCTGGGCAGCCAGGCCGATGGCTGGCGCAGTATTTCGCTGGGCCGGTTCGGCCAGGATCTGACGCTTGGGGACTTCCGGGAGCTGGCGAACGATCTCGTCGCGCAGATGGCCGTTGGTGAGGATCCAGATGCGCTCGGGCGGCAGCACGGGACGCAGCCGGTCGATGGTCTGCTGGATCAGGGAGCGGTCGCCGAACAGGCTCAGGACCTGCTTGGCGCTGCTGCGGCGGCTTTTGGGCCAGAATCGGGTTCCCCGGCCCCCGGCCAGGATCAACCCGTATACATGTTTCATGGGCGATTATTCGACGGGCCAGCCGCGGACCAGTTTCAGTTCGCGCTCCCACCGAGTCTTGAAGAAGAAGTTTTTGGCGAGATCCAGAAAGTGGTCAGCGCTGTAGCCCACCAGGTCGGCCGTAGGCGCGTCGTAAGACCAGAAGATCAACAGGGGCTTGCCGATGATGTTCTCACGCGGCACGAAACCCCAGTAACGGCTGTCGAGCGAGTTGTCGCGATTGTCGCCCATGGCGAAATAACTTTCCGGTGGCACTACCAGTTCGCCGTTCACTACGTGCTCGGCAAGCATCTGCCGCGCGCGGTCGTAGACTGGGCCGCGGGGCTCGGATGGAAAGTTATCTCGATAGGGTTCCAGGTTGGGGAATACATGCTGGGCGTACGGCTCTGTGAGCGGCTTGCCGTTCAGATACACCACCTTGTCCACCACCTTGATGCGATCTCCAGGCACGCCCATCACGCGCTTCACGTAGTTCTGCGAAATGTCCATGGGGTAGCGGAACACGATGATGTCGCCGCGCTTGGGGTCAGTGTAGGGCAGCAGGTAGCGCGTGAAGGATCCGGGTGGAGCGTAGGACAGCTTGTCCACCAAAAGGTGATCTCCCACCATCACGGTGGTGTCCATCGACGGCGTCGGAACGATGAAAGCCTGCACCAGTGTCGTCGTGCCGAACAGCAGAATCAGGATGTTCAGACTCCACTCGTGGATGAAGTTCCGGATGGGCTCGGCGTATCGGCTCATGGGTATTTACTTGATCTGATAGCTGTGGATCAGCATGAAGCTGCGGCGCCAGCGGGTTTTAGTGAAAAAATTTTGCGCCAGATCGACTATATGCTCGACGCTGATGGAGGAAGTGTTGAGCTGGTCCGTGGGCGCGTCGTAGGACCAGTAAATTACCAGCGGCTTGCCGATGATATTTTCGCGCGGCACGAATCCCCAATAGCGGCTATCGAGCGACGAATCGCGGTTGTCGCCCATCGCGAAATACGAATTGGGCGGAACCACGACGTCGCCATTGATCACATGATTCAGCAGCATGTCGGAGGCGCGGCGATCCACTGAGACGTTGGGCTCGCCGGGAAAATTGTCGCGGTAAGAATCGATGTAATCCGACTTGTGATACGTGTACGGCTCGTCAAGGCGAACGCCGTTGAGATAGACCTGTTTATTGATGACGCGGATGCGGTCGCCGGGAACGCCGATGCAGCGCTTGACGAACGTCTGGCTGATGTCCACGGGGTAGCGGAACACAATAATGTCGCCGCGCTTCACATCGGTGTAGGGCAGGAGATATTTACTGACGGGACCGGCCGGCGCGAAGGCCAGCTTATCCACCAGCAGATGGTCGCCGATGAGCAACGTATCTTCCATCGAACCGGTCGGAATTACATAAGCTTGGACCAGCGTAGTCGTCAGGAACAGTAGTAGAAGGACGGTGATGGTCCACTCGGCCAGGGTGCTGCGGGGACGCTCATAGTGTGGGTCGTCATGCGGATCCACAGCGGCGGCGGCATCGGCAACTGCGGGCGCAGCATCTCCATTGAGCGGAACTGGTTCTGTTGCAGGGACTTCGGTAAAGGGTCCGGCTGGCTGCGGGACCTCAGAAACAGTACCCGAACTCAAGGGCAGGGAGGGTTCCGTGGGATCTTGGGGGCTCACTGCTTCTATCTTAGCGGATAGGCAATTGCCGCGACAAAACGAGCCCATGAAGCGGTCTTCACAATCATTTCACAACCTTCTTACAGCCCCTTTACTGCTACCCGATCTACAGAGGCGTCACCCGAGTCTGATGAGGTGAGGGGTTGGTCGCTCGATTTGAACCAGCCTTTAAATCAAAACATGAAAAGGAAAGAGACGCGAATGAAGAAGGTTTGTTTGTTGACACTGACGCTGTGCGCGGGAGCATTTGCGCAGTCCGATACGGTTGTTCGCTGGCGTGGGATCGAAGGAGTTATTACGGCACCGGGCGTGAACAACCCGGTGGGTCAAATCCAGAGCGGCGCAGGGCCCTGGACTACGCGAGACGGCGATGCCCGGATCAACCTGAACACCGGCGAAGGCTCCTTCGAAGTCGAGGGATTGGTTCTGAACGGGGGAAACGCCAGCGGTACGCCTGGTCCGGTCACTGCCGTGGTCGGCACGCTGGTGTGCAATCCGGGCAGCGCCGCGGGGAATCCTGAAAACGCGGTCGATACGCCGGCCGCGAACCTCAGCACCGAGGGAAACGCTGAGCTTTCGTTCAAGATCATTGTTCCGACGGTCTGTAACAACCCGGTGTTTCTGATTCGAGTTCCGTCCGGAAAGTGGATCGCGACGGGCACCAAGCCGTCGTCCAGCTCGAAATCCCGCTACTAGTTCCTCACTTGAGTCGAGCGGGGCCGGCAGCGGCCTCGCTCGATCCACCCGATCCATCTTGCCTTAGTCGTCCTACCTAAAAACAAGCAAACACGTATAGAATCCAAAGGGCCGGCCATTATTGGAGCAAGGCCTACGGAAAGATTTGGAACTCTAGCATGTCCGCCAACGCAATACGAGTGGCCGGAAGAATGCCGGAAGCCGAGCGGACCCGAGACCGCGACCTATTGAAGCGGTTCCACGCTGGAGATCGTGATGCATTCACGGAGATCTATCGCGTGCACCATAAGCCCGTATTCCGGTTTGCTTCCATGATGACTGGCGACGGTCTGAAGGCGGCCGAGACGACCCAAGACGTGTTTGTTTGGCTGATTCATCATCCCGGGGACTTCGATCCACAACGCGGCGAACTCGGCGCGTTTCTGGTGGGTGTCGCCAGGAAACTGCTGAAACGGCGTTATACCGAAGAAAAGCGGTGGGTGGCGTTGGAAGAATCTGACCCCGTGACTCTGCCCACGGTTGACGATCACACTGGCGACCAGCGAGAAGAAGATGCGGTTCGCCTCAGGCAGGCCATTGCCGCGCTTCCTGAGCGCTATCGTGCCGTCGTGGTGCTTTGCG
>Ga0207667_10010494_pt1 | contig 10826 bp, 11 predicted proteins | sample KBSCornC52_FD_184301 | JGI IMG/M metagenome (GOLD analysis project Ga0207667, IMG submission 184301) | Corn rhizosphere microbial communities from Kellogg Biological Station, Michigan, USA - KBS Corn C5-2 (SPAdes) (version 2) | ecosystem: Host-associated > Plants > Roots > Rhizosphere > Soil ...
GCCACGTCCGGTTCCGCGCTGGAAAAGTTGATGGCCTTGTCGGTGGTTTCCAGCGTGACCAGGATTTCAGGATGCTGCTCGGCCAGGGCGGGCAACCGGGGCAGCAGCCATTTCAGCGCGAAGGAATACGTGGTGCTGACCTTGAGCCGGACCCGGCCCTTCTGCTCGCGCAGGTCGGTGAGCGTCGCCTCCAGGTTCATGAAAAAGGTGCGCACAATCGGCGCCAGCGCTGCACCGGCGGGCGTCAGCGTCAATGACTTCCCGCGCTGGAACAACTGCAATCCCCAGATCTCTTCAAGATGCCTGAGCTGATGACTGACCGCGCTCTGGGTGACATGCAGCTCCTCCGAGGCGGAGGTGAAGGTGGCGTGGCGTGTCGCCACTTCAAAGGCGCGCAGGGTGGCGGTAGGCGGCAGGTCTCTCATCGTGTCGTTCCCGGCGGACAAGTCGCAAGCCGCCCTTCATGAATGGAGTCTCATGATAGAACATTCCGGACGTTCGCCGCAGAGGACCAGCCGGCGAGTTGCCCTGGCGGCAAATTCTTCATGGATTTCCGGCGCTTGTCAGCTACCATTCCCTCTTCGATGAAATGAAAGAAGAACCATGGGAATACTGGCTGAGGCGCTGCGCGAGATCGCGTCCGAGAAGCAGGCGGCGGAAGATGAATTGCGGCAGGCGCTGGAAGACTTTGACATGATCACCGCCAGGGCTGCGGACACGGTGAAGAACACGCTCGTCGCGTTGAGGAGTGAATTGCAGGCGGCGGGTTGGTGGGCCGACGAAGTGCACGAGGATGCCCAAAAGCCGGAATACCTGAGCCTGAGTTTCCACGTTCGGCGCCATGCGGACAATCCCGATCCGGTGACAAATCCCGACTATTTCTATGCCGTCAGATTCGACGCGCTCGGCGGCGCCGTGCGGACGACGGATGACATCGATCCTTTGCTGGAGCCGGCAACATTTCGCGGTATCGCCAGGCAGGATTTTGGCGTGGACCTGGAGCGGGATCTCAAGCTTTTCCTGAAAGCGATTCTTTACCGGCATCAGGGTAAGCCGGCCTTGTGATGCCGGGGTTTCCGGCATCGACCGCAGGTGACCGCAATTGGCCTCGCGAGCGGCCGGTGCCATCTTGGATGGCGCCGAATGCTACTTGCGCATCCGCCTTACAATATCTTCGTCCAATGACATTAACGCCACCTGGCAACAGGTGCCATCCCATGAGGTATCGCCATGAACAAGGCTTTGAAAATCGATTTCGTCTCCGACGTTGTATGCCCCTGGTGTGCGATCGGACTGGCGGGTCTCAATATCGCGCTCGAACGCCTGGGGCCTGAGACGCGCGTCGACTTCACCGTCCACCCCTTCGAGCTCAATCCCGGCATGCCTGCAGCCGGGCAAGGGCAACTTGAACACATCACTGAGAAGTACGGCATCACCGCCGACCAGGCCCGCATCAACCGTGAACAGATCCGCGCCCGCGCGGCCACCGTCGGCTTCACCATGAACCGCGATGACGCCAGCCTCGTCTATAACACCTTCGACGCGCACCGTCTGCTTGCCTGGGCGAAGGAGAAGAATGCACAGGCAGCGCTCAAACTGGTCCTGCTCGAGGCCTATTTCACCGACGGCGAAAACATCGCAGACAGGAACGTGCTGGCGGAACTCGCCACACAAGCCGGCCTGGATGGCGCCGAGGCAAGCGAAGTATTGGCATCCGATCGATTCGTTCAGGAAGTGAGGGAAGAAGAAACGCTGTGGATCCAGCGCGGCATCAGCAGCGTGCCTGCCGTCGTCGTGAACGACCGCTACCTGATCTCGGGCGGCCAGCCGCCGGAAGTATTCGAAGATCAGCTTCGGGCTATTCTGGCAGGCGACGACGGGGAGTGATGGCGGCAAGGACGGTGCGCGCTTTAGAGGCTGAGCGGACAGTCGGGCGCCGGCTGAAAGCGGCCGCCAACGAGGAATAAATAGAATCCACATGGTAGTTGCCGCAGCAATGCCACTCAATAGCTGGCGCTTCTTTTGCACCAAGACCTGAAGTCGAGTTGTCCGCTTCCGTCCAGGAGCGGACTTTTTCAACTTACTCGATCGGCATATGACTCGCACACAATTATTGGATACGTCCGTTGGTTTTCCGCTGCAATTACCCGGAATTCCAACTGCGAATTTAGGTGTACCTTCTTGCGTTGAAGTGTTTGCCACATAGCGGCCGTTGATTCACGACGGGTATTTTCTGCGTTGCTATCGTTGACTACGACAGTCAAGCAGTGGCTGTAAAGAAACTTCCAACCGGGTGTAATTCAACTAGGAGAATGCGATGAGTCAATTGAATGACGTCAAAAAAGTATTGTTCGTCGGCCAGCAGCCAGAAACTGTTGACTTCTCGGACCCGGCTTTACCGCCTGGCTTCAATGCAGAGAAGATTCATGCCGGCATTGCCGTTGGCATGCAGCAGATGGCGGATCGTGGGTGGGATGCCGACCTCTGTTTGGTGCGACCGGATGAATCCGCCACTGTGGTGCTCAAGCGCCAACTCGCCAGCGCGACCTATGACTGCGTTGTCATCGGGGGCGGAATCCGCATCCCCCCCTAAGAGCCTGTTGCTATTTGAAAGACTCTTGAACAGCGTCCATAAATCGGCTCCCGAGGCATCTATCGCTTTCAACACAGTACCCCAAGACACTGCGGACGCGGCTAGTCGATGGTTCAAAACTGAATAACGAGTAGATGTTTCCTGGCCGCATGGCATCTTGGATGGCTTGCGCATCGGCAGCCCTGAGATGAAATCAGCCAGTCGCGACTGGCTCAAAACGGACAGAAGCAGACATCGGTGATGTAAGCACATGCGTTTTTACGGAGCTAGGCATTGTCAATTCGTTCGCTTGAGGACGAGTGCTATATGCTTGTCCAATATCAACTTCAGTTTGCCTTCGCGACGCATGCTATCCAATTGAAGATTCAGGGCCTTCAGGTGTTTGATACATGGACTTGACTTAATGATTGCGATGAAATTATCAGACTCCGAGACATACGGCTTCAGGGCAACGAAACTGTCATTCTGACCAGACGCAGCTAAGTAGACTAATCCACTGTAATACCCTGTAATCAAGTAATCGATACGGCGTAGTTCGAGTTTTTTAAAATTCATATAGGCCTTTTGCTCGGCCTCCACCTGTAAATGCCCTCTCAGAAATTCATCGAAGCCATTCCCGAACTGATTGCCAAGCGTAACTCCTCCTTTTTTTCCGATCAGATCGCTCCATCCCGAGTAACTGAAGCTTCGCTCCCTTGCAACGAATACGGCAATGGGATTGGGAAATAGCGCGACGTTTGTGTAGGTCAGATACTCGCGCCTTTCGGGCGTGTCTTTGAGGGATGCGATCATATCGATCTCACCTTCCTCTGCGCTTTTCAGCACGCGATGGAAAGGACCGACGTAGCGAACCTCGTAGGGGATGCCGAGGGCGCTCAAGGCGCTCGTCGCGATTTCGATACTGGCGCCAGTAAGATTTTTACCGTCGTACCATTGCAGCGGCGCATAGTCGGAGTCGGCCGAAATAACCACTTTTCGACATTCCTTTTCCTGTGACCATGCCGCCAGGGGGACGAGCGCAATGAACAAGGCACATCGGATGAGAATAGGCATGAGCGGTCTCCCAGCGAATTTTATGTAATATTCTGCCGTATGGTTTCTGCACTATAAACCGAATACAACTATTGCAGAAGCCGAAGCCCCCCAACTGTTGGGGGGGCCAATTGTTCCCTTGCCGATTAGCCTCTAAGAAGCTATCTGCAGCCAGCGAACCGGCCTGCTGCTCAGTTCTTCCTGAAAGATCGAGGTTTCCCGAAGCAATTTCAGAGGACGTGCACTCTATCGTCTGTGTACCTTCTCTCATCTGCGACACAGCACATCCCCATATGGTGGCCGGAAACCGAAGCATTGCTGCAGCGCGTCGGCCTGCCGACCAAACGCATCTTTGTCGCAACCAACGAAGAGGAACTGCCGGTCACGGAGATGGTGGAGGGGCAGCCACCGCCAGGACTGAACAAGCTCGAACAGACAGCCTATGGAGGATTCCTGCAGACGCGATTGCCGCGTGCCGCCGCCCGTTCATCGTCGGGCGTCTGGAGCACCACCTCCGGAGGTCCGGACTTCACCGAACGCGCGCTGCAGAGTTGCCGGGAGCGCTCGAAACTTCCCTGCAGCCTGTACCTGGTGAATCACAGCGTCGTACAAAGCGCACCCGTGCCCTGACAAGAGCGGGCCCTTTCCTCCGCCGCACGCACAACATTTCTCCGCGGCATGCAAACCTGAGCATCGCGGACGGAGATGTTTGTCTAAGCGCATCAATTGCTATAGATTGATCCGTGCCGCCTTCGAAGACGACATCAGTCGCAGCGAACAGCGATAAAAACCGGTACAAAAATAATGCAAAATCCGCCTTCACAGAAGGCATCAATAAAAAAGGGGAAATGTGTGCGCGGTGGATTGATAAAGATTGCAGCCGGTGCGGCCGGTGTGATTGCGGCTATTGTCGCCGGCACGGCTTTCGCGGCTGGCTCACTGGCCATTGACACGCTGCAGGGCAAGGAATACGGATTCTCTTTCAACCGTCCGTCGTACGGCGTCGCTGATGAGCGTGCAAAGAGAGAGTGCGGCCCGGATTGCAGCATTGTGAAACGCTTTGAAAACCAATGCGCCGCGTTTGCTGCCGATCAGGCTGCAGGCTCCACCGTTTATGGCTGGTGGCAAGGTGCGGCCACCAGCGCCGTCGTGCAACAGCGAGCCCTGTCCGAATGCCGAAGCCAGGGTGGTTCGAGCTGCATCGTGCGCGCATGGGGTTGCGACACGATCAAGGCGAACGACAGACAAGCCAATGCAAAAACGCCGAAGCAAGATGGCAACGCATTCACCATGCTGGGCGAGTGGACGCTGGACTACACCACCGCGCGCGGATACTCGGCAAACGGTACCGTGCGCGTCACTAGCGCCGTCGGTAATGGAGTATTCCGCGGCGTCATCGCGCTGTCGTATACCTCCAATGGCGTCACCAAGCAGATTCAGGAAGATGCACTGATTACCGTGCAGGGGGAAACGATCTCCATCAATGCCAGTAACCCGGTGTATGTGTCAGGTAGCGGCAACTACAACGCAGACAATTACTCGCTCAACAAGATCAGTAACAACGTCCTGAAGGGCGTCAACAACGACAATGCCGGCGCGGGCGGTATTATCGTTCTGATCAAAAAATAGCTGAGTCATTGTCATGAATCTGATGTTCGCATGCTTATAGCAGCCCTATAACAGCTACCCACGCAACCTTATACAACTAAAGAACGGAGACTCCATGCGTCAAAAAAACACCCTCATCGCGTTCGCTATCGTCGGCGCATTTGCGGCCGGCATTGCAGCATCGCCCCTGCTGCAACATTTGGTTCCGGATGCCCACGCCCAGCAAGCGCCGCTGGTGGCGACCGTGATCGACCTGAATGCCATCAACCACGCCGCGCTGCCCGCCACACCGTATCCTGAGTTGCGCCCCAAGACCCTGGTCAATACGGACAACGCCACCATCAATCTGCAATCGGGCAACGTCGACAAACACATCCATTCCAAGACCGATGAGATCCAGTACATCGTCGAAGGCAGCGGATCCATGTGGCTGGGCGGCGAACTCAAGGAGTTCAAACCCGGCAGCCTGATCATCATCCCCAAGGGCACGCCGCACGCCGGCGCCGTGGTGACGGCCGGCCCGGTCAAGGCGATTGCGATCAAGATCCCGCCGCAGGCCAAGGACGACATCACCTTTGTGCATTGATCACCCTGCTGATCCGTACGCGATTGCGCTAGGGACCAGCCGTCTCACAAACACACGGAGCATGGAACGATCGCATTGTCCCGCGAACTCAAGGTGACCCGGACATGCAAAACGCTGCCGTCCATGACGAGCCGGGTGTAACCGGCTCGTCATGGATGCTCCTCAGACAGGAAGCTGATTGCGCCGGCGCAGTTCCCGTATCACACCGCTGTGATCGAGATCGCCGTCGCCGTTGTCGAGCATGTCGGAGAACAGCCGGTCAGCCTTGTTGAGCATCGGCAGATCCAGTCCGACGCTGGCGGCGAAACGAATCGCCGTGTTGGTGTCCTTGACCTGGTAACGCGCCGGACCGCCCGGCGCAAAATCGCCGCTGATCATGCGCAGCGCGTGCTGGCGCAATATCGTCGAATCGGCAAACCCACCAAGCAACGCCTCGCGTACTTTGGCCGGATCTGCACCGCCGCGTTCAGCCAATAACAGTGCTTCCGCCACGCTGGCGATATTGTTGGCGACCATCATCTGATTGACCAGCTTGGCCAGCTCGCCGGATCCCGCCGGACCGACGTGAGTCGGGCGTCCCATTTTTTCCATTAGCGGCAAGGCCTGTTCGTAGGCTTGCGCCGTGCCGCCTGCCATGATGGCCAGCGTTGCTTCGATCGCACCTTTTTCACCACCGGATACCGGTGCATCGACATAGGCCACGCCGCGCGCGGCAGCCTGCTGCGCCTGATGGCGGGCGGTCTCGACCGGGATCGAACTCATGACGAGCAGCAGTGAACCGGCACGCATGCCGGCGATCAGGCCTTGCTCGCCCAGCAGCAATTCATCGCAACTGGGACCGGAGCTCAGCATGCAGACCAGGGCGTCCGCATCGCGGATGACATCGCCGGCTTCGCTGACAATCGTGGCGCCGTAGGCGGCGAGCCGCCGTGCTTTGTCCGGCGTGCGATTCCATGCTTGTACGTGATATCCGGCTTGCGCCAGATGACGCGCCATCGGAAAGCCCATGATGCCGGTGCCGATGAAGCCGACGGTCTTGATTTTTTCAGACGCCGTCATGTTGCGGCTCCCGTGTCGGTGCTGCCGAAGCGCACCGGCAATTCACGCTCGATGCAGGCTGGAAAGCCGGCCCTGAAACGCGCCAGGTGCGGCGTCTCCAGATGCAGATCGAATGCCTCGCGGTCGTCATACACTTCGTAGAAAAGCACCCGCGGCGAACCCGGAAAACTCACCACATCGAACTGACGGCAACCGGCCTCGTCAGCCACCGAATGGGCGGCGTCGTCATGCGCCAGCGCGAGGAAGTCCGCCAGCCTGGTGGACTTGACCTCGAACTCTGCAATGACGACAAATGCTGCTTTCGCTTTCATGCTCATGCCTGCATTTGCCATGCACGGCTCCTAAGGCAGCAAGATGCTGCCGCCCGGATTGGCGCGGGCGTGCCGCTCCATTTCCTGACGCAGCTTGACGACGTCCAGATCGCTGGACAACTCGACGTCCTCAAAGCGGACCACGGTGTCTTTCTTGACCGGACGCTTGAGCTTGACGTTATGCGCCAGGCCGATCGGCAATGCGCCTTGCGCCAGACTCTTCGACGCGGGAATCGCATTGGCCCACACGGCGTAGCCGCCTTCGCCGTCCAGCATTTCGCCGGCCTGCAAGTCGCGCTTGGCGGTGGCAACCGCATCGCCGCGGAATTCCTTCGAGCAACCGGTGGACTCACCGCGCAGGACCGCCGACAACACGCTGATGCTGGTCTCCAGTCCGATCATGTGGAACGGTCGCCACATCGAGCCGTACCAGCCCGACTTGTCGACCAGCAGGCCGTATTGCTTGAAGCAGGCGCGTGCATATTCGGTCGGCGCCTTGAAGGTGACAAAGACGCCGTAGCGGATATTGTTGAAGACTTCACGGCCGTCCGGTTCCTGGCTGGCGGCGATGTCGACCAGGCCGCTGCGCGCCAGCCGGCCGCCGTCGGCGGCAGGGCGAAACACGCTGGCCAGATCATGCAGGCCGGTCGGTGGAAACGCCAGGCCGTCGTCCGGACAATCGAGGCCGGTGCCGTTGGCGACCGCCGCCATTTCGATCGCGGCTTTGGTGCCGTCGGTGAAGGAGTTGTACATCTTGGGATTGAAATCGCCCTTGGCGACTTCTTCGTCGGTCCAGCCGAAAAATCCCCACACGGTGTCCGGCGTCGAATAGCGATAGCGTGGCTCATAGTTCATGCCCTTGCCGGCCGAGACCAGCTCGAAACCGCAGGAACGCGCCCAGTCGACCAGCTCGCAGATGATGGCCGGCTGATCACCGTAGGCCATGCTGTAGACCAGTCCCTTGGCTTTGGCGCGCGCCGCCAGCAAGGGTCCGCACATGGCGTCGGCTTCGACGTTGACCATCACCACGTGCTTGCCGCCGTCGATCGCCGACAAGGCATGGCGCACGCCGGCGATCGGGTGCCCGGTGGCTTCGATGATGCATTCGATTTCCTGGCAATCAGCCAGCGCTGCAGCGCTGTCGAGCACGCAGGTGGTGCCGTTCTTGACCGCGTCGCCGAGCGTCTTGGCCTGGTATCTGTCCTTTTCCCAGCCCACCCGCTCCAATGCGGCGTGGGCTTTTTCCACATTCAGGTCGGCCACGCCGACGATGTGCAGACCTTCGATGAGCCGGGCCTGCGCCAACACCATGGAGCCGAATTTACCGGCGCCGACCAGGCCGACGCGCACCGGGCGGCCGGCCGCCGCGCGTTCGCGCAGCAAGCTGTACAGATTCATTGTTAATCCTCGTCAATGACAAAAGGTATCGCCCGTGTGTCTCGCGTTCTGGGCTTTGGGTGCGATACCTGAAAGCGTGAAATTGCCGTTATCCCTTGCGCCGCGGCATGTGCAGCAGCGCCAGGACAAACCGACCGGCAGACTCTTACGCATTGAACGAACTGCTTCTTGCGCAGCTTGGTCTCGCTCAACTCGTGCAAAAAAGTTTACTCAGCGCATCCTGTTAAAACAATTAACATTTACGAGAGAAATACTTAGTTTTTCTAATCGATAGAAAAAACGAGACAAAGGAAACGGGGAGGGAGGAGATTATTTCGAAAACGGCAAACGGAGATATTGCGCTTGCTCCGCCTGCCATTGCGCGACTTCCACGCGCAACCAGTCGATGAAGACGCTGACCTTGTTTTTGCGCAGATGATCGACCGGGCAGACGATCCATTGCGTGGTCTGGGAAATCTTCGGCGGATGGCGCACCGGGCAAACCAGGTTGCCGTCGCGCAGTTCGCGCCACATCATCAGGCTGCTTTCGAGCGCCAGGCCGATGCCGTCAGCGGCGGCGTCGACCGCCATGTGGCTGCGGTCGAACAGCACCCGGCGCATCTGGTTGGGTGGGGTGATCTTGCTCATGGAAAACCAGTACGGCCACTGGACCTGCGACTTGACCGACTGGATCAGGCGGTGCTGCGCGACATCGGCCACGCTCATGCTGCCGGCCGCCGCATAGCCCGGACTGCACACCGGGAAAAACCATTCCTCCGTCAATCCTTCGGTGAACAGGCCCGGCCATTGGCCGCGCCCGTGACGGATTTCAACGTCCACCGTCTCGCGCGTGAAGTCGGTGACTTCATTGGTGCCGTTCAGGCGTACTTCGAGGTCGGGATTGGCGTCCAGGAACGAGCGCAGGCGCGGCAGCAGCCATTTGCTCGACAAGGTCGGCGTCGCCCGCACCGTCAGCAGCGTGACCGGACGCAGGCCGCGGATGCTTTGCGTGGCCTCGGAAATGCGGTCGATCTCTTCGGCGATCATGGAGAAATAGCGCTCACCGGCTTCGGTCAGGGCGACGCCGCGGCCGACCTTGACCATCAACGAGGTGCCGAGATGTGTCTCGAGCGCCTGGATCTGCTGGCTCACCGCCGAGGGCGTGACGTTGAGCTCTTCCGCCGCGCTCGAAATGCTGCCTGAGCGGGCCACCGCGTGGAAAACACTGATCGAGCGAAGAGGAAGATACATGGCGTCAACTCTTTAAATTTTCTACACGATGCTTAAAAATAAATTAATTGTACTTCACCAACAAACCTTTTACATTCAATCACGGACTCCCCCAGGCAACCTCGCAGAAGGCGACCAAGGAATCTCGACAGCAGTCGACCACGATGTCGATTGCGGCAGCCAGACAAGCTGCACCGTATCCGGCAACCAGGCGCCTTCACCAGGAAAGCGGCCTTCAAACCGGATTCCGACCTATAAGAAACTGGAGACAACAGCATGAAGCAAACCACACCGCCACGCGGCGATTTTTCGTCGGATTTTTCGTCGAATTCGTCGTCGGATTCGTCGTCGGGCACATCCTCAACCCTGCCTTCCGCCAAACGCCGCAGCTTGCTGACCGTAGCGGCGACGTTGCCGTTGTTCACGGTCTGGTCCGGTCCGGCGCGCGCCGCCGAATTCAATTACAAGCTGGCCACCGGCCAGTCGCTCGACCAGCCGATCAATGCACGCCTGAAGCAGGCCACCGACCGTATCCGCGAAGCCAGCGCAGGACGCCTGGACATCCGCTTCTTCCCGGCCAGCCAGTTGGGCTCGGATACCGATCTGCTGACGCAGGTGCGCTCGGGCGGCGTCGAATTCCTCAACATCGCCGGCTCGGTCATTTCCACCGTCGTGCCGCTGGCGGCCATCACCAACGTCGGTTTCACCTATTCCGATTATCAGCAGGTATGGAGCAGCGTCGACGGCGACCTCGGCAAGCTGATCCGCGCGCAGATCGACAAGAGCGGCTTCGTCTCGGTGGCCAAGGCCGGCGACAACAGCTTCCGCCAGATCTCGTCCGCCTCCAAGCCGATCAAGACGCCGGCCGACCTGCAGGGATACCGCATCCGCGTGCCGGTGTCGCCGATGTTTACCTCGCTGTTCAAATCGCTGGGCGCCAATCCGACCTCGATCAACTTCAACGAGCTCTACACCGCGCTGCAAACCAAACTGGTCGACGGCCAGGAAAACGGCCTGGTCGCCATCGATT
>Ga0207667_10010495_pt1 | contig 10826 bp, 8 predicted proteins | sample KBSCornC52_FD_184301 | JGI IMG/M metagenome (GOLD analysis project Ga0207667, IMG submission 184301) | Corn rhizosphere microbial communities from Kellogg Biological Station, Michigan, USA - KBS Corn C5-2 (SPAdes) (version 2) | ecosystem: Host-associated > Plants > Roots > Rhizosphere > Soil ...
CCACCCAATAATAGGTGTGGTAAAGGATATGGTCACCGAGTCACCCTATGATCCTCCCATACCCAACATTTATTTCATCGATTGTAACTGGCTCAACTTTATGACCGTCCGGGTGAAAAAAAATATACCCCTCTCCAGGGGCCAGGCCATTATACAAAATGTATTTAAACAATATGATCCCACTGGGCTCATAGGCTATCAGTACACCCGGGATTCCTATGAGGGAAAATTCTCCGGAGAACAGCGCATAGGCAGCATCGCTACCTTCTTTACCATCCTGGCCGTCTTCATCTCCTGTCTCGGCCTGTTTGGGCTGGCCTCCTTTGTAGCCGAACAGCGCACCCGCGAGATAGGTGTGCGAAAAGTGCTGGGCGCCTCTGTATTCGATCTGTGGAGCACGCTCTCCAGGGACTTTGTCACCCTCGTGCTCATTGCATGCACCATCGCCATCCCCCTCGCCACCTATATGCTCGATCAATGGCTTTCCCGCTACAGCTACAGGACCTCGATACCCTGGGGACTCTGCGCGATGGCTGTGCTGGGCGCCATGCTGCTGACTATGCTCACTGTCAGCTACCAGACCCTCCGGGCAGCCGTGGCTAATCCGGCGAAGAGTCTGCGCACGGAGTAACCGAGCTCTGCGAAGGTTACGACCGAGAAGGAGCTTTCGAAGTACCCGAGGAACGAAGGGTACGAACAAGGAGGAGTGAGGGCGCGGAACTCCGACGAAGTTCTTCCGCCGAAGGCCTAGACTCTTCGGTCCAAAGGACCAGTCATTCGCGGTTCTACGGGAGGGACTATATTTCTAACAGGCCCGACCCGTAAAACAAAGAGTCTGCGAACTGAGTAACAGGCTCTCGATCTATAGGATCATTTCCTGAATCCTATTCTTTCGCGTTCTTCCCATTTTTTTTCGGCAGCCTTTTCATCAAAAAGGTTTTCCATCGCATCGTAAATGTGATTCAACTGGGTATCGTGTTCGCTCAGCCTATCTTTGACCTCTCTGATCTGCTCACTCAAATCGCTCTGTTTGAATACGATATGACGAATCTCAACGAAAGCCCGCATAATGGAAATGTTCATGTTTATTGCCTTGTCTGAATGCAATACTCCGCTCAACATGGCAACTCCTTGTTCCGTGAAAGCATATGGCAGGTATTTACTATGTTGCCCCCTGCCCTCCTTTAAGGTCACATTTTGCAACCTTAAAGGTTCCTGATTTCTTGAGGTCACAATTTGCAACCTCAAGCTGTCAAATTCCTCTTTGGTGAGCTGGAACATAAAATCACTCGGAAACCTTTTAATGTTTCTCTTAACAGATTGGTTGAGTAGTTTTGTATCGATTTCATATAAGGCAGCCAGATCGCGATCAAGCATTACCCTCTCACCCCGTATCACATAGATACGGGTTTGAATACTACACATAATTTCCATAGAACTAAATTTGTTAGCAAATTTACCCATTTCTACAATCGCTATAAAATGAAATTGACGGCCCAGCCTGGCATGAACCCCGCATCCGGTATTCAGAATTTCCGGCTAAATTTGCCCATGACTATCGACCAACTTTACCAGATCTTCCTCCGCCACCCGTCCGTACAGACAGATACCCGCAAGCTCAGGCAGGGCGATCTCTTCTTTGCCCTGAAAGGCCCCAGCTTCAATGGCAACACTTTCGCCGGCCAGGCCCTGGAACAGGGCGCCGCCTATGCCATCATCGACGAAGCCCCCACAGGCAACAACATACCCGTCGATAAGTTCATCCTCGTGGAAGACGTGCTTACCACCCTGCAACAGCTGGCCCTCCACCATCGCCGTCAGTTCGAGATCCCTTTTATAGCCATCACCGGCAGCAATGGGAAGACCACGACGAAGGAGCTGGTACACGCCGTCCTCGCCTCCACCTATATCACCTATACCACCCAGGGCAATCTGAATAATCACATCGGCATTCCCCTCACCATCCTGTCCGTGAAGAAGGATGCCCAATTTGCCGTCATCGAAATGGGCGCCAATCACCAAAAGGAAATAGAAGGGTATTGTAAATACACCCTCCCTACACATGGCATCATCACCAATGCCGGCAAGGCCCACCTGGAAGGTTTCGGTGGACCCGAAGGAGTAAAGAAAGGGAAAGGGGAGCTCTATGATTTCCTCCGAAGTAGCAATGTCCCGGCCTACAGGTCGCCCGAAGGCATCACCGGCCCATCCGGCGGCGCCGCCTTTGTCATGTGGGATTATGATTATCTCCGCACCATGAGCCAGGGCATCCCTTACATCATAAAGTACGGCACTCACGACGCCGATGTCATTGGCAACGTGCATCACACTGACAAAACCTCATCCGGCCCGGCCGGGGTTTCTGGCCCGACCCAGGCTTCCGGACCTGCGACATCCTCCTTCCTCTCCGTCGATATATCCGACGGCCCCGTCATCCATACCCAGCTCGTCGGTGACTACAACCTGCCCAACGTGCTCGTAGCCGTGACAGTAGGACGTCACTTCAATATACCCGATAGCGCGACAAGATCAGCCATCGAAGCGTACACTCCCAGCAATAGCCGCAGCCAGCTCATCCAGCGCGACAGCAACCACATTATCCTCGACGCCTATAACGCCAACCCCTCCAGCATGCGGGCCGCTATCGAGAATTTCGCCAGGCTGGTCCCCGCCGGCACATCCGCCAGCCCCGAACCAACCAATAACAAGGTCCTCATCCTGGGCGCCATGGCCGAGCTCGGCAAAGAGAGCCTCGCCGAACACCAGGGCATCGTCGACCTCATCGGGCAATATCCCTGGAAGGAAGTGGTCCTGGTTGGAGGAGATTTTCAAAAGCTAAACCACCCATACAAAAAATTCGACAACAGCCGGCAGGCGGGAGAATGGTTCCACCAGGCCGGCATCCGCGACGCCTATATATTGGTCAAAGGATCGAGAAGTACAAAAATGGAAGACGTGCTGAATAGCGAAATCTAATTACATAACTGGTTTCCGTTATGCTCCCATTGACTGAATGATTAGTATCCGAACAGGACAACAGGGATCAGAACGGCTTATCGTCCAGAAAAAAGGGATTAATCCCTTTGGAATTGACCCCATTATAGGTCGAAAGATGTTCCAAAATTTTGCATCCCATGCGCCTGAATCATATATCTTTTTTCCGTCGGAATAAATTTCTACTCGTGGTGCATCACCGTTACGGTAAACCTTAAAAGTTTGATGTTTCAATTCATCGATTCGTCTAAAAAACGTCCTGGCTGAATCCAATTTAAATGGGTTACTCGTATCTGATGAAATTATTTTAAAAGGCGATAGATAGTCAGTCGCAGTTCCACGAATAGCGTAACACAATCTGGAATCGCTGGCGCACAGTGAATAGAATTTGCTCCCAAACCGAAAATCTACTCTGGCACTATAGCTTTTCCCATTGTTTACCGGCTCTTGGCATTGATAAAAATGGAGAACAGCTATTGCCATTGTTAAAGCATATATGTACCTCATTAATATCTAATTGGTTTGTAATTTAGTCGTTTAGTTCTGCATGAGTTCTGCCCTGGTCGAAGGTACCTACCAATAGCAGCTTTTTACGGCTACAGTTTCTGATTTGCATTGACCCTTAATTATGCCATTTTACATACCCATCCCTTACAAATTGCGCATAAACAGAGTCTGTTAATTTGAATTTATAGTCTTTTAAATGAAGTTTTGATAAATATTCATCAAAGTCACCTTTTATATTAAACCCTTCTTCAAGATTCAATTTTGGAATGACAATAAACCATCCTTCATTATATATATTCTCTTTTATAATAGTTTCGCCTTTAACATGGATCAATATAGCACTGTCAACTAGATCCACTTCATTGGCAAAGTGAATAACGGTTGATAAAAGACGAGTTGTGAAAAGTTGAATTTGCCATTCATTATCACTTACTTTTATGGCTTCATACGGCTTTATCAATGGAACACGCTTAAGATCAAATCCCCCAGTATTAGTATAGAAAAGATCACTCACCGGATTTTTTTTATGTACATGCCTACACGATAAAGCAAGAGTCATTAAAATTACTGTGCTGGTCGTTATGATCTTCACATTTTGTTTTATTACTTCACTCCAATTTGTAATGAATCAGACTTGCTTGCTAAGCAATGCTCGTATGCAAATTAAAATAATCATAAAAATATAACTTATTCCAACCCATAACCATGTAATGAACTGATGAAGATATTGGGCCTTTATCTGTAACTCTTCGCCAGTCTTATTCATTGCTCCGGGCTCGTCAACTTCGTATTTCAACGAAACATAAGCGTCCAAAAGACTCCAGGCCACAAAGGCAAAAAGAATAATTGACAGCACAAGTAATATTCTAAAAAGTATTTTCATTCAACTACTATTTGTTTTCCTTCTTAGGCTTAAATACAGCCTGTACAGTAACAGTTCCATTCCCAAAAAAGAAGTGGCTTGCCATTTTAACTGGGCACGAGGTTCGCTGGAACAATATATTGTTCTGTTCTCGGTCCAGTAGCACCATTGCCTAGATTCTCAAGTGCATGTGATCTCGCAAAATTCAAGGCATCACTTACCGTAGTTGTACTTGGTGAAGATCCATCGGACGATCCATTGATAGTTCCATCATACCTCCCATAACTATACACAACCATTTTATCTCCTTCACCTGTGCTTATCCATGCATGGCCAGCCCCGTCTGTCTCAACATAGACTCTGGTTGTATCACCAAGTGGGTCATTAAAGAATGGGATTGTTGTAGAATGCAGAATAGAGGCTGACAGAATCAGAAGGTTTAGGGTCTAATACATTAAATCTGCCAATCTGTTGGTCATACATGCGAAATTGCGTTTCATACATTTCCAACCCGCTTCCATCACTGAACTCCTTACTCTGAAGCTCTGATCCAAAATTGAACCGACATTTATTTTCAGCGTATTGCGATTTCAGCGCCTTATCACTTATCCCTTCCATGGTAGGCCCAAAAGGATAATATAATGTTCCTCAAAGAATAGCTGCTAATCTTCTATAACTAAATACCCCGTTTCATCGTCTATTCTAGATGCTATTTTCCAATCATAAAGGATTGATATTATGTTAACCTTCTCAAGGCTCGTAACATCTTTCTTTAGCGTATTTCTATTAAAATATTTCTTCAAAAAAGCCTCTTTCCCCATTTTTTTATATTTTTCGAGGCCGCCATTTGCAGACACTTTTACAAATCGATATTTCTTTAATTTATCTATTGTTAATTTGAGACCATTGCCACCAAGTAAAAGCGCAAACGCTCTTTTTTTATACTCATCTTTATTTAGCCCGTTGGTTTGATGAAAGTAAAAAAAAAGGTCATCATTTTTAATCACATACCTCGACATCTTATTGGAAGACGAAACTTTGATTGAAATAAAATAGCTATTTCTTGAAAAGTCCGAAAGTACTTTATTGATAAATAAGGTATCTGAATTTTGACAGTACCCAGTAAGGTACGCTAATGAAAATAAACTTAAAGTCGCCAATATCTTCGTCATTTTGTATCATTATTATTTGAAAGTCTCAATAAATTTATCGGGATAGGTTGTCCTCCATATGTGGTCTTCTGAGGGCTACCAACCTTGGCTCGAACCCTGTTTTCCACATTAACGGCGTTTACTTCGTACATTGGTATTCCATTACTAGTAGTAGTAAAGTCCGTTTTTCCTTGATCACTGTCATAACCATGCCCTAGCAATTCGTGAGCCAAACCAACTATAGGGTTCCTTATCATTCCTTGTGCATTTATATAGTCTTCTGGGTTGTATTGGGTGGTCGTTCCTGTCGGGATGCCTTTTTTGTCATTTTCACTGTTTAAAGGTGTGTTGTGATTTTTTTCGTTATCGTCCGTCATTTCGATTATATGGACTTGTTTGCTATTTTCTAAAGTTCTTAACCTCTTATTGAGCTCTTCATTATTGAAGGATCTTATAGTATTCAAATCTTTAGTAACATTATACATATAGTTTTGAATATTATCCAGCTTGACTTTGCCACCAAGCCTTGATGAAACTTTACCATTTCTATATACCACCTCTGAAGTTTGTGCTCTACTATTGGTATAGCGAATGATAACTGTGTCCCCTAATGGGTCATTATGTAGAATGGGATTATTGCCCATCGCCGCATAAGGGCTTTCGGAAACATTGGGTTTCGGATCAATTTGCCACCATCTTTCTAACTGAGGATCAAGATCTCTTAAATTAGTTGCATACATTTCGAGCCCTGAGCCATCCGAGAACTCCTTATTCTGCAACTCCGATCCTTTATTAAAGCGATATTTATTCTCAGCATATTGGCCCTTCAATGCCTTATCACTAATCCCCGCCATGGTGAGTCCAAAGGGATAATAATGCGTTTCCTCCAGGAGAGGCCCGGAATAATGGCTTACACTTAAATTATCAAAGAACACCGACACGCTCTTCGTCTCATTCGTAAGATAAATATACAAATATCCGTTCTTTTTTATGGTAATATTGCCGCTGCCCAGTGTCGCCATAGCATCCGGCCCACCCACCCCCAATGCCCCGCTGGCACTGGCATCATAGTTAAACTGATCGTCCAGCGCCAAATAGTTCAAATAAGCTTTCGGATAGCTCGGTGGCGTAGGATTGTTCGCCGACCGAAATGCGTTCACCCCACCCAACAAAGGACTGGTAGATGTATTGCTCAGCGTGCTATAACTACCTTTGGAAGCCCCGGACGTCGAAACAATTCCATTGGCCAGCGAACTCAGGATCTCTGAAATAGCATCCGTAGTACCCGTAGCTGTCTGGCCGGATTTCCAGAATGATTGTACATTCACCTGATAAACATCCCCCGCCATTACCTTCAAAATAATGGCAGGCCCTTCTTTCGGCGTACTGCCACTAACGATCACCACGGAATCATTCGGGTTCGTTACTGTAGTGCCAAATGGATTCGGCCCGGAGCTTCCATTGACATAGTAACTCCAAACATTTGTTTGCCCTATATTGTAGAACAACGAATTCTCAGTAGACCTGTATGCAGCCTCCATAGTGGCCAGATATTGGGCAGTATCCCGCTGCTGCGTCAAGACCTCCCTGACATTGCCCAAATGATCCTTTTCAAAGAAATCATACTCCCACTTATATTCCGTCGTGCCCGTCGTGTATCGGTGGAACGCCCACCGTGCTCTGCCTTCCGGATGCAGCATGAATTGCAATGTATCCGTGCTGCTGCCCGGACTGCCAACCGGGCTCGTCTGCTGATATATAAATTCCCCGTCATACTGGATCACCGTCGCCCGCCCGGACAGATTGTCCAATATCGTCTTCTTTACTTTCCCGCCCAGGTTGTCGTACAGATAGGAGATCGACCCCTTTGTTCCAAAATTAATTTGCGTCGGAAGATTCAAATAATTATAAGTGATGGATGTAATCCCCTTGTTGAAGTCGCTCGTAATATTTCCATTACCATCAAAATTATAATCCACTCCTCCCTTACCGCTGGTGGGATAATGAAAATCTCCCAACAAAGTATTAGGATCATTCGTCCCATCCATAACACCTTGGAGCCGGTTGCTCACACCTCCAAGTCTGTAGGTATAGGTTAGTGAATCGATCGTTTTGGAACTGGCGCCCGCCAATCCGCGCTGTCGCATAGTGAGAATATTGCCATTATCATCATACGCCAACCCGGAAACGCTAAAATCAACACCAGCGGTCTTGTCGAACAAACTACCATTTTGCTGATTGAAATCGGCACCTGTCAACCTGCTGGCTGCATCATAGCTGAAATCATATCGTCTGGCGACCCCGTCACCCCCTCCCTTCCAGGTCCACCCCGTAATATTACCGTTAAAAGCACCCTGTGCATAATTTCCTCCTGCGATGGACGCCGCCTTATCGTACCCCAGCTCCATTCCAAAATAATGACTCGAGCCACCGGTAAGATAATCTTTATTCATGTTTAAAAGCCAACCACGGATATTGTACTCAAAATTGATATTGTCGACGCTATTGCCGAGAGACTTATTCTTTAGCTGCCCGAGTCCGTCATAGCTATTGCTTACAATTATCTGCGCAGGCGTCGTCGTGTTTTGAGTCCCGATGATGCTGTTGATCGTTTGTGTGGTGGTCACAAGCCGGCTCAGGTCGTCATAACTATTCATGGTCTTCACCGTATGTGTCTGCGTATTGCTGCCGCTTTTCTGGTGCCTCTTCACCGTTTGTAACACCTGCCCGCTGAAACTATACTGAACAGTTGAAATATCAGTCCCGCCGCTGACATTTGACTCCATTTTTTGGATCACCCTTCCAAAATCGTCATAAAAAGAGGCGCTTAGCTCTCCGTCGGCAGTAGCACCATATCTGCTCCACGATCCCGTCGCCAGATTAAGCGTCTTCCCGCTCTGCACCAACGATTGAGGATAGGGATAGCTGCTGTTGCTGGCAACCGGGAACTGGCTGTCATACGAATTATCCTTCGCTCCGTAGGAGGCATTGAACCACGTGGCCCAGCCATAGTCGTCATAAAAACTATAATTCATAATATTACTGCCATCCGTAATCACGGGAAAACTGTTCCCCCAGGTATAGAATTGGCTGCTGGAAGGGTTATAATTCTCATACAATGCCAGACCCGAAGAATTCAGATAAGCCTGCATGGAACTCTGGGAAGTATGCGTATTGTCTGTATACAAACCGTCAACTATAGGCCTGTTCTTGCTGTCGTATTTATTGAACCTCCATTGATTCGAGGCTCTTAGATTCGCGTCCTGGCTTACTACAAGCCTGTCACGCCCGTCATAGACCATCCAGGAATCCCCGCCACCGGGAATATGCTTCATAGTCAGACGGCCACGCCCATCGTACTCATACCTGAAACAAAGCTCGGACAGGATAAATCCACTTTGGCCATTTATATTCCATCCACCTGTATAGAGAAAATCTACTGCCCTTGGAGATGCCACACATCGAAGATTGTTCTTATCATCATATATATAACAGGTGCTTAGCCAGCCTGCGTATCCGCACCCTGCACCGTTGTCTGCAGCTGCGGTAATCTGCACCTTCTTCAGCAACATTCTTCCTTCCCTGTCCTTGAATTCGATGGTCTGCTTACCGTTTTCATCGGTAACAATAGTCTTGATCAAGGTATTTGCCGCATAATTCGTGGACGTTGCATAGCTTCCAAAGCTGCCCGCCACATCAGTCACCGTCCAGATATGCACACTGTCTGCGGTCGTATTGAAATAAACAGCTGTCTTCACCGACTTACCGCTGCCGGGCGAACCTGAAACCTCGCTGCCAACCCAGCTGACACCAGGCGCATAGCTGCTAAGCACCCGATCAGCAGGCGACAGTTCATAATTGGACTTTAAATACGCCCAATTCAGCTGCCCCGCACCAATATTCGTCTCGCCCGCCTGTCCCGCCAGTTGGGTGTTATAGAATATCACCTGCTGCTGGAAAGCATCGGTCTTGAAAAACCCATTGTTCTGCGTACCATTCGTAGCCGTCGATCCAAAAGGAAGGTATTTGTAAGTCTCCCGTCCATAGTCGTCGTAATCGTATACCGTAACCAGGTCGACTGCTGATCCTCCCGTCGGATAGGAACCCTGTTTAACCACAGTCTGCAAAGGGCGACCGATTCCATCCACATATTGCAAAGTCTGACGAACATCCCGTAAACTCCTGTCCTGTAGCAGATCCTTATCCTGCTCGGGTGCCAGGGCATCCCAGATCCTCATATAGCTTGGGCTTACAGTGATGGTATAGGTGGGGGGAGTCCGTTGTGCGCTAACAGGCAGCATGAAAATAAGACATGCCAACAACGACGGAAAGACTGCCCGGTATATTTTCCACAACATAGTGGTGGTATTTAAAGGTTGAAGGAGCTGCTTAGTTGACATAAATGGTAGTAGTGGAAGTGAAGATTACATTGGAAAAATTAGCATTGGTGGTGTTGCTGGCTGAATTGGACCCGATGGTAAAGCTATACGGTCTCGAATGGCTGCACTCACCGATGGATATATCGTATTTGCCGGCTGGTAAAGTAGCCAGGTTTGTAGTTGTCGTCGTGTGCGCGTTTAGCGTATAGCTATACGGTGTATTGGTGCATGTGTTGGTGAAGGTGACGCAAATGACATCATTTACATTATTGACATAATTGATCGTCTGCGACGTCAAGTTTGTACAATAGGTTTCTGCGGACTGTGCATCTGCGTACGACTGTCCATTAGCCAAAATATAATTTAAAGCCAGATTATCCGCAGCGCTCTGGCTATAGGCATGGTAGGTATGTGCTGGTACGGAAAAGGAAACGGTTTGCCCCTGTGCCGTGCAGTCGCAGTTGCTTTTCATGAACGATCCGGATTGCGCGCCATTCCAGAATACTTCACAATTATTTGACACACCCTGCAGATCATAGCAAAGGCTTTTGATGATATTCCTGTCCTTATCCCTTATGACCGCCAGCCTGCCAAACCCATCATATTCATAGTAAGTAAACATGTCTTTTTCATCACACTCGCTGGTCATGCCCACCAGGGGTTGGAAGGTGAAAGTTTTCATCGTGGCAGTAGCCGGGTAAAACCGCAGCTCATCCACCTGCAAGCCAGAACCAAGACTGACAGTATAAGATCCAGTGGTTACGGGCACAATACTGGTCGCCAGGCTCCATATAGCGCCTGATTTCTGCCAGTAAGAAAGAATATAGTTGCCATTATCCAGTCCTGTCAGGTTCTTGGAATAGGCAGTGCCCGTGTGGCTGTATAACCCCGCCTTACTATCTCCTGATGTACTGTTGCCATCGCCTTCTTCAA
>Ga0207667_10010496_pt1 | contig 10826 bp, 6 predicted proteins | sample KBSCornC52_FD_184301 | JGI IMG/M metagenome (GOLD analysis project Ga0207667, IMG submission 184301) | Corn rhizosphere microbial communities from Kellogg Biological Station, Michigan, USA - KBS Corn C5-2 (SPAdes) (version 2) | ecosystem: Host-associated > Plants > Roots > Rhizosphere > Soil ...
CAACTTCGTCATCCAGGGCCCGCCGGGCACCGGCAAGTCGCAGACGATCACCAACCTGATCGCCGACTGCGTCGCGCGCGGGCTCCGCGTCCTGTTCGTCTGCCAGAAGCGCGCCGCGCTGGACGTCGTGCACGCCCGCCTGCGCTCGCAGGGCCTCGACGGGCTGTGCACGCTCATCCACGACAGCCAGGCCGATCGCAAGGCGTTCGTCCTCGGGCTGAAGGAGACCTACGAGAGCTGGCTGGCCGACGCCGAACCGGTCGCCGTGACGGAGGATCGCCGGGCCGCGCTGATCGCCGAGGTCGAAGGCACGCTGGCCGAGATCGCGAGCTACGAGTCGACCCTGGCGGCCGACGCCTCCGGCGTGCGGCTGGTCGAGCTCATCGAGCAGCTGGTCGCCGCGCCGGCCAGCCGCTGGGGCGAGGACCTCGCACCGGGGCACCGTCGCTGGCTGCCCGCCGCCGGTGCGTGGCGCGCCGCCTACCCGGCCGTCGTCTCCGTGGCCGAGGCGCTGACGCGTTCGGGCGCCCCGCCCGTCCTCGCCCGCTCGCCGCTGCGCCGGCTCGACCCGCACGCGCTGGAGCTCCCGCACGCCGACGCCGAGATCGCCCACCGGGCCGGTATTGCCGGCCCGCTCGTGCAGGCGGTGCGCGACGCGCTGGACGCCGGCGGCGGCCCGAGCGACCTGTCGCTCGCGGACGTCCGCCGGCTGGCCGACCTGCTGCCACTGCTGGCCGCGCTCACCGAGCGCGGCCGGGGCGATGCCGTGCGCGGCGGCAGCGCGGCTGCCGGCGAGCTGCGCGCGGCGGCCGCGGCGCAGGTGGAGGTGCTGGAGCGGGCGCGCCGCCTGACCGACGCCGCCACCGGCTGGCACCAGCCGCTCGGACCGCCGGACGCCGCCGCGGCGCTGGAGATCGCCCGGCGCCGGGAGGCCTCGCCGCTGCGTTTCCTCAGTGGCGAGTGGCGGCGGGTGCGCCGGCTCGTGCGCGCCGGTTACGCCCCACCGCCCGCGCAGCAACTCGCGCCGTCCGTCACGCACGCGCTGGAGCTGCTGGTCGCGGCGCACCGGGCGGCCGCCGAGTCGGCCGAGGTCGCCGAGCGGGCGCTGCGTGAGTGGGGGAGCGCCGACCTGACCGCCGTGGGTTCCGGTCTGGACGCGGCGCGGCGGTACACGGGGTCGTTGGCGAGCTGGCGCGACCGCCTCGCGACCGACCGCGCGGCGATCGACGCGTTGCGAGACCTCGCCGCGCGGGTCGCCGCCTTCGACGAGGCGACGAGCGGGCTCCTGCTCGAGCTGGCCGACGTACCGCTCGACGTGATCGCAACCGACCTCGCCGCGCTCACGACACCGGCGTCGCAGGCGGCCGTCCGGGCGGCCGCCGGCCCGCTGCGCGAGCTGGCCGCGACGGCCGGCGGCACGCAGGTGCTCGAGGCGCTGCGCCGGCTGGACGGCGAGCCCGATCAGCTCGGCTACGCCGTCGCGGCGGCGTCGGTGCAGGAGGCCCGGGCTGCCACGCCGATCCTGGACCGCCTCGACGGTGCGCTCCTGGCCCGCCGCCTCGACCGGGTCGCGGCGGCGCTGCCGGAGCTCAACCGGGCCAACGCGGACGTCGTCGTCGCCCGCCTCCGGCACCGGTTCCGGGAGGCGGTCGAGCACTCGCAGCGCAGCGTTTCCGGGATGAGCCCGGCCGAGCGCGACCGCAAGAAGACCTGGGCGACCGGGCGGCGCGAACTGGAGCACGAGTTCGGCAAGGTGCGCGCCTACAAGGCGATCCGGCAGCTGGCGTCGGGCGAGCCGGGTGCGGTCGTGGCGGCGCTGCGGCCGGTGTGGTTGATGAGCCCGGCGTCGGTCTCGGACGCGTTGCCCCTGACCGAGACCTTCGACGTGGTCGTGTACGACGAGGCCAGCCAGGTGCCGGTCGAGGAAGCCGTGCCGGCACTGCACCGCGCGCGTCAGGTCATCGTCGTCGGCGACCGGATGCAGCTGCCGCCGACCAGCTACTTCCAGGCACGGGAGGAGGCCGGCGACCAGGACGACGCGGACGAGCAGCGGCTCGGGGTCGTGCTCGACGCGGACAGCTTCCTCGCGGTCAGCTCGGTCCGGCTGCCTTCGACCATGCTCACCTGGCACTACCGCAGCCGCTACGAGGCGCTGATCCAGTTCAGCAACGCCGCGTTCTACGAGGGCCGGCTGGCCACCATCCCGGACCGCGCGCCGACCGAGCCCCGGCTGGACGGGCTGGAGGTCGAGGGCGAGCTGGACGAGCGGGCGGCGGCGGCGCTGGCCGAGGGCGTCCTCGCGCGCAGCGTGAGCTTCGTCCGCGTGCGCGACGGCGTCTACGAGCAGCGCACGAACCGGGCCGAGGCGCGCACCATCGCGCACCTGGTGCGCGAACTGCTCGCCCGGGACAACGGCCTGACCTTCGGCATCGTCGCGTTCTCGGAGGCGCAGCAGGGCGAGATCGAACGAGCCCTCGAGCGGCTCGCGGCGCGCGACCGCGACTTCGCCGCGCGCTACGAGGCCGAGCTGACCCGCGAACAGGACGGTCAGGGCGTCGGGCTGTTCGTCAAGAATCTCGAGAACGTCCAGGGCGACGAGCGGGACGTGATCATCATGAGCGTCTGCTACGCACCCGGCCCGGATGGCCGCATGCGGATGAACTTCGGCCCGATCAACAACGCCGGGGGCGAGAAGCGCCTCAACGTGATCTTCAGCCGGGCCAAGCAGCACATGGCGATCGTGTCGACGATCGACCACACCGCGGTGACCAACGTCTACAACGACGGAGCCAACACGCTGCGCGAGTTCCTGCACTACGCCGACGCTGTCTCCCGCGGTGATGCGCTGGCGGCGCGGGCCGTGCTCGCCGGGCGGCGCGGGCGATCGACGGACGCGGACCGGCGGACGGCGCCGATCGTCGAGCAACTGGCCGCGGCGCTGCGCGCTCGCGGTCTGGACGTCGCGACCGACGTCGGCCAGTCGGCGTTCCGCTGCGACCTCGCGGTGCGCCGGCCGGACCGGCCCCGGTACGAGGTGGCGGTCCTGGTCGATCACGCCGAGCGGCTGGCCCGCCACCCGCTGGAGGAGCGGCGCGTGACGCAACCCGCTGCGTTGCGCTCGGCCGGCTGGCGGGTCGTCCACGTGCTCGCCACCGACTGGTTGGCCCGACCCGATGCCGTCGTGGCGGACGTCCTGGGCGCCGCGACGGTGGGATGATCGAAACCGGTGATCAGCAGTTCACACCGACCGGACGCGGCCGGCGTGGCTCGCGAGTAGGGTCCACCCCACTTCGGGACTCTTCCTAGGCTGCCGGCCCGGTCGGTCTTGCCCGAGCGATGTTCGACGGGCCGTTGCGGCCAGGATCGGCGTCCGCCATGGCGAGACCACGTTCGACGACGCTGCCCCACGCGCCCCGGCCGGCCGGCCGGCGACCGACGCCGCCCCGCGGGCAGGACCCGCCGCCGATCAACGGCTGGCTGGCGCGGGGCGCGCACGTCATCGCGCGCCGCCGCTGGCTGGTGATCGGCGTCTGGATCGGCCTCACGATGTTCGGCGCCTACGCGGCCGGCCAGCTGTCGTCCCGCTGGTACCAGAGCACGGCCGTCCCCGGACGGTCGGCGTACGAGACCGGGCAGCGGACGCTCCAGATCTTCGGTACCGGGGTGCGGCCGCCGAACGTCGTCGTGTTCCGCGACGCGACCGGCGACGTCACCGCGGTCCCCGCCGTGCGGACCGCGATGGCGCGGGTGGTCGCCGCGAACCCGGGCGCGTTGACGAGCTCGTACTTCTCGACCGGCAACTCGGCCTACGTGTCGCGCGATCGGCACGTGACCTTCCAGGAGGTGTACCTGCCCGGTCGCGCCGGCGTCGACCGGCACAGCGGCGCGGCATCGATGCGCGCCACCGCGGCCGCCGGCCTGCCGGCCGGGGTCAGCGCCGAGGTCACCGGCCGCGACCCGCTCGACGAGGCGAACTCGCAGGGCGGCGACAGCGGGCCGGGGGTGTTGCTGGAGGCGCTCATCGGGGGCCTCGGGGCGCTGCTGGTGCTGCTGTTCGTCTTCGGCACGCTGCCGGCGGTCCTCATGCCGCTCGCCGTGGCCGTGGCGGCGATCTTGAACACGTTCACCCTCGTGTGGGTGCTGACCTACTTCACCGACGTGTCGATCATCGTGCAGTTCCTGATCGCGCTGGTCGGCCTCGGCGTCGCGATCGACTACGCGCTGCTGATGATCTTCCGCTTCCGGGACGAGCTGCGGGAGGGCAACGACGTCGAGTCGGCGCTGGTGGAGACGATGACGCACGCCGGCCGGTCGGTCATCCTCTCCGGCACCACGGTGGCGATCGGCCTGCTGGCGATGCTGGTGGTCCCGTTGCCGCTGCTGCGCTCGATGAGCCTCGGCGGCATGCTGATCCCGCTCGTGTCGGTGCTGGCGGCCACGACGCTGCTGCCGGCCATGCTCGCGGTCGCGGGCGCGCGGATCAACAGCGTCCGGGTGATGCCGCGGCGGCTCGTCGATCACGGCCACCCGGAGGACGGCACCTGGGGCCGGTGGGCCCGCTTCGTGATCCGCCGCCCGGTCGCCGTCGCAGCGGTCGGCCTCGCCGTGGTCATCGCCCTCGCCGGGTTGGGGACGACGATGAACCTGGACGGAACCCAGCTCAAGGACTTCCCCGGCCAGGGCACGGCGATCGCGGGGCGGAACCTGCTCAGCGCGGCCGGCATCACCCCCGGGGTCATGAAGCCGCTCAACGTCCTCGTCGAGAACGGCGGTGCGGCCGCCCCGATCGCGGCCAAGCTGCGCACGGTGCCCGGCGTCGCCGCCGCGATCGCGCCGCCGCAGTGGCAGCGCGGCTCGAGTTCGCTGGTCGAGGCGTTCCCGACGATGGACGGCGCGGCCCCGGGTATCCAGGCGATCGTCGACCGGACGAACGCGAGCCTCAAGGGCACCGAAGGCCGGCTCACCGGTGTCACGGCGACGGACCGCGACTTCCTGCACGCGCTGTTCGGCAGCTTCCCCTACGCGGTCGCGCTGGTCATGATCCTCACCCTGTTCCTGCTGACCCGCGCCTTCCGCTCGCTGGTGCTCGCCCTCAAGGCGGTGGTGCTCAACCTGTTCTCGCTCGCGGCAGCGTTCGGCATCGTCGTCCTGATCTTCCAGCAGGGGCACGGTTCCTCGCTGTGGGGACTGCCGGCCTCGCACTCGATCACGGCCTACATCCCGGTGATGATCTTCGCGTTCCTGTTCGGCCTCTCGATGGACTACGAGGTGTTCATGCTGACGCGCATGCGGGAGGCCTACGACGAGACGGGCTCCACCGAGCGGGCGATCGAACTCGGCCTGGCCCGCACCGGCAAGCTGGTGACCAGCGCTGCGCTCGTGCTCATGTTCGCGTTCCTCGTGCTGTCCTCCAGCCCGGGGTTCGAGATCAAGTCCCTCGCCATCGGGCTCGCGGCCGGCATCATCTTCGACGCGACCGTGATCCGCGCGCTGCTCGTCCCGGCGTTGATGCGTCTGATGGGCGACGCGAACTGGTGGCTGCCGGGTTGGCTGGCCAGGCTGCTACGCGTGCCGGGTGCGGTCACGGCGTCGCCGGAACCGTTGGCCTCCGCCCGTCCCGCGACGTCGTGACGGCCGGGCGTTCGGCCGGCCGCCGGGTCACAGCCGGCTCGCGGCGAGCTTGGCCAACGCGAGCGCCGAGGCGCGCGGCGGGGTACTGGCTCGCTGGATCGTGAGCGACACGGCGATGAGGACGTCACCCTTGGTGAAGAAGATGCCGGCCGTGTTGTGCGCGGACACCTCGAAGGCGCGATCACCCACGCCCCCGATGTCGGCGACGGTGGTTTGGCCACCGGGCCGGCGATTCTGGCGCAGCATGTCGTAGCCGGCCCGGCCCTGCGTCGGCGTGAGGTTCACCAGCAGGAACTCGGTCTGGTAGCTGCCGTACTGGCACTGCGTCGCGCCGTGGTTGGCGAACCGGCTGCCGGGGCCCGGATCGGCGCCGAGAGCGGTGGTCACGTCGCGCTCGGTGATCAGCGTGCAGGCCTGCTGCGCCGCAACCGTGGCCGCGGCGGTCGTGGGTGCGGCGGTCGTGGGTGCGACGGACGCGGCCCGTGTGTCGGCCGCGGAACCGGATGCGGGCGGCGCCGACGGGGTGGTCGTCCCTGCGGGTGGGGTCGTCCCGGCGGGTGGTGTCGTCGCGTCGGGCCGGCCCGAGCCGCTCGTCGTCGATGAGCAGCCGGTCAGCGCCGCGCACAGCGCGACCCCGACCGCGAACGGCTTCGTCGGAATGGTGATCATCGTTCCTCCTGGTTGGGTGGCGTTCGGTTCGGTGGTAGGTGCAGGACGGCCGCGGGCGTGATGCGGTCGAGGTCGAAGCGGGCGCGCTGGTTGATCAGGGCGACCGCCTCGGCGCTCGCGGCCGTGAAGAGGCAGAAGCAGGTGTCCTCGCCGGCCAGGTAGGTCGAGTGCAGGTAGGTCACCGGACCGGCGTCCGGCGCGCGACACAGCGCGGCCAGCCGGGCGACGGCCGCAGTGAGTTCCGCGGCGCCGGTGGACGAGACGTACCGCTCCACGAGGAACGCCGCATCGGCGGTGGGAGCGCCCTCGGCGGCGGGTTGGATCACGTCCGGGACGCTACGAGCGCCGCCGTGCGTCGCGCGTCGGCGGAATCACGCAACTTTGCTCGGCGCGATGTCGCTCAGCGAGCCGGGCGCCCCGAGGTGCGCAGTCGCGAGAGTTCGGTGCGTGAGCGCACGCCGAGCTTGCGGTAGATCCGCGAGAGGTGGCTGTCGACGGTACGCACGCTGAGGAACAGCGCGGCCGCGACCTCGCGGTTGGTCCGGCCGTCCGCGACCAGGGCGGAGATCCGCTCCTCGACGGGGGTGAGCTCGGCCTGGCTGCGCCGGCCGCCGAGCCGGCCCAGCTCGGCGGCGGCCCGCTCGGCGTGCACCGGGGCGCCGAGGGCGACGAAGCCGTTCCGGGCCGCCTCGATCGATCGCCGCGCGTCACTGACGTGGCCGTGCCGGCGCAGCACGCCGCCGAAGAGCAGCTCGGTGCGCGCCCGCTCGAACGGCATCGGTAACCGTTCGTGGTCGGCGAGCGCCTGGGCCAGCATCTCGAGGGCGGCCGGCCGGTCACCGGTGGCGGCGAGAAGCAGCCCACGGCAGCGCGCGCCGACGGCGGTCGACCACGGCAGGTGGTTGGTCGCGCTACTGGCCGTCAGCTCGTCCGTCAGCTGCCGCGCCTCGTCGAGGCGGCCGAGCGCCACGAGCGCATCGACCGCGTCGCCGTGCAGGCGCAGGATCGCCGGCTCGCCGATCCCGACCTCGTCCCGCGAGATGCTCACCGCGCGCAGCAGGTGTTCGGCCGCGGTCGGCAACTCGCCGGCGAACAGTTCGGCGATGCCGAGGCTGCGCAGGTGCAGGGCCACGGCGGAGTCGTAGCCGAGGGCCTCGTCGGCGGCCAGATCGTGCCGGCCCAGCGTGCGGGCCTCGACGAACCGTCCCTGGTGCGCCAGCGCAAGGACGTGCGCCGAGACGGGCATCGGCGCGCGCACGTCCATCCGTTGGGCGTGCTCGCGACCGGCGGCGCCGTGCCGCCGCGCCAGCTCGAAGTCGCCGCCCCAGGTCGCCACGATCGACAGGTGGCCCAGGACGATCGGCAGGGCCATGTCATCGCCCTCGTCGAGCGCGCACGTACGCATGGCCGCCAGCCAGTGCCGCGACTCGTCGAGCCGGTCGACCACCTTGAGGTACATGCCCAGCGCCATCGCGGCCCGGTCGGTGACCGGCACGGCCGGCGCCGCCCGCTGGAGCTCGACCGCCCGCTCGAGCAGGCTCACCGGCAGGCCTCGGCCGAGCCGGCAGGCGTGCACGGCGAGGTTGGTCAGCGCCGAGGCGAGCAACTCCGGTGGCGGCGTCGCGATGCCGTCCAGCAACTCGACGGCGTGCTGGGCGTGCATCAGGTCGGTCGCCGCGCCGGACGGGCAGGTCTCGGCGAGGGTCGCGTGACAGCGGGCGAGCAGCAGCTGATCGGCGCCGGCCTCGGCGATCGCGCGCTCGCACCACTCGCCGACCGTGGCGTCACCGGATTCCCAGGACGCGATCGTCGCCGCGAGCAGCAAGCCGGGTACCCGCTGGGGCCCGGGCCGGCTCGCCGCCAGGCCGGTCGCGAGGGTGGCCCGGGCCCGCGCCGGATCGCCGAGGCGGAACGTGTACTCGGCGGCCGTGACGCTGCGCCGCAGCCGGCCGTCCCGATCTCCCGCCGGCGTGCGGCGCACGGCCAACTCGGCCAGCTCGGCGGCGGCGTCGAGACTGCCCCGGCGGCGGGCGCTCGCGGCCGCGCCGTCCAGCGCCGTCGCCACCGTGCGCGAACCACGGGGCGTGGCCAGGGCGACGTGGCGGGCGTGTTCCTCCGCGTCAGTGACGGCGCCGGCCAGGCGTGCGTGCAGCCGCTTCCGCTCGTCCGGCGCCAGCTGGGCGTACGGGACGGACGCGAGCAGCGGATGGGTGAATCGCACGCGGTCGCCGTCGAGCTCGAGGACGTTCGCCGCCACCGCCTCGGCGATGTTGCGGTTGGCCGTCCGTCCGTCGCCGGTGGCCAGGCCGAGGCCCGCGACGGTCGGGTGCGCGAGCGCGCCGGCCGCGAGCAGCAGCTGCCGCGTGGCCGGGCTCAGCCCATGCAGGCGGTCACGGACGAGGACGGCGAAGTCCGCCGGCACGGACAGCACCTCGTCGGCGGTCAGCTCGTGCCCGCGCCGTTGCAGTGCGCGGCCCATCTCGAGCGCCAGCATCGGATTTCCGCCCGTGGCCTGGTGCAAGCGGGTGAGAGCCGGGCGGGGCAGCGTCGCGCCGAGCTCGGCCCGCACGATCCGTTGCAGTACCCCCACGCTGACCGCGCCGACGTCGAGCCGCGTGCTCGGCAAGCCGAGGGCCGCGCCGGCGGTGCCGGCCGTCCCCGGCTCGCGCCGGCAGGTGGTCAGCAGCCGCACCGGCTCGGCGCCCAGCCGGCGCAGTGCGAAGGACAGGACTCGCTCGGACGCGGCGTCCAGCCATTGCACGTCGTCGATGCCGAGCACGACCGGCCCGTCCTCGGCGAGGGCGCGCAGCACACCGAGCACGGCCACGCCGACGACCCGGTTGCCCGGCGACTCGTCGCTCGGATCATCGAGGAGCAACGCCGCGCTCAACGCCTGGCGCTGGATGATCGGCAGGTTGGCGAGGGTGGACGGCTCGAGGCCCTCGAGCAGATCACCGAGGCCGGCGAAGGACCAGGCCGCCTCCGCTTCGTTGCAGCGGGCCGTGCGGACGGTACGGCCGGCGACCCGCGCCGCGTGCAGGGCGGCGAGCCAGATCGCCGACTTGCCGATGCCGGCCGGGCCCTCGAGCACGAGCGCGGCCGGACCGTCCGCCGCCGCGAGGAACTGCTCGGTCGCCGCGTGCTCGCTCTCGCGACCGATGAGCGGGCGGGGCGGCGTCACGCCGCGATGGCCCGGGCCTGGCCACGCGCGAGGACGACGCTGGTGACGGCCATGGCCAGCACGGCGGTGCTGAGCACGGTGATGCGCACGCCACCGGCCGCGAGTTGTTCGTGCAGCACGGTCACGCCCAGCCCGGCCGCGATCACCGGCTCGAGGACGGTCATGATCGGGAGTGAGGCGTAGAGGGCGCCGGCCTGGAACGACAGCTGCTGCAAGTAGGTGCCGAGCAGGCCGACGACGATCAGCGCGTACAGCTCGCCGCCGGTCACCAGGCCGACGATCCCGTGCGCGCCGGTGTCGACGACGCTCTTGGTGAGGACGGCGAGGACGCCACCCAGCAGCCCGACCGCGATCGCGATCAGCCCGGCCCGCACTGCGCCCGACAGCGGGTGCGCGACGACGAGGCAGCCGGCGACCACCGGAGTGCCGATGACGGCCACGAGCAACCAGCCCGCGAGGGACGGGCGACTGATGCCGTGCGCGGCGTGGGCGAGGATGACGAACGCAGACAGCGAGACGCTCAGGACGAGCGCGGACACCATCGCCGTCGACGGCAGCCGCTGGCCGGCCAGCCGGGCGCTCAGCGGTAACGCGAACAGCAGGGACGTGACGAGGATCGGCTCGACGACCACCACGGAGCCGATGCCCAGCGCGGTCGCCTGCGTCGCGTAGCCCACGAAGTTCCCCGCCGTGGCGGCCAGCCACCGGCGGTTGTGCAGCAGTTGGCTGACGAACCGTGCGTCACGGGCCGCGTCGTCGGAGGACATCGCGGCGGCCCGCTGCTGGCCCACCGTCGCCGCGGCGAACGCGAGCGCCGCCGCCAGCGCGAGCACCACCGACAGGACGAACGGACCGCTCATGGCCTACTCCGTTCGGCGGGCCGAACGGGTCAGTTGCCGCGCTGCGGCTTCTTGACCGGCTCGGCCTTACGGATGAACGACGCGGTCTCGACGACCTTGGGCTTCTTTTCCTGTTTGGGCTTGCGGACTTCCCGGCCGCCCTTGTTCTTCGACATCGGCACTCCTGTTCACCGTCATGCGTTGCCCACGAGCCGACGGTCGTCGGCCGCGGTGGAGTCGGTCCCGACGTCCTCAGGACTTGCCGCTGGAGCAGATGCAGCCGCGGGTGAGCGCGTTGGCCTGCGTGGCCGAGCAGTAGCGGGACGCGATGGTGTCGTGCCCGGTCAGCGCGTGACCGCAGACGTCGCACGAACCGGTGGGGGTCGGCGGCGCGACGGGTTGCGCCGACGGCGCAGGCCGGCCGGCCGAGACGATGGGTGACGATGCTGGCGCGAGGGTTGTCGACACGATGCGACCTCTTGCCCGGAACCGGGCGGATAAACAAT
>Ga0207667_10010502_pt1 | contig 10820 bp, 9 predicted proteins | sample KBSCornC52_FD_184301 | JGI IMG/M metagenome (GOLD analysis project Ga0207667, IMG submission 184301) | Corn rhizosphere microbial communities from Kellogg Biological Station, Michigan, USA - KBS Corn C5-2 (SPAdes) (version 2) | ecosystem: Host-associated > Plants > Roots > Rhizosphere > Soil ...
GTGCGCCGCGCGCCCCGGCTGCCGGTCTTTCTTGTGCTCGGCGCGGTGCTGGGCGCACTCGCGACCCTGATCGTCACGGCAACCGTCGGCCACGTGGATGCCCGGGTCGGCTTCGGCGCGACCTTCGGCTATTTCTGCCTCTACGGGGTTCCCGCCGGGGTGGTCGTCGGCGCGATGGTCGGCCTGCTGCTCGATCGCCGGTCGCAGCGCAGGTCGCGCGTCGTCACGGCTGAACGCGAACGGATCGAGTCGCCGCGCGACTGAGTCGCCGTGCCCGTGACTGGGTAGCCTCGACGGCATGGTCGCACAACGTTTGACCGCGGACGTCTGCATCGCGGGCGGCGGCCCGGCCGGCATGATGCTCGGCCTGCTGCTGGCACGCGCGGGAGTCGACGTGATCGTGCTCGAGAAGCACGCGGACTTCTTCCGCGACTTCCGCGGAGACACCGTGCACCCGTCGACCCTCGACCTGATCGACCAACTGGGGCTGCGTCAACAGTTCGAGGCGATCCCGCACACCCGGCTGCGCAGGCTCGACATGGTGGTCAACGGGATCCGCCTGCATGCGATCGACTTCGGGCTGCTGAACCGGCCGAACGCAGAGCTCGCCCTCATGCCTCAGTGGGACCTGCTCGATCTGCTGGCGGGCGAGGCGAAGAAGCATCCCTCGTTCACCCTCGTGATGAACGCGGAGGTCACCGGGGTGACGCATCGCGGCAGCCGGATCGCCGGTGTGCGGGCCCGCACGCCCGACGGCGTCCTGCGCATCGATGCCGCGATGACGATCGGCGCCGACGGCCGCGACTCGGCGGTGCGGCGCGCCTTGCGGTTGCCCGTGCAGCAGCACGGCGTGCCGATCGATGTGCTGTGGTTCCGGCTCGACAAGCCGGCCGCCGCGCTGCCCGACACGCTGGGGTGGATCAGCAGCGAGGCCTTCGTGGTGACCATCCCGCGGCCCGACTATCTGCAGTGCGGCCTGCTGATCCCCAAGGGCGGCCTGCCCGCCCTGCGTGAGGCGGGACTGCCGGCCTTCCGCGCGCTGGTCGCCTCGGCGGTGCCGCGGCTCACCCAGGAGCTCGAGCGCATCACCGACTGGGACGAGATCAAGCTGCTCTCGGTGCAGATCGACCGTCTCACCCAGTGGTCGGCTCCCGGCGCGCTGTGCATCGGCGACGCCGCGCACGCGATGTCGCCTGCCTTCGGCGTGGGCATCAACTACGCGATCCAGGATGCGGTGGCGACCGCGAACATCCTGGTGCCCCTGCTGCGAGCGGGGGCGGATGCCGCGGCTCTCGATGCCGGAGCGCGCGCGGTCGAGCGCCGCCGGGCCCGCCCCACCGAACGGATGCAGCGGATCCAGCTCGCGCTGCACCGCACGATCGCCCGGGGCGGCGCCGAGCTGCTTCACGCCCCGCCGACCCTGCGCGAGCGCGTGCTGCTCGCCAACCTGCTGCCGATCCTCAGGCCGCTTGCGGTCCGCCTGATCGGCTACGGATTCCGGCCCGAGCGCATCGACGCCGCGGTGCTCGACCCGACCTCCGGCGGGCTCAGCTCAGCTGATTCGCCTCGACCCACGCCAGATACTCGGGCGTGACGGTCCCGGTGACGTAGTCGCCGGTGAAGCAGCTCATCTCGAGGCGCTCGATGTTCGAGCCCTCGATGATCGCCGCCTCCATATCGGCGACCTCCTGGTAGATCAGGTAGTCGGCCCCGAGCTCGGTCGCGATCTCGGGGATCTTGCGGCCCGAGGCGACCAGCTCCTTGCGGCTCGGCATGTTGATGCCGTAGACGTGCGGGTATCGCACGGGCGGAGCGGCCGAGGTGAAGGTGACGCTGTTGGCGCCGGCCTGGCGGGCCATGTCGATGATCTCGCGGGAGGTGGTGCCCCGCACGATCGAGTCATCGACGATCAGCACGTTCTTTCCGCGGAACTCCGAGCCCATCGCATTCAGCTTCTGCTTGACGCTCCTGGTGCGCTGCTCCTGGCCGGGCATGATGAACGTCCGGCCGACGTAGCGGTTCTTGTAGAAGCCCTCGCGGTACTCGATGCCGAGCTTCTGCGCGACCTGCATCGCGGCGGGGCGCGACGAATCCGGGATGGGCATGACCACGTCGATCGCCCCGCTCGGCGTGTACTTCGCGATGGTGTCGGCCAGCCGGTCGCCGAGCCGCAGCCGCGCCTCGTAGACCGAGATCCCGTTCATCACGGAGTCTGGGCGAGCCAGGTACACGTACTCGAACGAGCACGGGATCAGCACCGGGTTCGTGGCGCACTGCCGCGAGAACATCTCGCCGCCGCGGGTGATGAAGATCGCCTCGCCGGGTGCGACATCGCGCACCACCTCGTAGCCGCCGCTCTCGAGCACCAGCGATTCGCTGGCCACGACCCACTCGGTGCCGACCAGCCCGCTGGTCCGCTTGCCGAGGATGAGCGGGCGGATGCCGAACGGGTCGCGGAACGCCAGCAGCCCGTGCCCCGCGATCAGCGCGATCGCGGCGTACGACCCCTCGACCCGCTCATGGAGCCGCTCGATCGCGTCGAACACCTGGTCGGGGTCGAGGTCGGTGCCGCGCACCTGCTCCTGCAGCTCGTGCGCCAGCACGTTGACAAGCAGCTCGGTGTCGGAGCTGGTGTTGAGGTGCCTGCGGTCGATGTGGAAGAGCTCCTCGGTGAGCTCGCGCGTGTTGGTCAGGTTGCCGTTGTGCACGAGCACGATGCCGTACGGCGCGTTCACGTAGAACGGCTGCGCCTCTTGCTCCTTGTTGGCGTCGCCGCGCGTCGCGTACCGCACGTGGCCGAGGCCCATCGTGCCGAGCAGGCTGCGCATGTCGCGGGTGCGGTAGGCCTCGCGCACCTGGCCCTTGGCCTTCTGCATGTGGATGATGCTGCCGTCGGAGGTCGCGATGCCCGTCGAGTCCTGGCCGCGGTGCTGAAGCAGGGCGAGCGCGTCGTAGACCTGCTGATTGACGGGACTCGACGAGACGATGCCGACGATGCCGCACATGTCGCGGATGGCTCCCAGGAGACGAAGATGGGGCGCACTCGACCGAGTACGCCCCATCATCCCATATGGATCCGGATGCCGCCGGGCGTCCGCTAGTGCGCCACCACCGGCTCAGGCGCCGCTGCCGCTGCCGGCGCCCCGGTGTGCGCCAGCGACAGCCCGTGGCCACGGCGACGGAACAGGAGGGCCGCGATGAGCAGTCCGCCGGCGAAGAACGCCGCGCAGAGCCCGAACGCCGTCGTGTATCCGTGCACAGCGGCCTGGGCTGCGATCGCCGGGCTGGTCGGCAGATGGGAGGAGACGAAGGCGGTGACAGCGGACGCCGCGAGCGTGTTGAGCAGCGCGGTGCTGATGGATCCGCCCACCTGCTGACTGGTGTTCGTCATCGCCGAGGCGACGCCCGCGAACTGACGGTCGACGCCGAGGGTGGCGGACTGCATGGATGCGGGCATGATCGTCCCCATCGCCGCGCCCAGGATCAGCAGGGCCGGGAGCACGTGGGTCGCGTAGTTGCTGTCCACCTCGAGCTGCGTGAGGATCAGCATCCCGATCACGCCGAGCCCCATTCCGATCGGCACCAGGATCTTCGGGCCGAACCTCGGGACGAAGATGTTGGTTCCCAGCTGCGCGAACAGCACAAGAGTCGCGACCATCGGCAGAAGCGCCAGGCCGGTGTTGATCGGCGTGAACTTCAGCGTGGTCTGCACGTAATAGGTCAGGAACAGGAAGATGCCGAACATGCTCGCGCCGGCGATCAGGATCGACAGGTAGGCGGCAGCGCGGTTGCGGTCGAGGACGACCGAGAGCGGCAGCAGCGGGTGCGCGGCGCGGCGCTGCCAGGCCACGAAGGCGACCAGCAGAGCGCCCGCGGCGATCAGCATGCCCCAGGTGAGCGGGGCGCTCCAACTGTCGGTCTCGGCGTTCGAGAATCCGTAGACCAGTGCGAACAGGCCGCCCGAGACCAGGACGGTTCCGGGGATGTCGAGCCTCGGGCGCGGTCCGCTGCGAGCGATCGTCGGCACCAGGAAGATCGCGGCGACGATCGCGACGATCGCGATGACGACGTTGATGTAGAGGTTCCAACGCCAGCCGACATCCTGCGTCAGGTAGCCGCCGAGCAGCAGGCCGATCGCGCCGCCTCCCCCGGCGAGCGCCCCGAAGACTCCGAAGGCTCGTGCGCGCTCACGCGGAACGGTGAACGTCGTCGTGAGCACGGCGAGCGCGGTCGGGGCCAGCAGCGCGCCGAACGCGCCTTGCAGAGCCCGCGCAGCGACCAGCAGACCGAAGGAATCGGCGGCGCCGCCCAATGCCGAAGCGATGGCGAATCCGACGAGACCGATCATGAACGCGCGCTTGCGGCCGATCAGATCGGAGAGGCGGCCTCCCAGAAGCAGGAGGCTTCCGAAGGCGAGCGAATAGGCAGTGATGACCCACTGGCGGTCCCCGGTGCTGAAGCCGAGATCGGCCTGGGCGGTGGGGAGGGCGATGTTCACCACCGTGGCGTCGAGCACGACCATGAGCTGGGCGAGCGCGACGACGGCGAGAGTCCACCAGCGGCGGGAGGACGGAGCGGCGACCGATGCGCCGGGAAGGTTCGAAGACATGACGACGACTATATACGGTACTGAGGAGTTTCGGAACCCTATAGTTTCAGAACCGGCACGTTTCAGAACCGAAGCGTATCATCGACCTCAGACAGGGAAAGGAAGTGAGCCGCAATGGCGCAGCTCGACACCGTCCCCGCGCCGGCTACGGCGAAGCTGGGGCGACGCAGAGACCTGACACGCGACCCCGAGATCCTCGACGCCACCCTCGAGGTGCTGTCCGAGACCGGCTACGACGGAATGACCGTCGACATGGTGGCGGCGCGCGCCAAGGCGGGCAAGGCCACGGTCTACCGGCGCTGGGCATCCAAGAGCGAGCTCGTGATCGACGCCGTCGCCTGCATGAAGACGGCCGACATCGACTTCGAGGCGCTGCCAGACACGGGCAGCCTGCGCGGCGACCTGGTGGCCATGATCAAGCCGCACTCGATCGAAGACGGCGCGAAGCGGCTGCAGGTGATGGCCGGCCTGGTCTCGATGCTGTCGAAGCATCCCGAACTGGTCGAGAGCGTGCGCGAAGCGGTCACCGAGCCGCGCGTGCGCGTGAACCGAATTTTCTTGCAGCGCGCCATCGATCGAGGCGAGATCCCCGCCGACGTGGATGTCGAGCTGCTGTCCCAGGTCGGCGGCGCCATGGCGACCCATCGCACGCTCATTCTGCGCAAACCGGTCGACCGCGCGTTCATCATCTCGATCATCGACGGCGTGATCCTGCCTGCCTGCGGCATCCGGCCTCAGACCAGCTGAGCGACCACCGGCGCGATCGCGTCGCGGTACAGGATCGGCTCGTCGCGGGTCGTCTCATCGACCGCGATCGCGTCGTCGCCGATCCACCAGACGCCGGATGCGGCGAGGGGAAGCACCTCGATGCGCAACCGCCACGCCCGAGACGCCCGCCCGAGCGCGGCCTCGCGCTCGGCGACAAGCTCGTGGAGCACCGTGTCGGGTTTCTGCATGCGCGCGATCGCGCTGCCGTTGTACTGCTCGTGGGCGACGGCGGCCCAGGCGCGGGCGTCGTCCAGGTGCGTGCGGACCGCCGTCGTGAACGGCTCCGCCGAGAACGGGTCGTCGCTGTCGGGCAGTCCCCACCCGCGAGCGTCCGGTTCGATCAACGGGATCCACCACCGCAGCCAGCCGAAGGCGACGCGCGGGTCTGCGGGCTCGGGTTCGACGGGCAGGCCGGTGCCCAGCATCCTGGGCAGGCCGCTCGGGTCCATCACCCCCAGGGCGTCACGCAGGTAGAGGGCGACGAGCACGTCGCGGGAGGCGTCTTCGCGCACGTCCCACCCGACCCGTCTCGACGTGGACCGTCCCTCTGCGGCGTGCATGCCCGTCAGAGTAGCCCCGGTACCCTGGACGCGTGACCACCGGCCAGCGCCCTGCAGTGCAGAACACTGCAGTGCCCACACCAGCCGTGCCCAGCTCCTATGCCGAGGCGGGGGTGGACACCGCCGCCGGTGATCTGGCCGTCGAGCTGATGAAGTCGGCCGTCGCGAAGACGCACGGGCCCGAGGTCGTCGGTGGCGTCGGCGGGTTCGCCGGGTTGTTCGACGTGTCGTTCCTCAAGGACTACCGCCGGCCCCTGCTCGCCACCAGCACCGACGGGGTGGGCACGAAGGTCGCGATCTCCCAGGCCCTCGACAAGCACGACACCATCGGGCAGGACCTCGTGGGCATGGTGGTCGACGACATCGTCGTGGTCGGCGCCCGGCCGCTCTTCATGACCGACTACATCGCCTGCGGCAAGGTCGTGCCCGAGCGCATCGCAGACATCGTGGCCGGGATCGCGCGGGCGTGCGCCGAGACGCGCACCGCTCTGGTCGGGGGCGAGACGGCCGAGCACCCCGGACTGCTCGGCCCCGACGACTACGACGTGGCAGGCGCCGCGGTCGGTGCCGTCGAATCGGATGCCGTGCTCGGCGCCGAGCGCGTGGCCGACGGCGACCTGATCATCGCGCTCGGATCGAGCGGGCTGCACAGCAACGGCTACTCGCTGGTGCGCCACATCCTGTCGTCACGGGGAATCGGCTACACCGACAACTCGGCCGACTTCGGCGGCGTCGTCGGCGAGGTGCTGCTGGAGCCGACCCGTCTCTACACCGCGCCGCTCCTCGACCTGCTGGCCGACCCGGCGATCGGCGGCGGCGTGCACGCCATCAGCCACGTGACAGGGGGAGGAATCGCCGCCAACCTGGCGCGCGTGCTGCCGCTCGGCTCCTGGGCAGAGGTGGAGCGGACCAGCTGGTCGCCGCCGCCCGTGTTCCGGGTGCTGAGCGAGCTGGCGGGCACGACGCTCGAGAGCGCGGAGGCGACCTGGAACCTCGGGATCGGGATGTTCGTGGTGGCGACCGAGAGCGTGGCCGCCGGGGTCATCGCCGCGTTGGCGACCGACGGCATCCCGGCCTGGGTGGCGGGACGGGTGACGATCGGCGCGCGCGACATCTCCGGATTCGAGCAGGGCGCCAAGGGCGTCGACGGCGGAGCCGTCCGGCTCGTCGGCGCCTACGCGAGGTAGAACGCGCTACGCGCTCTTGGACTCGTTCTCTTCGTCGTCCAACTCGTCGAGCTCGTCATCCGCGTCGTACGCCGAGTACTCCGGCCACTTCTCGAGGTCTTCTTCCAGCCTCGGATCGCCGGGCCCGCCGTGGCTGAGCTCCTGCTGCAGTGCTCCATAGTTGGTGTCAGGGGAGAAGTACTTCAGGTCGCGTGCGACCTTGGTGTGCTTCGCTTTTTGACGGCCGCGCCCCATGCGTGACCCCCTCATGAATCAGGATGCGGAACAGGTGAAAGACTGCGCGGAAGTCTACCACGCAGTGTCCCCCGGGCATCCGTGAGCCCCCACAGCCCGGGGTGAGGCAGCCCGGTAACGTAATGGGGTGACCGAGCGCACCACCGATACGTCCGTGGTCGTGATCGGCGCAGGACAGGCGGGGCTGTCGGTCGCGTACTACCTGCGTCGTTTGGGGCTGGATCCGGGCAATGAGTTCGTGCTGCTCGATCGCGGCCCGGGCACCGGCGGCGCGTGGCAGTTCCGCTGGGAGGCGCTGCGCCTCGGGTACGCCCACCGCGTCAATGACCTTCCCGGCATGGAGGAGCTCGGCGTCAGTTTCGACACGGCCGATCGGCAGGCGCCGGCGAAGGACGTGGTCTCGGACTTCTACCGCCGCTACGAGGAGCACTACGCGCTTCAGGTCGTGCGCCCCGCGAACGTGACGAAGGTCGAAGCCACCCCCGACGGATTCCTCGTGCACTTCGAGGGCGAGTACGGCCCCCGCGAGGTCTCGACCCGGGTGCTGGTGAACGCGACCGGAACCTGGGGCTCGCCGTTCGTCCCGTGGTACCCGGGCATGAACGACTTCGCCGGCCGCCACCTGCACACGGTGGACTACGGCGACGCCGCGGAGTTCGCCGACCAGGACGTGATCGTGGTCGGCGGCGGAACGAGCGCGATCGGATTCCTGATGGAGCTCGAGAACGCGACGAAGTCGCTGACCTGGGTGGCGAGGAGGCCGATCGAGTTCCTCGAGGATCAGGAGCTCAACATCGAGGCCGGCGTCAACGCGGTCGCGCTTCAGGATGCGGCGGCGCGCGAGGGCCGCGCGCTGCCCAGCATCGTCTCGACGACCGGCGTTCCCCGCTCGCGCCGGATCCAGGCGGCCATCGATCGTGGCCTGCTGCGCGCGCTCCCGATGTTCAGCTCGATCGAGCGGGATGGCGTCCGCTGGGCCGACGGCCGCTTCCAGCACGCGGATGCCATCATCTGGTCGACCGGGTTCCGGCCCGAGCTGCGCCACCTCGCCCCGCTGAAGCTGCGCGAGAAGGAGGGCGGGATCGGCGTCGGAGGCGGCGCTGCCTGGCGCAACGCGCGCGTGTTCTTCGCGGGGTACGGGCCGACCGCCTCCACGGTCGGAGCCAACCGGGCGGGCCGCACCATCGCGCGCCAGGTGGTCGCGACGCTCAGCTCGATCGAGCAGCAGCAGTAGTCGAGCCACTCGCCTGGAACCGGCCGTCCCGTTGAGCGCGGTCGCCTTCGGCTACCCGCGCAGTACTGAGAGCACCGTCACCGCGGCGGCCGCGCTCCAGGCCTGGGGGCGGCAGGCCGCCGGGTAGGGGGCGGGCGCCGGGCCGTCGGCCAGCGCGTCGCCGGAGTGCAGTTCCGGCATCCGGTAGTCGAAGGCGACCGCCGCACGCAGCAGCCCTTCCGAGAGCTGGGCCGCCTCGGCCGTGAAACCGTCGGCGGCGAGGCCGGCGATCGCGATTGCGGTGTCGTGGGCCCAGACGGAGCCGCAGTGGTACGAGAGGGGCCAATATCCAACGGAGTCTGTCGACATCGTGCGCAGCCCGAACCCCGAGGCGAGCTCGGGCGATACGAGTCGACGGGCGACGAGCGCCGCCTCATCCGGATGCAGAAGGCCCGTGCCGAGCAAGTGGCCCATGTTGCTCGTGACCGAGTCGACCGGCTGCTTGTGCACGTCGAGCGCGATGGCCGGGTAGTCGCCGTCGGCATCGGCGACCCAGAAGCTCTCGCGGAACGCGTCGGCGACCCGGGTGGCCCATGCCCGCCATGCGGCTGGGTCGCCCACCCCGAAGCGTTCAAGGAGCTCGGCTCCGCGGGTGGCCGCCTGGTACGCGTATGCCTGCACCTCGCAGAGGGCGATCGGACCCTCGGCGAGCGTGCCGTCGCGCCACTGCACGGAGTCGCCGCTGTCCTTCCAGCCCTGGTTCGACAGCCCGCGGCCGCTCTCGTCGACGTACTCGAGCAGGCCGTCGCCGTCGCTGTCGCCGAAGTCGCGCATCCAGACCAGCGCCGCTTCGAGGTTCGGCAGCAGCTCGCGCACTTCGTTCTCGGGCATCCCGGCATCGGCAGCGTCGGCGAGCAGGCAGATCCAGAGCGGGGTCGCGTCGACCGTGCCGTAGTACAGCGGTGGCAGTTCGATCGATGAGCCGCCCTCGGCGAAGCGCTGGGCACCCCGACGGAGTTCGTGCATGATCTTGCCCGGCTGCTCCGCCGTGCCGACGACGGATGCCGCGCCCTGCATGCTCGCCAGGGCGCGCAGGGTCGACGCCGCCAGGGTGCTTCCGAGCGGGAGAAGAAGCCGCGCGGCCCACAGGGAGTCGCGCCCGAAGAGCGTGAAGAACCAGGGCGCCCCCGCCGCGAGAAACTGCTCGCCGGGCGCCGGCGCACTCACGAGCCGCAGCCCGTCGAGGTCGTCGAGAGCGCGGACCACCCAGCGTGCCAGGCGGTCATCGGCCCCTGAGAGCCGCGGCGTGCTCCACGGGACCGGGCCGGGGGCCGCCGAGACCACCGCCGCTGTGTCGCGGATCGCGAGGTCGAACGCCGCGCTCGCGGACCCGCGCGGCGCCACGTCGAGCGGCCAGCGCAGCACGATGCGCGCGCCGTCCAGATCGACCGTGGCGCCCGGGGCGGAGAGAGTCGCTGTGACGGTGCCGTCGGTCCATGAGGCGCCGTCGGGCGTCGGCAGGACCGCGGGCGGGGTGTCCGACGATGCTCCCGCCTTCACGAGGGTCATGCCCGTGAGGTCCGCGACCAGATCGATGCGCAGCTCCGTGGCGATACTCAACGGGCGGCGCGACCGGAGCTCGAGGCGGTGCGCGACCCCGTCGGCACGGACCGTGCGTGTCAGGCTCGCCCGGACCTCGGGATCGGGCGCCGCGGGGCCGTCGAGGCCGCGGAACAGGGTGTCGAAGCGGATGGTCGCCGCGTCGAGCGACTCGGTGGCGAGCGGCTCGCCGGGATCGCCTCCGACCGAGGTCCGCAGCCCCCGCAGCACCCGGGTGTCGCCCAAGTACGCCCCCTCGATGGCGGAGCCGTCCCCGGTGGCGGAGCCCCCGACGGAGCCGTCCGGTGCCGACCAGAACTGGGCGGGCGCCCGGAAGGCGAGCACTGACTCGTGCAGCAACGGTTGGCGTTCTGCAGAGGTGCTCATCTTCGGTACGACCTTGCGATTCACTGAATGGATCGGAGGGCCCGGTTGACACCTCTCGCCTGAGGGGTAATGTAACACCGACGATTTGATCGTTCAAACTATGATCGAACCCGGCCCCGCAGCGACGAGGACCGGACCGGCGACGAGGCCGAAGGAGGTCGACGGATGGCGCAGCTCCCCACCGTCGACGACGTCGCCCAGCGCGCAGGCGTCTCACGTCAGACCGTGTCGAATGTGCTCAATTCGCCCGACATCGTGCGCGA
>Ga0207667_10010504_pt1 | contig 10819 bp, 8 predicted proteins | sample KBSCornC52_FD_184301 | JGI IMG/M metagenome (GOLD analysis project Ga0207667, IMG submission 184301) | Corn rhizosphere microbial communities from Kellogg Biological Station, Michigan, USA - KBS Corn C5-2 (SPAdes) (version 2) | ecosystem: Host-associated > Plants > Roots > Rhizosphere > Soil ...
TCGCGCGCGAGCGCATAAGCCTTGTCCAGGATCAGCTCGCGGGTGGCCGGACCCTTTCCGACGGGGGTCGCTGTGATCATATGGGCGAGAATAGCACGATCGTTCGTTCTATTACAGTCCCTGGCGTCAGGTTTGCCCAAGTGGCTCTGTGCCAAAAGGGCGCACTCGCTCAGGCCAGCGGCGGCCTTTCAAGCGAAAAGGTGCCAAAGAGGCGCTTCGATGCGCAGAGGGGATCCCAGTCGGACCGTACCGAAGCTCGCAGCGGAGCGCGAGCCAGCGGCGCATTTGCGGTTCGTCAGAGCCTGGAGCGTGTCAACTCCGCTATTCGCGGCACCCAGGATCTCGAGCAGATGATGAGCAAGGTGCTCGAGACCACCCTCGCGATTTTAAACTGCGATCGCGCCTGCTTGGTTTCCCCTGCAACTACAATTTGGCGCGCACTCCATCGACTCCTTGCCGGCGAGCCTCTCGGGCACAAAGCTTCAGGGGCCTGACCGGTTACGCGCAGCCACCCCCCCAACATGAACGCATTACCAGATTGAGCTCTTCAGCCATGAATATGGAGTCTTCAAGTCCTTCTCGCCCTGCACACCGCCTGCGGCAGGTTCGTTCTCAAGCCGTTTTTGATCGGCGCGCCTGCCACGTAGGGAGAACGTCGGTTCCAAGACGTCGGATTCGACGTCGGTCGACGGCAGTCACTTCAACGTGCGTGGAAGCCGCGCACGCCGCTCCCTTAGCGCACGACACACAGTGTTGTTCCCCAGGCTAGAGCGCCATTTATGTATGTTTGCACCAGTTATTGGGGATGTTCACGACACCGAGAAGTGCTTACCCTGTTTGGATGCCATCGTACCTGCACGAGTTGATCCTGCTTCTGTTCCGCAACCGCTTCGAATCAGCGACAGATCTGCTGCGCAAGCTCGACGTAGAGCCACCTGAGCACGATGAGGTTTGCGCTGAATCCTCGGACCTGAATGATCTTCGGCCCGCCGAATATCGGGCCGATCTGGTGTTATTTCTGCTGTGTCGGACACGCAAGGTGCTCGGCATCATCGTGGAGGTGCAATTGGGCTGCGACGATGACAAGCCCTACGCCTGGCCTGCCTACATCGCCAATCTGCGCGCCCGGCATCGCTGTCCGGTGTGTCTGCTCGTCATCACGGTCGAGGACGCTGTCGCGCGTTGGGCCGGTCGGCTCATCGAGCTGGGACCGGGCAGTCGATGCAAGCCGTGGGTGTTGGGACCGTCGAATACTCCGGCGGTCACCGAACTACGGGATGCTCAAGAGAATGTCGAGCTTGCCGTCCTGTCGGCAATAGAGCACGGGCAAAGCACGGATATTCAGTTGGCCGCGCGCATTGCCTCCGCGGCGATCGTCGCCAGTGCCGATATCGACGCCGAGCGTTCCAGGTTGTATCTTGATCTGATCTTGATTTCCCTTGCGGCAAACGCCCCGGAGACGGTTGAGGCCACCATGAACTCACTCGGATATGAATACCGGAGCGACTTCGCCCGTCGCTACGTCGCGCAAGGCAAGGCAGAGATCATCCTCAAGCAGCTGGCGTCGCGTTTTGGCCCGCTACCGGAGGCAGTGCACGCTCGTGTCCGCAGCGCTGATAGCGCGCAGATTGATACGATGGCTGACCGGATGCTGACGGCGCGGACGCTCGAAGAGGTGCTCGGCCCGCTGCCTTAGATGTCGGCGCACTGAACGCATCATCAATTTCGTCTTCTTCGTAGTCGTCCACACAACACCGATAGCAATGGGCCGCGGCTTACGGGAGATATTGCGCGAGCCGGCGCGCCTCGTGACCGTGGAGCCCGAGGCCGCCGTTCCGCCGCTTCGCTTACTGCAGTTCCTCTGCTCTCATCTCTCCGCTGCCGACAACGACAGACAAGCTCCCGAGTAAACCGCCCATATTCAGGACCAGCACAACCTTGCTGCCCGGCGCGATGCAACCGATCGAGCTGACCCCCTCGAAAGCCGCAATAGCGGGCATGTCATTGCCCGCATCGGCGCGAATCGCCGGGTTGGGAGTGGCTTGGGCCAGAACAAGAAGCGCATTTTGCGGTTGAAGCAGTCTTGGCGCCTGTAAAACGACACGCAGCGTTGCGGTATCCCCAACGCATTGCTCCAACAGGACGCCTTCATAGGTGTTGGTCCCAGGTTCCAACAGGACAACGCTGCTGGTGACATTCGGCGTCGGAGTAGTTGCGCCGACTTGAGCCACCATTCCAAGATAGAGCGAAATGCCTGCGACAGTCGCATTGATAGATTTCATGAGCCACCTTTGGTACGCCATCACGAGAATCATTGTAGTAAGAGGGCGTCCGGGCGTCTGTGGTCGAGCTGTTATGATGTTGTCTACGATCTGTTACTCAACCAGACTGCCGCCGGCCCGTCAAACCGCTTCTTGTCGTACCCGGAGCGAGCCGGCCAATAGGGCGCTCTGGTGCGGCGCCTTACCGGAATGGCGTGGCACGTACCGTCGTGTGCGTGTCATGTAAGAGCGATACAACTTTCTGATACGGTCGTCGGAAAGCCCCGTCCAGGCGCGGAAAATTTGTGTGCGCGCAACATACGGATGGTGAGTGTCATCCTCAGGCAAAATCCCGCCATTGCGGTCCGTGGAGGTCGCTAGTTGCGCCTTTGGGCGCACTGTCCCGCGAGTCCATCGAGCACAATTAGCAGGCCACCGCGAAATTCCTGCTCGGGCGGGACGCGCCGCGCGGCACGAGCCGTCTCGGCCAGCAGCGGAAAATCCGTTTGGGGCAGCTCAGCCAACACTGCGGTACCCGCACCGCTCAGCGAACCCAGATGTTGGGCCTGAAGAGCGCCGTTCAGGTAACTGATCAGCGCCCGCAGGGCGATGACGCGCCGCCGGCCGCGGAAGCCGGCTTCAGTCAGGGCGCGAAGAAATGCTTCCGCGCAGCGTTGCACCGCCGTGGAGACATGCCGGTGGGCCATGAACAGCGGAACGATTGCAGGGTGGGCCATCACGGCACTGATGGATTACCGTTCGCAGTCATCCCAGATCCGGGAAAGCAACTCTATGCCGAGTTCGGCGTGGAATCCGGACGTCGCTCGCTGCTTGATCCGCGGGGCTGGCCGATGCTAGGTAGGGCGATCGTGCGAAGCATGCGGGCAATCCGCGCCGGGCGAGAGCCCATTCCAACGTGGGACCCGCCCGGGGGCCGATTTGGCCTTCCCGCGGACTTCCTGATTGCCGGCGACGGGCGCATTCGCGATCTCAAATACGGATCGCACGTCTACGACCAGTGGTCGGTTGATGAGTTGCTCGCCCTGGTGCAGTCCGACCGCACAGATTCAAGGCGGTGGGACCAGAGGCTGCAACGCCATGACCAACCCCGGTGAAATTGTCCGACGCTATTTCGACGCGTTCTATGCTGGCGACAGCGCAACAGCCCGGCAGCACCTGGCGGATGACTTTTCGTTTATCGGACCGGACGCGCGTTTCAGCAGTCCCAATGACTTCATCAAAGCGTCCGCACATGTAGGCCGACGGGTGAAATCGATAGAATCGTGTCCGCGCCTCGTGCTCGAGAAGGCGCAACGCAACTTGCAAACACAGCCGCCCCGCTGTAGCGATCTTCCGAGATTCGCATCGTGTGAGAGATACCCAAATGCGAGGGTCCGCATGCTGCGGCGCGAGGCGAAAAATTCCTTCCCGCGAGGGTTGGCCGGTCACGCCGCCCGGCTCCGGCCCGGGCGGCGTGACTCTGGCGCCTATCTGAGGTTGCGGAATGCGCCACAGAGCTCGTGAAACACCATTCTGCGGGGGGACTGAGCCGCACGACTGATGCTGCTCTGCGGGAGGCCTTCGCGCAGGGTCCGCAACCTCAGATCCCGTTTGTCCGACTCCGGAGTGCTTGATTACAATTTCGCGCGCACCCCGATGGTAAAGGTCCGTCCGATGTCCTGTACGTTGAGGATCTGATTGTCGAATCGACCATGCTCGATGATCTCCGACTTGGTCAGGTTGAGTGCCTTGAAGAAGACGCTCAGGTGTTCGTTGAAGTCATATTGAGAGCTGAAGTCGACTTCCGTGAAAGGCCTGGTGAAGACCGGCTCGTCGCCGAACGCGCCGCCGGACTGCTCCTGGACCGTCGAGATGAGCTGCGTGGCCGTCCAGTTCACCGCCAGTCGTGCCTGGAACCCGTGGCTCTCATAGAAACCCACGAGGTTCGCCGAGTTGGCCAGGCCCGGCAGATAGAAGTGGTTCGTCAGGTCGTAGCGCTGGTAGGGCTGGTTGGTGTGAACGACCGTGCCGTTCACCTGATAACCGAAGCCATACCCCAGCATCTGCTGCCAAGCGAGCTCCACGCCGTAGACATTCGCCGCGGGTGCGTTCACGAACGTCGTCTTGGCCCACACCGCGGTCGTCCCGGTCGTCGGGTCCTTGACATCGTTGATGTTGACGTTGACCGTCGTCTGCTCCGGGAACTGACTCACGTGCTTGAAGAATCCATCCACTGCCAGGTACTCGTTCTGCCCGTAGTACCACTCCGTTCCCAGGTCGAAATTGTCCGAAAGATAGGGCAACAGGCCCGGATTGTTGCCCGTCGCAGTCAATGCGCCGACGCGACCGCCGACGTTCAGTGTCGGCGAGATTTCCCCGAGCGGCGGCCGGGTCAGCGTCCGCGAGGCGTCAAACCTTACTTTCAAGTCAGGCAGGACAAAGTAGTTCAAATCCAGGCTCGGCAGGAAATAGCTGTACTGGTTCGAGCCAAAGATCAGCTTGGGGTCGGTGTAGAAGAAGGTAAACGCCGTGGCATCTCCCGTCTTTTGCACCATCGAGGTCGGCAGCCGGCCGTAGCCCGCGGTCGTGACGTTGGTCCGGTCATAGCGCAGACCCACGTTCACCGTCAGAGGACGGTCTGCGATGTTGAGTTTTTGCTGGAGAGTGACGAACGGTGAGTACGTCTTCTCCTGGACGAACGAGATGGAGCCCGGGTCCAGGGGTAGCGGCTCGCCACCTCCGGTGTAAGGTGAGTAGCAGCCCAGGGTTCCAGCCTTACAGCCGGGCGGGACCGGCGAGATGGCGCCTGGATTCGCACCTCCCGCCCCGAGACCGACCAGGTAGTTGTACACCGTCCATGGGTTGTACATCAGAATGGGCGTCAACTGGCCGTTGTTGTTGAAGCCGGGGAAAAAGTTCGAGGTGTTGATCGCGCCCGAGTTGGCGAACAACGATTTGGGCAGCGTCTGACCGGGAATATTTCCCGAGGGCGGGCCGTAGCCGCTCCACAGCTGCCAGGCATTGTTGGCGAAGGTGCTCAAGGCGTAGCCGTTGCGCGTGTCCTCCACGAACTGCAGCCCGGCATCCACGTTGGTGCCGCCCGAATGCCAGTCGACATCGACCTTTGCCTGGTTGACGTAGTCGCTGTTGCGTTGCGACGTGATCGGCGCGACGTGTGAGCCGAGGACCAGTGGGTCCAAGCCCATCGAGTTCGCCGCATTGTTGTTTGGGCCGTATGCCGTATGGTACGGCAAGTTGTTGCTGCCGGTGGGTATCCCGATACCGCCCACATACCCGTTGGGAAAGCCCGCGGCCGCGGCCGCGGCATACTCCGCATTCTTGAAGGTGTATGAAGGTCCGTACCCCACATCTACCGAGAAGCTGCTGAGCTCGCCGTGGGGGTTCAAGTGCGAGGCCGATTGGCTGGCATCGAGCCCTGCCGTCAAATGGTCGTTGACGTCCCATTTGACGTTGAGCCCGTAGGTATTGTTCTGGAGATATTGCCCTTGTTGACTGGCGTCCAGGTCGGTCGGCGACGGACCATACTGGAAATTGTTGATCGTGCCATTGGTATCCTGCTGTACGCCCCATATCTGGGAGGAGTTGAACCAGGTGGTGTACTCGTACCGCATGCTTTGGATGTTGTCATCGGAGTAGTTGTCATCGAGGGTGACGAGCACAGTATCGGCTGGACGCCACTGCACCACCACCCGGCCATCCTTACGCCGGTCGTCAGTGCGGTCGTCATACAGAGCGTAGTCCTGGATGTACCAGCTCGGGAATTTGTTGACGGGGTTAGCCGGCTGGGTGGTGGGGTCTTGTCCCAGGATCCTCGAGTTATAGGGAATGACGTTCCCCTTGGAATCCACGCAGGCCGGCCCGCCCGCCATCTGACAGGAATTGAGGTAGGCGCCCTTCCAGCCCACGATGTCGAGGTGATGCGAGTTGATGCGCGTATCCGAGTAGTCCCCGAGAACCAACACACCGAGCGTGTCGTTGAAGAAGGTGTCGCTGAACAGCGCACCGAATGCCGGGCGGAATGAGCCGTCATTCGTGGTTTCGGTCTCCGAGCCGAAGGCCCGCGCCTGCAGACCGGGGTGGTCGAGGGGCTTCGGGAATTTGATGTTCACCGTCGCGCCGACGGCGCCGGAGGAGAGGCTGAAGTCGGGCGTCTTATGGACCGCCACCTCTTGCACGAAGTCGGCGCCGACGGAAGCAAAGTCGAATGTACGGCTCGCCGCCGAGGCCTGGGGTCTCCCGTCGATGAGCGTCTCGCTGAAATCACCACCGAAGCCGCGAACGGTTATGCTGGAGGGACTGCCGGTAATGAGCTCGGCGCCACTACCCATTCCGCCCTGGACGGTGCGTGTGACGGTAACGCCAGGGACACGCTGCATGGCCTCGCCGAGGCTGGCGTCCGGGAACGCCCCGATGTCCTCCGCGGAAATAGCGTCCACGACGCCTACCGATTGCTGCTTGATATCGAGGCTCTTTTGCAGGGAGGCACGGATGCCCGTAACGACGACTTCCTGCAACTCCGGGGTGTCTGATGATGCAGGAGCTGCGGCTGGGGCATCTGCAGGCTCAGCCGCGAATAACGTGCCGCTGATGGCTATCGAGCCCAACGCAAAACCCGAAGCGCCTAACTTGCCAAACCTCGCATTCGTGGCGGCTATTTTGGATGTTCTGGCCGCGCTATTGCGCCGCGTCTTTCGGCTCATTCTCGATCCCCCTCACCTGATGATGTTGCAGATTCGAAACAACAACCCGCCTCCCCGCGCCGCGGGTTAGACACAAAACACTTGGAATCCCTTTATGGTAGCGCTACCATCTCAAGTCGACAGTAGGCACCGGATTTCACTCCCTCGACATCCATGTCTTTTGCCTGCGGTTGTATGTCTGTTGGCGACCGAGACTAGCGGCGATGCCACTGTGCGGCGATATCCACTTGAGCGCTCATCGATATGACCACTACCAATGCACGGATGCGCAAAATGGGGGGCGTCATTGCGCCGGTGATTGCTATCGATCGCAAGGTCGGCCGGCCGCTCCACCGTCAGATCTACGAGGGCTTCCGCAAGGCAATCCTGGAGCGGCAGCTGGGGCCGCTGCAGCAGGTACCCTCTACGAGAGCGCTGGCATCGGATCTGGGTGTCTCGCGTATCCCCATCCTCGAGGCTTATTCGCAACTACTGGCCGAAGGGTTTCTCGAGAGCCGGGTCGGCGCTGGTACGTTTGTTTCGGCGGAACTGCCGGTGCAGGTGGTTCGCAACGACACGCCACGTGCCAAGGAGCAGTCCGGACGACCCGTATCGCGCGCGGCGCAGGCGCTGCAGATAAAGCTCCCGACCTGGGTGTACGGGCAGGGCGCATTCGCAATTTCTCAAGTCGCGGTCGAGCAATTTCCGACTGACACCTGGGCCCGGCTGCTTGCTCGGCATTCACGAGCCGTAACGCCACAGTCCATGCACTTCAGTGATCCACGTGGCGCACCCGGCCTGCGCAAAGCGATAGCCGATTACCTGCGTACCGCGCGCGCCGTGAATTGCAATGAGGAGCAGGTGATCATCGTCAGCGGGTCGCAGGAGGCTTTAGACATCTCGGCACGCGTCCTGTTGGATCAAGGCTCTTCGGTGTGGTTGGAGGAGCCCGGTTACAACCTGGCCAGGCACGCCTTCACCCTCTCGGGCTCTAACCTGATACCGGTGCCGGTCGACCGCGAGGGACTCGACGTGGCGGCCGGCATCAAGCTGTGCCGCACGGCAAGGGTCGCTTACGTGACCCCCTCACACCAATTTCCCCTCGGTGCCACGATGAGCGCTTCGCGTCGCATTCAATTGCTGAACTGGGCGCAAAACAACGGAGCATGGATAATCGAAGACGACTATGACAGCGAGTATCGTTACGGCGGCATGCCCATCGCCTCGCTGCAGGGCCTCGATGCCAATGCTCGTGTCATTTACGTAGGCACCTTCAGCAAGACTCTGTTTCCTTCGCTGCGCCTCGGCTACCTGGTCGTCCCGCCGGACTTGCTGGATCGATTCGTCGCGCTGCGTGTTGCCATGAACATCTATCCCCCGCATTTGAGCCAGGCGGTGGTCACCGAGTTCATCAACCGGGGACACTTCTCGCGCCACATTCGCAGGACGCGGTTGCTCTATGCGCAGCGCAGGGCACGGCTCAGGGAGTGTCTCGAGACGGAGTTTGGGTCCGATCTGGTTGTGTTGGATGGGGAATCCGGGATGCACCAGGCCGTGGTGTTGCCCGAGCAGGTCAACGATGTCGCGCTGGCGCATCGAGCGGCTGAACGGGGGTTGTGGCTCTGGCCCCTGTCACCGTACTACCTGGGGCGCCCCTTGAAGGGACTCCTCCTCGGCTACGGCGGCGTGGATGTGAGCGTGATGCCCGGGGCGATCCGCAAGCTGGGTCAGGTATTGCGCGGCCTGGTGGACGGTTGAGGTCGGAGCCGCCGCACTATTTTGGGAAAATTTTCCCAAAATACAATGGTCCGAAATTGGGTAAAAAATCCCAAAATTGAGGGGACGCTGTGCGAACGCACGTCGTTAGGATGTACCCCACGCCGCCCAGGCAAGATCGGGCGTCGCATCGATAACAGCAAAAGGGAAGGGGGTCTCGAGGGGTCATGTTGTTGCGTCGCGAAATGGATGAAGGTGCTTATGGTGGTCCGCCCGCGTTGTGTCAGTCCGAGGTGTTCGAGACACTCGTCGACTTGAACGGCCAATGCCTGGAGCTGTTGGCGGAGCAGGCGCTCGCCACCCCCAGCCAGGGCAATTTGCTTCTGCGCCAGGTCGGCGATGTCTGGCACACGCTCGATGCGGAGTCTCGGGCCCGCGCGGCGGCGTGTCCCTACCTGCTCGTCGATCTAGGGTTTTCCGACCCGGGCCGCTGGCAATGGGCGGGGAGCGAGCATATTGAAGACGGCATGTGCTCCTACGGCACCTTTTTCACCGTGCCGCGCGCACTGACCGTCGCCCGTCAGGTGTTTATCTACGCATGGCACCTCGCGCGCTCCAGGAGCGCCGCCGCGCAGCTGCTGTTGGGAATGCCGCCCCTTTGCATGCAGCTCATCGGCGCGTGCACGCTTCCACAGATTCATGGCCTGGCCGAACGTCATCCCGACTGGATGCGGCCGCGCTGGCCAAATCGCCTCAAGGTCTGGCGCGAGCTGCTCCTGTCCGCCGCTTCTGGCGAAGTGCTGGCGCTCGAGAATTCACGCATGCATGGCTTTCAGCTCCTGGCGGCTGAGTGTCGGCGCGCGTCATTGCTGACACCGAAGGGTGGGAGCGCCTGAGCTTGCGAGGGATGGGCGAAGCAAATTTGCCCAGCGCTGTCGGCGCCGGCTCCTCTGCGACGTCCTGGGGCTGCGTCCCAACCAAGGAGCCTCCCATGCTTTTCCTGAGCCTCTATACCCCTGCCGTGAAACAATCCGGCCCGCCGGCGCCGGAACATCTGGCGAAACTCGGCGCAATGATCGATAAGTCGATGAAAGACGGCTCGCTCCTGTTCACCGGCCCGCTCGGCAAGAGCGGCCCGGGAGGGGCCAAAGTTCGGCTCGTGAAGGGTGATGTGAGCGTAACCCACGGACCCTTCACGGATTCGGTACTGATGGGCGCTTCGGGCTTCGCATTGCTTCGAGCGGAATCACGCGAAGCCGCGATTCGGCAGATAGAGGAATTCCTTGCCGCTGCCGGCGATGGAGAGTGCGAATTGCTACAGGTCCTGGACGGTCCACCGCAGGCGTGATTCCAACCGACGCATCGTTCAGGCGGGAGTCAGGCAACTTGCGCGATCCTATCTCCCACGCCGAGGCAGGTGTTGAGCTTCCGACTGATTCGCGACTCGCGCGGTAGCCCAACGCTTACGTCGCACCGGCTTTGACCGAAGCTCCCTTGCGGCATTTGCGTCCGCTCGGATTTGAGCCGGCAATGCCGGTGCGATGTCGGCGCCCTCGCCCGCCCCCACCCCTCGACTGGCCGTTTTTGATCGGCGTTCGTCCGCCAACCCGGTCGCCAAAGGGGTAAGTGCGCCTCATGATACTTGCCGGATGATTACTATCGAGGCATTACCATGAAGCAGGCGCTCCTCGTCATCGACGTCCAGGAATCCTTCCGCCATCGCCCGTACTGGCACGGGGACGAGCTACCCGCGTTTCTCGAAAACGTGCAGTCCTTGGTCGATGGAGCTCGGGCGCGGGGAATTCCAGTCCTACAGGTTTTCCATGCCGAGCTGACCAACGATGCGCGCGATCCCTTCTCGCGGTCATCGGGTCTGGTGCGGCCGATGCCTGAGCTGTCCCTGGTGGCCGACGCCGTCTTCTATAAGCATGTGCACTCGGCGATGTTTGCCAAAATGATAGACAACCGAGCGGTTAGCGAGGGAATCCCCAGTGGGGACAACCGAGCGGTCAGCGACGACCGAGCGGTCAGCGAGGGAATCCCCAACGGGGAGGGAATCCCCAACGGGGAGGGAATCCCCAACGGGGACGGTTTTTTTATCATGGCGGTTCTGAGCCAGTGGTGAGGACATAGCTATAAACG
>Ga0207667_10010505_pt1 | contig 10817 bp, 7 predicted proteins | sample KBSCornC52_FD_184301 | JGI IMG/M metagenome (GOLD analysis project Ga0207667, IMG submission 184301) | Corn rhizosphere microbial communities from Kellogg Biological Station, Michigan, USA - KBS Corn C5-2 (SPAdes) (version 2) | ecosystem: Host-associated > Plants > Roots > Rhizosphere > Soil ...
CGCAGTGCGGTCGTCACCGGCAGCCGCGCGGCGCGCAACGCGGGGTAGATGCCGCCGATGAAGCCGATCGCGAGCGCCCACTTGAGCCCGGTCCAAAGCACGTGCGGAGCGACCAGGAACTCGAACGTGAGCTGTCCGGTCGTGCCCGCGGCCAGGGTCGACGCGGTATAGCCGTTGAAGATCACGTACGCGAGCAGACCGCCGAGCACGCCACCGATCAGCGCGAGCAGCATGGTTTCGAGCATGATGGCGACGACGACCGGCAATCCGCGGAAGCCGATCGCGCGCAACGTCGCGATCTCGCGCGCGCGCGCCGCGACCGCGGCGAACATCGTATTGAGCGCGCCAAAGATCGCGCCGATCGCCATGATCACCGCGACGACGATGCCGATTGCCGTGATCGCCTTCGACGTGCCTTCCGATTGCTTGCTGAAATAATTGAGCGTCGTGTCGACATCGACCTGCAGGCGCGGATCGGAAGTCACCGCGGTCTTGAAACTGTCGTACGCATCGGCTCCGGTCAGGCGCACGTACACCGAACTCGAACTGTTGGCGCTGGCCGGCCGGTAGGTCGGACCGACCACGTCCGCGTCGGCCCACAGCTCCGACTGCATCGCATCGCCCGACTCGAAAATGCCGACCACCTTCCAGGTCTGGTTGCCGAGCTTGATTTCGTGATCGACATCGAGGCCGTCGAACTGGCGTTGCGCGCCCTTGCCCGCGACGAGCTCGCGCAGCCCCGGCGTAAAACGCCGCCCCGCCACGATCTTCGCATTCGTGCGCAGCTTCCACGCCTCGTCGCCGATACCGCGCAGCTGGACGCTGCCGAAATCCTCCTCCGGATTGCCGCCTTTGAGCGGCAGATTCGCCGCCACGACAAGTTCTGGCGAGGAGATCGGCTTGCCTTGATCGTCTTTGGCGATGCCAGGCGCTTGCGCGATGACCAGTGCGCTGTCGTGGCCGATGCCGGAGTTGACCTCAGCCGCCGACCCGCCACGCAGCACGATCAGCGTGTCGAGGCTGCCGGTGCGGCGCAGCGTTTCGGCATACCCGCTGGCCATCGCGAGCATCGCGACGAGCACGGCGACGACGCCGGCGATACCGATGACAATGACCGCCGACGAACCCAGGCGCTGTGTGAGTGTGCTCACGCCGACGGCGGTGACCGATGCGGCCTGCTTGCCGCGTTGCGTGACCAGCATCCACAGCGCGAGTGCGGCGAGCAACACCGGCAGCGCCTGCCACGGCAAACTCAAAAACACGAATACGCCCACGACAACGACAACGAAGGTGAGCAGTCCAATCAGAAATTTCATCTCGTTCTCCTAGCGGCCGGCCAGCGCATCGACGATGTTGAGACGCATCGCGCGCAGCGCCGGCAGCGCACCGATCAGACCGCCGATCGCTATCGCGAGCACGATCCCGAGCAACCAGCTGCTGGCGCCGACCTGGGTATGCGTGATCATTCCGCCGCTGATCGACGGCAGGAACAGGCCGATCAGGCTGACCAGCCCGAGCCCGATCACGCCACCGAGCACGAGCAGCAGGACCGATTCGGCAAGCACCATCGCGAGCACGCTGTTGCTCGAAAAACCGATGGTCTTGAGTACGGCGAGTTCGGACGTGCGCTCGCGCACCGCCTGCATCATCGTATTGCCGGTCAAGAGAATCAGCGTGAAGAACACCGCGCCCATGATCGAAGTGACGATCATGCCGACGTCCGCCATCTGCTTGATCCAGTTCGCCGTGGCCGCCGCTTCGGTCTGGGTCTTGGTTTCATGATCGGAATTCGCCGACAGCGCATCGATCGCGCGCGCGACGCGGTCGGACTGATTCGCATCGCGCACGCGCGTGATGTACCAGCCGGCCATGCCGCGGTTATACGGCGTGCTCTCGTCGAAGTTCTTCCAGTGCATCAGCACCATCTGATCCGGAAAGCTGTTCTTCGGATCGGTGGAACGCATCGTGCCGACGAGATCGAAATTCCAGTTCTTGCTGCCATCCTTATTGGGGAAGATCTGCGACTGGAACGGAATCTTGTCGCCGACCTTCCAGCCGTATTTCTTCGCGATGATCTCGCCAACGAGAATGCCGTTGAGCGTATTGTCGTAAGCCTTGCGCTGCTCGGGCGCGACGGCGATCTCGGGGTACACGTCGAGATAATTCGGACTGACGGCGAAGGTGAATATCTGATTGTGCGGATCCTGATAGGCGCCGCCGAACCAGTTGGCGTAGGCCACGTCCTTGACCCCGTCGACATTCGCGATCTGTGCGCCAAGGCTCTGCGGAAGGGTCTGGATGAACGACAGGCGCGCGCCGGTCTGCAGCCGTTCGGCGCCGTTCGCCGACTTGCCGGCCTCGGCAAATGAGACGCGCACGGCGTCGAGCAGACCGAACAGCAGGAACGCCGCGACGATCGACACGAGGGTCAGGATCGTGCGCGTCTTGCGCCGGAACAGCGCAGCCCAGATCAGATGGAGATATTTCATGTCATTGCGCTCCTGAAGGCCATCTCACGCGTGGGCGACTTGCTCGACGAGCGTGCCCTTGTCGAGATGCAGTGTGTGGCGCGCGTATTCGGCCGCTTTCGGATCGTGCGTAACCATGACGATCGTCTTGCCATGGTCCTTGTTGAGCGTCTGCAGCAGACCGAGCACGTCTTCGGCGGATTGACGGTCGAGATCGCCGGTCGGCTCGTCGCAGACGAGCAGCGTCGGATCAGAGACGATCGCCCGCGCGATGGCGACGCGCTGTTGTTGACCGCCCGACAGTTCGGTCGGCTTGTGCGAAGCGCGGTCGGCGAGGCCGACGAGTTGCAAGGCGACGCTCGCGTTTTTCTTGCGCTGCGCCGCGTTGAGCTTGGTCAGCAACAGCGGCAGTTCGACGTTCTTCTGCGCCGACAGCATCGGCAGCAGGTTGTAGAACTGGAAGATGAAGCCGACATTCGACGCGCGCCACTTGGCGAGCGCGCCCTGGCCGAGCTTGTCGATGCGCGCGCCGCCCACGCTCAGGCTGCCGTCGGTCGGCGAGTCGAGTCCGCCGATGAGATTGAGCAACGTCGTCTTGCCGGAACCCGAAGGTCCCATCAGCGCGAGGAAGTCGCCCTGCGCGATGTCCAATTCGATGTGATGAAGTACTTCAACCTTCTGCTTGCCGCGCTCATAGACTTTGCTGACATTGCGGATCTCAACCAGATTTGCCATGACTTTTCCTCGATGATTCGATGGCCGGCCAAGCCGGCCGATGCGTTTGCTATTTCGCTGCCGTTTTGATTTCCACCTTCGCGCCGTCGGCCATTTCGGCTTGTGGTTGCTTGACCACCTTCGTTCCCGAACCGATGCCTTCGACGAGACGCAAATCGTTATAGGTACGCCCCGGCGTGACGGGTTTGAGTCGCGCGCGATCGTTGTCGAGCGCAAACACGACGTTCTTGCCGTCGCGCTGGACGATCGCGGTCGCCGGCACGAGCACGCCCTTTGGCGGCGGCGCATCGGCTTTCTTCGCTTCCTCGAGGAACGACACGCGCACGCCCATCTCGGGCAGCACGCGCTGATCTTTCTGCTCGATCGCGATGCGCACCTTGACCGTCGCCTTGCCACGATCGGCACTCGGGATTATCGCGATGACGTGCGCGGGGATCTTCCAGTCGGGATAGGCGTCGAGGACCGCCTGCGCCGGCTGCTTCGGCGTCACGCGGTTGATGTAGGACTCGGTGACGTCGACCTCGATTTCCAGTGAATCCATGTCGACGATCGTGCCGACGCCGGTGCGCGTGAAGCCGCCACCGGCCGACAGCGGCGAGACGATCTCGCCGACCTGCGCAGCCTTCGCGGTGATCACGCCGGCGAACGGCGCGCGCACCGTGCAATAGTCGAGGTAGACCTGCGCCGATTGCACACCGGCCTGGGCGACGTCGATCTGCTTGCGCTGCGCAATCACTTGCGCGGTCTGCGAGTCGACTTGCGTGCGCGCCTGTTCCTCCGCCTGAGTGGACACGAGCTTGCGCTGCGCAAGATCCTGCGCGCGTGCGTAGTCGCGCCGCGACTGCGCTAGCTGAGTCTCGACCTGGACCAGTGTCGCCTGCGCCGCATGCAGCCCGGCCTCGGCCTGCGCGAGTGCTGCTCTCGCGGCCGTATCGTCGAGCGTGGCGAGCACCTGCCCCGCTTCGACCTTGTCGCCTTCCTCGATGAGGACCTTGGTCAACGTGCCGGTAATCTGCGCCGACACGGTCGCCTGACGGCGCGCGGTGACGTAGCCGGTCGCCTGCAGTACAGCCGTATCGACATTGCCCGCACTCGGCGCGAGAGCGGTCGCGGCCTCCACCTCGAACGACTTGCTGCCAGCGAGGAAAAACCAGGCGGTCGCCGCGAGCAGCGCGAGCGCGAGAACAATGCCCCCGGCGATCAGCGGGCCGCGCGATCCGCTACTGCGATGATCGCCGCGGTGTTCCTTGTCGATGCGCAGCTCCTTCAACAGCTCCGAGTTTTCCATGGTCCCCATGTGTTCGCCATCCACTACCAAGTGTGCCATAGACTGAGTTTTTGCGGTGTTGCAAAACAGAGCCAATCATCATCAACGTCGAATGACAGGTGTCAGATTCGACACCTTCGCATACACTTGCCACGCGGCGGCGGATCACAGTACGCAGAGCGGCAGACATCCGTCGCACGATCGTTGCGCCGCAGGAGAATCCGTGGAATACCTGTTCCCGCCCGCGTTGTTGCCATCGCTAGCCATTGCCGGCAGCGCACTACGTTTTCCAGTGCACCGCATCTACTGCATCGGCCGCAACTACGCCGACCACGCCAAGGAGATGGGGTCGAGCGTCGATCGCGGTAATCCGGTGTTCTTCTGCAAGCCGGCCGACGCCATCGTCGCCGATCGCGCGCAGATTCCGTATCCGATCGGCACGAACGATCTTCATCACGAGGTCGAGATGGTAGTGGCCCTGCAATCCGGGGGCGTCGACATTGCCGAGGCGCAAGCGCTCCGGCATGTGCTCGGCTACGCCGTGGGCCTGGACCTCACGCGCCGCGATCTGCAGAACATCGCCAAGACCAAGGCGCTGCCGTGGGACTCGGCCAAGGCCTTCGACCGCTCCGCGCCGCTGTCGGCCCTGCGCCGAGCGAGCGAAATCGGTCACCCGCCAAAGGGACGACTGTCGCTCGAAGTCAACGGCGAGCTGCGTCAGCAATCGGATATCGCGCAAATGATTTTCGGCGTGGCCGAAATCATCGCGATGCTGTCGCGGCTGTTCGAATTGAAAGCCGGCGATCTGATCTTCACCGGCACGCCCGCCGGCGTCGCCGCACTCAAGCGCGGCGACCGCTTCCATGCGCGCCTTGAAAACGTGGCCGAATTACACGGCGCGATTGCGTGAAACTATCGCCAAGCTCTGCGCGTTCGTTTAGGATCGACGGACCGCGCGAGCGGGACAGTCATCGGGGAGAGTGCGATGAGCTTTGCGAGTGAGTTCAAGGCGTTCGCCATGCGTGGCAACGTCGTCGACATGGCCACGGGTATCGTGATCGGCGCGGCGTTCGGCAAGATCGTGTCATCGCTCGTCGAAGGCATCATCATGCCGCCGATCGGACTGCTCATCGGCGGCATCGATTTCTCTGCGATCAAGACGGTAGTCAAGGCAGCCGGTGCCGACGGCAAAGGCGAAGTCGCGATCCAGTGGGGCGCATTTCTCAACACCGTGATCAGCTTCGTCATCATCGCGTTCGCGATCTTCATGGTCATCAAGCTCATGAATCGCGTCGTCAAGAAGGAAGAAGCCGCACCAGCCGCGCCGCCGGCAGAAGTCGTCCTGCTCACCGAGATCCGCGATCTGCTCAAAGCGAAATAAAGACCGCGCAAAAAACCGCAGCGACGCGCCATGACGGCGCGCCGCTGCCTGGCAGGATCAGTGGCGGCGTGCCCCCACGTCCTGTTGAAGCCGACCTGGCGTCCTCAATCCACCGTGAAGTCTTGCAGTGTTACCGGCGTCGTTCCCACGCCCGGGCCACCCGCATCGATAATCGTTCCGTTGACGGTCAGATCGTCGTCGCCGAGTCCGCCATCCGTAATGGTGAACGTCGCCGTGCTTCCCGTCAGGTTGACGTTATTGGTTGCATCCAGCGGGTACCAATGGGCCGCGACCGGACCCGGAGTCGGCCCGAATTTCCAATAATTCTCTGTCGCCAAGAACGCTGTCGGGAAGGTCACCGTCACGGTAATCGTGCCGGCGCAACCACTGGTGGTGAACTGGAACATGCCATCGGGGAACGTCACGTTGGGCGGGTTTGCTGCCGGCGGGCCGACCAGAGACGCGCTTGCGAACGAGCATGTCGGGCCACCGCCGCTGAGCACCGCGGTCGCTACACCGGTGTTGGTAAAGGTGGTGCCGCTGAACAGGGTCACCGCGCGATTCACCGTGACCGTGTACGTCTTGATCGTCGTGTTGTCCTGCGCCGTCACCACCACGTTGATCGCGTTCGCGCCGGGGTTCAACGTGATCGGCAGCGAGGCCGAGCCGCTCGTCACCGGATTGCCGGCCACCGTCACCTTCGCGTTGACGTCGGCTGTGGTCGGCGTGACGGTAACCGACGCAGTCGCATTGCTCACCGCGTCGGTGTAGATCAACGTCGATGCAGCAAACCCCGGCGACAGACTGCCGACGGAGACCGCGAGGTTGCTCAAGTTCGCGTTGTTGCTCAATGCAGCGGCTCGAGTGACCGTCACCGTGTAGGTCTTGATCGTCGTGTTGTCCTGCGCCGTCACGACCACGCTGATCGCATTCGGGCCGGGGTTCAGCGCGATCGGCAATGAGGCCGAGCCGCTCGTTACCGGATTGCCCGCCACCGTCACCTTCGCGTTCGCGTCCGCGGTCGTGGGGGTCAGCATCACGGACGCTGTCGCGCTCGAAACCGAGTCCGTGTAACCGATCGTCGCCGGCGCGAACGCGGGCACGAGGCTGCCGGACGAAATCGTCAGATTGCCCAGGTTGGCGTTGTTGCTCAATGCAACGGCTTGAGTGACCGTCACCGTATAGGTCTTGATCGTCGTGTTGTCCTGCGCCGTCACCACCACGTCGATCGCGTTCGGGCCGGGGTTCAGCGTGATCGGCAATGAGGCCGAGCCGCTCGTCACCGGATTGCCGGCCACCGTCACCGTCGCGTTCGCATCCGCCGTCGTTGCTGTCAACGTGATCGACGGCGTCGCGCTGCTTACCGCATCGGTGTAAGCCAGCGTACCGGCGAGAAACGCCGGCGTCAGGCTGCCCACCGATGGCACGAGGTTGCTCAGCGACGCATCCGAACTGACCACGGCAGCGACGTTGGAGAATTCCGACGTGTCGTTGGCCAAACATGCCGGCAGGATGACGCCGTTGTCGCCGAAGAAGCACTTGAGATTGGTCTGCCAACCGCTGGCGCCCGGAGTCGACAACAGGTCGCTGATATCCGTGATCGTCATCAGCACGTACGCGCCCGCGGCACCGCCGCTCAGGTTCACCGTGCAGCGCCCGCCGGGGCACGGCGTCAGCGCTCCGCCCGGAGCCGGATCCGGCACGCCGCTCGCCGTGGTACCGATGTCTTGCGTCCCGAGCAGCACGATGCCGGTCGCGGTGTTGTCGTCACTGGTGTCGATTTTGTAGAACTCGGCGTGGAACTTGGCGACGCCGTGTGTGGCGATGGTCCAATCCAGCGTCGTTGTGCCGCCCGCGGACGACGGCTTGTGGTAGCCGCTGCATTCGGCCTGCTCGCTCACCGCACCGACGCAAATGACCGGCGGCGCCTGGTTGAGGTTCGCGTACGAGCCGCCGATGGTTTCGCCATGCGGGCCATCGCTGGCATTCGCGACGACGTCGAGATCGATGCCGACGCCAACGCCGGACGGGAGTGCACTCGGCTGTGCATTCGGGTTGCCCTGCGCGTTGCCGTAAATGGTGTTTGCTTGCACCAGGTTGCCCCAGCCGTCATTCGCGCCGCCGTTGAGGATCTTCACGCCGTTGCGGCCGTTGAAAACGATCGTGTTGCCGTCGCCTGCATTCGGGCCGCCGACGGCCGTGCTGCTGCCGTCATCGATATGGATGCCGTCGAATCCGTTGCCGAGCGACTTGTCGGAAGCGAACGCCGGATAGCGGCCGATCGTATTGCCGGTGATGTGGTTGCTGATCGCGCCCGTGCTGTTGACGAGGATGCCGTGGCGCTTGTTGCCCGCGATCACGTTGTTCGAAACCGTGTTGCCATTGGCAGTCATGATCACGCCGTCGCCCGCGTTGCCGTATGCGTTCGTCTGCTGTGGTGTACCGAGTGGAACTTCAACCATGCCGATCGTGTTGCCGGTCACCTTGACGCCATTGGCCGTTCCGGTCACGTAGACGCCGGCACCGCCAGTTGGTAATACGTCGGGGTCCGTGCTGTTCGGCGCACCCTGGTTGTCGGAGATGAAGTTCCCCGGGCCGACAATCGCCGCGACTCCACTTACATTCTTGTTGGTTGTCTGTGTTTCCGGCGCCATCGTGGCGTAAACGCCACTTTTGCCATTGCCGATGTGCGCCGCCGGCGTCGCTACGGCCGCCGGCGGGCCAATCACGTTGTTCATGACGAAGTTCGGAAGAAGCACGGTGCCGCTGAGGCTGACGCCATTGCCGGTGTTGCCGCTGATGACGTTGCCGACAATCAGATCGGCGAACGTGCTGCCGTTGAGGTCGACGCCGTTGCCGCCATTCGGCATTGCAATCTTGCCGGTCGGATCGGTGCCGATCCAGTTGCCGGTCACGAACACCGCGCCGAGGTTCACGCTGTGGAGGTTGACGCCGTTGCCGGTGTTCGCGGAAATGACGTTGCCGCTGATCGTCGTCGGATCCATCGCCGTGAACAGCGTCACCATGTTCTGCAGAAAGGTGTTGACGTCGCTGCCCTGCACGGGCAGCTGGCTGGAAATCTTGCCAAAAATGGTGTCGAGGTAGGTCTGGTCGAAGAACACGCCATAGACGTGCGTTGACGACATCTCGATGCCGTGGCCGTTGTTGGGTTTACCGACGCCGAGCAAGTCGACGCCGATGAAATTGCCCGTCAAGGTATAGCCATGCCCGCCGATGTCGATGGCGTCGCTGCCGCAGTTGCCGATAGCAATGCCGATGATCTTCGAGCCATCCGCACCGTTGGCGACATAACTGGTGCCGATCTGGCCCGATTCCGAAAAGCCCAGGCAGGTCAGACCGCCACCGTTGATGTACACGGGGCCGGTGATCAGGAACGGCGCGGTAGCGGGCGGAAACGAGCCATTGGTGATGTCGACTTCGGGCACGCTGAACGTGATCGCGTGCGGGGAAGCGCGCGTCGCGCCATCGAGCGCGTTGCCTTCTTCGATCGCCGCACGCAGACTGCAATGGCCGGTGCCATCGTCGCAGGCGCCGTCGCCTTTGGTCATGTCGCTGGTATCGGCGTTGGTATCGACCACGAACGTGCCGGGTCCCGTGACGGCGACGGCCTGCATGGTCAGCGACAGGCACGCCAGTGCGAGGATCATGCGGCCGGAATCGATACAACGGCGAAGATTGGCGAAAGTCATTTGGGCATTCCCTCGGGCTCGATCGCACCGCGCGCGAACGCGCACAGCGGCCGCGAACCAAAGAAATTCGCGGACTGTTTGAGCTAACGCGAGGGAATGTCCGGACCGAACATCCGGGTTATCTGACGGAATTCAGCGCGGCGGACGCCCCGGCCGTTCCGTGTTGCGCTGTCGCCAATATTCGCCGAACAAAACCGCCGCGCTCGCGGCGACGTTGAGACTTTCCACGGCGCCGCTGCCCGGAATTGTCAGGTGCAGGTCGGCGCGATCGACCAAACCCTGGCGCAAGCCGGACCCTTCCGCACCGAGCACGAACACCACGCGCGCCGGCAGGCGTGCCGAGTACAGCGATTCGCCTTCGCGCGGAACAGTCGCGGCGATCAAACACCCGGCGTTGCGCAATGCGCCGATCGCATCCTCGCCCGGCACGATGCGCGCCAGGGGCACGGCTTCGGCGCCGCCCTCGGCAACGCGATAGGCGGCACCGGATGCAGCAAGTGTCGAGTCGGACGGCAGAATGATCGCGTGTGCGCCGAAGTTCGCGGCGCTGCGCCACACCGCGCCGAGATTGTGCGGGTTGCCGACGCCGTCGAGCCAAGCGAGCAATGCCGGTTGCGGCGCGCGCGGCACGCGTTGCAACAGGTTGGACAGGGTCGAAAATTCGGCTCGGCGCGTTTCGAAGCACACGCCTTCGTGATGCTGTGTGGCGGTGAGCTTGTCCAGATCGGCATTGCCGACGACACGATAGCCCAAGCGTTTTTGCACGCACCAGGCCAGCACGGGCTGCAGCTCCGGAATGCGCGACTCGAGCAAGTAGACCTTGCGCAGATCGTGCGGCCGGCGCGCGAATAATGCGCGGCATGCATTCAAGCCGTAGATGCGGATTTCCTCGTTACGGCGCGGACGCGGTTTGCGGATTTCTTGCGTTTCGTCCATCGGTTCATACTACACGCATGATCGAGGTGATCGAAGCCGACATTACGACGTTGCACGTTGACGTCATCGTCAATGCGGCGAACGAGTCACTTCTCGGCGGCGGTGGCGTCGACGGCGCGATCCATCGCGCCGCGGGTCCCGAATTGCTCGCCGCCTGTCGCGCGTTGCCGCAAGTGCGCGCGGGCGTGCGTTGTCCGACCGGCGAGACACGCATCACTCCGGGCTTTCGTTTGCCGGCGCAATACGTGATCCATACGGTCGGGCCGATCTGGCACGGCGGCCATGCGGGTGAGCCGGCATTGCTGGCCGGCTGTTATCGG
>Ga0207667_10010510_pt1 | contig 10815 bp, 9 predicted proteins | sample KBSCornC52_FD_184301 | JGI IMG/M metagenome (GOLD analysis project Ga0207667, IMG submission 184301) | Corn rhizosphere microbial communities from Kellogg Biological Station, Michigan, USA - KBS Corn C5-2 (SPAdes) (version 2) | ecosystem: Host-associated > Plants > Roots > Rhizosphere > Soil ...
CCGCACGCTGCTGCCCAAGACCCTGATCTTCGCCAAGGACGATTCGCACGCCGAGGACATCGTGCACATCTGCCGCGAGGTGTTCGGCAGGGGCGACGACTTCTGCAAGAAGATCACCTACCAGGCACGGCACCCGGTCACCGGCAAGCCGGCCAACACGCGCGACCTCATCAAGGAATTCTGCCTGTCGCCCACACTGCGCATCGCCGTCACCGTGGACATGATCGCCACCGGCACCGACGTGCGCCCGCTGGAAGTGCTGATCTTCCTGCGCGACGTGCGCAGCCGCGTGTATTTCGAGCAGATGAAGGGCCGCGGCACGCGCGTGCTCACGCCCACCGAGCTGCAATCCGCTTCCGGCGCGGATGCGCGCGCCAAGACCCATTTCGTGATCGTGGACGCGGTCGGCGTGTGCGAAAGCGACAAGACCGAATCGCGCCCGCTGGATCGCCAGCCCATGGTGCCGCTGAAGACGTTGCTGCAGCGCGTGCAGTTTCCCGGCGGCCGCGACGAAGACACGCTCACGACATTGGCCGCGCGGCTGTCGCGGTTGGACCGCGAACTGGACGACGACCAGCGCCAGCAGGTCGCCGCCGCATCGGGCGGGCAAACCCTCGCCACGCTGGCCGGCGAGTTGCTGCGCGCCCATGACCCCGACGCCATCGCCGAACGCGCCACGGGCCAGACCGGCGCGGATGCCGAATCGGTGCCGCGGGAACAGTTCGACGCCGCGAAAGCACGACTGATCGAAGCCGCCTGCGCGCCGTTCGACAAGCCCGCGCTGCGGCAGACGCTGGAAATGCTGAAGCGCGAAACCGAGCAGGCGCTGGATATCTACACGCCCGACGAAGTGCTGAGCGCCGACTTCGACAAGGCGGCGAAAGAGAAAGCCGCCGGCCTGGTGCAGCAGTTCCGCGATTACCTCGACCAGCACAAGGCGGGAATCGACGCGCTGCAGGTACTCTACAGCGTGCCGTACAAGCAGCGGCTCACCGAAACCATGCTCAAGGAACTGGAAACGAAATTGAAAGCGCAGCACGCCGCATGGACCGAAGACCGCCTGTGGGACGCCTTCGCCGTCACCGCGCCCGGGAAGGTGAAGGGCCGCACCCAGGCCAAACGCTTCGCCGACCTGATCCCGCTGGTGCGTTTCGCCCTGCAGCAGCAGCCGGTGCTGGCGCCGTTCGCCGATTCCGTGGCCGAGCGCTTCGGCCGCTGGCTGAAAGTGAAAGCCGATGCCGGAATCGTGTTCACGCCGGAACAAATGACATGGCTGGAAGCCATCCGCGACCACATCGCCACCAGCCTCAGCATCGAACCGGACGACTTCGACTACGCGCCCTTCAGCCAGCGTGGCGGCCTGGGCAAGGTGCATCAGTTGTTCGGTGAGCAATTGCCGGTGTTGCTGGATGAACTCAATGAGGCACTGGCTGCATGAGTGCGGACGCCGCAATGAAAGAGCGCAAGCCGCAGTTGTCCGCGAGCACTTCTCAACCTTGTAATTCCGGGGCCGGCCGCAGCTCCACCGCGGACGGAACCCGGAATCCAGCGCTTTTGCTTTCTTCAGATCGACAGAATTCGGAAAGCTCGGACGAGCCTTGGCCAATTTCTTCGACGTGGCGTTGGCGCATCCTGGGTGAGCTCGCAGAAGTGAAGCTCGGAAAGATGCTCGACAAGGCAAAGCACACGTCAGGGCATCGGCTACCGTATCTCCGCAACGTGAACGTACGTTGGGGAGCGGTCGATACAAGCGATTTGCTCGAAATGAATTTTGACGAAGGCCAACTAGAGCGATTCGGGCTCAAAGCGAACGACGTACTTGTTTGCGAGGGTGGCGAACCGGGACGCGCCTCGGTCTGGAACGGCAGGATGCCTAACGTGAAGTTCCAGAAGGCGCTGCATCGGGTGCGTTTCAATGTTCCCTATGAACCACGTATGTTGGTCTACTTTCTCGAACTCCTTGCAAAGTCCGGGAGACTAGAAAGGCGATTTACGGGTAGCACGATCAAGCACCTCACCCGCGAGGCATTCATCCGGTTGCCCGTGCCGCTTCCGCCTGCAGACGAGCAGCGGCAAATCGTTGCCGAGATCGAAAAGCAATTTACCCGCCTCGACGCCGGCGTGGCCGCGCTGCGCCGCGTGCAAGCCAACCTCAAGCGCTACCGCGCCGCCGTCCTCAAGGCCGCCTGCGAAGGCCGCCTCGTCCCCACTGAATTAAATCTGTGGCGGCAAATGTCTCTTGCTGAGCTTCTTCGTTCCGAAGACATCTTCAATGACGGAGATTGGGTGGAATCGAAAGATCAAGACCCCAATGGTGAAGTGAGACTGATACAGCTTGCAGACGTTGGCGACGGCACCTTCCGTAATCGGTCCAATAGGTTTCTCACTAAAGTGAAGGCCATCGAACTCGGCTGCACGTTCCTAAAGCGAGGAGATATTTTGATTGCTCGTATGCCCGATCCACTTGGGAGAGCGTGCATCTTTCCAGGAGTGGAGCAAGAAAGCGTCACCGTTGTGGATGTGTGCATCATTCGTTCGCTTCAACATCACTATGACAGTCGATGGCTGATGTACGCAATCAATTCGTCAGATATCCGCGCGCAGGTATCGGCGCTTCAAGCAGGCTCAACGCGCAAACGCATTTCTCGCAAGAACCTCTCAACGATCCGGCTACGCGTTCCACCGCTTGTGGAACAAACTCTCATCGTTGCTGAAGTCGAGCGCCGCCTGAGCGTGATCGAGGAACTGGAAGGCACCGTCGCCGCCAACCTCCAGCGCTCCATCCGCCTGCGTCAGTCCATCCTGCGGCGCGCATTTAGCGCCGCGTGACATATGCAAATCCGGAAGACTCTCACGGGGGATTGAATGTCAATCATAAAGAGCTATGCAGTGGGTGCCGGCGATATGTTTTACATCAGTCACAACAGTGACAACTTCACTATCATCGACTGTGATCTGAGCGAAGAGAACGCGCCTCGCATCATCCAAGATATCAAGACTGCAAAACACGGCAAAGGAGTAGAGCGATTCATATGCACGCATCCCGATGAGGACCATTTCGGCGGCCTGCACCTGTTGGATGATGCTATTAATATCTTAAATTTCTACGTAGTTAAGAATCAAGCAATAAAGGATGTTGAGACGAATTCGTTCCGGAGATATTGCAGTTTACGCGATAGCAACAAGGCGTTTTATATCTATAAGGGATGTTCGCGAAAATGGATGAATAGAAGTGATGAGGAACGAAAGACATCTGGCATTTCCGTGCTTTGGCCCGATACGACAAACCCCTACTTTCAAGACGCGTTGGCGACATGCGACGCGGGTGAGGCGTTCAACAACACATCTGCCGTGATTCGATATTCCGTCGAGGGCGGAGCAAGCTGCCTATGGCTAGGAGACCTCGAAACTGATTTCATGGAAAGCATTACAGACGACATTGAGCTTTCCAAGACGACGATTGTCTTCGCCGCACACCACGGGAGGGACTCTGGGAAGATTCCGGACGCTTGGCTCGAAAAACTCGATCCTCAAGTCATCATCATCGGCGAAGCGCCCTCTAGACATCTAAATTATTATACCGGCTACAGAACAGTGACGCAGAACAGGGCAGGCGACATAACTATGGATTTTACGGGCGATAAAGTACATTTCTACGTCTCGAACGCCGAATATTCGAACGACGCCTTAACTGACGAGGGGCTGTCAGATTCGGGGGAGATGGAGTATGTCGGCAGCCTCACGGTTGAGACGGAATACACGCTATAGGAGACCATCGGCCGGTCACGACAGGACGCACATGACAAAACTCCTTGAAGCAATAAGCGATCCGTACGAACGTAAGGCGCGCGTTGTACCGGGCTTAATTGTGACACTTCCGATTCTGGTCCCTCTTGTCTGTGCATACGGCGCCAAAAATCCCATGCTCACCGCAGTGGGCGCACTCCTGGGGGGGTCTGGTGCCATCTACGCTTTGGCCAATGTCGCGCGTGGCCTTGGAAAGCGGCTCGAGGAGCGGTTGATCGACACCTGGGGAGCCATGCCAACAACCATCGTACTTCGCCATAGAGATTCGTTCTTAGATAGCATGACCAAGGCTCGCTATCACGATGCGATTCGCAGAAAACTGGGCATCCAAATGCCTACGCCAGATGAAGAGGTCGCCAATCCGGCAAAGGCGGACGACGCCTATCTCGCTGCAACAAGACGTCTGCGGGAGCTCACTCGTGGCAACAAGGGGCTGCTTTTTACGGAAAACATTGCATACGGATTTCATCGAAATATGCTTGCAATGAAGCCAATCGGGATTCTGACTAGCGTTTGCGGGGTTTTGAGTGGGATGCTGATGGCCGGAGTAATCAGCATGAGGAAGCCATTCGTCAACCTGATAAACTTGCATGGTATTGGGCTGTCCGCTGGACTGACCTTGTTGGTGTCATTCGTACTTGTCGCTACTTGGCTGTTCTACTTCAATGAACGAGCTGTCCGGCGAATCGGCTTCTCCTACGCGGAGCGCCTTTTCGAATGCTTACCGATATTACGGAAAGGCGTAACCGTGATATCCGCTCGAAATTGAGCATGAGCTTTTGGCCTAATTTACTGCTGGCGCGGACGCAAAATTTATGAATGCTACGACGCTCGTCCAGAAGCTCTGGAACTACTGCAACATCCTTCGCGACGACGGGCTGTCGTACGGCGACTACGTTGAGCAGTTGACCTTCCTGCTCTTCCTGAAGATTTCGGATGAGCAGTCGCAGCCGCCGTTCAACAAGCCGTCGCCGGTGCCGAAGGAATTCGCCTGGCCGACGCTGCTGAAGCTGGATGGCGAGGCGCTGGAAGCGCATTACCGAAAGCTCTTGCAGGAACTCGGATCGCGTGGCGGCATGCTCGGCACGATCTTCCGCAAGGCGCAGAACAAGATCCAGGACCCCGCCAAGCTGCGCCGCCTGATCGCGGACCTGATCGACAAGGAGCAGTGGTCCAGCCTCGATTCGGTACGTATCGCCGGCTCACTCGAAAACCAAGGTCGTACCATCCACGCGCACCAGCCGGGCTTCGGGTGGTGTTTTTCCGGTAATTTGAATCTCGGACTTGGAGACGCCCCAGTTGTCCGGAAACAGCGCAAGGCATCGTCCGGGGCCGCGAGCCGATGGATATGCGATGCCGTGGAAGCCAGCCGCGTGTACCAACCTGCCGAAGATCTGCGAGTTGGCGGGCAGATCGAAATGCAGCGGGAGAACATTCCAGGTTGGAAGCAACAGTTCGGTCTGTAGCCGCGATGCCGTCTGGATCAGTCCGGGCGGAACCTTCCTGATTGTGCGGGCGAGCTGGTACACCCGAGATGGCATCTTGAATTTCGCCATGACCCGCACGACGTCCCCAAGCGCGGCACGGTCACCGACATCGAAGCAGCGTTCGATGAGTCCATCGATCGCGACGAATGAGTACGACCCGGGCGCGCGCAGGAGGAGATCGTCCGCAGACAGGCCATCGCGCGTCTCGCCTTGCCGCACACCGAATTTTTCTGCGAACGCCGTCGCGTGGGAGTCGGCGATGTACAGGGCCCCGAAGGGAGCAAACGCGGCTGGGTTCAGCCGCGAGCCGATGTTGAACCGGCCGCCTTCACTTCTCAGGCTGCCGGTGATTGACAGCGGTGCGAGCGTGTACTGATAGTCGACAATCCTTGCCCAGCCTTTCAGCGGCAGTGGCTGCGCGGCGTTCCTGCGCAGCGCATCCATGATCGCGTCGGCGCACTGCGCACGCTGACGCTCCAGCCCGAAATAGAGTTCAGAATAAAGCTCGTGGTAGCGATTCCAACCCGTTCGCCATTGCGCCAGTCCGGCGCCGGAGAAGTTTTCGAGTTCGACGAGGGATGGTGTACTGGAGAGCTGCGCACCGCGCCTCTCAGTGGGCGGTCTTTTTTGGGGACGTCCTTTGCGGTGCGTCATGTCCCGACTCCTGCATCTGCACGGTCACCTTGCGTTCCGGCATTCCACTGGCAGAACGTGCCTCCTGAATGACCTGCAGGAGTTTTTCCATTCGCCCGTAACGAATCATGTCCCGTGGCGACAATTCGCCCAGCATCGGATTCCTCGTCCGGAACCACAGGCTGGTCTTGAGTGCATTGCCATGAAAAAATTCGGCGACCAGACTGCATATGATCGCGATCTGTTCGAGGTGCCTGAGCACCTCGCGCGGAACCTTGCCATCGAAACGGACGGAATTGGCCGAGACGTTGGAAACCCGTGCGACGTCCGCCTTGTTCAAGTCGAGAAACTCGGCGACCTTGCGGCTCTGCAGGGTCTGGTTCGCCCAAAAACCGAGTTGGTCCTCGGGAATCGTGTGGAACAGGGAAGCGGAAGTAGTCATGGCTATGCCATTGCTTGGCGGACAGACACCCTAGCACATATGGCCTCGTTTCGCCCACGATTCAACCACAAATAAACCAAGTTCAACAGCATGCCGCCGGGCCACGCCCACCGTTGTGACAGCGCTTGCCGATGAGGCGTCCACGTTTGATGCACGTCCAATAATGTTGGACAATACGGAATCATGGACAAACAACGAACCACCCGTGAAGGTGATCTGCTTGAAGCCGCGCTGCAGGCCATCCGCGCGCATGGGCTGGATGGCGAGCGGATCGAATGGGAGCCGGCCGTGCGCGACGTTGATCACGGCGACGCACGGGTGCGTCTGCGCCATGGTGGAAAGGCGATTACCTATCACGTCGAAGTCAAGCGCACCTTGCTGCCGGCGGTATTGGGCGTCGCGCTGGCGCAGTTGAAACGTCTTCCTGCGCCGGCGTTGCTGGAGACCGAATACGTGAATCCGCGGATGGCGGAGCGGTTGCGCGAACAAGGCGTGCAATTCATTGATAAGGCTGGCAATGCCTAGCTCGATGCGCCACCCCTGCTGGTCTGGGTGAGAGGCCAGCGGCCGCCGGACACGCCGAAGGCGGGCGACACGCTTGGGCGCGCGTTCCAGCCCACCGGCTTGCGGGTGCTGTTCGCCCTGTTGTGCAAACCGGAGATCGTCGATTGGCCCTATCGGGATATCGCGAAGCTGGCGGGCGTCGCCCACGGCACAGTCGGTTGGGTGATGCCGGAATTGCCGAGGCTCGGTTACGTGGGCACGTTGAAGGGCCGGCGACGGCTGTTGAACGGGCCTAGGCTGCTGCAGCAGTGGGTGGAGGCCTACGCCCGCACGCTGCGACCGAAGCTGGTGCTGGATCGATGGCAGGCGGACAACCTCGACTGGACGGGCAAGGTTGATCCGACGCCGTACGGACTGTTGCTTGGCGGCGAACCTGCCGCGCGGCGTTTGACCCGCCATCTGCGACCGGGCACCGCGACGTTTTATGGCGCCAAGCCCAATCGCCAGTTGTTGATCGACCAGCGCCTGCGCCCCGATCCGGCGGGCAACGTCGAAATACTGCGGCAATTCTGGACGTTCGACGGCGAGACTGCGGGGCAGGTGCCGAACCTGTTGGTGTACGCCGATCTGCTGGCCATCGGCGATGCCCGCTGCCTTGAGACCGCGAAGGAGATGCATGACGGCATCGTTGCTCGATTTGAGTAGTCGGCGCGAATTGTGGCTGCTCGCTGATCTGGTGACGGCGATACGCCGGGCGAAGCCGGATGCGCGGTTCCTGTTGGTAGGTGCGATGGCGCGCGACCTGCTGCTGTCTTTCGCGCACGGCATCGAATCGCGCCGTGCCACGGAAGACCTCGACTTCGCGTTTGCAGTGGACGATTGGCACGCGCTTGCGGCGTTGCGGGCCGCGCTGCTCGGAAGCGGGTTCGCCGAAGTGGGCGCTGTGACGCATCGGTTGAGCTACGACGGATATCGGGTGGATCTGATCCCGTTTGGCGGTGTCGAGCGCGTGGACGGCACGATCGACTGGCCGCCACCTCAGGACACCCGAATGGTGGTGCTTGGTTTCCGTGAGGCCATGGCGGCGGCAGTGGCTGTCAAACTTCCGGGCGGGATGGAAGTGGCCGTCGCATCGTTGCCCGCGCTGGCCTTGCTCAAGTTGTTTGCATAGGCCGACCGGCGCTACACGCAGCCGGGGAAGGATGCCGGAGACCTCTGGTTGCTGCTGCGCAATTACCTTGACGCCGGCAATCGCGAGCGGCTTTACGACGAGGCAAGTCACTTGTTCGAAATTGCCGATTACGATGACGACCTGGCCGGTGCGTGGTTGCTGGGCGCCGATGCGCGGCAGTTGTTGGCGCCACGCCCTGGCGCCCCACGCGCGGCGTTTGTTCGTGCGTCGGCATTGCTTGCAGGCAACGATCCGGAAGGGCCGGTGCAACTCGCAGCCGACATGGATACGCTCGACTTGCAGCATGCGGTCGATATGCTTGGCGCGTTCCGCTCTGGCCTGGATGGTGCCCGGAGCGCCACCGGTGCGTAGCCGTCAGATGGCGCTGAGGCACTTCGTAATGGAGGATCGGGATTGAATAGCGCGACTTTGGTCCAGAAGCTCTGGAATTACTGCAACATCCTGCGCGACGACGGGTTGTCGTACGGCGACTACGTCGAACAGTTGACCTTCCTGCTGTTCCTGAAGATGGCGGACGAGCAGTCGCAACCGCCGTTCAACAAGCCGTCGCCGGTGCCGAAGGAGTTCGCTTGGCCGACGTTGCTGAAGCTCGACGGCGAGGCACTGGAAGCGCATTACCGGAAACTTTTGCAGGAACTTGGTTCACGCGGCGGCATGCTCGGCACGATCTTTCGCAAGGCGCAGAACAAGATCCAGGACCCGGCCAAGCTGCGCCGCCTGATCGCGGACCTGATCGACAAGGAGCAGTGGTCCAGCCTCGATTCGGACGTGAAGGGCGACGCTTACGAGGGCCTGCTGCAGAAGAACGCCGAGGACGTGAAGGGTGGCGCGGGACAGTACTTCACCCCGCGTCCGCTGATCGCGGCGATGGTGGACGTGATCGCACCGCGGCCGGGTGAGACGATCTGCGACCCGGCCTGTGGCACCGGCGGATTCCTGCTGGCGGCACACGATTACCTGGCGAATCCGAAGCACTATCAGCTTGACCGTGCGCAGAAGAAAAAGCTGAAGAACGGCACGCTGTTCGGCGTGGAACTGGTGGATGGCGTCACCCGCCTTTGCGCGATGAACATGCTGTTGCACGGCATCGGCAGCGAATCCGACGAGCAGTTGCCGGTCGTCACCCGCGATGCGCTGGGCGAAAAGCACGGCGAGTACAACATCGTGCTGGCCAATCCGCCGTTCGGCAAGAAGAGCAGCGTCACCATCGTCAACGATGCGGGCGAGACCAGCCGCGAATCGCTGACCATCAACCGCGCCGATTTCTGGGCCAGCACCAGCAACAAGCAGCTCAACTTCGTGCAGCACATCTGGACCATCCTGAAGCAGCATGGCCGTGCGGCGATGGTGGTGCCGGACAACGTGCTGTTCGAGGGCGGCGCGGGCGAGACCGTGCGCCGCGAACTGCTGCGCAACACCGACGTGCACACCCTGCTGCGCCTGCCGACCGGCATCTTCTACGCGCAAGGCGTGAAGGCGAACGTGCTGTTCTTCGAGCGCAGACCGGCCAACGTCAAGGGCGAAGCCAACACGCGCAAGCTGTGGATCTACGACCTGCGCACCAACATGCACTTCACGCTGAAGGAAAACACCCTGAAGCGCAGCGACCTCGACGACTTCGTCGCCTGCTACAACCCGAAGAACCGCGCCGATCGCAAGGAAAGCGAGCGCTTCAAGTGCTTCGACTACGAAGGACTGGTCAAGCGCGACAAGCTCAACCTCGACATCTTCTGGCTGAAGGACGAGGCGCTGGAAGAATCGGCCAACCTGCCGCCGCCGGACGTGATCGCTGCCGAAATCGCCGCCGACCTCGAAGCCGCGCTGGAACAGTTCGCGACCATAGCAGAGGATTTGAAGTAGCGCAGCGCAATGCGCGACAGTCGGTCTGTCTTTGCGTAGGGACGCAGGAGCGTTACTAAGCCGCCATCCGGTGCTCGTAATACGACCGGTCGCGATCATCCAGGATTGCATACAGCGCGGCCCGGTTGGTCGAATCGGGCTCTAGCCATGCGTCCACGTTTTCCGGCTTGATCGGAATGATGCAGCGGTCGTGTCCTGCGGCCGCGATCTCCGGCGGCGGCTCGTCGGTGATGGCAGCAAACGAGTACAGCCCATCGCGCTCGTCGCACGACCACAGGCACGCGACCAGCATGTCATGCGGCGGGTTGGGGTTGAACTCCAACACGACATTTTCGTCGCGCTCGCCGGGTGCTAGGTCACGGTGTTCCATCTTGTGGCGGGAAACGTTCTCGTAGAACCGAGTCACCACCATGAGGCCATGCCGGTAGCCGAACAGCTTGCCCCAGGTCTTTTCGAGATTGTCCCGTCGCGCGTTGTACGTGCCGGGATACTTGCGTTCCATTGCTTCATTCCAGCCAGACAATCGGCATTGATAGCGCATCGGGATCAGCGTGCGCTTGCCGTCCTGCAGGATCATGACGTTGGCATACCAGCCGGGGAAGATTCGCGAGTCACGTGGCAGCGGTTCCCTGCGGCGAAGATCGTCGAGTTGGCGTTGTGCGCGCGCAATCTTGTCTGTAGAGATTCGCTTGTCGCTTTCGGCCTTTTTTGTTGGCTTCGATTGCAGCGCGCGCTCCGCGTTTGTCAGCCGCGTCTTTTGCTGGAAAGCTCAGCCTCCAATGCATGCGCCTCATCGGCGTTGCCCTCGGCAATGACCGCGGCAATCTCCCGCTCCGCATCATTGCGTGGTTGGGCGAAGGCGTCCTTCATGGCCTTCGGGATCTTGCGCC
>Ga0207667_10010515_pt1 | contig 10813 bp, 11 predicted proteins | sample KBSCornC52_FD_184301 | JGI IMG/M metagenome (GOLD analysis project Ga0207667, IMG submission 184301) | Corn rhizosphere microbial communities from Kellogg Biological Station, Michigan, USA - KBS Corn C5-2 (SPAdes) (version 2) | ecosystem: Host-associated > Plants > Roots > Rhizosphere > Soil ...
CACTCGACATGGCCGTCCGCCGAGCGCGCCGCGATCACGGAGATTTCGCGCTCGAACGGCACAAAGGCCTCGAGGATCGCGGACTTGGTGCCGAGGTCTTCCCAAACCCGGCCGGGATCGTCACCCTCGCGGATGATCGCCTGGCCCTTGCCGTCGTAACCGAAACGGCGGGTCTTGATGACGGCGGGCAGGCCGATGCGCGCGATCGCGGTGCGCAAGGTCTCGGCCGACGACACGTCGGCGTAATCGGCGGTGCCGATGCCGAGCCGCTTGACGAAGTCTTTTTCGACCAGCCGGTCCTGCGTGGTCTCCAGAATCTTCTGCGCCGGCAGCACAGGACGGCGCGCGGCCAGCACCATGGCGGTCGCGGCCGGCACGTTCTCGAATTCATAGGTAATGACGTCGACGTCGTTGGCGAACAGTTCCAGCGCCTCGACATCGGCATATTCCGCGCAGGTCGCGTGCTGCACCACGTCGAAGGCCGGTGAGTCCGGGTCGGGCGAAAACACCTGGCATCGCAGGCCAAGTTGCGCCGCCGCCAACGCCAGCATTCGGCCCAACTGCCCGCCGCCGAGAATTCCGATGGTGTCGCCCGGCTTCAGCTTCACGGAAAAGGAAGCCGTCACGCCGAACCCTCCGGGCGCTCTTTGACAGCGTCGGTCTGCTGCTTGCGCCACGCGGCCAGACGCGTCGCCAACGCGGTGTCGTTCAGCGCCAGCACCGAGGCTGCGAGCAGTGCTGCATTGACGGCGCCGGCTTTGCCGATCGCGAGCGTGCCGACGGGAACGCCGGCCGGCATCTGCACGATCGAGTAGAGCGAATCGATGCCCGACAGCACCTTGGATTCGACGGGGACGCCGAACACCGGAAGCTCGGTCAGCGCCGCCGCCATACCCGGCAAATGCGCGGCGCCGCCGGCGCCGGCGATGATGATCTTGAAGCCTTCGGCCTTGGCGCCCTTGGCGAAAGCGAACAACCGGTCCGGGGTGCGGTGAGCCGAGACGATGCGTTTGTCGCTGGCAACCCCGAGCGCGGTCAGCGTCTCGGCGGCGTGACGCATGGTCTCCCAGTCCGACTGGCTTCCCATGATGATGGCGATGGGTGCGGTCATTTCGTCAATTCTGTTCGGGAATCCAAAAACATAGGCCGCAGTATAGGGGCGGCCCGGGCGTCATCCAAGGCGGTGGCAAGGGATTGGGAATGGACTATCCTGTCTTGGTGAATCCCGGCAAGCCTTCATAAGCAAGCCTGCACAGGGAAGGCCAGGGAAAGGCCAAGTGAGGGCTATGACGAAGAAAACCAGGGCGACCGCCTCAAAGGGCCCAAAACGCCCCAAAAGTGCTGTGCCGGGGCAAAAAGCCGCGCCGCGCCGCAAGGCCGCGCTCGCCCCCCGGCCGGTCCCGGCCTCGACGGACCCGCGATCGACGATTCGCCGGTTGAAAGCGGAATTGGCGAAGGCGCGGGCGCGAATCGAGGAGCTGCAGGCCTTCGCCGATACCGACTTCCTGCTCGATATTCCGAACCGGCGCGGCTTCGAACGGGAACTGCAGCGTTCGATCGCCTACATCAAGCGCTATCACGCGGGCGGCGCGCTGATCGTGCTCGACGTCGATCGCCTGAAGCCGATCAACGACGCGTTCGGACATGCCGCGGGCGATCAGGTGTTGAAGGCCATCGTCGCCACGCTGCTGGGACAGGTGCGCTCTTCCGACGTGATCGGCCGGCTCGGCGGCGACGAGTTCGCACTGCTGCTGTGGCATCTCAGCGAAACCGATGCCAAGGCCAAGGCAGCCGCGCTGGAAGAGATGATCGACCGGCTCACTTTCGTTTTTCGTGGCCGCACCATTTCCGCCGGCGCATCGGCCGGTGTCGCCATCCTCGACAGCCATTCGGAGGCCGGCCGCGCGCTGGAAGCGGCCGACAGCGCGATGTATGTGCGCAAGGCGCAGCGGCGGCATGAGGTGGCTTAAGCCTCCGTCATTGCAATGACGAGCGTTACAGCCCGCTGAGATCGTCCGGCACGCTGCCGAATTTGCGCAGCAACTGCGCGTCGTTGAATTCGCCGATCATGGGATCGCCGGTGCGGCTGAACGCAACCGCGCCGATGCTGCCGGGTGTGCGCGACAGGATCTCGGCGCGGCGCAACGCCATGGTCGAACTCTGACATTCCTCCGCCGCGCCGGCGACCGGCGAGCCGCTATCGTCTTCCAGAAATGGCAGTGCGACGTAATAGGTGACATCAGCCATTTGATTGCTCCTGTATCAGGCCGCGTTGCTGCTCGAATATTTTGCCGGCACGCAGCCTGCGGCAACGGCTGCCTGCAACTCCTCCAGTTCGGCTTCCAGATATTCGTTGGCCATGATCAGCGCCTTGATGGTCGAGCGCAGATTGCCGTCACACATCGCGATGGCCTGATCGCAGGCCTGCTCGTAGCGGCTGTTGTCGGACAGGGACGACGGGGCAGACATGACAAACTCCCTTGCTGGCGGCAGGAGCACATGTTCTCTTTTTGTTCTATTAGAGTCAAGGGTCCTTGTGGACGATCCCCAGGTCGGCCGCGGTCAGCTGCGCCGGCCGCCGGTCAAGACCGTCGCGACGTCAGCCCTTGTGGATGTCGGGGAAAAGGATTTGCCCAGGGGCCGGGCGCGAATTGGTGGGTCCCTGGAGTTCGCCACTCCGAGGCGATGCTGAGCGTCGAACTGACGGATGGCTTCAGGTGCGCAATCGCGCACCGGGGATGTCGGTCAGGCGATGATATCCGGCGTGATCTGGTCCTCGATGAAGGCGATGCGGTCGCGCAGCTGCAGCTTGCGTTTCTTCAGCCGCTGCAGCCGCAGCAGATCCGGCGCCGGCGATTGATGCAGCGCGTCGATCGCTGCGTCGAGATCGCGGTGCTCCTGCTGCAGCCTGGCGAGTTCGTTTTCGAGTTCGCGCTCATCTTCGTCGGTCATGGTGTACGCTAGCTGGAGAGCACGATGAGGTTGTGAACGATTTGCGGAAGCTGGCGGTAAATATCGTCCCTGCCGGGCCGCTTCGCAAGCTGACCCGGTTCCATACTCACGATTGGTTACAGATAAACCCGAAAATATGGGAGGCCCGATTCTGGATACCCATCGACAGATTCGGCGGCTGGTGTACACTCCGTTGTCCGGATCGAATCTGAGGTTTTACCCACCGAGGAGATTTCGTATGGCACTACAGGCGCATCTTGTTGAACTTGAACGTAAACACAAGATCCTCGAAAACGAATTGCACGAAGCGCTCGTGCACCTTTCCACAGACGATTTGCAAATTGTCGAGTTGAAGCGCCGCAAGTTGATGGTCAAGGACCAGATCGAGCGGTTGAGACATACCGGCAGCGAAACGCTGCACTAGTCGGCTTTCCCAGCAAAGTATCGAGAACGACACTTCATCGCAGGATGGGCGCTGGCGCGCTCATCCGCTGAAGTGATGCGTTCATTTATTTGAGCCCGGCGTTCGCCTCGATCGTTCGAAGCAACGATCGTTTGCAGATTTGCGGCTTTTACAGATCTGCCAAACCGCCGACATGGTCGGCGATGGCGAGCGAGGACGTCAATCCCGGCGATTCGATACCGAACAGGTTGATCAGCCCGGCGACGCCGTGGTCGCGCGGTCCCTGGATCAGGAAATCCTGCGTGGCGACCGCGGGGGGCACGATCTTCGGCCGGATGCCGGAATAGCTCGGCATCAGTGCGCCGTCGGGCAGCGTCGGCCAATAGCGGCGGATCGCCGGATAGAATTTTTCCGCCCGCGCAGGGTCGACCGCATAGTCGATGCTCTCGACCCACTCGACGTCGGGGCCGAAGCGGGCCTGGCCGGCCATGTCGAGCGTGAGGTGCACCCCGAGGCCGCCGGGTTCCGGCACCGGATAGATCAGCCGTGAAAACGGCGCCCGCGCGCTGCAACTGAAATAGTTTCCCTTGGCGAGATAGGCGCACGGGATCATCTCGACCGGCATGCCCTCGACGCTGCGCGCCACCGCGGGCGCGCCAAGGCCAGCCGCGTTGACCAGGAGATCGCAGGCCAGCGTCATCGGCGCGTCGCCACCGGCTTCGATCTCGAGGCCGCCGGCGTTCGCCCGTGCACGCAACAATGGCGTATGGAACGCGTAGGCGGCGCCTGCCCCTTCCGCATCGCCCTTCAACGCCAGCATGTAGGCATGGCTGTCGATGATGCCGGTGGAGGGCGACAACAGCGCCGCATCGCAGTTCAGCGCCGGCTCCAGTTCGCGCGCCGCTTCGCCCGTGAGCAACTGCATGCCTTCGACGCCGTTGGCTTCGGCATGGGCGCGGATCGATTGCAGCTTTTCGGTTTCTTTCGGCGTGGTTGCCACGATCAGCTTGCCGCAATTGCGATGCGGAATGCCGTGATCGGCGCAATACCGATAGAGCGCATGGCGGCCGCTGACGCACATCTGCGCCATCAGGCTGCCGGCGCGGTAGTAGATGCCGGCATGGATCACCTCGCTGTTGCGCGAGGAGGTCACCGTGCCGATGCCCTCAGCCGCCTCCAGCACGATCACTTCGCGGCCGGCGAGAGCGAGTTTGCGCGCGATCGCAAGTCCGATCACTCCCGCCCCGATAACGACGCAATCGACTCTGTCCATGTCAGCTTCAGGTCCGGGATTATGGCGCGAGATTGGGCGATGGCTGCGCCCGGTTACTATCATTCCGCGCACCGAGGTGTCCAAGCAACCCGTTGGTTTGCTTCGAAATACGCCTTTAGCGCGCCGGCGTTAGTGAAGCATTAATCATGTCAGGGCAATTGCCGTAATTTATGTCACATTTTGGGGTTGCAAGGGTAGGCGTTTACCCGATCCAAACCCGTCAAGCCGGACACTCCGCCCGCAAATCCGCGGGTGAATGATGGCTGGCAAGAATTGGCAGGCAGGCGGGAAGAATTCGATTCCGGCGCTGGCCGTGTTGTGCCTGCTCGCCGCCGCCGTACCGTGCGAACTGGCATGGGGTGCACCGCCGTCCGGCGGCTTTGCGCCGGCAAGCTATATCGGCACATTTGATCCCAACCAGATCTGGGAATTCCTGATCGGCGGCATCGTCGTCGCGTCCTTTGTCGGCGCGGTCGGAGTCTGGGTGCTGAGCGCGTTGCGCAAGTCGAAGCGCGCCAAATTGCGGCGCAACGCATTCATCAGTTCCGCCCTGAACAACCTCAATCAGGGCGTGTTGATGTCGGATGCGCAGGGCCGCGTCGTGTTCTGCAACGACCGCTTTCTCGATATCTACGGATTTACCCGCGCCGACGTCGCAAGCTGCAAGACCGGCCGCGACCTGGTCGAGTTGCGGCGCTCGCGCGGCCTGTTGAATATCACCGTCGAGGAATTTGCCGCACTGGCGCGCCGCCCCGAAGGCTTTGTCACCGAAATGCCCGGCGGGAAATCGGTGCTCTCGAAGATCTTCCGATTGCCGAACGGCGGTACGATCGGCACCCATGAGGACTGCACCGAACAGCGCAAGCTGTCGCGCAAGCTGGCCTCGACCACGCAGTTCCTGGAATCCGTGCTCGACAACGTTCCGGTCTGCGTCGCCGCCAAGAACATCGAGGACGGCCGCTATATCTTCGCCAACCGCGCCTTCGAACGCTTCTCGCGGTTCTCCCGCGATCATATCGTCGGCAAACGCGCCGACGAGATCTTCCGGCCCGAAACCGCCAAAAGCATCGACGTCGCGGATCAATCGGCGCTGAAGGCGCCGGAGGGCTATCATCGCACCGAGCTCACGGTCGAGCGTGGTTCGGAAAAGCGAATTCTCGCCTCCAACCGGGTGATCGCGCGCAACGAGCACGGCGAGCCCGAGTTCCTGATCGCGCTGTTCGACGACGTCACCGAACGCCGTTCGCTGTCGCGCGAACTGGAGAACACCAAGAAGTTCCTGGAGTTGGTGGTCGACAACATTCCGGTGTCGCTGATCGTCGAGCGCGTCAGCGACGGACGATACCTGCTCGCCAACCGCAGCGCCGAAACCATCCTCAATCGCCGCCGCGAGGATGCCACCGGGCTGACCGCCGCCGATATCTTCAATCCCAAGGAAGCCAAGCTGATCATCGCGCGCGACGAGGCCGCGATCAAGAAACGCGGCCTGCTCACCGAGGAACATCCGATCTCCACCAAGGACGGCCTGCGGCTGTTCCTGACCCGCCGCATGACCGTGCTCGACGATGCCGGCGATCCGCAATATCTGATCAAGACCCATGAGGACGTCACCGACCGCCGCCAGACCGAGTCGCGGATGGCGCACATGGCCTATCATGACGGCCTCACCGATCTGCCGAACCGCGCCGCTTTCCTGCAGGCGCTGGCCCAGATGATCGAGGCCTGTGCCGGTACCGACGAGGAATTCGCGGTGCTGTGCGTCGACCTCGACGGCCTGAAGGAAATCAACGACGTGTTCGGCCACGCCATGGGCGACAAGCTCCTGATCGAGGTCGCGCGCCGCATCCAGGCTTCCGCCCGTGGCGGCGTGGTCGCCCGGCTCTCCGGCGACGAATTCGGCATGATCATTGACGGCAAGCAGCCGGAGGCCGGCAAGGCGCTGGCCGAGAAGCTCGCCGAAGCGATGTCGAACCAATTTCCGATCGACGGCAAGTCGGTACGCACCGGCGTCACCACGGGCATCTCGGTGTTCCCGCACAACGGCTCGGACGCGGCCTCGCTGCTCGCCAATGCCGGCGCGGCGCTGTTCCGGGCCAAGGCGAAATCGCGCGGCTCGATCAGCCTGTTCGAACCCGAGATGGACCAGCAGATCCGCGACCGCCGGGTGCTGCACCAGGATCTCTCGGTCGCGATCCGGAACGGCGAACTGTCGCTGTACTACCAGCCGCAGGCCACCTCGGGCCCGACCGTCGCCACCAGCGAGGTCATCGGCTTCGAGGCGCTGGCGCGCTGGCAGCATCCGCTTCGCGGCTTCGTGTCGCCGGCCGATTTCATTCCGCTCGCCGAGGAAAGCGGCCTGATCGTCGAAATGGGCCAGTGGATCCTGCGCGAAGCCTGCCGCGAAGCCGCCTCCTGGCCGGTGCCGCTGCAGATCGCCGTCAACCTGTCGCCGGCGCAGTTCATGCACGGCGACGTGGTCAGCCTGGTGCATTCGATCCTGCTCGAAACCGGGCTGTCGCCCGACCGGCTCGAACTCGAAATCACCGAGGGTGTCCTGATCGAGGATTTTGACCGTGGTCTGGCGCTATTGCGGCGGCTCAAGGCGCTCGGGGTGCGGATATCGATGGATGATTTCGGTTCCGGCTATTCCTCGCTCAGCTATTTGCAGGCGTTCCCGTTCGACAAGATCAAGATCGATCGCGCCTTTGTCATGAATCTCGGACGGAACCCGCAATCGGCGGCGATCGTCCGCGCCGTCATCGGCCTTGGCCATGGCCTCGAAATGTCGATCGTCGCCGAAGGCGTCGAAACCCAGGAGCAGCTCGGCTTCCTGTCGGAAGAGGGCTGCGACGCGGTGCAAGGCTATTTCATCGGCAAGCCGCTGCCGATCGGACAATACGCAACGCTCGTCGGCCGCAGCGATGGCGATGTCATTGTCCTAGAGCATGCGCGCAAGACCGGTTAGAGTCTGATCCAGTTACGACTCACTCCGGTCAAGCGTTGCGTATGGCGGACTACGATCTGGCGATTATCGGCGGCGGGTTGAACGGCGTCAGCGTTGCGCGCGATGGCGCCGGACGCGGTCTGCGCGTGATCCTGCTGGAGCAGGGCGATCTCGGCGCCGGTGCGTCCTCGGCCTCGTCACGGCTGATCCATGGCGATCTGGCGGGGCTGGAGCGCCGCCGCTTTCTTCGTGTCCACCGCGCGCTGGCCGAGCGCGATATCTGGCTCCGTACCGCGCCGCATCTGGTGCGTCCGATGCGCTTTGCCATCCCCGAACATTCCGACGAGCGCCCGGCCTGGCAGTTGCGGTCGTGGCTGTTGTTCTACGACCGCCTGGCTTCGCGCAACGGCCTGCCGGCCTCCGCCACCGTCGACGTTACGCATCATCCGGTCGGCAACGCGCTGAAGCGGCCGTTCGGCACCGCGTTCGAATATTCCGACTGCGTCGTCGACGATTCCCGGCTGGTGGTCCTCAACGCGGTCGATGCGGCGGCGCGCGGTGCGGTGATCCGCACCGGCGCGCGCTGCACAAGGGCGGAACGGGGCGCAACGTGGCGGCTGGTGACGATCGATCGCGGCCATCGCCAGGTCGTGACCGCGCGCGCGCTCGTCAACGCGACCGGGGCCTGGGCTGCCTCCGTCGCTGAAACCGTGTTGCGCCAGCCGGCGCCGAACGCGGCCATCGTGCAGATCAGCCAGATCGTGGTTCGCCGCCTGTTCGATAGCGATAATGTCTATGTGTTCCAGAACAGCGACGGCCGGCTGATTTTCGCCAGCCCCTATGAGCGCGATTTTACGCTGATCGGCACGGTAGGCCATGCCTTCAAGGGCGATCCCGCCATCGTGGCGACGCCGGCCGGCGACGTGGCCTATCTCTGCGACGCGGCGAACCGCTATTTTCGCGAGCGGGTCGAGCCGGTCGACGTGGTGCGGACGGTTTCCGGCGTCAACATGGCGGTGGACCTCGCAAGCCAGCGATCGCCACGCGATGGCGCCATGACATTCGACCATGGACGCGGCAAGGCGCCGCTGATCACGATCTTCGGTGGCGACGTCACGACCTCGCGCCGGCGCGCGGAGAAGGCCGTCTCGAGGCTGACGCCGTTCTATCCGATGGCGTCGCGCTGGACCGCGAGGGCGCCGCTGCCGGGCGGTGACTTTGCCTGGGCCCGCTTTGACAACGAGGTCGAGGAAGCACGGGAGCGCTGGCGGTTTCTTGGGGAGGATCAGGCCCGCCGCCTGGTCGCTGCCTACGGGACCAACGTCAAGGCGGTGCTCGGCGACGCCAGCAAACACGACGACCTCGGCCCGTCCTTCGGCCCGGAACTGACGGGCGCCGAAGTGCGCTATCTGATGGCGCGGGAATGGGCGCGTTTCCCTGACGATATCCTGTGGCGCCGGACCAAACTCGGTCTCAGTATGCCGCCAGCGGATCGCGAGGCGTTGGCGGCATTCATGGTGAAAGCGGCGTAAGGCTTTTGCGCTTATGCGTTCGCCTGTCGTGACCATGCCCGGTCGCGGGCGGAAGGCCTACGGTCGAGCCGGGCTGAAATGCGGCGGGCGGCCTTGTCGCCATGGCCGGCGCGCAGGCAGGCGACGATCAGCGTGTCTTCCCACAATTCGCGCTGGGCGTGGCTGCCGCCGATCCGGGCCAGCTCTGCTATCGCAGGTTCAAGCAGCCGGATCGCGTTGTCATTGTCGCCGTCAGCGAATGCCTTGATGCCACGGCAGAGCTCGATCGCGGTGCGGCCCGGCGCCAGTTTGCCGGCGGCTTCGCGCTCTTCCAGCTGTGCCAAACGCGTTTCGAGGGCATCGCTGCCGGCCATCGCCGCGGCCAGCGCATAGTGAACGTCGGCGAAATGCGCGCCAGCCTGCGGGAAATATTTTTCGCCATAGGCGGCCATGTCGCGCCAGTGCGGCTCCAGTCCGGTTTGTCCGGCCAGCGTGAGCCGCCACAGCAGCGAGGCGCCGTCGGTGAAGATATTCAGCGGCGGGTAGGGCCGCCCGGCCGGCTTGATCTGCTGTTCGTAGACCGCGAGCGCGCCGTCGAGGTCCCCGGCATCGAGCGCGCTCAGGGCGCTGTGCCAGGCCAGATGGCCGTGCAGAAAACTCTTGCGATCATGCGCCGGCAGCCATTGCGATATGAACGCGCGGCCGGCTTCCATATCGCCCTGCTCGAACATCGCATGCGACAGGCCATGCGCTGCATTGGCATTGGCGGACCGCAGCACCACCGCGCGCTCGCTCAAGGCCCGTCCTTCGCGCAGATTTCCCGCTTCGGTATGCGACCAGCCGAGATAGCTGGTGAACCACCAGTCCTCGCCGTAATGCGTCGCGTTGCGTGCGCAAATCGCGAGCTTGGCGGCGTCATGATCGGCGCGGCCGGAGAAGGCGTAGAGGCCGAATGCGCCCAGCAGCAGCGCCAGCACCGCGCATCGCGTGGATATTCCTGCAGATGCGCCTCGGCGCCATCGGTGGCAATCTTCGGCTTGCCGTCGATGACCGCGGCCATGACCTCGACATGGCTGATTTCCCGCCGCGTCGCGCCGGCGACGAGTTCGCGGGCACGGGCGGCCACGGCGCGGGCTTCCTTGCCTTCCATGTTGAGCTGATGCAGGCGGGCGCGTGCGATATGCGCCAGCGCGAAACCGGGATCCGCCGCGATCGCGCGGTTGAAGGCGGCTTCGGCGCCATGCCAGGCCGACAGCATGCAGTCCACACCTTCGCGGTAATGCGCCGCGGCCCGGTCGGAGCTGGTTGTCAGCGGCAAATCATATCTGTCCCGGTTCATTTTTATTCCACCGTTACGAGGGTTGCGCCAAGCCTAGCAGAGACGTGACCGGCGGCACCCACAATATTATGGATGGCGCGTTGCGAGGCGGTTGAGTGGATGCCGATCCGCCGCTAGCGTGCAGCGACGATGGGGCAGGCAGGGGATATGACCGAGGAATCGCCGGAAATCGACGCGCCGAAAATCGAGGTCGCGGCGGCGCCGGTCGAGCCCGAGCCGCCGGCCGTGGCGACGGCCGACATGCCGCTGCTCCGTATCGAGGAGGTCGGCAAGAGTTTTGGCAATTTCCGCGCGGTGGACCGGCTCTCGCTCGACATCAGGGCCGGCGAGTTCTTCGCGCTGCTGGGTCCAAGCGGCTGCGGCAAGACCACGCTGCTGCGAATGCTCGCCG
>Ga0207667_10010521_pt1 | contig 10811 bp, 8 predicted proteins | sample KBSCornC52_FD_184301 | JGI IMG/M metagenome (GOLD analysis project Ga0207667, IMG submission 184301) | Corn rhizosphere microbial communities from Kellogg Biological Station, Michigan, USA - KBS Corn C5-2 (SPAdes) (version 2) | ecosystem: Host-associated > Plants > Roots > Rhizosphere > Soil ...
CTGGGGTAACGGCGGTAAAGACTGGGGCGCATCAGCCCGTCACAGGTTCCCGTGGCGTGGCAGTGCAAAAACTCGTGCGTGATGCGGCACTGATTAATGCTCTTTGCGCTGCCACCAATAACGCGCCGTTTGGTCTGCCGCCTGAGATATGTAAAACCGATGCCCCAAAAGAGCAGAAACGGTGAACCGTTAAGGTCGGAAATCCCTGAAGCCCTTACCGCCGATTAAAGCGGATTAAAACCTAGTTTTCGCCTCCGCTTGTCGCAGGCTTCTTTTCGTCGGACTTGCCCAGATCCCCGAACGGCCAGATCCCGTAAGACTTCAGCATGCCGTCATTATGTTTTTCCACCAGCATCTTGGCAGTCCTTTCCGGAGGCCACGGGCTGGCCAGCCGCTCAGGGCGGTCGGCGATCCAGAAAGCGGTGAGGCCCATGACGGTGGCGTCGCGGGTGAGCAGGTCAGGCTTTACCTTGTCAAAGGTATCCACGGCGGAGTGGTGCGTGAACTTGTACTCCGGCGAATCCTGGCCCATGTTGATGCCGGGCAGCCCGACCAGAATAAATGGCCCTGCGTCAGTGCCGAAAACGGTGCGGTCGTCGACTTCAACTTCGCCAAATGACTTTACCGAATCGGCAAATTTCGTTATCGCGGGAATCAGGTCATCGTGGCCGCCCATATCAAGCCGCACCACGGGACCCTGGCCGTTATCCAGAACGAGCGCGGCAACGTGGTTGGGCAGTTCGTCCTTATGCATTTTGGTGTAAGCCAGCGAGCCGAGCAGGCCCTGCTCTTCTCCGGTGAAGAGCACAAAGCGGATGGTGCGTTTGGGTTTGAAGCCGCTGAGCTTGATGGCTTTGGCCGCGCCCAGAGTTGTGGCCACGCCGCAGCCGTCGTCGGTAGCGCCATCTGCCAGGTCCCAGGAATCAAGATGGCCGCCCACGACGATCACCTGCTCCGGATGCTCGGTGCCGCGGATTTCGCCGACGACGTTGGCTGAATCCACCGGCCCGCTGCTCACGCGATTCTGGACGTTGATCTGCATGCGCACGCGCTTGCCATGGTCAAGAAAGCGGGCAATCTGCTGCTGGTCTTCAGCAATCATGCTGACGACAGGGATTTCATAGTACGTATCAAAGCCCATTGCGCCGGTGTGAGTAAGGTGCATGCCAGCGGGAAATCCGCCGCCCTGTCCGCCGATGACGGCGACGGCATGAGCGTCATGCGCTTTTTTCAGGAAGTCGCCAAACTTGGCAAAGTTGCTTGCGCCCGGTTGTGGAGCAGGCGCAACGCCTTTTTTCACGATCAGCAGCACCTTGCCGGACCATGATGCGGAATTATTCTTTATCTCGTCTTCAAGATGGTTGGAGTTTACGGCCACAACTTCAGCCTCTTCTCCGCCTTGTTTGGTGGAGCCGACCCAGCCCATGGAATCGACGGTAAGGTGGCGATGGATGGGCACAACCAGTTCCGCCGAGGCGGAAACGCGTGTCCAGCCGCGGGAGATTTGCCATTTTTCTGCGTGAACGTTTTCCAGCCCCATGGCGCGCATTTTCTGCAAGCCCCACTCGATGGCTTGTCCGGCCTCCGCCGATCCGGTTACGCGTCCGCCAATGTAGTCAGAAAGTTCTTCCAGATCGTCAAAGGCTTCATTGCTCATCATGCCCTGGCCGGCGATGGCCGTGAGCGCGGGCATGGTGCCGTCCTGGGCGGGAGCGGTGGGTTCGGCCGGATTGGCGGCTGAACCGCTGGATGAAAAGCACAACAGCATTGCCAGTCCGGCTATAAGAGAGAGAAGTTTGCGCATGTGGCTTGCACCTCTGAAGGGATCTGAATCAACGTGAAAGCAGATTATATCCTCTATTACAGACGGAGCCGCTTGGCGACGGTAAGCAACAGACAGTTTCATTTAGAATGTGTCGCGATTTCAAACTTATGAGAATCCCAATTCTATTGTTCTTTATCTGCTCCGTCGCAACATTTGCGCAGCCATTGCCACCAGCGCCGCACGCCCATGTGACTGACATAACGCCTGCGCCCGGCTATTTCAACGAGCCCACAATCGCCGTGAACCCAAAGGATCCGCAGCAGGCTGTGGTTGCATGGCAGGTGCCCGCAAGCGCCGCGTATTCCCAGGATAGCGGCCAGACATGGAAGGTAGCAGAAGGCACCGCGCCAAAGAATTACCGAGTCTCCGGCGATGTTTCGCTGGCATATGACTCTTCAGGCCATGCAATTCTTTGTTATATCGCTTTTGACAAGCTCGGCAGCACCAACTATTGGGCGCGCGGAGCGACACGCAATGGCATCTTCATCCGCCGCTCGCTTGATGGCGGCCAAACCTGGGAGCATGACGCGCATACCGTGATCTCGCATGAGTCAACTCCGGACATTCCTTTTGAAGACAAGCCCTGGATCGTGGCAGACACCGCCGGGCCGCATGCCGGAAACCTTTATGTCGGGTGGACGCACTTCACTCTTGCGGCCAGCGAGCTCATGTTCTCCCGCTCCACGGATGGCGGCATCACGTGGTTCAGTCCCATTAAGCTGAGCAGCGTTCCCGGCCTGCCGCGCGATGATAACGGCGCGCTGGAAGGTTTCCATGGCGTAGTTGGCCCTGACGGCGTGCTTTACACCATCTGGGACGCGCGTGATGGCATCATGATGGCCACGTCGCATGACGGCGGCGCAAGTTTCAGCAAAGATCGGCTCATCATTCCCGCGGGTCCCGGTTACTTCGGCATCACCGGCGTTTCACGCTCCAACGGCTTTCCCCAGATTGGCATGGATTTGCGCGGCGGAAAACATGGCGGCAAACTTTACGTCGCATGGAGCGACTACTCTAATGGTGACGTCGATGTTTTCGTTGCCTCGTCGAGCGACTATGGAAAAACATGGAGCGCGCCTGTGCGCGTGAACACCGATCCCATCCATAACGGCAATGACCAGTTTTTTCAATGGATGGCCGTTGACCCACAAAGCGGCGTTGTAAACCTGATCTTCTATGATCGGCGTACAGACAATGAGCAAACCACAGTCACGCTGGCGCGCTCTACTGATGGCGGCAAGACGTTCCAGAATTACACATGGGGCCCTGATGGCTTCAACGCTGAAGGCGATTTCCTGGGCGACTATCTTGCCATCACGGCTTTTGGCAATAAAGTTTTTGGCGCGTGGGCGCACCAGACATCGGCGGAAGCCAAGACGGAGCGCGACAAAAAGACCAGGACCGTACTAAGAGTTGGCACTGCGGATTTCGGCAATTAGCAATTAGCAGCTAGCAATTAGCCTGGATATTTAAGATCGCGGGAGTCGCTTGCTCCGAAAAAGGAACAGCAATTCTTGCGCCGAGATTTTTACTTCTAAGACGGGAGTGCTCGCACTGCAAACCCAATCTCGCGACAAAAGGTAATTTGCCAACTGCTGATTGCCATCTGCAGAAGGAGCAGCCAGGAGGACGGGCCGCTCCTTCCATGACGCGAACTGCGCATTAATTCGGTTGCAGCACCACCACCTTATCTGAACCGAAGTCTGAAACATAAGTAAGCCCGTTGGCCTGGTTCACGGACAGGGCGGTCGGAAATGCTGCCGGAACCGGCAGCGTTTGCAGCACCTGGTTGGTAGTGCCGTCGACGATCGTCACGCTCGAGCTCTGCGAGTTGGCAACATACACTTTGCTATTGAACAGGTTCGCGTCCACACCCTGCGGAAGCTCCCCAACAGGCGGCTCCGCGATTACCTGATTGGTCGCTCCATCCACCACGGCAAGGACGTTCGGGCCCTGCACGGTGGCATAAGCACGGTCCAGGCGGAAATTCGTCACCACGCCGCCCACGCTCGAGCTCACTGGAATGTTTGCCACTTGCGCGTTGGTGTCACCGTCATACACCAGGAGTGATCCCGAGAAGCCGCCATCGCCGATGTAAATGCGGTTCGTCTTGGGATTCACGGCGATCCCCGACGGCTGAATGAAGACGGAAACCTGCGTGATGATGGTATTGGTTTTTCCGTCGATCACGATGTATTGGCCGTTATCGGCGTCGCTGGCGTAGATGAGGTTGGTCACCGGGTTTGCGGCAAGTCCCTGAATGCCCAGAAAGCTGCCGCTGGCCACCGGAATCTTTGTCAGCAGCGTGTCCGTTTTTCCGTCGATGACAAAGATATCGCAGGAAGCTGAACCGCAACCGCTGGCATAAATACGGTTGGTGAGTGGGTTAACGGCAACGGCAATCGCGAACGGAGCGGTGGCGATCCGTTTAATCACCTGCTGCGTCTTGCCGTCGATCACCAGAAGCTCGGGCCGGTTTTGATTGTCTATGGCGACATAGATTTTGTTTGTCGCCGGATTGGCTGCAATCCCGGTGGAACCGGCGTTGCCAAGGCTGATCGTCGTCAGGACGGAGTCCGCCCTGACCTGGAAGGTTGAGAATGTGAATAGAACAACGCTTGAGAGAGTGAGCAACACTTTCTTCATAGAGGACTTTCTCCGTTCAGCTAAAGTCCAGGGGTACTGGATACAGCAGCAACTCTCATGCCAATCAAAATCAGAAGGAGAGCTGCTGCTGGCGGGCACGAGCGAGGCCACGTTTAGGCACGCCGGTTCCACTTTTGTGAAGACCAAAGCTGCCGAGTCAAAGAAGGATTAAGGCGCTCCGACTCTCAGCTGGTCAGCAAAAGCAATTAGCAACTGGCCGCAAATCAATGCGAAATACGCGAATCCTATTTTTTAGTTTTTGATTCGTGTTATTCGCGCAATTCGCGGCTAACCTCTTATTCATCCGCGCCTCATCAGCGGCAATCTGCGGCGATATGCTTTGGCTGTTTGCTGACTGCTGAGTGCTGAATGCTTCTTCCCAGCAACATTCCTGCGCCCAGCTTCATCGCACTAACAGCATGAGTTGCGACATTCGCATCGGCACTTCCGGCTATCACTACAAGCACTGGGTAGGCACGTTTTATCCGCCAAAGACGCCGGCTTCAAAAATGCTCGACTATTATGTCCGCCACTTTGACACTTTGGAGTTAAACAACAGCTTTTATCGCCTGCCCTCGATTGAAGCTTTTGAAGCTTGGCGAGACGCTACGCCGAAAAATTTCGTCTTTGCCGTAAAGGCCAGCCGATTCATCACGCACAACAAGAAGCTTAAAGACCCTGAAAACGCGCTGGACAATATTCTCCCGCGCGCTGAGCATCTGGGCAAAAAGCTGGGACCTGTGCTGTTTCAACTTCCGCCCAAGTGGAAGTTAAATCTTGAGCGGCTGGAAGGCCTGCTGGAAATTCTGCCGCGCGAGCGTCGTTATGCCTTTGAATTTCGTGAACTGAGTTGGATAACTCCGGAAGTCAATCGCCTGCTGGAGCGTTATAACGCAGCCTTCTGCATCTATGAACTCGCGGGCTATCACACGCCATTCGATATCACCGCTGACTTCGCTTATGTCCGCCTTCACGGCCCTGAGGCAGGCAAATACCAGGGCAGCTACAGCCACGCACAGTTGCGGGCATGGGCGCGACGGATTGAAGAGTGGTCGGCCGCGTTGAAGGCCATCTATATTTACTTTGATAATGACCAGGCAGGCTACGCGGCGCAGAACGCGCTGGAGTTGAATCAAATGGTTTTTGGCGGCTCGCGAACAACCAAACACTCAGCTGCCTGAAGCAGTTCCAAAGGCCTGCCCTGAAACAGTCGCCAAGTCCCTGAATCGCGCAAAAAATAAAAATGGAATAAATTCTGCTCTGCCGGGTTATTCAGCTAAATTATTGCGAACGAAACTTTCTTGAACGCCGGGAGACTACTTGCGGAAGACGGTTGCCCTCATACTATTTTCATATCTGGCGGTTGCCGCATGGGCGCAGGAAGCTAATCCCGGACGTCCCACGGTTTCCACGCCCGCTACACTCACGCCCGTGGGTTATCTTCAATTTGAAACGGGCGTGCTTGGAGCGGAACATTCTCCTGATCTGCCCAATCAGGTCAGCTTCAATGAAGTGATAAAGTTTTCGCTGAACCACCGCGTGGAGCTGCTTCTGCAAACCCAGCCGTTCGCCCATTCAGATCTTGGCGAGTTGCAACCAAATGATCCGGGCGACGTCTCTGCGGGACTTCAGGCAGTGCTGCTTCCTGGCACTAAGAAACACCCAACTATTTCCGTCAGCTATTTCCGTCGCGTCTGGGCCGGTACTGCTCCTGATCTCGATATCGGATCAAACCGTCAATCCGCCATTTTTTTAGTCTCAACAGATATTGGTAAATATCATGTGGATACGAATGCTATGTTCAACGAACAGATTGAAAATGCGCGCCACCGCGCACAATTTGGCCGCATAAGCTAGGACTAGGAGGGGAACTCTGGCACTTTACACAGCCATTTCAGAATGGACATGCCGCAGGATTTCTCTTTGGACCGACCTACACGCCGCACCCGAACCTGGTTTTTGATACCGGGTTCAATCGCGGTCTTACCTCGACCAGCACACGGTGGGAGTTTTTTATAGGATTTACTTATTTGCTACCGAAGAAACTGCTTTAGTCTCGCTATATCCACTTCACAGATACTCTCGACTTCAAAGATAAACGAAAGGTCCCTCACTCCTACTCGCGCGCTGAAGAAAACGCGCGCTTCGCTAACGGAGTTCGGGATGACGAGACAAAGAAAGATTACATTAACCCTGAATTGGGTCTAACTCTTCGGTTTGCCCGCCACATCCAGCCTGGCAGTTGCGCGCTGCAATGCGGCCTGAGCTTCCTCATTGCCTTCTGGACCGGCCTTCTGCAATTCCGCTTCAGCTTTTTTCTTCGCTGCTTCGGCGCGCGCCGTATCTATCTCTTCGGCCTTTTCGGCGGTTTCCGCCAGGACCGTGACTTTTGTTTGCAGGACTTCAGCAAACCCCCACGCCACCGCAACGCGCTTTGTCTGGTTGCCCATGCGGTAGGTCAATTCGCCCGCGGCCAGTTCGCTGATGAGCGGAGCGTGACCCGGCAGCACGCCGAGATAACCCGTCTTGCCGGGAATCTCAATGTACTCCACGGCCTCATTCACCACCAGCCGCTCCGGCGTCACGATTTCCAGTTGAATGGTATCTGCCATTTCTTACGCTGCCGCTCCGGCCTTCATCTTTTCCGCCGCCTCCAGCACTTCTTCAATCGCGCCTTTCATGTAGAAGGCCTGCTCCGGAATATCATCGTGCTTGCCCTCGATGATTTCCTTAAAGCTGCGCACCGTGTCCGCGATCTTCACATAGCGTCCGGCCATGCCGGTGAACTGCTGCGCCACAAAGAAGGGTTGCGAGAGGAACTTCTGCACCTTGCGCGCGCGGGAAACCGTGAGCTTGTCTTCTTCACTCAATTCTTCAATTCCCAGAATAGCGATAATGTCCTGCAAATCGGTATAGCGCTGCAGGATTCTCTTCACGCCCTGCGCCACGTCGTAATGTTCCTGGCCCACAATGTGCGGATCAAGAATGCGCGAAGTTGAAGCCAGCGGATCGACTGCCGGATAGATTCCGATTGCCGTCAATGGACGCGAAAGCACTGTGGTCGCATCCAGGTGGGCAAAGGTTGTGGCGGGCGCCGGATCGGTAAGATCGTCGGCGGGCACGTAAATTGCCTGCACTGATGTGATCGATCCGCGTTTGGTTGAGGTGATGCGCTCCTGCAATTCGCCCATTTCTGTCGCGAGGTTAGGCTGGTAACCCACGGCGGAAGGCATGCGGCCCAGCAACGCGGACACTTCCGATCCCGCCTGGGTGAAACGGAAAATGTTGTCGATGAACAGCAAGGTATCCGCGCCCTCGTCATCGCGGAAATATTCGGCTACAGTCAGTCCGGTCAACGCAACGCGCAAGCGCGCTCCGGGCGGCTCAGTCATCTGGCCGTAGATCAATGCCGCTTTCGATTCCGCGGCCACGCCAGGCTTAATTACCCCAGACTCGCTCATTTCCAGCCACAGATCATTGCCTTCACGCGTGCGTTCGCCCACGCCGGCAAATACGGAGTAGCCGCCGTGCTGCTTGGCCACGTTGTTGATCAGTTCCATGATCACAACCGTCTTGCCCACGCCCGCGCCGCCGAACAGTCCGATTTTTCCACCCTTCAAAAACGGCTGGATCAGGTCAATGACCTTCACGCCGGTCTCAAACATCTCCGCTTTCGTCGCCTGCTCATCAAAGGCAGGCGCCGGACGATGAATAGGCAGCCGCTTCGCCGCTTTGATCGGGCCAAGCTGGTCCACCGGCTCGCCGATCACGTTCATCACGCGCCCCAGCGTCTCTTTGCCCACAGGCACAGAAATGGGCCCGCCAAGATCGAGCGCGTTCATGCCGCGCACCATGCCGTCCGTGGCCTGCATGGCAACCGTGCGCACGCGGCCTTCACCCAGATGCTGTTGCACTTCCAGCACCACGTCAATCGGGTCAGGCACTTTAAAGCCTTCGCTTGTCACGCGCAGCGCCTGATAGATCGGCGGGAGATTGCCTTCAGAAAATTCCACGTCAACCGCGGGACCCGCGATCTGTATTACCTTGCCTATGTTTTGAGTAGCCATAATTAACCCCAGCTATTAGCTTTTAGCCTTTAGCTATTAGCCCTTTGTTTTAGCTGTCTGCAACTTTTGCTAAAGGCTAAATAAATCTTGTTGTTTTCGATTCCTCGATTACCCGATCTCCAGATGACCCGATGGTCTCACTGTGCCGCGGCCGCGCCGCTCACAATCTCAATAATCTCTTTGGTGATTTTCGCCTGGCGGGCACGGTTCATGGCCAGCGTGAGCGAATCAATCATGTCAGAAGCGTTGCTGGTGGCTGAATCCATGGCCGTCATGCGCGCTGCGTGCTCAGCGGCTTCAGACTCCAGCATCGCCCGGAACAATTGCACGGAAATATAGCGCGGCAGCAAATCACGAAACAACACGGCTGGCGGCTGCTCATAAATGTAATCAACTTGCGCCGTGCCAAAGCCTGCCGCCTTCTTGTCCATCTCTGCGGTATCAGCGCCGCGGATGGAAGCGCCCGCGTGCTTTGCCGCTTCCAACCGTTGCTTGAGCTGCTCTTCCGTGGTCTCCTCGGTCATCTCGTGTACTTGCTCGCCGATGGCGCGTATTGGAAGCACGTCATCCACCACCAGCCGTTGCGCAATGACTGATTTGAACTCGTTATAAACGATGTAAACCGAATCGACCTTGCCTTCTGTATAAAGATTTGTCACGCGCTCTGCGATTTCGCGCGCGCTGGCAAACTGTGCCCGGTTCATCAGGCCTACGTATTCGCCCACAACCTGAATCGGTCCCTTGCGGTTCTCTTCTTTCTCGGTCACCACAGGGTAGCGACGGCGGAAGTAGTCGCGCGATTTCCGGCCCACGCTCAATACATCGATATTTTTGTCCTTCTTTATGTCAATGAACTTGGCGGCGGCTTTCAGGATGTTGGAGTTGAATGCTCCTGCCAGGCCTTTTTCGCCCGAGACGACGATCAGCAGCGTGGTCTTTTCGTCACGGCGCACCAGCAGCGGGTGCAGCGCCTCGCCCGTTTGGGGATCATAGACATCGGCACGCGCCACCAGCGACTTTAAAACATTGGTGAGCATCTGGGCATATGGGCGCGCCGCCAGGGCCCGCTCCTGCGCGCGCCGCAACTTGGCCGCCGAAACCATTTGCATGGCCTTGGTGATCTGCCTCGTGTTGCGCACGCTGCGGATTCGCCGCCGGATGTCTAAAAGGTTCGCCATTGTTTTATGCTACGCCCTCGCTGCAGCTTTCTCCGACTGTCTCTCGGCAACAAAGCGCTGCTTGAATTCCTTCAACGTCTTCTCGATCTCTGCCTTGATTGAGTCGTCGATCGTCTTCTTCTGCATGATCGTATCCAGCAGCTTGGGATTCATCGATTCAACATATTTGTTCAGCTCTTCAGAGAACGCACGCACCTGCTCAACTTCCAGATCGTCCAGGAAGCCGTTTGTTCCGGCATAGATGATCATGATCTGCTTGCCGAAGGAAAGCGGCTGGTACTGGTCCTGCTTCAGGATTTCGACAAGCCGTTTACCGCGATTGAGCTGCGCCTGCGTGGCTTTGTCCAGGTCAGAACCGAACTGCGCGAAGGCCGCCAGTTCGCGATACTGCGCCAGTTCCAGCTTCAGCGTGCCGGCTACCTGCCGCATCGCTTTGATCTGCGCCGAGCCACCCACGCGGCTCACGGAAATGCCGACGTTCACCGCCGGACGCACGCCGGAGTTGAAGAGGTCGGTTTCAAGGAAAATCTGCCCATCCGTGATGGAAATAACGTTCGTTGGAATGTACGCCGAAACGTCGCCCGCCTGCGTTTCAATGACCGGCAGCGCCGTGAGCGAACCGCCGCCCATCTTGTCTGACATTTTGGCTGCGCGCTCCAGCAACCGGGAGTGAAGATAAAACACGTCTCCGGGATATGCTTCGCGTCCCGGCGGACGGCGCAGCAGCAATGAAATTTCGCGGTACGCCGCTGCGTGCTTGGAAAGATCGTCGTAGATCACCAGCGCATGCTTGCCGGTATCGCGGAAATATTCACCCATGGCGCAGGCTGCGTATGGCGCCAGATAAAGCATTGGCGCGGGCTCTGAAGCAGAGGCCGCGACTACGATGGTGTAATCCATGGCGCCGTTGTCTTCCAGCACCTTCACTACCTGCGCAATCGACGAACGCTTTTGTCCGATGGCGTTGTAAATACAAATCAGGTTGTTGCCCTTGCTATTGATGATGGTGTCCAGCGCCACGGCGGTCTTGCCGGTCTGCCGGTCGCCAATGATCAGTTCGCGCTGGCCGCGGCCCACGGGGATCATCGAATCGAT
>Ga0207667_10010522_pt1 | contig 10811 bp, 8 predicted proteins | sample KBSCornC52_FD_184301 | JGI IMG/M metagenome (GOLD analysis project Ga0207667, IMG submission 184301) | Corn rhizosphere microbial communities from Kellogg Biological Station, Michigan, USA - KBS Corn C5-2 (SPAdes) (version 2) | ecosystem: Host-associated > Plants > Roots > Rhizosphere > Soil ...
CGCCATGGAAGCAGACCAGGCTACATGGTTACTCTCCAAAGTTTCCAACAATGCCTCGATATCCTTGCGTTCGAAGCCGCCCACATAATCGCCCTGATTGATGTAACAAGGCGAGGGACCGATCATGGTGATCGTCTCAAAAAGCTCTCGCCTCTCAATGGATGCCAGGGCTCCAATCATCGAACTCACAGAATGTCCGACCAAATTAACGCGATCGATCCCAAGTTCGTCTACGATCTCCACGATGTCCTGGGCATATCCGCGAAGCGTGCTGTACTTCGTACGGTCGAACGCCAAAATATCCGAGGAGCCCGAACCGACGTAGTCAAACAATACGATTCTGTATTCATCTGCGAAGCTCGGAACGACATGGCGCCACATCGTCTGGTCGCAACCGTACCCATGCGCAAACATCAGCGTACGGGTCCCGGAACCGAGCACCTTCACGTTATTGCGCAGAATCGCCTTCAATCTGGCCTCTTGGACAACTGAAACCATTGTCTCAAATGGTGACGACCCGGTCCGTTGTCCCCATAACCCGCTTCTCTTGACTAAACCGACGTATCGCACGAATGAGCTGTGTTTTCCCGCGATTGCGCTAATTGACGGTCAAGGTGAAACTCGTGGACGCCGTGATGGAGGTCTGGACGGAATCCACCGCAGTAAGAGTGATGGTGTAGACCTGGGCCTGGGGCGTCACCACCGCTCCTCCTCCTGCTCCAGTTGCTCCTCCCCCGGTTGCTCCTCCTCCTTGACTTACACCTGAACCGCCTGCGCTTGCCGATCCGCCGCCACAACCCGAGAAAGCAATTGGCACCATACTCAGCAGCAGTACGGCCAGCACCGGAAGCGGCCTGCGACGTCGCCACGGCAGCAGGCCAAAAACCAAAACGCCGAGAACTGGCGTTGCCGCTGTTCCGGATACGTACTGCAGCAGTCGAGAGGACGACCGGTCCACAGCCGTGTGCTGGACCGGGGAACCTTGCAACAGGTGCCCCCCTGCGGGTGAGCTGCAGGCGGTGCCAACTCCCATGTGCAGCGTCGCAAGCGTTGTCCCGCTCACTACACGCGGGATGGAGAGGTAATAGCAGATCGTCTGTGAAACGGTGCCGCTGTACTTCGAAGTCCAGGTAAGCGCGCCGTTGTAGCCGCCGGAAGGAGTAATTGTCACCTGAGTTGACCCGGTGCCGTTGGCGCTAAGGCTGAGATCGTTAGCAGAAAGGGTAACGCTACCGGTAGCCACCGGCGACCCAACCATAATCGATACCGTGCCAGAGGATCCGGCGTGCGTGCTGTCACCGGGATAGATCAGCCTGACGATATGCGACCCCGTGCTCGCGGGCGCGTTGAAGAAGTAATTCGCGAAGCCGTTCCTCCCGACCGTGTTGAGCGGAACTGACGTTGAGGTTCCACCATCAAGCGTCAAAGAGACATTCCCGGTCGCGCCGGGATAATCCATCATTGAGTCCTCATTGACCAGAATGCTGAGCTGGACGGCGCCACCAGGAGTGCCGTACTGCCCATAAACATTAGGGAGCAGGTTGGTGGAAATCAGGCCCTTCGAGGGGCTCACCGGCCAGGCCGCGACCAGTTGCGCGAAGTCGACGCTGCCCAGTCCGGTGGCCTGGTCGTAGCCGGGAGTCGCTACGAATCCGGATTGCCCCGCCGCGCCGCACTCGGGTTGGCCGGAGAGACATGCCGTGGTGCCGATCATAATGTCGTGGAACACAGAGGCATACGTAGCAGGCTGGGCCGCCAGGCTATAAAGCTCGGGATTGAGATTGCCTTGGCCATTGCTCTGCTCATAAGCATTGAGGGTCGCCACCAACCCGGCAAATATCGGAGCACTGAAGCTGGTCCCGCCGCTCAGGATGTAGTTGCCGCTGCTGTTGCGAAAGGGGGTGTTGGCAGTGGCGCAATCGGTGGAGTCGCCACCCAGCTCGGGGTCGTCGGTGCACACCACATACCCAGGATTCCCCACCGAAGCCTCGAACGAAATATCCGGAACTACGCGGGCGCTGCCGACTGGGATGCCAGGCACCCCGGTCTGCCAGGAAGGTCTGGAATAGAGAATGCTTGAGCCTCCTGTGGAGGAGATGATTCCAGCGCTCGAGTCTTCATTCCAGGCCACCTCTGGGACGTAGCCGGTGAGCGAACCAACGACATCGGTCGTAGTTGCGGGTTTCCAATAAGGGCTACCTCCCGCCGAAAAAGTTCCGGGCGCCATTTGCGTGCCCCCCACTGCAGTCACCAACGGGCTGCTCGCCGGGAAGCCCACCGCGAGCCCCTGCAGCTGAGCGGTGGTAAGGCCGCTGGAAGAGCCATACACAGAACAGGTAGTAGCCCCCTGGTCTCCGGAGGCAGCGACGATCGTCTGGCCCTGCGCAGCGGCCTGCTGGAACAGCCCATCAAACTGCTGGACGAACGCCGAGCTGAGCAGAGGCTCGCATTCGCCATAGCTCACGCTGATCACGGGCGCGATGTTGCGGGTGATCGCGAAAGCCAGCGCATCCCACGCACCATAGTTCGATTGAGAGCCGGTAAAGACGAAATAAACATTGCCGCCATTCATAACGCCCCAACTGTACTCAAGGTCAATCTCCGACTCGCCCTCATCACCGGGAATAATAGCTTCCACACCGGAGCCTGGGACAAGCACACGAGTGATAGCCGTAGAACTAAAGAAACTGCCATTGAGGAAGGCACCGAGCGAAACGCCGGTAGTAGGCACGTACGACTGGCCGACAACTGCGAGGGACAGCTTGGTGCCGTTGAAGCTCCCGATCGGCCCGGCGTCGTACATCGTCAGGACGTCTGCCGGGGTGAGAAAGTGCGACTGCGTCGTCGACGCAGTGTAGTTTGGCCTAGCGCGAACGTTCGGCTTCGGACGGAAATCCGACAGGTGAAGCACGGCAGACGTAACCGGCGCCAGCGCCGCCGGTACCGAGAGCTCCCCCGCCGGAGCCAGGTGGAGCTCTTCACCGCGCCGGAAGCGATGCAACTCAGCCCCGAAGGCCTCGTGCACTTGAGACGCAGTGCCGGAGAACGAGATCCGCCCGGAGTTGTCAGCTGTGCCCTCCAGCGTAAAACCACGGTCTTGCAGCCATCGCTCCACAGAGGCAACGTCAGCAGGAGCCGGCCCGAAGCGAGTGGCGAACTGATCCGGCGTAAGCCACTGGTGAAAAAGTGGCGATGAGGGATTGGTTTGCTCCGCGAGCAGTTGGTCGAGGGCAGCTTGCTGTTGCGGCGAGCGGGACAACACCAGCGTGATGCCGGGAATGGTAACGTCTGCTGGCAATGGCCCCAGGTCCTCAGCATCTCGAATATGCGGATCGACCGAACCCGGCAGCGATATCGAGGGCCTGGCCTCTATAGGGCCGCGAATCCGCGGTGAAGACGATTGCGCTGCGGAGGCGAAAGAAACAGCAAACACAGCGGAAATTGCGAGCAGGCGCGGAATACGGTGACACACGTTCATGCCAGAGACCTCAGGAGCGGCAGGGAAATAAGGGAGTCGCGCTAACGCTAGCAGAGCCGCAAGACGAAAGAAAGAAATTTCGGAGGGAGCCAGCCGCGCACACGTACCCCTCATCTGGCTTGGCAATCAGCCACACCAGCCCGTCGCGCCAGGCGAGCTCATTAGGAACAGCCACCCGGTCATGCTGAACAAACTCATGGCCACACCTGCTTAGTCCATCAAGCCCCTCGCCAGCTCAAACATCAAGGGCGCTTCGCGAAATTGAGCCAGTTACTACCGAGAAGCCGAGTTGTGGATGCCTGGATGGTTCCGGTGAGCGCATGATCGCGTACGCTCACCAGAATGTCCAACTCATATCGCCGTCATGCCGCCGTCGACGAACAATTCCTGCCCGTTCACGAAGCTCGAATCGTTCGAAGCAAGAAACAGCGCTACCGTCGCGACTTCCTCAGATTGGCCCATGCTTCCTCGCGGGATGAGGGACTCGAAATATTGCCGCGCCTCTTTGGTGAGGACCGCCTCCTGCATTGGCGTGGCAATAGCACCGGGAACCAGGACGTTAACGCGGATTTGTCTTTCCTTTAATTCGTTCAGCCAAGTCCGCGCGAAGGAGCGCAGCGCCAACTTGCTCGCCGCATAGACGCTGAAGCCGGGGAATCCTTTTGCCGCCGCGTTTGAGCCGGTCATGACGATGGAGCCACCCTCATTGAACAGTGGCAGAGCTTTCTGCACGGTAAAGAGCGTGCCGCGCACGTTCAGATCAAAGGTCGTATCGAAGTGCTGCTCGGTAATCTGTCCCAGCGGTGTGGGCTCGCCTACACCGGCACTTGCGAAAAGGATGTCGATCTTACCCTTTTCTCGTTTCACGACCTCGAAGAGCCGGTCGAGGTCGTGGAGATTGGCCGCGTCACCCTGAACGCCAGTCACATTCCGGCCGATCACCTTAACAGCCTCGTCGATCTGCTTCTGCTTTCGTCCTGTGATGAATACGTAAGCGCCCTCTTCGACAAAGAGCTTGGCGCTGGCCAGCGCCATACCGCTCGTTCCACCCGTAATGACTGCAATCTTCCCTTCAAGCTTTCCCATATTGGTTTCCTTTCGATCGATTAAGGTGTTTCGTAGCGTGAGCTTCGAGGAGCCGATCGAGAAGTGATCTCAGATCGCAGAAAGGCCCCCATCCACGGCAAAATCAATCCCATTCACGTAGCTTGCTTCGTCGGAAGCAAGAAACAGCGCAGCTGCGGCGATCTCTTCAGGACGTCCCATCTTTCCGCGTGGGATCAATGACTCGAACATCTTCCTCGTCTTCTCGTCCAGCCGCTGGGAGTCCGGTGTGTCGACCTGTCCTGGGCTCAGCACGTTCACGCGAATGTTTCTGTTCTTCAGTTCGTTGAGCCATGTGCGTGCGAAGGAACGCAACGCGGCCTTGCTCGCTGCATACACTCCGAAACCGGGGAAACCTTTCAGCGAAGCAACCGACCCGGTCATAATGATTGATCCGCCGTCATTCATCAGCGGCAGCGCCTTTTGAGCAGTAAACAGCGTTCCGCGCACAATCAGGCCGAACTCGCTGTCAAAATGCTGCTCGGTAATTTGGCCTAGTACCGCGGGCGCGCCCTTACCAGCGCTCGCGAAGAGGATATCTATCTTGCTCTTTTGCTTCTTGACCGTATCGAACAGGCGGTCGAGGTCGTCGAGGTTGGCTGCGTCACCGCGCACGCCGGTGACGTTCCGACCTATCAGCTTGACCGCCTTGTCTAGCTGCTCCTGCTTTCGTCCTGTAATAAAGACATGGGCGCCTTCTTCGACGAACCGCTTCGCAGTTTCCAGTGCCAAGCCGCTCGATCCGCCAGTGATAACTGCCACTTTACCTTCTAGTTTTTTCATACTTACTCCTGCGATTCGATGTGTGTAGCATTCGGTACAGGAGAGTAGAGTTCTTTGGCAGTGGATGCGAACTGCCTGAGAATCCGAAGATTTTGTCTATTCGTCCAAAGAAGGTACGTAAATTGGACCCTATTACTGACATCTTCAAAACAATGCAGGTCACAGCGTTCGGTCTGCACAGGCTGGAAGCGACAGCCCCCTGGGGTATAAAGCAGGAGAGTCAGGCCGACGAGCGACGCGCGCCTGACAGTAAAACGATGACACCCGCAGACCTGGCGCACTTCGCTATGCTCTCGCGCGGAAACTGCTGGCTGAGTGTGGAAGGGATCGAAGAGCCGATTCCGCTCACCGGTGGTGATTGTTTTTTGCTGACGCGGGGAACTCCAATCATTCTGCGTGACACCCCTCGAACACGCCCGAAGTGGAGCTTTCGCGAGATAGGTGCCAGAGCGAACGGCAATGTCGCCGTTTGTGGCGGGGGTGGTGCACCGACGACCATCGTTTGTGGGTCTTTGAGTTTCGATCGTGTCAGTTTGAAGCCGCTCACGCAGCTATTGCCGAACTTCATTCTGATGAAGGCCGATGAGGCACGGACGCTTGCTCTTCACAATACGGTGCAGGCGCTTGCGTCAGAGATGGCAGAACAAGCTCCGGGATCTGAAGTGGTCGCGACTCGGCTGGCGGAGGTTCTGATGATCCAGTTACTCCGTGCGCATATTGCATCGGGATCAGCTCGCAAGAAGGGTTGGCTCCGTGCCGTCTTCGATCCTCAGTTGGGGGCTGCCCTGAGTGCCCTTCACAACAACGTGAATGCACCGTGGACGATCGCATCCCTGGCCAAAGCGGCGGGCATGTCTCGCTCCGCATTTGCGGCACGCTTCAAAGAGCTACTTGGACAAACACCACTGGAATATCTGACCGAGTGGCGGATGGAAAAGGCAATACAGTTACTCCAAAGGCGTGACAAAAAGCTCATAGAGGTCGCCCGGTCGGTTGGTTACGAGTCCGATGCTGCCTTCAGTAAGGCGTTCAAGCGAGTTGTTGGCTCTAACACTGGTGCATATATCAAACGGGGTTGTCAAACCAAGGCCATCTCTGAATAACGAAAAGCAACAGACCAACCACATCAGCCCTTACAAACGCGATTCTCTTGAGCAACTCTTAGATCGGCGGCTTACCTGACGTGGTCGGCTGCGGAATTCGCCTTCACCCTGCTCCGTGAATCTGCGCCCCCATCACAGCTCTCACTTCCTCCTCCGTCCACCGCGGAGTAATGTGCTGCGAGCAATTCCAGTCGAACGCCACCACTTCAATTGCAATCACCCGTTGCACCCGTGCCGAATACCCCGGGACCGCCACCTTCGCTGCGAGCTCCGCATCCGCTGAATTCAGTGCGCCGCCCTCTACCACCCGCGCATGCCCAATCACCTTCAACCGCGCCTGGTTCGGATAGTCCATCAGGAACAGCGCCACGCGGTCATTGGTCTCCAGGTCGCCCACCGTGATGTACTGCGCGTTTCCGGCAAAATCCGCAAACGCCAGCGTCCGGTCATCCAGCACCCGCAGGAACCCCTTCGGGCCGCCACGATGCTGCATATAGGGCCAACCATCCACCGTCACCGTCGCGATATAGAACGAGTTACGCCGCGCGATAAATTCCCGCTCCATCGGGCCCAGCGCGTCCCCGCTCGGCCCCCGCTCCTCCATCCGCTCGTACGACGTCCGCGACCCATACCGCTCCTGGTATCGCTTCGCCGCCTCGGAAAACATCACCTTCGCAAATGCACGTCCCATCCACGGTTGGAGATCACACCCTGCCCCAATGCTTCATTTTGTTTTGCGGGAACACATTCGTCGCGCCGGATATCAGACCCCCTTTTCCACAGTGCGTCCTTGACTCCGCCGATACAATTAAAAGTAGGAGATTCAGAGTCGTCGTGCGTCAAACGCAGGACCTCCGCCCTCCGACGGGATCAGTCCCGAACACCACACGATCTTTCTCATCTTCGCAATCCGGCGGTATTGTCGAGTCAGTAACTCCCAAGGCCTAAGCCATCGGCAATCAGCATTCTCGCCTCGTTTTCCACAATATACCCGGGGGGGTACCCCCCTACTGCTTCGGCGGCCGCTTCCCCACTTCCGGCGCGTTCGCCGGGTCCGGCAAAAACGTGTTCGGGTCCTTCGCCAGCGACGGATCCAGAGGGAGGATCGAGATCCCGGCCGGCCGAATGAAAGCTCTCATCTTTTCCACAGTGATCGTCATCTTGTGCTGCCCCGCCGCAGCCGCCGGGCTTGGAAACTCGATGATGTACCGGCCCCTCACCAGAGTCACTGCCTGCCGCAGCTTTTCCGCCGCCGAATCCCTGCTTGAGTCCAGCAACAACCCGCCCGTGCTCTCGCAAAGAGAAGGCATGTTGGTTGCCGCCACAGCCGTATCGCCCAACCCGATCCCCCCACGTCCTGCAGGCGGAACGACGAAGTCCTGCTGCGGTTCGATCGCGAAGATCGCCACTCCTTTGATCTGCGCCAGTCTGCGCACCTGATCCCAGCTCAACTTGCTGCCGAGATCCTCGCCGCTGGTCAATACCAGCAGCACGCGTCGTCCGGAGTTTTGGTCGAATCCCTCCACCGCCGCCGCAATCGCATCCAGCAGCTTCCATGGATGCTCGCATTTCTCCTTCTCCTGCTTCTTCCCCTCGCCGAAGAGCGCAGCCGTCACCTTCCGCAGGTTTTCAACATTTGTCGGCTGCTCTGCAATCCCCCGGGTGAGCTTGCAGCTCATCGAGTACACCGACACCTTGTCATTGCCATGCACTGAGTTCTGAGCTAGCCCCGCAATCGACTCCTGCAGCCCGGCCTCTGTTGCTTCAGGAAGATGGTTCGCATCCACCAGAATGCCCAGCGCAAGCGGATCATTTCCCTCCACTCGCGCATGCGTTACCCGGAACCGAGTGCCGTCGTCGATGCTCACAAAAAACCGGCTCGCCGAAATCGGCGGCAAGGGCTTGAGCCCTCCGCTCAGAACCAGAGTCGGCACCTGAACGACGTTTGTGTACACCCGCAGCGTGGGAATTCCGTTCCCCTGGGCGGGCGCCGGAGTAACAGCGCTCAACACCAGCCCCAGCAGGCTGCCGGTTAGTTTCAGGAGAACAGACCACCGTCGCATCTTGACCGAAAGTATCCCACAGCTTGCGTACAGCCGGTCTTGCCGAATCTCAGCGTCTACCGAAGTGTCCGGGCGCTGGCCAGCCGTTCCTCGAGGTTTCGCTCCAGCAGCTCGAGCGAGAACCGCCGCAAATCCGCAGCGCGAGCCTTCGGCCATTCTTCCTCAGCCAGCGACCGCACCGTCCCCCGAAACATCCGCGCTGCCGCCGCCGACGATTCCGCCGAGATCGTCAGGCTTCCGCCGCGTCGGTCCTCCTCGCACGTCACGCCATCTGCGGCCGCCGACCACCAGAGTGTCTCGCCGCGCAGGTCGCGCCCGCACATCACGCAACGCCCAAGCTCCGGCATCCAGCCCAGCAGCCGGCTCATCCACAAGGCAAAGTAGGTCACCGGCATCCACACCCGCCCGACCTGCAGCTCCTGCTGAACTGCGATTGCCAAACGAAAAACGGCGTCCTCTGGTGCGCCCTCTGGCATCGCCGCCTCCAACACCTCTGCCACCAACTCAATCGCGGCCAGCCGCTCGTAATCCACGGGACGCGACATCGGCGAAGAAAGCACCTCGAACGCATCCAGCCGCATCAGTTCCTGTCTGGGCCGTTCGGCATAGCTTGCTCGCACATGCGTCATCGGCTCCAGTGCACCCCCGAAGCGCCTCCGGCTGCGCATTGCATGCCGGGCCACGCCCTTCACCTTGCCCTGCTCCCGCGTGAACAGGCTCACCAGCAGATCGGCTTCCTGAAAGGGCCAGGTCCGCAACACGATCGCCTCTCCCACGCGCTGAATCATCGGTCTGCATCACCCCAACAAAAACGCGCAGCTCCATGCGGAGCCGCGCGTTTCGACTTGCCTGTCGCTGTCAGTTTCTGAGCAATCTTACCTACCGCCCGTAATGCGCAGCGTTCTTTGCCTGGTACTCTGCCCACTTCTCAGGCAGATCATCGGCAGCATAGATCGCCGACACCGGGCACACTGGCACACACGCGCCGCAATCAATGCACTCCACAGGATCGATGAAAAGCTGATCCGATGAGCCAAATTCCGGCTCATCTTTCTTCGGGTGGATGCAGTCCACCGGACAAGCATCTACGCACGCCGCGTCCTTGGTTCCGATGCACGGCTCCGCAATCACATAGGCCATTCCAAATCTCCCTCAATTTCGCTGTGTAGAAGTCGTCTTCTCCGGCACAATTCTAGCAGCACTGCCGAGGCTCTCTGCAAATTCGTTTATCCGCGCCATATCCAGCAGCTCTCGAATCTTCGCCAACCTGCTCAGATTGACCGCTATCCTAGCCTCATGCTTCAGCTCATCAGCGTGCTGGTCGGAATCGCAGCCCTGTTCGGCTGGATCAGCGCCCGGGTCCTCCGATTACCGAACACCATCGGCACCATGCTGCTCACTGCGGTCACTTCGGTATCGCTGGTGCTCGTGGCGCCGATCTGGCCAGCTCCGCATCAGGTTGTCGTCGATCTCATTCGCGAAATCGATTTCCAGCGGCTGATGCTTCACGGCATGCTTGCTTTGCTGCTGTTCGCCGGAGCTTTTCTGCTCGACCTGGAGGGTCTCCGTCGGCAGAAGCTTCCTGTCGCACTGCTGGCGACCATCGCGACCGTCCTCTCCACCCTGGTGGTCGGAGGTATCACCTGGTATGCCGTCCGGCTCTTCGGCTACCACTCGTCATGGCTGGAGTGTCTGCTCTTCGGAGCCCTGATATCCCCCACAGATCCTATCGCGGTGCTTGAAATGCTTCGCCGAGTCGACGCCCCCAGACACCTTCAGGCGCAGCTTGCCGGCGAGTCTCTCTTCAACGACGGCGTCGGCGCTGTGATCTTCATCTCTCTGCTGGCTGCCACCAAGGGCGTGAGTCCGACTGCGAGCCACCTCGTCACCCAGATGCTTCTCTCCGCAGGCGGCGGTATGCTGCTGGGCTCCCTGCTGGCCATTCCAATCGCTTACCTGATGCACTCCCTGGATAACCCGCCGATTGACCTGCTGCTGAGCTTGGCACTTGCGCTCGGTGGGTATGCCATTGCCGAGGCGCTTGGAATCTCCGCGCCGCTCGAAGCGGTCGCCTCTGGCCTGGTACTGCGCTCTGTGATCCAGCGGCTTCCGGGCGAGCGCATCGCGCATCATGACCTAAAGCACTTCTGGTCAAACCTGGACGAGATTCAGAATGCCATTCTGTTTGTGCTGCTCGGCTGCGGATTCCTGGTAGTCACGTTCAAGCGTCCGGCTGTGTATATGGGAATGACCGAGGTTCTCATCGTCAACCTTGCCCGT
>Ga0207667_10010524_pt1 | contig 10810 bp, 10 predicted proteins | sample KBSCornC52_FD_184301 | JGI IMG/M metagenome (GOLD analysis project Ga0207667, IMG submission 184301) | Corn rhizosphere microbial communities from Kellogg Biological Station, Michigan, USA - KBS Corn C5-2 (SPAdes) (version 2) | ecosystem: Host-associated > Plants > Roots > Rhizosphere > Soil ...
CATAACGAGAGTCCGAGCGGAGTTTCCATGAAGGTGTTGCTGGTCGATGACCACCCGTTGATCCTGTCGGCGCTGCAAGCGATGATCCAGGAGCTGGATCCGGACGTGAAGGTGACGGCCGTGGGCAGCGCGGCAGCGGCACGGTCTGCGCTCGCGGCGGATGCCGACTTCGACCTGGTGCTGCTCGACCTGCAACTGGGCGATGCCAGCGGCTTCGACGTGCTCGTCGAGATGCGCAAGGCGCACCCCGCGCTGCCGGTGGTGGTGATCTCGGCGTCCGACCGCGCCAGCGACGTCATCCAGGCCATCGACCTCGGCGCGATGGGCTTCGTGCCCAAGCGGGCCACCAACGACACGCTGGTCGACGCGCTGCGCCTCGTGATGGCCGGCGGCATCTACGTGCCGGCGATGCACCTGGGCAGCTCGCAAGGCCCGGCCAGCCGGGCCGCCGCCCCCGCCATCCCTGCGGCCGAGACGGCCACCTACCAGGTCACGCCGTCGTTCGAGGAGCTCGGCCTCACGCCGCGCCAGGCCGACGTGCTCACGCAACTGCTGCAGGGCAAGCCCAACAAGGAGATCGCGCGCCGCCTGGGCCTGTCGGTCGAGACGGTCAAGGATCACGTCCAGGCCGTGCTGCGCGCCCTGGGCGTGAGCTCGCGCACCCAGGCCGTGCTGGCGGTCAGCCAGATGACGCAGCAGCGGCTGGAACGCCGCGCGGTCCCGCGCTAAAGGCACTTCGCGAGACGCAGCGATCCGCACGCCCCCATGCGCGTCGCGATCATCTCCGTCTTCGTCGACTACCACCGCCGCGGCGCCCATCATCGCGGCGTGCTCCAGCCGCAGATCGGCCCGCTGATCGCTGCGCTGCTGCCCGACTCGGCCGACATCGACATCGTCAACGACACCTGGGTCGACCCCGACTGGTCCCGGTCGTACGACCTGGTGCTGCTCTCGTGCATGCATGCGGACTTCGACCGCGCGCGGCAGATCTCGCACTACTTCCGCAGGCGCGGCGCCCAGGTGGTGCTGGGCGGCTCTCTTGCCTCGATGCTGCCGCACCTGTGCGCACCGTGGTTCGACGCGGTGGTGGTGGGCGACCCCGAGGACACCGTGCCGCGCGTCTACGCGGACGCGGCGCGCCGCCAGTTGCAGCGCCTGTACCGCTCGGGCGGCGACGCCGCGGCGCGTGCGCCCACGCCGCTGGTGCATCGCGTGGCCGACCAGCAGGTCTTCCCGCTCGCGCTCGAGGCCACGCGCGGCTGCCCGTACACCTGCGACTTCTGCGTGCTCACCGGCATGGGCACGCGCTTCGACACCCGTCCGGCCGCGCGCGTCGAGCACGACCTCGTCACGCTGCGCGCGGCGCTCAAGGGCCGCATCACCGGCCCGCTCAAGAACAGGCGCCGGCGCATGGCGATGTTCTACGACAACAACATCGCCGGCAACCTCGGCTGGCTGCGCCAGCTGTGCGACGTCACCGAGCGGCTGGGCCTGGAGTGGGCCAGCTCGGTCACCTTCAACGTGCTCGCCAACAAGCCGCTGCTGCAGCGCATGTTCGACAGCGGCTGCCGCGCGCTGTACGTGGGCCTGGAGACCTTCAATCCGGTGGCGCTCGACGACTTCAACAAGCCGCAGAACCGGCTGCCGCTGATCACGCGGGCGCTGGCCGACGCGCGCGACGTCGGCATCCTCGTGACCGCTGGCATGATCCTCAGCCCCGAGCACGACGACGTGCCCTACATCCGCTCGCTGCCGCGGCGCCTGCGCGAGAGCGGGCTGCACGTGCCCACCTTCCTCGCCTTCGAGACGCCGTTCCCCGGCACGCCGTACTTCAACCGCCTGGCCGCGCGCAGCGCCCAGCGGGTGGCGGCCAACGAGCGCGCGCTGTTCCTGCCGCGCGCCCTGCTGCGCGACTTCACGTCGTACACGCTGGTCGTCGAGCCCACGCATGCCAGCGCCGAGGACTACGTCGACGCCTACAAGGATGCCGTCGACGAGATCTACGCGCCGCGCCGGCGCCTGGCCAAGCTGGCGCACGACCTGCCGTCGTTCATCCGCCGCGGCGCGTGGACGAGCGCGGCGCTGGACGTCGGCGACATGCTCACCGGGGGCCTGCCGCGCGCGCCGGGCCGCACCTACCTGGCGGGCACGGACCTCGCGCCGCCCGAGCGCGTGCCGCTGGCCGAAGCCGACTTCGTCGACGAGGCCGAGGCCGGGGCCCTGATGCGGCCCATGGCCGTCACGGACGAGGCGGGCCGCCTGTTGCCACAATGGGCGCCCCCGGACGGGGCGCAGCGGCCCGTCCTTCCTCCCCGCAAGAACAAGTCGGCCGTCGTCCCATGAAGCGCGAAGATGCTCCCCCGTCGTCCATCCTGACGCTGTCGCCCGACGACCGTCCGTCGCAGTTCGGCAGCGTGGAGCCGTTGCCGCGGGCCGCTGATGACGCCGGGGGTTCCGACCTGGTGCTGGGATCGGTGGATCCGCTGATCGACCAGGTCGACAACCTGCATGCGTTCGCGCGCACCGGCCTCGTGGGCAACACGGTGGGCGCCTGCGTGGTCGTCGCGCTGTATGCGCACGTCGTGCCGACGCTGACGATGGTGGTGTGGGCCATCCTGTTCGGCGCCGCGCTGCTGCTGCGCGCGGTGCTCACCGTCACCTACCTGCGGCGCTGGCGCGGCTCGTCGGCGTTGCTGCGCAGCTGGCGCAACCGCTACCTCACCGGCGTGCTCACCACCGGTGCGATGTGGGGCATCTCGGTGTGGCTGTTCTATCCGTACGGCGGCAACCTGGAGCGCATCGCGCTGCTGCTGACGGTCTACAGCTTCTGCATCTCCGCGGTGCCGGCGCTGGCCACGCAGTTCGGCGCGTTCGTCGCCTTCGTCGCGCTCACCTTCGTGCCGATGATCCTGCGCATCGCGCTGCTGCCCGGGCACGACGGCTGGACGCTGGCCGCCATCCTGTTCCTGATCTTTCTCATCACGGTGATGCTGGGCCGCAGCTACCAGCGCACCTTCGCGCGCGTCGTCGCGCTCAAGCAGCGCGGCATGCAGCTGCTGGCGCAACTGCAGGTGGAGAAGGTCGCCGCCGACCAGGCCCGGCGCGAGGCCGAGACGGCCAACCGCGCCAAGACGCAGTTCTTCGCGGCCGCCAGCCACGACCTGCGCCAGCCGCTGCATGCGCTGGGCCTGTTCGCCGAGGCGCTGCGCCACCGCGTGGGCACCGACGCGGAGGTGGCGCACCTGGTCAACAGCATCAACAGCTCCGTCGACGCGCTGGAGGGCCTGTTCTCCGAGTTGCTGGACATCACCAAGATCGACACCGGCGGCGTCGAGGCGCGTCCCGAGCACTTCAGCGTCGAGGCGCTGTTCGCGCGCCTGAAGCTGCACTACGAGCCGACGGCCTTCGAGAAGGGCCTGGCCCTGCGCTTCCACGGCGGCAAGCACTTCTGCTATGCCGATCCCCTGCTGCTCGATCGCGTCGTGCGCAACCTGCTGTCCAACGCGATCCGCTACACCAACGACGGCGGCGTGGTGGTGGCGGCGCGGCAGCGCGGCGACAAGCTGCGCTTCGAGGTCTGGGACACCGGCTTGGGTATCCGCCCGCACGAGCAGGAACGCATCTTCGAGGAGTTCTACCAGGTCTCCACCGATGCGCCGCCGCTCGACCCGACGCAGCGTAAGGGACTGGGCCTGGGCCTGGCCATCGTGCGGCGGCTGGCGCGCGTGCTCGACGCGCCGCTGCGCCTGCGCTCGGTGCCGGGGCACGGCACGATGTTCTCCATCGAGGTGCCGCTGGGCCAGCGTCCCAAGCCCACCGAGCCGGTGGCCCCGCGCAGCACCTCGCTGGGGCTCACGCTCGACCGCCGCCTCATCGTCATCGTCGAGGACGACCCGGCGGTGCTGGGCGGCCTGCAGGTGCTGCTCAAGAGCTGGGGGGCCGACGTGGTCGCGTTCGACTCGTTCGCCGCCGCCGCCGAGTGGGCCCAGGCCGCCGCCGCGCGCAAGCTGATGAATCCCGACCTGCTGATCACCGATTTCCGGCTCGAGAGCGGCCACACGGGCCTCGAAGTCATCGACACGATGCGCGGGGCCTTCGGCAAGGGATTGCCGGCGGTCATCGTCACGGGCAGTCTCATGTCCAACCAGGAGGGCGAGGCGCAGGCGCACGACTTCCACCTGCTGCTCAAGCCCGTCGTTCCCACCAAGCTGCGCGCGATGATCGCATTCAAGCTCGGACAACGTTGATGACCACCCAGCCCGACACCACGCCGCGCGCGCTGCGCATCGATGCGCCGCTATCGGCGCGCGCGGTGCTGGATCACTTCAACGACAAGGGCCGCGCGCTGCTGGGCGCGGGCCAGGAGGACGCGGCGGGGCGCATCGCGCAGGTGCTCGCGCACGAGGCCGATCTCAGCGCCGCGTGGGGCGGCCTGCCGGGCACCGACCACCCGCGCCATTGGCAATCGGACGTCGGCGACGAGGCGGCGCTCAGCGACCGCCGCTCGGAGCATCGCCGGCTCGACATCCACCTGCCGCTGTGGTGGGCCCTGCCGCTGGCGGTGCGCGACCGCCAGCCCCAGCGCGTCATCCTGCCGCTGGCCGCCACGCGCGAAGGGCTGGCCGCGCTGATCCGGCGCCACATGCCCGGCGCCTGGTGGAACCACACCGTGCACGTGACGCTGGACGTCGAGACGCGCGTCTACTGGGGCGCGCGCGGCGCCGTGCACCCGCACGCAGCCGCGCGCCACGCGTGCGCGCAGCGCGGGGATGGCGGCCACCCGTCGCTGCGGCTGGTCACGCTGGACGGTGGTCGCGCGGTCGAGGCCGCGATGCCCGACCGCCCGGCCGACCCCGACGTCGTGCTCAAGGTCCATCCCGGCGTGGGCTGGCTGGTGGCCGTGCCGCAGCTGCGCTTCGAGCGCGAGCTCACCGCGGCCGAGCGCTGGCAAGAGCAGGCCGCGGCGTGGTGGCGCCGCCTGCAGTCCTCGATGGGCCGCGCCTCGCCGCGCGACCGCGATCCGACGTGGGAGGCGCGCCTGCAGGCCGACGAGGCGTGGTGGGCCGGCCAGCTCGGCGCCGCGTCGCAGAGCGCACAGGCGCTGGCGCGCGAGGCGCGGCTGGGCGGGTCGCTACGCCCGGCCAGCCGCATCGCCACGCTGCCCCCGGCGCAGCGCCGGCAGGCCCAGGTGATCGTCATCCACGGCGGCCTGAGCTCGGCGCGCAGCGCGTACGAGGCGGCGCTCAACACCCAGGCGCGCGCGGTGGCCAGGGCGATCGAGGCCGGCCAGCCGGCGGCGCCGGGCGCACCGGGGATCCGCCCGGACCGCGGCGAGGGCGCTGCGACCGGCGCCAGCGCCGGCGTCGAGCGCGACCTCGCGCTGGCCGGCACCGCGGCGGCGTTCGACGCATCCGCGCTGTCGACGGCGCCGCCGCCGCCGGCCGACGCTGCGCACGTGTGGCCCGGGCTGCCCACGCTCGACGAGCGCGCCACCTGGCGCTTCGAGCACGACACCTTCCTGCGCATCGCGCAGAACGTCGCGCACCTGGTGGCCGCCGTGCGCCGCCAATGCATCGCGGGCGCCCCCCCGGACGCCCGGCGCCACATCGTGCTGGTGGCCCATTCGCGCGGTGGCAACGTGGCGCGCTTCGCGCTGCCGGCGCTGCGCAAGGCCTTCGGCAAGCAGGGCTGGACGTTCGCCGCCGTCACCCTCGGCAGCCCGCACCTGGGCACGCACGTGTTCGAGCGCGTGGGCCGGCGCTGGCACGGCGTGGCCGCGGCCGTCGGCGGCCTGCGCCACCTGGGCGCCCCTTGGATGAGCCGCGAGACGCTGGCCGAACTCGTCAACCTCGAGCGCGGCCTCGCGTACGACGTGCCTCCGGGCTTCCACGACGTCGAGCCCGCGGGCGTCGACCGGATGATGCGCGGCCGCCCGGCCACGGAGCTGCCGACCGGCATGTGGCTGGTCGGCTCGCACTGGGGCCCCAGCGCCGGCGTCGACGTCGACACCAAGACCTGGGACTGGCTGTTCGAGGACATGATGGGCGCCGAGGAGGAGAGCGACGGCCTGGTGCGGCGGCTGTCCGCGCTGGGCGGCCGCGCGCCGGAGAACGAGCTGCTGCGCGCGTCGCCCGACCATTGCCCCGTGCAGTTCGACGCCTCGCCCGTCTTCCACACGCACTACCTGGTGCACGAGGAGACGCGGCGCCAGATCGCACGCATGCTGGTGAGCGCGCTGGGCGCCGTCTGCGTCGACAATGGCGCTCCCTCCGTGGCTCACAAGGAAACGGCATGAGTTCCAACACCGCCCGCGCGCTGCCGCTGGTCGTCCTCGCCGGCATCGTCGGCGCCACCTGCGACATCACGTACGCGATCCTGTACTACGGCTGGCGGGGCGTCCCGGCGGAGCGCATCCTGCAGACCGTCGCCAGCGGCGTGCTGGGCAAGTCCTCGTACGACGGCGGCTGGGCGACGGCGGCCCTCGGGCTCGCGTGCCACTACGCGATCGTCATCGTCGCGGCGGCGGTGTTCTGGGCGGTGGCCCGGCGCTGGGCCTGGCTGCGGCGCGAGCCGATCACCGCGGGCCTGGCCTACGGCGTGGCCATCTACGGCTTCATGAACTTCGTCGTGCTGCCGCTGTCCGCGTACCCCTACCCGTTGCGGTTTCCGCTCCTGACCACGGCCACCGGGCTGCTGGTGCACATGGCGGGCGTGGGCCTGCCGATCGCGCTGATCACGCGCCGGGCGCACCCGGCGCCGTAGCGCCTTCCTCGGCGCCGATGCGCGCCTGCAGCCACTGCGCGAAGATGCGCATCGCGTCGCTCTCGGGTCGCGACTTCAACCGCGTCAGCCAGTAGCCGCCCAGCGTCACGCCGATGTCGAACGGCTGCACCAGGCGCTCGCCGCGCAGGGCCTCTCCGAACAGTGCCGTGGGCAGCAGCGCGACCCCCGCGCCCTGCGCCGCGGCCTCGGCCATCGCGATGGACGAATCGAAGATCGCGCCGCGCAGCAGCGGCGGCGCGACGCGTGCGGCAGCGAACCAGCGCGTCCATTCGTCGGGGCGGTAGGAGCGCAGCAGCGTCTCGCGCGCGAGGTCGGCGGGCGTGCGCAGGCGGCGCGCGATGGCGGGGGCGCAGGCCGGCGACAGCGGCGGCGCGATCAGCGGCCGCGCCTCGGTGCCGTGCCAGGCGCCGTCGCCGAAGCGGATCGCCCAGTCCAGGCCCTCGGCAGCGAGGTCGACGCGGTTGTTGTGGGTCATCAGGCGCAGGTCGATGGCCGGATGCGCGCGCTGGAACGCCGCCAGGCGCGGCAGCAGCCAGCCGACGGCGAACGTGCCGACCACGGCCACCGTCACCACCTGCCGGTGCAGCCCGCCCTCGAACTGCTCCAGCACGGCGTGCATGCGCTCGAAGCTGTCGGTCAGCAGCGGCAGCAGGGCCTGGCCCTCGTCGGTGAGCGCGAGCCCGCGCGGCAGGCGCCGGAACAGCGGCGTGCCCAGGCGCGCCTCGAGGTTCTTGACCTGCGCGCTGACGGCCGCCTGCGTCACGTGCAGCTCCAGCGCGGCGCGCGTGAAGCTGAGGTGGCGCGCCGAGGCCTCGAAGGCGCGCATGGCGTTCAGGGGAAGTTGCATGCCCCAGATTATCTGGGGTCTCGCACCGGAAATCAGCGTTTGCTGCGCACGCCGCCCCTGGCTATCGTGCCGCCTGTCGAATCCAGCAGCGGGAGACTCAACATGGACAGAAGACGCTTCGCCCACGCGGCGATCGCACTGGCGGGCGCATGGCCCGTCGCACGGGCCCTCGGGGGTAACGGATCAACCCAGAAAATCTGGGGCGAAGCGCAGGCCGGGCGCTGGCGCGATATCGAGGCCCGGGTCGGCGGACGGCTGGGCGTGGCCGTGCTCGACCCGGCCACCGGCGAGCTCGCCGGCCAGCGCCTGGACGAGCGCTTCCCGATGTGCAGCACGTTCAAGACGCTCGCCGCGGCGCACGTGCTCGCGCGCGTGGAGGCGGGCCTGGAGCGGCTGGACCGGCGCATCGTCGTCGCCCCCGCCGACCTGCTCGAATGGGCGCCGGTGACCCGCAAGCGCGTGGGCGGGCCCGGCATGACGGTGGCCGAGTTGTGCGAGGCGGCGATCACCGTCAGCGACAACACGGCGGCCAACCTGCTGCTGGCCAGCGCGGGCGGCCCGGCCGGCGTGACGGCCTTCGTGCGCCGCCTCGGCGACGACGCCACCCGGCTCGATCGCATCGAGCCGGGGCTCAACGAGAGCGCGCCCGGCGACCCGCGCGACACCTCCACGCCGCGCGCGATGGCCCGCACGCTGCACCGCCTGATGCTGGGCGACGCGCTGTCGGACCGGGGTCGCGCGCAGCTCGTGCAATGGATGTCGGCGAGCACCACCGGCGGCCAGCGCCTGCGCGCGGGCGTGCCGTTCGACTGGCGCGTGGCCGACAAGACGGGCACCGGCCGCCTGGGCTCGACCAACGACGTGGGCGTGCTGTGGCCGCCGCGCCGTGCGCCGCTGGTGGTGGTGGCCTACCTGACCGGCACCCAGGCGCCGGGCGAGGCGCGCGAGGCCGCGCTCGCGGACGTCGCGCGCAGCCTCACGGGCGGCGGCTGGACGCCGGCGTCCTGAGGCCTCACTCGTCCTTGGCGGCAGCGGCCTCGGCGGCTGCCGCGGCAGAGGCGGCCTCGGCCGCCGCGGCGCCGCGACCGGGCGCGCTGACCTTCTTGCCGACGACCTCGTGCGTGGCGGCGTTCTCGATCCACACCGACGACAGCTCCGGCGTGAGCGAGCCGCGCATGACGTAGCTGGCGTCGGCCACCGGCACGAACTCGATCGTTCCCTTGATGCGCATCGCGTCCCAGGCCAGGCGCCGGACGGGATTCGTGTAGAACGCGAGCGCGTCGACCTTCAAGTGCGCCGTGCGGCCCGCGGCGAGCAGTTGGGCATGGTCGACTTCGACGCTCTTGATCGACAGGTCCGTCGCGTCGATGACGTCGCGGCCCTCCACCTCGAGCAGGCGGAAGACGTCGGTGCGGTCGCCGTCGACGTCGACGTGCGAGCTCGCGATCTTCGCGTGCGGGATCGTCGCCACGTCGGGGGCGAGCGAGGGGGTCTGGCAGCCGGCCAAGGCCAGCGCGACGAGGGACAACGACAGGGCGGCAGGACGCATGGCAGGGCTCGCGAAGTTCAGCGGGTGGAGGAAGGGACGCTTTTCAGGGTTGCGCGGCGGCGTCGGCGTCGGGTCGAACCTCGGGCCGGGCGAACCACGCGCCGGCGAGGGCGACCATCGCGCCCAGGGCCATCGGCCAGCTCCAGCCGTAGCCGATGCCCCAGCCGGGCAGCGACAGGCCGAAGCCGCAGGCCGCCACGACGAACAGCGCGCGGCCACGGCCGGGCCGCAGCGCCAGCAGGACGGCGCCGATGTACAGGCAGGCGCTGGCGGCCAAGCTGATCGCGGCCGCGAAGCGGAACTGGTCCTCGCCGCCGCGCGCGAGCGCCGCGTACTTGCCCAGGAAGGTGGATGCGGCCAGCGCCTGGAACACGATCAGCGCGGCCACCACGAAGCGCGGCGACAGCGCCGGGCGCGCGCTGGCGTCGTCGTCTTCGGCCGGGTCGTTCTCGATGACGGCCAGTTCGCGGTAGGGCGGATGCAGATCGTGCGGGTCGCGGTCGACCGGCGCGAAGCCGGCGTCGACCTCGTCGCGCGGCGGTGGTTCGACGAGGCGCAGCGGTGGCCGCGGCGTGGTCATCCGCGCTGCCTCATAAAGCAACCTCCGCCCTGCGGGCTGCGGTGCGAGCGCCTTCGGGCGGCCGGGCGGCGCTCATTGCACCGGCGCATACGCCAGCCGCACGTAGATCGGCGCGAACGCCTCGGCCTGCGTCACCTCGAGCAGGCGTTCGCGCGAGAGCTCCAGCATCGCGATGAAGGTCACCACCATCACCGTGGGACTGGTGGCGGCCTCGAACAGCTCCTGGAACTCGACGTAGCGCACGCCTTGCAGGCGGCGCAGCATGCGGGACATGTATTCGCGCACCGACAGCTGCTCGCGCGAGATGTGGTGGTGCTGATTCAGCTTGGCGCGCTTGAGGATGTCGGCCCAGGCTTCGCGCAGGTCGGCCAGGCTCACCTCGGGGAACAGCGTGACGTTGGACTGCTCCATCGTCACCTGGGCGCGCAGGAAGTCGCGGCCGATGACGGGCAGGGCATCGAGCTGCGCCGCGGCCAGCTTCATCTGCTCGTATTCCAGCAGGCGGCGCACCAGCTCGGCGCGCGGATCCTCGGGCTCGGCGCCGTCGGCCGTGGGCTTGGGCGGCAGGAGCATGCGCGACTTGATCTCGATCAGCATCGCCGCCATCAGCAGGTATTCGCTGGCGAGCTCGAGGTTGTGCGCGCGGATCTGGTCGACGTAGTCCAGGTACTGGCGCGTCACCTGCGCCAGGGGGATGTCGAAGATGTTGAAGTTCTGGCGCCGGATCAGGTACAGCAGCAAGTCCAGCGGGCCTTCGAAGGTCTCGAGGAAGACTTCGAGGGCGTCCGGCGGGATGTACAGGTCCGTCGGCATGCGGAACAGCGGCTCGCCGTACAGGCGGGCCAGCGCGACGCCGTCGACGGTCTGCGTCGACGTCGGATCGCCGATGGCGACTTCGCCGGCCGCCGCGCTCGGCCGCTCCGGAGCAAGGCTGGCTGACCCTTGGGGGCTGTCTGCGGCATTCCGCGGACTGGCGCTCACGTCAGTTCACTTCACGTGCGTCTGGTAGACGTAGGGCTGCTGCTCGACGCGCGCTTGGCTGTAGCCGGCC
>Ga0207667_10010525_pt1 | contig 10809 bp, 8 predicted proteins | sample KBSCornC52_FD_184301 | JGI IMG/M metagenome (GOLD analysis project Ga0207667, IMG submission 184301) | Corn rhizosphere microbial communities from Kellogg Biological Station, Michigan, USA - KBS Corn C5-2 (SPAdes) (version 2) | ecosystem: Host-associated > Plants > Roots > Rhizosphere > Soil ...
AGAACACGATCGACGACCTCGAGGACTGGCAGCTCGGCTCGGCCGAGTCGCTCACGCAGGGGCGCTCCACGCGCTCCGCAGAGGCCGAGGCGATCGACCATCTTCCTGACAGCGACGTCAAGGAAGCCCTGCAGTCGATCCCGGAGGACTTCCGGCTCGCTGTGTACCTCGCCGATGTCGAAGGCTTCGCATACCAGGAGATCGCCGACATCATGAAGACCCCCGTCGGCACTGTGATGAGCCGACTCCACCGCGGGCGCCGCCTTCTGCGCGGCCTGCTCGCCGATTACGCCCGCGAGCGCGGTTTCGCCGCCGCGGAGCCCGCATCTCCCAGGAGCACGACATGACCGATTGCGGCTGCGACAAAGCCAAGGCGGAACTCGAGGAGTACCTGCACCGCGAACTCAGTGACGAGGACTTCCGCGATGTGACCGAGCACCTCGAGAATTGCGACGACTGCACGGGGGAGCACCTCGTGGGCTTCACCATGATCGTGAAGATGCAGAAGGCCTGCCAGGAGAAAGCGCCAGACGAACTGCGCTCGAAGATCCTGTATTCATTGTCGAACGCCGGGCCTTCGGCCCCGGCAGCCGAGTGAGCATCGGGAGGCCGCGGCAGAGCCCCGTCCTCCCGACTCGGTGAGTCCGACTAGAGGGTCAGCGCGCGCTCGATCAGCTCGGTCTGCTGTGCGGCGCTGCGCTTCGACGAACCCGTTGCGGGCGAGGCGGATGCCGGGCGCGACGCGACACGGATCGTGCGGCCACCCAGGTACTTGACCAGTTCCACGTCGATGAACGGCCAGGCGCCCTGGTTCTCGGGCTCGTCCTGCACCCAGACCAGCTCGGCGTTCGGGTAGCGGTCGAGGATCGGCCGCAGTTCGGCATCGGGCAGCGGGTAGTACTGCTCGAGGCGGACCAGGGCGACCGAGCCGGCAACATCCGGCTTCTTCTCGAGCTCGGCGAGCAGGTCGTAGTGGATCTTGCCGGAGTGCAGCAGCACGCGCTTGACTCCGTTCGTGTCTGCGCCGTTGTGGCGCGCGTCATCGAGCACCGGCTCGAACCGGCCCTGCGTGAAGTCGGCGACCTCGCTGGTCGCGCCGCGCAGGCGCAGCATCGACTTCGGGGTGAAGACGACCAGCGGGCGGCGCGGTCGGGCGTATGCCTGGCGGCGCAGCAGGTGGAAGTACGACGCCGGCGTCGACGGGCGCGCCAGGGTCATGTTGTTCTCGGCGGCGAGCTGGAGGTAGCGCTCGATGCGCGCGGACGAGTGGTCGGGACCCTGCCCCTCGTAGCCGTGGGGCAGCAGCAGCACGAGACCGGAGCGCTGGCCCCACTTCTGCTCGGCGCTCGAGATGAACTGGTCGATGACGATCTGGGCCCCGTTGGCGAAGTCGCCGAACTGGGCCTCCCAGATCACGAGCGCGTCCGGCCGCTCGACCGAGTAGCCGTACTCGAAGGCCATCGCCGCGTATTCGCTCAGCAGCGAGTCGTAGATCGCGAAGCGCGCCTGCGTGTCCGACAGGTTCGCCAGCGGAAGCCACTCCTGGCCGTTCTCACGATCGTGGAACACCGAGTGCCGCGAGACGAAGGTGCCGCGGCGGGCGTCCTGGCCCGCCAGGCGCACCGGGGTGCCCTCGAGCAGCAGCGATCCCAGTCCGATCAGCTCGCCGAAGCCCCAGTCGATCGAGCCCTGACGGCTCATCTCGAAGCGCTTCTTGAGCAGCTGCTGCAGCTTCGGATGCACCGCGAAGCCGGCAGGCGGGTTGTTGTGCGCATCGCCGATCAGCTCGACGACGCTCTGGTCGATCGCGGTCGACTCGGGCTCGACGACTCGGTCGTCTTGCTGGGCGACCGGCCGCTCGATGTCGTTCGTGGCGTGCGCGTCGCTGGTGATCACGGGGATCGTGCCGGTCTGCGCCGCGTGCGTCTCGGCGAAGGCGCGCTCGAGGCGCTCCTGGAAGTCGCGGTGGGCGGCCTCGTACTCCTCTTCAGTGATGTCGCCTCGGCCGACGAGCGCCTCGGTGTAGAGGGTGCGCACCGAGCGCTTGGCCTCGATCAGGTTGTACATCAGCGGTTGGGTCATCGAGGGGTCGTCGCCCTCGTTGTGCCCGCGCCTGCGGTAGCAGATCAGGTCGATGACCACGTCGCGCTTGAACTGCTGGCGGTAGGCGAATGCGTGCTCCGCGACGCGCACAACGGCTTCCGGGTCGTCGCCGTTGACATGGAAGATCGGCGCCTGGATGGTCTTGGCGACATCCGTCGCATAGATCGAGCTGCGGCCCTCGCTGGGCGGCGTCGTGAACCCGACCTGGTTGTTGATCACCACGTGGATGGTGCCGCCTGTGCGGTACGCGCGCAGCATGGCCATCTGCAGACCCTCGACGACGACGCCCTGGCCGGCCATCGACGCGTCGCCGTGCACCAGGATCGGCAGGGTCGAGTACTGCCCGTCGCCCTTGCGGTCCTGTTTGGCCCGCACGACGCCCTCGAGCACGCCGTTGACGGCTTCGAGATGGCTGGGGTTCGCGGCCAGGTAGACGGGCATCTCCTTGCCCGATGCGGCCACGAAGGTGCCCTCGGTGCCGAGGTGGTACTTGACATCTCCCGAGCCCTGCACGGTCTTCGGGTCTTGGGTGCCCTCGAACTCGCGGAAGATCTGGCCGTAGGTCTTGCCTGCGATGTTGGTGAGGACGTTCAGCCGTCCGCGGTGGGCCATGCCGATCGCGACCTCGTCGAGACCGGCCTCGGTCGCGCCCTGGAGGATCTCGTCGAGAAGCGGGATGGTCGACTCGCCGCCTTCGAGGCTGAAGCGCTTCTGGCCGACGTACTTCGTCTGCAGGAAGGTCTCGAAGGCCTCGGCCTCATTCAGCTTGCTCAGGATGCGCAGCTGCGTGTCGTGCGACGGCTTCTCGTACTTCTGCTCCAGCCGCTGCTGGAACCACTGCCGCTGTTCAGGATCCTGGATGTGCATGTACTCGATGCCGGTCGTGCGGCAGTACGAGTCGCGCAGCACGCCGAGGATGTCGCGCAGCAGGGCCGCGCGCTTGCCGCCGAAGCCGCCGGTGACGAACTCGCGGTCGAGGTCCCAGAAGGTGAGGCCGTGACTGCCGATCTCGAGGTCGGGATGCGTGCGCTGCTTGTATTCGAGCGGGTCGATGTCGGCCATCAGGTGGCCGCGCACCCGGAACGAGTTGATCAGCTCCTGCACGCGCGCGGTCTTGCCCGGCTTCTCGGCCAGGTCGACCGAGATGTCCTCCGCCCAGTGAATCGGGTCGTATGGGATCCGCAGGGCCGAGAAGATGTCTTCGTAGAACCCGTTCTGGCCGATCAGCTGCTCGTGGATGAGCTTGAGGAACTCGCCGGACCCCGCGCCCTGGATGACGCGGTGGTCGTAGGTGCTGGTCAGCGTGATGGTCTTGCCGATGCCGAGCTCGGCCAGGGTGCGTTCCGACGATCCCTGGAACGCCGCCGGGTACTCGAGGGCGCCCGCGCCGACGATGCATCCCGCGCCCTGGGTGAGCCGGGGCACCGAGTGCTCGGTGCCGATCCCGCCCGGGTTGGTGAGCGAGATGGTGGTGCCTGCGAAGTCGGCGGCGGTCAGCTTGTTGGTGCGGGCCCTGGCGACCACGTCTTCGTACGCCGTGAGGAACTCGGCGAAGGTCATGGTGTCTGCGCGCTTGATGTTCGGCACCAGCAGCGAGCGGGAGCCGTCCGGCTTGGGCAGATCGATCGCGATGCCGAGGTTGACGTGCGCGGGAACCACGACACTCGGCTTGCCGTCTGGCTCGGCATACGACACGTTCTGGCTCGGGAACACCTTGAGCGTCTGGACGATCGCCCAGCCGATCAGGTGGGTGAACGAGACCTTGCCGCCGCGCGCGCGGCGCAGGTGGTTGTTGATGACGATGCGGTTGTCGATCATCAGCTTGGCCGGCACGGTGCGGACGCTGGTCGCGGTCGGGATGCTGAGGCTGGCGTCCATGTTGGCCGCGAGGGTCTTGCTCACGCCGCGCAGGGGGGTGACGGTGTCTTCTGCGGGGGCGGCATCCTGACCCTCGACGACCGGGACGCCCGAGGTCTGCGGCGCCTGGGCCGGGATGGGCTGCGGCTTGGCCGGTGCCGAGGTGGTGCGGGCGACCGGCGTCGATGCGGTCGTGGGCGCAGGCTCCGAGGGAGCCTGCGTGGTGGGCTCGACCGGCTTCTCGGCCTCGGGGGCAGGCGCCGTCGTCACGGGAGCCGCACCCTCCGACTCCACGACGGGGATCGACGTGGTCGGCGTCGAGTCGGTGACCGGGTGGTAGCTCTCGAGAACCGGCCACCAGCTCTTGTCGACCGAGTTCTTGTCGACGAGGTACCGCTCGTACAACTCGTCGACGAGCCATTCGTTGGCGCCGAATTCTCCCGAATTCGGGTCGTCAGCTGCGGTTCCGGTGATGGGGCTCGACACGGCTTGACCGCCCACTCTCAGTTCTCGATATCGGGTTGTGATGGTGCGACCTGCCGGTGGCCACACCCGGGGTCAAGCTTAATCACTCCCCGGCGCAACTGCCGTCCCCGGAGTGAGGGACGCACCGGAAAAACCGTCGTTCTTGGCCGTAGCGTTGACTCATGCGCTTTCTCGGCCCGCTCCCCGCCCACGATCTGACCTACTCGGACGTATTCCTGGTGCCCAACCGCTCGGCGGTCACCAGCCGACTCGACGTGGATCTCGCCCCGGGCGACGGCAGCGGAGCCACCATTCCGATCATCTCGGCCAACATGAATTCGGTGACCGGACCGCGGCTCGCGGCCACCCTCGCGCGCCGGGGCGGGCTCGCCGTGCTTCCCCAGGACCTGCCCCTGCAGCAGCTCGGAGAGGCGATCAGGTGGGTGAAGCAGCAGCCGGTGGCCTGGGACACGCCCGTCGTGCTCTCGCCGGAGCAGACCGTCGCCGAGGCGTTGCGCCAGCTGCCGCCCGCCGACGGCCACGGCATCGTGCTGCGCAGCGCGACCGGTGAGGAACTCGGGGCGGTCCCCGCCGCTCGGCTCGGCACGGCGCTGCCCGACGCGCGGCTCGGCGACCTGGTGCACGGCTCCATCACGGCGCTCGACGCCGACGACCTCGATGGGCCGCGCGCCGCATTCGACCTGCTGGTCGCGGCCGATCTCGATTTCGCCCTCGTCCAGCGGCACGGTCACGTCATCGGCACGATCAGCAGGCGGAGCGCACTGCGCGGCACGCTGTACCGCCCGGCGCTCGATCGCGAGGGCCGGCTGCGGGTGGCCGCGGCCGTGGGCATCAACGGCGACGTCGCGTCGAAGGCGGCGGCACTCGCCGAAGAGGGCGTCGACGTGCTCGTGCTCGACACGGCGCACGGCCACCAGGAGGGGATGCTGCGGGCGCTGGCCGCCGTGAAGAAGCTGGGGCTGGGCATCCCGATCGTCGCGGGCAACATCGTCACGGCCGAGGGCGTGCGCGATCTGGTGGACGCGGGCGCCGACATCCTCAAGGTCGGGGTCGGCCCTGGCGCCATGTGCACGACGCGCATGATGACGGCCGTCGGGCGTCCGCAGTTCGGAGCCGTGCTCGAGACCGCCGAGGCGGCGCGCGAGCTCGGGGCCCACGTCTGGGCCGACGGCGGGGTGCGCTACCCGCGCGACGTGGCGCTCGCGCTGGCGGCGGGGGCGGCATCCGTCATGATCGGCTCCTGGTTCGCCGGCACGATCGAGGCGCCTGGTGCGCTCGAGACGGATGACGCGGGCCGCCTGTACAAGCAGAGCTGGGGCATGGCATCCACAAAGGCCGTTCACGAGCGCTTCGGCCGACTCGACGCCTACGAGCTGGCTCGCAAGGAGCTCTTCGCCGAGGGCATCTCGAGTTCGAAGATCTATCTCGACCCGCTTCGACCCTCGCTGGAGGATCTGCTCGACATGATCACCTCCGGCGTGCGCAGCTCGTTCACCTATGCGGGCGCGGCCGATCTGGCGGCATTCCAGCAGCGGGCGGTCGTTGGATTCCAGAGTGCTGCCGGCTATGAAGAGGGCAAGGCCCTTCCCGTAAGTTGGTAGCCATGATCATGGCGATCCTGGACTTCCCGGTCGTCGAGGGCCACCTCGACGAGGCGGTGCGCGTGCTCCGCGCCAGCCTGGCCGATACGCGGGCCTTCGATGGCAACCTCGGAGCCGAGATCCTCCTGGATGACGACCCGAGCCACTTCCTGCTCGTCGAGACCTGGGAGTCGGCAGCACACAACCACGCATACCAGTCGTGGCGGCTCACCCCCGAGGGCACGACGCCCGGTTTCGCCGACCACCTCCGGGGCCCGTTCGTCATGACCGAGTACACCGTCTCGCACCACTGACCCCGAACGGTCGCGCCATTGGCTACGGTGCGCCACATGGATGTCTTCGCCCTCCTGGCCGAGCCGGTGCGCTATCGAATCGTCGAGATCCTTGCAACGGGCGAGCACACCTCGGGCCAACTGGCCGATGTGCTGCACCACGAGTTCGGCGTCGGATGGCCGGCGGTGTCTCAGCATCTCCGTCTGCTGCGGGGGAGTGGATTCGTCGTTCGTCGTGCGCAGGGGCCGAGCCGGGTGTATCGGCTCGAACCGACAGCCCTCGATCAACTCGACCTGCGGATCGACCGGCTTCATGAGCTGTGGAACGCCCGTTACGGCTGGCCGTACCGGGCCGATCCCCTTTCTTCGCACCTCCTCACCGTCTCGCGGCGGCCGAATCGCGGTCGGGGTCGGCGAGGCCGTAGCGAGCGCCCCATCGTCTTCGACGTCACCGAGGACAACGACCTCTGGCAGTGGCTCGGCGACTGACGAGGTCGCGGGCGCGCGCTCCGGCGACTGGCGGCCTCGCGGGCCCCGGCTCTGGCGGTGTGAAGAACGGCATTTCAGTTCGCGCGCAATTCGACGCGAACTGAAATGCCGTTTTGCGGGCACCGCGCCACCGCGCCACCGCGCACCGCGCCACCGCGCCACCGCGCCACCGCGCCACCGCGCACCGCGCCACCGCGCCACCGCGCCACCGCGCCACCGCGCACCGCGCCACCGCGCCACCGCGCCACCGCGCCGCGGGTCGGGGCCGTGCCACCGGGGCTCGGAGGCTCGTCTCGACGGCCTCACGCAGCCTCACGCAGCCTCACGCGGCGTGCGCTGGATATACTCGGGCGAATCATGGATGACCCTCCGTCCGGCCGTCTGATACCGGTCGCCAGAAGATCGTGGGCGCGCCGTGAGCTATGAGTGGATCCTCCTCATCATCGGGATCGTCCTCACGGTCGGCACCGGCTTCTTCGTCGCCAGCGAGTTCACGCTGGTCAACCTCGACCGGGCAGAGCTCGAAGCGCGCCAGGAGCGCGGTGAGACCATGCTCGGCCCGGTCATCAGCGGCCTCAAACGCACCTCGACACATCTCTCCAGCGCGCAGCTGGGCATCACGCTCACCACGCTGCTGACCGGCTTCACCCTCGAACCGGCGTTCAGCACCTATCTGCAGCCGCTGTTCACCGCCATCCACCTGCCCCGAGTCGCGGTGGTCCCGGTCGCCACGGCGGTGTCGATCGCCATCGCGACGCTGCTGTCGATGATCGTCGGCGAGCTGGTGCCGAAGAACCTCGCCCTCGCGATCCCTCGGCAGGTGGCCAAGGTCGTCATCCCGTTCCAGCTCGGGTTCACCGTGGTCTTCAAGCCGTTCGTCCGATTGCTGAACAGCACGGCCAACCTGCTGCTGCGCGGACTCGGCATCGAACCGAAAGAAGAACTCAGCTCGGCCCGGACGGCCGAAGAGCTGCGGAGCCTGCTGCGCCGATCCGCCAGCGAGGGCTCCCTCGACCGCGACACGGCCACCCTGCTCGCGCGCACCCTGGCCTTCTCCGACCACACCGCCGCCGACGTCATGACGCCGCGACCGCGGCTGGCCAGCATCGACCGTTCCTCGAGCGCCGATGCCGTGGTCGAGCTGGCGCGCACGACCGGATTCTCACGGTTCCCGGTCATCGACGACGACATCGACGACGTGGTCGGCCTGGTGCACATCAAGCAGGCCGTCGCGGTGCCGCGCGAGCGGCGTCCCGAGGTGCCGGTGTCCGCGCTGCAGTCCGATGCCCTGCGCGTGCCCGAGACCATGAAGCTCGACACGCTGCTCGGCGAGCTGCGCGGCCGCGGCTATCAGATGGCGATCGTGGTCGACGAGTACGGCGGAACGGCAGGCGTCGCAACTCTGGAAGACCTGGTCGAAGAGCTCGTGGGAGAGGTGGCGGACGAGCACGACCGCGCCCGCGCCGACGTCGTGCGCAGCCGCGACTGGCTCACCTTTCCCGGGGCGCTGCGCCCCGACGAGCTCATCGAGCGCGCCGGGGTGGTGGTGCCCGAGGACGGCCCGTACGAGACGGTCGCCGGCTTCCTGATGAGCGAGCTGGGCCGGCTCGCCAAGGCCGGAGACACGGTCGACATCGACGCGGGCACCTTCCGGGTCGAGCGGATGGACGGGCGGCGGATCGACCGGGTGCGCTTCACGCCGCGCCACGACGACGATCGGCGCGAAGACCGGCCGGCGGGAGCAGCAGGATGACCGCCGCCGACTGGTGGGGGATCGCCTGGCTCGTCATCCTGCTCGCCATCAACGCCTTCTTCGTGGCGGCCGAGTTCGCGATCATCGCCGCGCGCCGCAGCCAGATCGAGCCGCGCGCAGAAGCCGGGTCGCGCGCCGCCAAGACCGCGATCTGGGCGATGGAGCACGCCACCCTGATGCTCGCCACCACGCAGTTGGGGATCACCATTGCGAGCCTGCTGATCCTCAACGTGTCGGAGCCCGCCATCCACCGTCTGCTGTCGGTGCCGCTTCACCTGACGGGCTGGACCGAGGGCGTGATCAGCACGATCGCGTTCATCATCACGCTGATCATCGTGTCGTTCCTGCACGTCGTGCTCGGCGAGACCGTGCCCAAGAACATCTCGTTCTCGGTGCCCGACCGGGCCGTGCTGATCCTGGCAACGCCCTTGGTGGGGATCGCCGCCGTGTTCCGCCCGGTCATCGTCGTGTTGAACGCGGTGTCGAGCGGCGCCGTGCGGCTCTTCGGCGTCCAGCCTCGCAACGAGGCCAACACGGCGTTCAGCTTCGACGAGGTCGCCACCATCGTCGCCACCTCGACCCGTGAGGGCGTGCTGACCGATTCGACGGGCACCCTCAGCAATGCCTTCGAGTTCACCACCAAGACCGTGAAAGACGTGCTGGTTCCGATGCCGAAGCTCGTCACCCTTCCCGACGACACCACTCCCGAGGATGTCGAACGCGCGGTGGCCCAGCACGGCTTCAGCCGCTACGTGCTCGTCGACGACGAGGGCGAACCGAGCGGGTATCTGCACCTCAAAGACGTGATCGATCTGGATGACGACGAGTTCAGCGAGCCGGTTCCGCCCAAGCGCATCCGCCAGCTGATCTCGATCTACCACGACGCCGAGCTCGAGGACGCGCTCGCGACCATGCGGCGCTCCGGCTCGCACCTGGGCAGGGCCTTCGACGAGAACGGCGCGACCAAGGGCGTGCTGTTCCTGGAGGACATCATCGAAGAACTGGTCGGCGAGGTCCAGGACGCGACCCGGCGCCGGCGCTAGGGCACCGGTGAGCGCCGCACGCTATCTGAGCGCGTCGATCCCGCTGCGCGTCGCCAGCTCGGGGGCGAGCGTCGTGCTGCCGATCCTGGCCGTCCAGCGCCTGCACGATGTCGCCATCGGCGGCGGACTGGTGGCGGCGTCGCTCGCGCCGAGCGTGATCGTGGCTCCGCTGGTGGGAGTGGTTCTCGACAGGACGCGGCACCCGCGGTGGTGGATCGGCGGGTCCGGCCTGATCACGGCGGCGGCGTTCGCGCTGAGCGCCTTCCTCGGCAGCGTCCCGCTCTGGACGATCGTCGTCGCCCTCATCATCTCGGGATCGGCATCGCCGTTCTTCCTGGGCGGCCTCTCGAGCTTCGTCACCGACGGGCTCTCGGACGAGCGCAGGGCCTACGCGGCCGACGCGCTGTCGTACAACGTGGGCGCGGTGGCCGGGCCCGGTCTCGCGGCGATCGTGGTGAGCATGGGCGCGGCGGGAGCGGGTGCGCTCATCCTGGCGGGTGCATCGGTGGTCGGGGTGATCGCGCTGGTCGGCGTCAGGATGGTCCCCCGCCCGCGACCCGAGCACGGCGCTCTGGCGGCCATCGTGGCGGGGACCACGCATCTGCTCACCCATCGTCCGCTCGCCGCCGTGACGCTCTCGGGCACCATCGCCCAACTGGGCGCAGGAGCCCTGCCGATCTGCGCGGTCGCCCTCGAGTTGCAGCGCTCCGGAACGCCAGAGCGAGGCGCGTGGATCGTCACCGCGTTCGCGATCGGCTCGCTGATCGGTTCGCTGATCGCCACCGGGAGGCCGCCGCGCCGCTGGCGGACCGAGACGGTGATGCTGGTGGGTTTCGCGGGCACCGGTCTGCTCACGATCGTCGCGGCGGCAGACCTCGGCCTGCCGTGGACCGTCGCGGGCATCGCCCTCTCCGGACTGTGCACCGGCCCGAGCACCGCGGCGATGCTGCTGCTGCGCAAGCAGCAGAGCCCGTTGACCGTGCGGTCGCAGGTCTTCACCGTCGGATCGGGGTTGCGGACGACGGCCGCGGCCGTCGGGGCCGCGATCGCCGGACTCGCCGCGGGGTTCGATGCGGGCGTTCTGATCGCGGTGATCGGCGTCATCTGGGTGGCATCCGCCCTGGTGATGCTGGCCTACCCGCGCGGGGTGGCGCCGATCGAGGAAGGCTGAGCCCGATCAGCTCACCCAAAGCGCTCGCAGGTAC
>Ga0207667_10010530_pt1 | contig 10807 bp, 10 predicted proteins | sample KBSCornC52_FD_184301 | JGI IMG/M metagenome (GOLD analysis project Ga0207667, IMG submission 184301) | Corn rhizosphere microbial communities from Kellogg Biological Station, Michigan, USA - KBS Corn C5-2 (SPAdes) (version 2) | ecosystem: Host-associated > Plants > Roots > Rhizosphere > Soil ...
TCCTCAGACCCATCTTCCCGAGGAATTCGCGTGGCCACTTTCATACTCGTTTCGGGCGCCTGGCATGGCGCTTGGTGCTGGAAATATGTGAGCCCCTTATTGCGCGACGCCGGCCATCGCGTGTTGGCCCCGGATTTGCCCGGCATGGGCGCCGATCGCACCCCTTTTGACCGCACGAGCTTCGAGGCGTGGGGCCGCTCCATAGCCGAGCTGGCGAGCGCGCAGTCCGAACCCGTCGTCTTGGTGGGGCACAGCCGCGGCGGCATCGTGATCAGTCAAGCCGCGGAATACGCGCCGCAGGCCATGCAAACCACAGTTTATCTCGCCGCCATGCTCTTGCCGAACGGCACCGGCATGTTCGACATGGTGAGCCGGGTGCCGAACGATTCGGCTATCGCAAAAGCCATCGTCATGACTCCTGACGGTTTGGCGACAACCGTGGGCCGGCACGTGGTGCCCACTCACTTCTACAACACCACGCCTCCAGAACGCGTACAGGAGGCTGAGGCTTTGCTCACGCCGGAGCCGCTCTTCTGTGGAACCGCGAAAATGAAGCTGAGCGAAGAACGCTTCGGCCGCGTGCGACGCGCGTACATCGAATGCCTGCGCGACCGATCCGTGGCGATCGAATTACAGCGCATCATGCACAGTGAATTGCCGTGCTGGCATGTCGGTACGCTGGATACCGATCATTCGCCGTTCTTCTCGGCGCCGCAACAGCTTGCTCAAGAACTCGTGACTATCGCTGCGAAGAGCTGAGACGTGGGCTTCGGTCTTCGGTCGGAAGATGCTTAAACGTTCTCTGGCCGAAGACTGAAGACTGAAGACCGCAGGGCTCTGTTCTTACGCGCTCAAGCCGACCGCATTGCTCAAACGGTTGCTCACGAGCGAGCGCGCTTCATCGACGATGTTGCGAATGAGATCGGCACAGCTCGGAATGTCATTGATGAGTCCGATCACCATGCCGAGCGGGATGGCACCGCCCTCCGGATCGCCGACTTCCATCGCCTTCATCCAATGTGCTGCACCCATGAAAGGTGCCAGGTCGTGGTGCGTGACCGGGCCTTGTTTTTCGCGTTCGAGCGCTTGTGCCGACACTGAATTGCGCCATACGCGCGTTGGATCACCCATGCTGCGCCCGACTAGAACCGTGTCGCGTTCGCTCGCCTGGAGAAACCGTGTTTTCAATTCCGCATGCAACGGCGATTCACGCGTCAACAGAAAACGCGTGCCCATATTGATGCCTTCAGCACCGAGCGCGAGCGCCGCCACGAGACCTTTGCCGTCGGCGAAACCGCCGCACGCCATGACGGGTATCTTGAGCTTCGCGGCAGCCGCGGGAATCAACACCAACGCAGGGACATCGTCGTTACCGGGATGGCCTGCGCATTCGAAACCGTCGATGCTCACCGCATCCGCGCCGAGCTGTTCCGCTTTGACCGCGTGCCGCACGGTCGTGCATTTATGAATGACTTTGATGCCGGCCCGCTTGAACATCTCGATGTACTTGCCGGGATTGCTGCCCGCAGTCTCCACCGCAGGCACACGCTCATCGATGATGGTTTTGACGTAGCCGTCGTAATCCAGTCCCACATTCGCGGGCAGCAACGTCAAGTTCACACCGAAAGGTTTGTCGGTGAGCGAGCGGGCCTGACGAATCTCCGCAGTCAACGCTTGCGGCGTCGGTTGTGTATGCGCCGATATGAAACCGATGCCACCTGCATTGCCGACTGCGGCAGCGAGCGGCGCACGTGCAGCCCAACGCATTCCACCTTGAGCGATCGGATATTCAATACCAAACAGTTCGGTCAGACGCGTTTTGAATGTCATCTCGTTAGACCCTTCCTAGGATAGGAATCAATGCGCCCGTAATGGCGCTCGCGCTGTCGGACAACAGAAAGAGGATGAGATCCGCGACCTGTTGCGGCTTCACCCAACGATCGAATTCGGCCTGGGGCATGTCCTTGCGATTGGCCGGCGTGTCGATGATGCTCGGCAACACCGCGTTCACCGTGATATGACGATCTTTCAATTCCTCCGCCAACGCCTCGGTCAATTTGGCGACACCGGCTTTCGAAGCGGCATAAGCACCCATGCCGACACCTGCCTTGATCGCTCCTGCCGCGCCGATGTTGACGATGCGGCCGCTGCTTTGTTTGCCGAGAAATTTGAGCGCCGCACGACTTGCATTGAACGCGGTGCGCACATTGACGTTGTGGAGAAAGTCCCAGGTATCGATGCTGCCGTCTTCTACTTTTTCCCAGCGAAACGATCCGGCGATGTTGACGAGTGCGTCCAAGCCGCCGAGCTTGCGCGAGACGGCGTCGAACGTGGCATCCGCTGCCGCCGGTGTAGAGAGATCGACGTCGGCGAAAATCGCCGCGCCGCTGAGCGCAGCCGGGACGTGTTGTGCCGAAACGCGATCGATGCACGCGACGCTGGCGCCCGCTTTGCGGGCCGCGAGTGCGACATCGAGACCCAAGCTACCGAAAGCTCCGGTGACGGCGATTTTCTTACCTTGCAGGTTCACGGGCGCTCTCCATGAATAAAGCGATTGAAGCGAGGTGCAATCAGAGCCCGAACGCGAGCTTGGCGATGATGTTCTTTTGCACTTCCTTGGCGCCGCCGTAAATCGTCACGGCGCGAGTATGCAACGTCGTCGACATACGGCCGGGCACATAGTTCGGCCAGAGCTCGCTCGGCCCGGCGGCGATCATGGGATCGTCCTCCTTGATTTCGCGCAGCGCGCGGTCGCCGATCAGATCGGTCTCCAATTCTGTGACGCGCTGTTGCAACTCCGAACCGCGGATCTTCAGCGCAGAGGCTTGCGCTTGCTGATCGTAAGCGGTTTTCTCGTTCGCGAGCAGGCGCAGCACCGACCATTCGAGAGCGAGCAAATCCATTTCTATGTGAGCGATCCGTCGAGCGATCGTCGGCACTTCGATGAGCGGTACGCCGTTCAATGTTTCTCGACGGGCAATCTCTTTCGCCCGCTGCAGCTCACGCTTCGAAAAATAAATGAACGCGCTGCTCGTACGCTCGTGCTCCAACAGGAACTTGGTGTACGTCCAGCCCTGGCCTTCCTGTCCGACCAAATTCTCGACCGGCACTTTGACGTTTTCCAAAAAGATTTCGTTCACGTAGTGCGCGCCGTTGATCATGATGATGGGACGCACTTTGATGCCCGGCGTATTCAAGTCGATCAGCAAGAACGAGATGCCTTTCTGCGGCTTCGCTTCCGGATCGGTGCGCACCAGGAAAAAGCCCCACTCGGCGAAATGGCCTTCGCTGCTCCAAATCTTTTGACCGTTGACGATGTAATGATCGCCTTGGCGCACGGCACGCGTCTTGAGAGAGACGAGATCGGAGCCTGCGTTCGGTTCGGAAAAGCCCTGCGCCCACAAGTACTCGCCTTTCAGGATCGGCGGCAAAAACCGTTGCTTCTGCGCTTCGCTGCCGTAGGTGTACAACACCGGCCCGAGCAACCGCAGCCCCTGCCAACTCACATCCGGCGCATACGCCAAATGGCATTCTTCTTCGAAAATATGCTGACGCAACGCGCTCCAGCCAGTGCCGCCGTACTGCACAGGCCAATGCGGAGCCGCCCAGCCTTTGTCGAACAGCACGCGATTCCAACGCTGCAAATCATCTTGGGTCGGAGGCGCAAATCCGTGATACGTGCGCGCGCGCATATCGGCGGGCAAATGGTCGCGCAGGAATTGGCGCACCTCGCCGCGGAATGCCTCGTCTTCGGCGCTCAACTCTAACTTCATGACATCAGGTCTGCGATTCGGGCAGATGAACGACGAGGCCGTCGAGTTCCGGCGTGAGAGGCAACTGGCAGCTCAAGCGGCTGTTGTCTCGAACATGCAGTGCGCATTCGAGCATGTCCTTTTCACCCTGCGCAGGCGGGGTAAAGCGATTCTGCCACTGCGCGTCCACGTACACGTGACAGGTTGCGCAAGAGCAATTACCGCCGCAATCGGCCAGGATGCCGGGGACGGAATTATTCATTGCGACCTGCATGACGCTCTCGCCCACTTGGCCCTGCACCTCATGTTTACGGCCGGAAAACTCGACGAAGGTGATAGTTGGCATTCTGAACTCTATGGGATCTAGGGATTGCGGAAGTGCTGGCGAAGCTCGACCTTGTTGATTTTACCGGAAGGAAGCCGGGGCAATTCTTGGATGAACACCACAGACTTCGGACATTTGTAGCTCGCGATCAAGGTGCGGCAATGCGCGATGAGCTCGGCTTCGGAAACTGTTGCGCCGGATTTCACCACCACGATGGCGCGAACGGTTTCCACCCACTTGGGATCGGGGATGCCGATCACGGCTACGTCCGCCACCGCGGCATGTTCCGCCACGGCATTCTCGACTTCGCGGCTATAAATGTTTTCACCGCCCGAAATGATCATGTCCTTCTTGCGATCGACGAGGAATACATAACCCTCCTCGTCCTGCACGCCGATATCGCCGGTGTGGTACCACCCGTCGCGAATGGCATCGAGCGTCGCGGCGGTGTTGTTCCAATAACCGTCCAACTGGTACTCGGACTTGACGCAGACTTCACCCGGTTTACCCGGCGGACACTCATTGCCCTCATCGTCGATGAGGCGAAACCCCGTGTGCGCGACCGGATGGCCTGTCGAGGACAAGCGACGGATCTGATCCGGCGTGCCGTAAGGATTCACTTCGTGCCGCGGCATGTCGCAGATTTGACCGGCTTCCGTCGAGCCGTATTGAATGCCGAAAATCGGACCGAGCAACTCGATGGCGCGCTTCAACAGCGGCACGGGAATCGGCGCGGCTGCAGAGATGATGGTCCGCATGCTCGACACGTCATAAGACTTGACGTCCGGTACGTCGAGCACGGCCTGCAACATGGCCGCAACCATGAACGTGAACGTCACTCGTTCTTTTTGAATGGTCTCGAGCATGCGCCGCGGATCGAAGCTGCGATCGATCACGACCGCAGCACCCGTCCACAGCGCTCCGGTCACATAGCCACGACCGCCGACGTGAAACATGGGCGTGATTTGCAGTACCACGGAATCGCCGGGAATGGGGCCGATTTCCGCTTGCAACTGCGCCAGGCGAATCATTTTTCGGTGGGACACCGGCACGCCTTTGGGACGCCCGGTGGTGCCGCTCGTGTACCAGAGATACACATAATCCTGCGGCTCCGAACGGATGGGCGGTCCCTCGGGCGATGCCTCGGCCAGCAGCTTTTCATAACTGCGCGCCCATTCGGGCACGGTATCGCCGATGCAGATGTACGCCAGCACTTCCGGAAATTGTTGACGCAGCACGTTGACGGTGTCGGTGTATTGCTCGTCGAAAATGACGATGCGCGGACCGCCGTCCTTCATTTGGAAAGCGAGCTCGACGGGCGTGAGGCGGAAATTGAGCGGTCCGGCGATGTAGCCGGCAAACTCTGCGGCGCTGAAGTACTCGCAGTGCTGAATGCTGTTCGGGCCCAAATACGCGACGCGGTCTTGGCGACGCAAACCCAACGTGTAAAGAGCGCTTGCGAGGCGCTTCGCGCGCGTCACGAAATCTTTCCACGTGATTCGCGTTTCGCCCTGTACGTACGCGATTTTATTGGGGTAGAAGCGAGCGTTGCGCTCGATGAGTTCCCCCATCGTCTGCATTGTGAACCCCATCGGGGAAGTGCCTGATGATGATAAAGTGAATGGCATTCAGAAAGGTAAACAAGCGCATGCCGTGTGTCAATTCATGCCGGCGCCGCGCAACGGCCAAGAATATCCCGGGAAACCCTTGATTACGAGTGCTGCACTTGATGACGACAATTTCCCCGCCTGAGTTGCCCGCGGCGCTCAGCCGCGTTCACGAAATCGTGACTCACTGGGCCACGCACACGCCGCAAGCGCCAGCCGTCAGCGATAGTCAGCAAGCCCTGAACTACGAGCAATTTGCAGGCGCCATCGAGCGTGCGGCCGAAGCATTGCGCCGTCGCGATGTGAGGCCCGGAGATCGCATCGCCATCGTGACCGAGAACAACGTCACTGCCGCGGTCTTAATGTTCGCAGCCCAACGTTTGGAGGCGTGGCCGGCGATCATCAATGCGCGGGTCGGCGCCCACGAAATCGAGGCGCTCGAAGCGTGTGCCGCCGCGCGGCTCACGCTATACGCGCTGGACGGTTCGCAAGCGGTGGAGAAACTCGTTGCAGCTCGCGCGAACGCAGAGCCGTTCATGGATGCTCATATCGGTGCTCTTAGAGTCACTGCAACAGTAGCGAGCGATCCGGAGCCAGTGCACGCCGATCCGGCGAATCAAGTCGCGCTTCTGCTATTCACTTCAGGAACTACCGGACGGCCGAAGGCAGTGATGTTAAGTCATGCCGGCTTGATGCAATTGGGCGCGGTGCTCGCCGTGTCGCGTCGAACTACGCCGAAAGACTCCTACAACGGGGTCGCCCCGCTCTCGCATATCATGGGTCAATCAAATCTCATGTGTGCGCTTTCGTGCGGCGCGAGCGTGCAACTGATGCCTCGGCTCGAAGTGCCGTCGCTCGCTCAGGCCATTGCACGAGGTGACATCACTCATCTCTCCTTCGTGCCGACGGTTTACGCGCGTTTAATCGAATATGCGACGACGAACAAGCTCGCGCTGCAGCCGAATCGTTTGCGCTACATCAGTTCGGGCGGCGCTCCGCTCGATCCTCTCTTGAAAGAATGTGTCGAAACGCTCCTCGGCGTGCCGTTGGTCAATGGTTACGGGATGACGGAGTGCGCTCCAGGAGCGCGTACGCGGCCGGAAATCAAAAGTCCTGCGGACAGCATCGGCTGGCCGGAAGACGGCGTCGAAGCACGCATCGTTGCGAGCGAAGGTAGCGACTGCCCGAGCGGCGAGATCGGCGAACTCTGGTTGCGCAGCGCCACGCGCATGTTGGGCTACTACCGCAATCCCGAAGAAACGGCTGCCGCGCTGCGCCCCGAGGGTTGGTTCGCAACCGGCGACCTGGTGCGTCGCTTGGCGGACGGCCAAATCGCCATCGTCGGCAGAAAAAAAGAAATGATCATTCGCTCGGGATTCAATGTGTATCCCGCGGAAGTCGAAGCGGCGCTGAACAGACTGCCGCAGATCGTGCAATCCGGCGTCGTCGGCAGGCCGACCAACGACGGCAATGAAGAAGTGATTGCATTCGTGCAATTGCGCCCGGGGGAAAGTGCCGATGCGGCGGCTCTACTGGAGCAATTACGTCCGCTCATTGCTCCGTATAAACGCCCGCAGCACCTCATCATCCTCGATGCGCTGCCGCTGGTCTCTACGGGCAAGATCTGGAAGGCGAAACTCGTCGAGATGGCACGCGCGCTCGCATAAGCGATTCAAAGATTGACCCATGGCCCGCACTATTCGTGAATTGAACGCCGAACATTGGTACCGCACAGGCTTTTACCGAACCGAGACATTGTCGCAAGCGATGGATCGCGCGGTGCGCGAGCATCCCCACAATCAATTTCATTTTCACGTCGGTGGAGTCGCGACCACACTCACCACCGCGGAAATCGGTCGCCAAGGCCGGCGGCTCGCCGGCGCTCTCTATACGCTCGGCGTGCGCAAAGGTGACGTCTTCGCCATGCAATTGCCGACGCGCCCTGAAACATTGGTGCTCTACATCGCCGCCATTCACGCCGGCGCGACATTGCTTCCCATCGTGCACACGTATGGCCCTGCCGAACTCGGGTTCATCTTACGTGCTTCGCGAGCACGGTGGTTCGCGATGCCGGATCGCTCGGGCAACATCGACTTCATCGAGCGATTGGCCCAGGCAGGAGAATTGCCAGACCTGGAGCGCACTATCGTCTTGGGAGAAACGGCACCGCCCCGTGGCGTGCTTTTCAGTGATCTCGTGCTTTGCGCGACAGCGGATTTTCCAGCGCCGGCACAACACGCGGACGAAGTCTGTGTGCTGTTATATACGTCGGGTACGACGGCAGCGCCGAAAGGCGTACAACACACGCACAACACCATTCGCGCCGAATGGGACATTCCTTTTTTCGACAACCGCGGCCCCTATCTCAATCCATTTCCCGCCGGCCATATCGCGGGCTTCAACTACATGCTGCGTCCCATGGTGTGCGGCGTGCCGATGGTATTGCTCGATCGCTGGGATGCCGATCTGGCCGCGGAGCTGGTGGAACGTCATCGAGTGACGCAGAGCGGCGGCACACCTTTCTTTTTGCTGTCCTTGATCGAAGCGGCAGAACGCGCTGGACGCGATCTCTCTTCGCTCGTGCACTACGGACTCGGCGCGACAGGCGTGAGTCCGGAGCACGTGATGCTCACTGAGAAATATGGATTTCGCGGCGGACGCAGCTACGGTCTCACCGAACATTCGACCGTCACCAAATTCGAAGTCGACATGCCCATCGAGAGACGCGCATACACGGATGGCAAACTGCAGCCGGGCTCCGAAGTGCGCATCGTCGACGACAACGAACACGACCTGCCCCGCGGCGCCGAAGGCGAAATTCTTTTGCGCGGCCCGGAATTGTTCGTGGGCTATACGGACCCGGCACTGAACGCCGCAAGCTTCACCGAAGACGGTTGGTTTCGCACGGGCGATATCGGCACGCTGGACAGCGACAACTATCTCACGATCACGGATCGCAAAAAGGACATCATCATCCGCGGCGGTGAAAACATTTCATCGCGCGAAGTCGAAGACATCGTCGGGCGTCATCCCGCCGTCCTCGAAGTCGCCGCAGTAGCCATGCCGGACCCGCGCTACGGCGAGAAAGTGTGCGTCTTCACGATCCTGCGCCCCGGCACGAGTCTCACATTCGAAGCACTGACCGCACACTGCGCGACGTGCGGCATCGCCAAACACAAGATTCCGGAAAAGCTCGTGATCGAAGCGGACTTGCCGCGCACGCCTTCCGGGAAGATCAAGAAGGCGACGCTGCGCGCGCGATTGCGCGCGTGATGTGATATTCGAACTCAGTCCCAACGGACCGGCAGACTCACGACGCCTTGCAACGTGAACGGCTGAAACCATTTGGGTGTGCCGTTCAAGCGCAGACGAGGCAGGCGCTCGATGATGGTGCGCAGTGCAATCGTTGCGTCCAAGCGTGCGAGCGGAGCGCCGACGCAACGATGAATGCCGCGGCCGAAGCCGAGATGTTGCTGACGCAATAGATTGAGATCGCGATCGAGCCGGAAGGTGTCTGGATCGTCCCAAACCTCGTCATCGCGATTGGCCGAGGCGAACAAGTTCTCGCACTTCGAACCGGCAGGTATCGTGACGCCGTGCAGTGTCACCGGGGTCGTGTTTGTTCGATACGTCCCCATGACAGGCGCGTCGAAGCGCAAGCTCTCCTCGATGGCCACCTCAGTCAATTCCGGTTGCGCGCATAGCTGTTCCCACAACTCGCGCCGCTGCAAAAGCCGGTAGATACAACTCCCGAGCAACAGAGTCGTCGTATCGGTGCCGCCCACGAGTAGCAGCAGTGCGACGGGGAAAATCTCTTCGTCGGTAAACGGACGGCCTTCGGGATGCACGCCTTGTGCGAAAACCGTAATCGCGTCTTGCGGCAAATCTGTGTTGCCGCTTTGCAAAGCTTCACGGCGTTGCTGCAGCAAACCGCCTAGATAATTGTAGATATTGTCGCGTGCAGACTGTTCGAGTGCGGTATCACTCGAGTTCGCACCTTTGATGAAAGCGTTACTCCAGCGCCGGAAGTCTTCGTGTCGTTCCGCATCGACACCGAGCAAATCGGCCGCGACCGTAATCGGATAAATCTGCGCGAACTCCGCGCTCAAATCGCCCTGTCCGCGGCCGATGAACGCATCGATCAGTTGATTCGACACTGCATGGAAACGCGACTGCATGGCCATCATCCGCTTCGGACCGAACATAGGACTCACCAAGCGGCGATAGATCGTGTGCTCGGGAGGATCGCTGCGAATACCGCCCTCCTCCGCATAACTCGGCATTTGTCCGTACTTGCTGGACCACAGCTCGTGGTTCTCGAGCATGGCGCTCACATCTGCATGACGAGACAGTGTGTATAGCGGATGCTCGAAGTTGGAGTATCGATGCAACGGCGAATGCGCACGCAGCGCGGCGTGATACCTGGCTGGATCTACTCGCACTTCGGCGCTGAAAGGATCGTAGTTGTCTGCCAGACGCCGTAGCTCTTCGTCTCGGTTCACAGCCGTATCCCCCTCACCGTATCGCGACGCGATCGACTCACTTGCGCGGCGGCATCGCGGGCTCCGTCGTGAGCTTGGCCACTTCGAGCGGATCGCTCTTCGCCCAAAACTCGTGCCACGAAGGAAAGCGCCCGGGCAGACGCGCTTTGATGTCTTCTTTGCCGGGCCAGCGCTGAAAGTTGGGACCGGTGGGACGTTCGATGATGTCGCTCGAGTACCAATGCTGTTCGTCGCGACGCGCGAAATACCAACCTCCATTGCGCCGCTCGTAGGTATCGAAGTAGCAAATGATCATCACGACCCACTTGCCTCGATCCTCGTGCTCGGCGCGGCAATACACTTTGCCGGTCGCGTGATCGGCATCGACGAAGTCGACGACGTGGCCGCAGATTTGATGATGCGAGCGATAGAAGGTGCGCACCTGCGGATCGATCCAGCGCTTGAGCGCTTCGCGACCCTTGCCGTGACGACCGCAATCGACATCTTCGACGAAGAGATTGACCCAGGCGTCCAAATCGCGTGAGTCGATCGCAAGCGCATACCGCGGCGGCAGTTGCTGAATGGCGAGATGCGATTCGATGCGATCGATGTGCGGTCAAGTCTGCGCTCATGAGCGTCTCC
>Ga0207667_10010533_pt1 | contig 10804 bp, 9 predicted proteins | sample KBSCornC52_FD_184301 | JGI IMG/M metagenome (GOLD analysis project Ga0207667, IMG submission 184301) | Corn rhizosphere microbial communities from Kellogg Biological Station, Michigan, USA - KBS Corn C5-2 (SPAdes) (version 2) | ecosystem: Host-associated > Plants > Roots > Rhizosphere > Soil ...
GAAGTGACCGTCAATGGCAAGCCGCTCGGAATCGTCTGGCACGCTCCCTATCGCGTGAACGTGACATCCGCAGTGAAGTCCGGCTCAAACGAACTCGTCGTAAAGGTGACAAACGCATGGGTGAACAGGCTCATCGGCGATCAACAGCCCGGAGCGACAAAGATTACCTTTGCGGATGTGAAACCCTACAGGGCGAATTCACCGTTACTCCCCTCCGGTCTTCTCGGTCCTGTCACCGTTTATTCAATCAGCAAATAGTCACAGGCAACAGCAGCCAGACACAGAATAAAATGTGCCTGGCTGCTTTGTCGGAATGGGGCGGAGCTAGGTTATGAGCGAAACGTCAGAACCATTCTCATCCGCAAAGAGCACTCCCCACCGCTACGCATTTATGCTGCGTCTTCTACCCGGTGCTGCCGAAGCTTATGAGGCCGCCCATCGTGCGGTATGGCCTGAAATGCTTGCTCTTCTAAAGGAAGCCGGAATCAGCGAATATTCAATCTACCGCCGCGACGACCTGCTGATTCTGGCGCTCCGTGCCGATGACTTCGATGCCGCATGGGCTCGCATCGAAGACCACCCAGTCAACCTTCGCTGGCAAGCCGCTATGGCTCCGTACTTCGCTCCGATCGAAGGCCTTCGTGCCGGCGAACGATTCCCCATGCTCGAAGAAGTCTTCTACCTGCCCTGACAAGACCCAGTTAGCCCTACTGATCTCCGTTCAGCGTCTCCGGCGTCACAACTTTGTGTCGCACATAGTTGTACGGTGGAACCGCATAACCGCGCAGCATCGAGATTCCCAATTGGATCAGCCGCGGTCCGTACGTCTCCGCTTCATGCGAAATGCTGCCAATCAACGCGCTCTGCCCGGAACGCATCTCTTCGAGTGCATCTGGGATGCAGTCTTGCCCGACCACGGCAATATCGTGCTCGCGTCCATTCTGACGCGCTGCGTCCAGCACGCCCAACGCACTTGAATCCGTAGCCGCCGCAACCAGGATGCGCTGACTTCCCTCGTGCCCTTCAAGAAACTCTCCCACTGCCAACCGGCTCGGATTCCGTGATCCCCGGCCATCAATCTGCACAAACCGCTCCGGCGCGAGATTCCGCAACCGCTGCTTCACCGCTTCGAGCGCTCCTGTAATCCGGCTCTGGACGAAGCTTCCCGCCTCATTGAAGCCGACTCCCAGAACCCAATCCACATTACCCTTCCACTTCCGCTGGGCATATTGAGCAAGCAGCGTCCCGGCTTCAACTCCGCACTCGAAATTGTCGACTCCGAAATACGTCGCATTTGGATGCGGAACATCGATCGCAATTACAGGAATATCGGCCTTCTTGAAGATGCTTGCGACTCGAGGTCCGACAGACTCCTCGGCCTGAAATTCCAAAACCAGATCGACCCGCTTCTCCGCAAACTCTTCCGCATTGCGCACCGCGGTTTCCGTATCGAATCGGTTATCAAGCTGCACCAATTCGATTCCGGCGGCGGCAGCAGCGGCTGTCACGCTCCGCGACACCGCCTGCGAAAACGGCAGATCTGCGCTTTGCACCGCAAAACCGAAGCACAGTCGTCTTGGCCTCGCGACCAGCCGGTACTGCCCATTCTGCGTCTGCGCAACGTATCCCCGGTGCACCAGCGTCTTCAGAATTCGATAGACGCTCGTCTTCGAGATGTTGGTCTTCTTGTATACGTCCTCGAGGCTGATTGGCCCATGAACCTGCTCAAGAAGCTCGAGTACATCCAGTCCCTTCGACAAAATGGGAATCAGGTAAAGGCGCTTGATCTTCGCTTTCGGCAACGTGCTCTCCCGCGCTCAATGTTTCAATAGTGAAACGAACATAATCAGCATACATCAGCGCGCGGACACACTTTCCCCGACCCCAAGTCCCCAGAATCTTCGCTGTCAATCGAATCCAGGTTTCAGCGCCGGTTGTTCTGAACCTCGGCTTCGTATTTGCGAACCGTGCCCAGCCAATCGCTCCCCGTCGGGACATTCTTCGTCACGCAGTAGTACTCCCAGACCGCTGACCATGGCAACGACTTCGTCTCTTCCATCAAGGCCAGTCGCGCCGTGTAATCAAAACGGCACTCCGCTTTCTTGAGCGCCTCGCCCGGCTCAAGCATCGCGAACAGCAGTGCCTTCCTGAAATTGCGGGTTCCGATCACCCACGCCGCCACTCGGTTAATGCTCGCGTCGAAGAAATCAAGACCGACGTTTACTTTGTCCATCGCATTCGACCGCACAATCTCCTGCGCAATTGCAACCGTTGCATCATCGAATAGAACAACGTGATCGCTATCCCAGCGAACCGGCCGAGACACGTGCAGCAGAATCTCATCCAGAAAGCAGAGGCACGTCGAAATCTTGTCCGCTACATTCTCCGTCGGGTGGAAGTGCCCGGCATCAAGGCACAGCAACGTTTTGCGCGTCGCGGCATACGCCATGTAGAACTCATTCGTCCCCACCGTGCAGCTCTCCGCGCCAATCCCGAACAACTTCCCTTCCACCGCCACCTTGTGATGCTTGCCATCCATCGCGCCCAGGATAGCGTCAAGCGACGAAATCAGGCGTTTGCGCGGCTCCAACCGTTCCGCAGGTGTGTCCTTGTATCCATCAGGAACCCAGATGTTCATAATGGCCGGCGACTTCAGCTGTTCTCCGATGTACTCGCTCACGCGGCGGCTTGCAATGCAGTGATCGATCCAGAATCTTCTGATTCCATTATCGGGATGACTCAGTGTCAAGTTTTGCGCACTCTTCGGATGCGAAAAGCATGTTGGATTGAAATCAAGTCCCAGCCCTTCTTGCTTCGCCCAGTCAATCCATCCCTGAAAGTGCCCGGGCTCCACTTTGTCCCGTTCAACGACCGACTCGCTCTCCAGATAGATCGCGTGCAGGTTTACTCTCTTCGCTCCCGGAATGAGCGAGAGTGCTAGTTCCAGATCCGAACGCAGCTCATCTACTGTTCTTGCGCGCCCCGGATAACTCCCCGTCGTCTGGATCCCACCCGTAAGGCTGGCATCCGCACTCTCGAATCCCAGCACGTCGTCGCCTTGCCAGCACTGGACCGAGATCGGCACCGCATCAAGCCGACCCAGAACCCCTTCGGTGTCCACGCCGAGTTCGGCATACCGCTCGCGTGCGAAGGCGTATGCCTCTTCAATCTTCGTTCCAGTCACGCGCATGGCTCTCCTTTCATCTCCTTCGTTGCGAGCATCTCTTCAAATCGTGCCAGCACGCTGCCGGGTACAGTCGTCTGCGGATAAAATTCCTGCATTTCAAAAGACGTACATATCAGCTTACGCGCCGCGGTCAGGTTCTCGATCACTCCCAGCGCAATCATCTGCGCGCTCAAATTACCTAGAGCAGAAGCCTCAACCGGACCGGCTGTCACAGGCAATTCACAGGCATCCGCGCACAGTTGATTCAGCAACCCGTTCTTACAGCCCCCGCCCACAATGCGGATCCGCTTCAACCTTCGACCGCATAGGGTCTCAAGCTGGTGCTTAACTGTTCGATACGAAAGCGCCAGGCTGTCAAATACGCAGCGCGCCATCTGTGCCACCGTATCCGGAACCGGCTGGTCCGATCTACGGCAGTAGTCGCGGATAGCGTCTGTCATCGAAGGAGGATTCAGAAACTCCGGATCGTTCACATGGATAATCGACCGCCATGCCCTCTCCTGCGCAGCCTGTTCGACAATCGATCCAAAGTTCGCCAGATTCTTTTCCTCGCACACCTGCTGAATCGGCCACATCCCCATGATGTTCTTCAGTACTCTGAAGCGCCCCTCAACTCCGCCTTCATTGGTGAAGTTCATCCGAAGGGCGTCAGCGTTCGCAATCGGGCTGATGCTCTCGATACCCATTAACGACCATGTCCCGGAACTGATATACGCTTCGTCCATATCCTCGAGCGGCGTGCCCGCCACTGCCGATCCGGTATCGTGAGTTGCGGGAGCAATCACCTTCAGCCCGCGTGCAATCCCCGTTCCCTCGCCCAGCACGGTTCCAGCCGCCGCGGGCATCTGCATCATCGACCCCTTCGATCCGATTGCGCCCAGAAGGAACTTATCCCACTCGCCGTCAAGACCACATAGCTGGGTCGTCGTAGCGTTCGTGTACTCATTCGACAGCACACCCGAAAGTCTGAAATGCAGATAATCCGGGATCATCAGAAAGTGGCGTGCCCGGTCGATCCACTCCGGCCGCTGCTTCACACAAGCAGCCAATTGATAGATCGTATTAAAGCTGAGAAATTGGATGCCCGTACGTCCATAGATCTCTTCACGCGATAAGCGCGCGCAAAGGTCCTCCATCACCCCGGTCGTCCGATCGTCCCGATAGCAAACTGGCACGCCGACGCGGTTCAGCTCCTCATCCAGCAGAACGTAATCGACTCCCCAACTATCCACCCCGAGGCTGGCGACCTGATCAGCTGCAGTGGCCGTCACCACGTTTTGTTCGATCTGGGCAACGATCTCGTCGATCTCCCAAAACTGATACCCCGAAGCCGAATCCAACGTGTGAGGTGTTTTGAAGCGTCCAATTTCCTCGAGTCTCCAGCACTCTCCCGCGATATCGCCCAGCACAACCCGACCGCTCCCCGCACCGAGATCGACGGCGAGACACCTGGCTTTAGCGGTTTTGAAACGGCCCGCTGGGGTCATTCGATCCGACACCTTCCCATTTAAGCGCAGCCATCATAGCGGACACCAACATCAAAAAGCAAATAGATGCTCTATTGAAATGACCGAAAGTTTAGCGAATTCGGTTCGACCGTTCCGCTACTCAAACGCCTTATTAATTTCTCGTAACTTGAGACACAAATAAGAGCTCCATATCAACAAAGGAAGAGCAGATTGGCGACGTACATCTCTTGCCCAACCCGCACTCGAACCTATCTGGCCTTCTGCGTGCTGCCGCTGACGCTCAGTGCATGCGGCGGAGGCAGCGGCTACTTCGCGACCAGACCGATTTCAGTTTACCTGCCAGTCTCTTCAGTCCAAATCACCGCTGGCGCAAAAGCAGTCAGCATCCCCATCCAAATTGCCTCAACGAGTGAAACCGCCCTGGTTTCTTTCACTGGGCTTCCCGGAGGAGTCCAGGCCTCCTATGCCTCCTCCGACACAAACCCTTCGGGCTCACTCACCTTCTCAGCAACCTCACCGCATGAACGCTTCCGCCAAGCCCCCATCCACCGGAATCAAATGCCCCGAAGTGCAACGAGCCTGCGGCCCCGCCAGAAACAGAATCGCCTTGGCGCAATCCGAGGGCTCAATCGGCTTGTGCGTCAGCGTACGCTGCGCATAAAACTGCGCCAGCACTCCTCGCAGCTCTTCGTCGCTCATCGATTCTTCAAATTCGAGCTTGTACTTTTTCAACGAAGCCATCACCCGATCGCGCGGAAACATCGCCGAACCCTTCACCACCGTTGCGGGACTGATCCCATTCACGCGCACTCTGGGCGCCAGCGAAACGGCAAACTCCCGCACCAGATGGCTCAACGCGGCCTTGCTCACGTCATAGGCTTCGCTGCCGCGCTTCGGAACAACCGCGTTCGCGCTGCTCGTCAGCACGACGGACGCGTCCAGATCCTGCGCAGCGAGCAGCCCTGCCAGCTCATCAAGCAACAGATAATTCGCCGTCACGTTCACCGTCAGCGTCGTTGCCCATTGCTCATCCGCAATAACCCCCGTTGGTGAAGACGGAAACAGCGCCGCTGTATTCACGATGATGTCGATGCCACCATAGGTAAGAATCACCTTCTCCACTGCAGCGCGAATCGATTCACGCTTGCTGATGTCGATCGCAGCGGATGACGCACCTTCTTTCCCCGCCGCCTTGCGCGTTTCCTCCGCAACCTGCTCTGCCGCATCGATTGCGCGATCGGCAACAATCACGTGCGCACCTCGCTCCGCGGCAATCAGCGCCACTTCCCGGCCGATCCCGCTGCCCCCTCCCACGATAAGAGCGACCTGCCGGCTCAGTTCCTTTTCAGGGGGTTGCCGCCGAAGTTTCGCTTCTTCCAGCGCCCAGTATTCAATCCGAAAAGCCTCGCGTATCGGTAGCGCAACATAATTATCGTGAACCTCAAACATCTCCGTAGTCGCAGCGGCCCCTGCCTGCGGAAGAATGGTGGGACACTTGCTCAACCCGCCCAGCCCCGCCGCGCCCTCCATCACGTGAATGGCATTCACATAGAATTCGCCCGTAACTCGCGACTCTGCCTTGTTCTTTCCGAAGCTGAATTGCCCGACACCAGGAATTAGCACCACCGTTGGGTTCGGATCCCTCTGCGCAGGTGAACTCGGGTCAGCAAACTTCGTATAGTACTCCGCGTATTCCTTCCGGTACTTAAGCAAGGCTTCGTCAATGGCGCCGCGCAGTGTGCCCACGTCGCCTGAAGAATCCCACTTCACATACATGGGCCTAACTTTCGTGCGCAAAAAGTGATCAGGACAGCTCGTCCCTAGAAAGGCCAGCCTCTCCGCATCTTTTGCATTCACAAACTTCAGTACATCCGGCAGATCGCTGAAGGTCCCAATCAGCCTCCGCTGCGCCGAGACGCGTCCGCGTAAGAACGGGAAGATCTTCGTCGCAACTTGCTTCCCATCGGGCCTCGTCGTAAAACGAGCACCGCCGAAGATCGTCTCACGTCTCTTCTCCACATGCTCCAGCACGAACTGCCCCAGCTGATCGATGGTCGTGATCGTGTTCAGATAGCAATCGCGCTGTGTATCTCCCCACGTGAACAACCCATGGCCGCCGAGCACAACTCCGTCGCATCCTGCATTCGCCTCGACAGCCTTCTTCATCATCATCGCCAGTTCGAACCCGGGCCGCTGCCATGGCACCCAGATCATCCTGTGCCCGAAGCGCTCGTTGAACTCCTTCAACTTCTCGTGCCCATTGGCGCTCGCCGCCAGCGCAATGCCCCAGTCCGGATGCAGATGATCCACGTGTTTGAACGGCAAAAATCCATGCAGCGGCGTGTCAATGGACGCCGCAACTGGATTCAAACCGAAGGTGCACAGCGGATACAACGCCACTATCTCGTCTTCGCGCTCTGCTCCGCCATACACCCTTTCCAGCGCAAGCAGCTTTTCGAGATACAATGTCGCGAGCCCGCTCCGCTTGATGCTGCCCAGATCTCCGCCGCTCCCCTTCACCCACAGGACCTTCCGCTCTGCTCCGTCGAGAGGATCGCGCTCAACAATTTTTGAACTCGTATTTCCGCCGGCAAAGTTCGTGATGCGCAGATCGGCGCCAAGCAAGTTCGAACGGTAGCGTAAAAGCTCCGGTTCATCCAGAGTGCTGGCTAGCTTGTCATCCCACAGATCGGTGAGAAGGGCGAGGCCGGTGACAGTCGCGGTCATACAAAGTGCCTCTCGTAATCAAGTTGGTCGGGGAGCAGCACGCATTGGCTCGGGACGTTTCCGGGCCTCAAGCGAGCCCCGCCAGATTAATGCAATGGAGCAACAATTTCAATACAAACTTATGCTTGCCCTCTCCGCTTCCGTCTGCTTCAATTGGCTCCATCACTGGCCCGTTACCAACAATGCCGCAGATCATTGACGCTCACGTTCACTTCTTCGATCCAACCCGCTCCGGCGGAGTGCCCTGGCCAACTCCGGACGTACCCGCCCTCTATAAGCCTGCTCTTCCTCCTCGTCTGCAGGCTCTCTCCAGGCAATTTGGAGTCACTGGCTGCATCGCCATTGAGTGCAGCCCGCTTCTCACCGATAATGACTGGCTGCTCAATGTTGCCAGGTCCAACCCATTCGTCCTCGGCATCATCGGGGACCTCGATCCCTCCGACCCCGCCTTCCGCAATCAACTCGACCGCCTTCACAAAGACCCGCTCTTCCTCGGCGTCCGCTACGGCAATCTCTGGGACCGCGACTTGCTCCACGACCTCTCGAAGCCGCACTTTCACGATGGACTCCGTGCCCTCGCCGATGCCCGCCTCGTCTTCGAGAGCGCCAATCCCGACCCGCGCCTCATCCGCGCTCTTCTCCAGATTGCGGACACAGTCCCGCAACTCCGCATCGTCATCGACCATCTCCCCAATGCGAAGGTGATCGGAGATCCCCACACCGTCGCCAACTATCGCCGAAATCTCGTTGCGCTCTCGAAGCACCCCCGCGTCTACGTCAAGCTCTCGGAGATCCCAACCATCAAAGACGGTGCGCTCATTCGCGATAGCCGGTACTACCGCAAAAAGCTTGATCCCCTCTGGGACCTCTTCGGCCCTGACCGCGTCATCTTCGGCAGCGACTGGCCCAACAGCGATCAGGTCGCCCCTTACGACCAGACTTTCGCGATTGTCACCGAATACATGTCCTCCAAATCTCCCGATGCCCGCGAGCGCTACTTTCACCAGAACTCCAAAGCGGCCTATCGCTGGAGTCCACGCTCCTCCATCTAGCCTCCCCGCATCGGCCGCCAGGCAACACATCGCCCGCAATCAGCATCTTTCTTCGCACGACGTGCATGTGTGCACCACGCTATCCGTGTGGGTCCATAGCGTACGTGGCTAGAGGAGATAAATTATGTCCACTCATCAGGTTGAAGTCCTTCTACCCGTCCATAACGAAGGCGAGAGCATCGAAGCAACAATCCGCGGAATGAATTCCGAACTCACCAGGACCGCCGATATCGGCTTCATCGTTTGCGAAGACGGCAGCAGGGACAATTCCAAAGATGTCCTCCGCTCTCTTGCTACCGAGCTTCCCATCCGCCTCAACCTGAGTGATGCGCGAAAAGGCTACTCCAAGGCCATGCGCGAAGGCATGGAGATGTGCGAGTCCGAGTACCTCCTCTGCCTTGACTCCGACGGCCAGTGCGATCCTCGCGATTTCCAGAAGTTCTGGGATGCCCGCAACTCCGCTGACGTCATCATCGGCTGGCGTGTCCACCGCGCCGATCCCCTTGTGCGCCGCGTCTTCTCGCGCTTTTTCTATCTGCTCTACCAGGCTGTCTTCCACGTACCAGTCCACGACCCCAGCTGCCCCTACGTCCTCATGCGCGATTCAGTCGCCAAGGTCATGGGCCGTGAACTCGGCGAGATGAAAGAAGGATTCTGGTGGGAGTTCGTTGCGCGGTCTCATCGCCACGGCTTCACTCTCCACGAAATCCCGATCCGTCATCAACTGCGCGCGGCCGGAGTCACGCAGGTCTACAAGTGGAGCAAGATGCCTGGCATTTTCTTCCGTCACGTAGCCGCCATCTTCAAAATCTGGAGCCAGACGCGAAATGCGAAGCCCGCCCCTGCGGCATCGGTCAAAAGCCGTCACGCTTAGCTCCGATTGTTCCAGCAAAACTTCAGAGCCCACGTCAACATGCGTGGGCTCTTAGCGTATACGGCTTACTTTACAAAGGACGATTTCGAGTTCTGAACAGGAAAAATATCGCGATCACAACCACAAGAACAACGATGCCCCCGATAGCGATCATCAGAGCCTCCTTTTCTCCACCGTTATCCTCGGATGCCTTGACTTCTCGAATGGCTTGCTAAGCATGAGTACACGAGCGCATCGCCAATGGTGACAATCACGCGAGAAGAGGATTCGCTTTGGGGGGCGACGGCTCATAACTTCTCGGAAGACAACTCCACCCCGCAGATAGCGATCAGATCTGCGAGGTGGAATCTACCAAAATCAATCTGAGAAGATGAACGCGTGGATGATCCGACCTGCCGGCCGCTCCATCACGCAATCGTCAAAGGCCCCAACATCCTGAAGACCAAGGCGGCTCCGCATCAACCGCGCTTAACGCGTCCTATCTGCCCCTGCCAAAGCTCCGGCGATCGCCAAAGCTTCGCCGATTGCCTCCGCCGGAATCTTTGCTCTTCCTGGCCTGGAAGCAGTTCTGGCAATATACCGGACGGTCGCCGCGGGGCTCGAATGGCACGGTCGTCTGTTGTCCGCACCCGGCACAAATTACGGATGCACTGCGCGTTTCACTGCGCTGGTAACCACCGCCGCCTGACTGCTCTTGTTTCTTGGCCTGACGACATTGTTTGCAACGCTTGGGCGTCGAGTATCCACGCTCATTGAAGAAGGCCTGATCTTCTGCCGAAAACGTGAATGCTTGTCCGCAGTCGCTACACATGAGTTCCTGATCCCCAGCCATATATTGTTCCTTTCGCTCCGTGCTTCGAGTGTGTGTTGCGTTCCCAAATACATCCGAATTGATGATTTGCATTGAGATGCTGAAGATCGCGGTTCACCAAACCATGCGTTTCTAGCAGCTCCGCGATGAACAGATGAAACAGGTTATCAGCTTTGTCTCGACCCCAAGGTGAACGACTTGAGAGATCCCCCTGTCATCTGATTCATCCGAAGAGCTCAGTGCGGAATTCCCAAACAACAGGCAGATGGAGAAAGCCTTCGAAACAAACTCTTCGGGTGTTGCAGTCAGCTAAACAACCCGCACGTTTTCGGCTTGGAAGCCCTTCGGCCCCTTCACGACGTCGAACTCGACTGTCTGGCCCTCCGTGAGAGACCGAAATCCTTCGCTCTTGATGGCTGAGTGATGCACGAACACGTCTTCGCCGCTGGCACGGCTGAGGAAGCCGAATCCCTTCGAATCGTTAAACCATTTTACGGTTCCCTGTTCCATTGATGTTCCTTTGTTGCATTGATGTATCGCTGAACTCAAGTGGAATTGATTGCTAGTTGAGCGGAAAGCCAGAACAGGCAAGAACGCCAAGTCGGATTCGACGACCAGCGTATAGTATACGCCCGCGCCGAAAACGCCCCCCGGCCTGCAGTCCACAGGAATGGAGGCGCTTTG
>Ga0207667_10010534_pt1 | contig 10803 bp, 10 predicted proteins | sample KBSCornC52_FD_184301 | JGI IMG/M metagenome (GOLD analysis project Ga0207667, IMG submission 184301) | Corn rhizosphere microbial communities from Kellogg Biological Station, Michigan, USA - KBS Corn C5-2 (SPAdes) (version 2) | ecosystem: Host-associated > Plants > Roots > Rhizosphere > Soil ...
TGCCTCGCCCTGGCGCTGGGCACCGTGCTGGGCATCATGCGCACGCTGCCCAATCGCTGGCTGCGCGGCGCGGCGGCAACCTATGTCGAACTGTTCCGCAACGTGCCGCTGCTGGTGCAGGTGTTCATCTGGTATTTCGCCATGCCCGAGGTACTGCCGTTCGGCATCGGCGACGACATCAAGAGCATGAGCCCGCTGGCGCAGCAGTTCACCACCGCCATGCTGTGCCTGGGCTTCTTCACCGCCGCGCGCGTGTGCGAACAGGTACGATCGGGCATCGGCGCCTTGCCGCCGGGACAAAAGAATGCCGGGCTGGCGGTCGGCTTCACGCTGGCGCAGACCTACCGCTACGTGCTGCTGCCGATGTCGTTCCGCATTATCCTGCCGCCGCTGACATCGGAGTTCCTGAACATCTTCAAGAACTCGGCGGTGGCCTCCACCATCGGCCTGCTGGAGCTTGCCGCGCAAGGACGCCAGCTGGTCGATTACACCGCACAACCGTATGAAGCCTTCATCGCCGTCACGCTGACCTACATGCTGATCAACATCACGGTCATGATGCTGATGCGCCGGCTCGAAAGCCGTGTTGCGCTGCCCGGTTTCGGCGGCGGAAAATAGACAGGGCGCACGGTCATGAGCTATCAATTCGATTTCAGTTCCATCACGCCCGCAGCGATTCAGGTGCTCGGCCATGGCATGGCGATCTCGCTGCAGATCACTGCCACCGCAATCGCGTTCGGTATCGTCTGGGGCACGCTGCTGGCGATGATGCGGCTGTCGTCGTCGAAGCCGTTGCAGTGGTTCGCCAGCGGCTACGTCAACCTGTTCCGCTCGATACCGCTGGTGATGGTGCTGCTGTGGTTCTTCCTGATCGTGCCGCAGCTGTTGCAGAAGGTGTTCCACCTGTCGGCGTCGAACGACTTGCGCATGATCTCGGCGCTGGTGGCGTTTTCATTGTTCGAGGCGGCCTACTATTCCGAAATCATCCGCGCCGGCATCAAGAGCGTGGCGCGCGGCCAACTCGCCGCGGCGTTCGCGCTGGGATTGACCTACACGCAGACGATGCGGCTGATCATCCTGCCGCAGGCGCTCCGCAACATGGTGCCGTTGCTGCTGACGCAGGGCATCATTTTGTTCCAGGACACGTCGCTGGTGTACGTCAGCGCGCTGGCGGATTTCTTCGGCCGCGCCTACAGCATCGGCGAACGCGACGGCCGCATCATCGAGCTGCTGTTCTTCGCCGGGGCGGTGTATTTCGCGATCTGTTTCAGCGTGTCGCTGGGCGTCAAACGCTTCCAGAAAAAAGCGGCGGCGTAGCAGACAGACAATGCCGGCAGGCATCCTCGCGTCGGGTAGGTTGGACGAGGTGATTTTCGACAATCTTTCTACTAAAACATCGAACGATCGATCTATAAAACAGGATCCAAAAACTAATCTCAATTCGACCTTGCACTTGGTCTTTATCTTGACTAGATTGGGTATTCCATCAGAAAAACAGCGCACTTATCTGTCGACCAAAAGGAGCACAGTAATGAGTCCTGCATCTGTCGCAACGGAAGACCGTTCATCCATCTACACCAGCGCCATCGGCGTCAATCTCCCTCCCCGGCCACACCGCCGGCGCGAGCGTCTCGACATCACATTGCTGGAAATCGATCCGCGCGAAGTGGTGGAAGGCATGGTGCTCGACAACGGCATGTTCCTCGCACCCGATCCGATTTCGGTCGGCACCATGCGCGAGACTTGCCCGCACTGCGAAGGCGTCGCACTCCAGCTGGTGCTGCGCCGCCATCAGGTCAAACGCTCGCACCTGTTCTGCGACCACTGCACGCGTTGCTACGACGCCTTGTGCGACGATGGTTATTCGATACTCGGGATAGTCTGAACCGATCAGTTTTTCATCACGATAGCGAAAGCGGCCTCAGGGCCGCTTTTCCATTTCAGCCTTCACGGCGTTGAGCATGTTGCGCAGGTCGCGCTTCATCAGTGTTGCGCCGAACAGCGTCGGCACATAAAAGTCGGGCGCAATGATGCCGGCGTAGGCAATGCGGGTGCGTAGGTCGTCTCCCGCTTGCGGCAATGGCGACACCGCCTGCAACTCCCAACGCGCCTGGTATTCGCGCATGTTGCCGCTGACCAGGCGGATGTCGATGGCCTCCATCGGTTGTTCGGTGACGTGCAGCACCAGATCGATGTTTTGCCGGATGAACAGGAATTGAGCGAAACCGTGCTGCGTGACGACACGCTCGTTGCCTTCGCTCGAGCTGACTTGCGAACGCGACAGGTTGGGGACGAACTCGGCCAGCCGGTCGTAGTCGGTCAGTACTTTCCAGCTGCGCGCGACGTCGGCATTCGCGGTCATCTTCGCCGTCACTGCAAACACCGGATAGCCTTTGGCGTGGGTCATGACGACGCTGATGTCGGGCTCGCCGGCCGTGGTTTGCGCGTCGGCGTCGATGCAGGCGGTTCCGGACAGCGCCACAAGTGAGCAAAGCAGAAAAAGTCGCAAAAGGATTTCCGGGTGGTCAGTTCATCGATATCAATATTCAAGCTGGAGCTTACTCGAATCCGGCGACGGCGCAATGTCATTCACGGCAGGGCAGTGGTATCGGTACCATTTCGGCAATGCTAAAATCGCGCCATGACGAAGCCCTCGATTCCCGCCATTTCAGCACCTTCACCTGACGTCCCGATGACCGCCCCTGCACCTGCCGTACGCAAGGGTCGCAAGGGGGCCGGGCTGACCTTGCGCGACGTCGCCAGGCTGGCCGGCGTGGCGCCGATCACGGCCTCGCGTGCGCTGAACACGCCGGACGCGGTGTCCGAAACCGTCCTGAAAAAAGTGCGCGAAGCCGTCGAACGCACCGGTTACGTGCCCAACCTGCTGGCCGGCGGGCTGGCTTCCAAGAAAAGCCGCCTGGTCGCCGCCGTGGTGCCGACCATCGTCGGGCCGATCTTCCTGGAAACCGTGCAGTCGCTGACCGAAGCGCTGGCCGACGCCGGCTACCAGCTCATGCTGGGCCAGAGCGGCTACGAGAATTCGCGCGAAGATGCCTTGCTCGAAGCCATCATCGGCCGCCGTCCCGACGGCGTGGTGCTGACCGGCATCATGCGCTCGGCCGACTCGCGCAAGCGCCTGCTGGCCAGCGGCATCCCGGTGGTGGAAACCTGGGACCTGACGCCCACGCCGATCGACATGCTGGTCGGCTTTTCGCATGAACGCATCGGCGTCGCCGTGGCGCAGCACCTGCACGCCGCCGGTCGCCGCCGCGTGGCCGTGATCGCCGGTGTCGACGAACGCAGCCGGCGGCGCGCGCGGGCATTCTCCGACGAAGCGGTGCGGCTTGGCATGGCGCCGGCCGGTCGCGCCGAGGTGCCGCAGTGTATGGTGCCGGCGCCGACCACGCTGGGCAGCGGCCGCACCGGCCTGACCGACCTGCTGGGGCAGGACGGCGCCATCGACGGTGTGTTCTGCAGCTCCGACATCCTCGCCATGGGCGTCATGATCGAAGCCCAGGTGCGCGGCATCGCCATCCCGTCGCAACTGGCGGTGATGGGCTTCGGCGACCTCAGCTTTTCGCGCGACCTGCATCCGCAACTGACTACCGTACGCATCGACGGCACCGGCATCGGCAAGACCGCCGCGCGCTTCATCATCGAGCGCGCCGAAGGTCGCGAAGTGCCGGAACGCGTCCACGACATCGGCTTCACCATCATCGAACGGCAGAGCGTCTGAGCCGTCCGGCCGATTGATCTTTCCCCGCGTCCTTTTCCTCCTGTTTGCCATTTGACAACATCGCGGTAAACCGATTGACAGCCAAAAACGGTACCGCTACCATCAGCATCAATCACAATTGGTAGCGGTACCAATTGAATGTCTCCCCAGATCACCGTACAAGGCCCACCATGTCTGCTCAGCCAAACGCGTCACTGAATTCTCCTCGCTCATCCGCGCCCGTCGTCACCGGGATGCAAGTCATCCCGGTTGCCGGTCGCGACGGCATGCTGCTCAACCTGAGCGGCGCGCACGGCCCTTACTTCACGCGCAACATCGTCATCCTGACCGACAGCGCCGGCAACACCGGCGTCGGCGAAGTGCCGGGCGGCGAGCGTATCCGTCAGACCCTGGAAGACGCGCGCGAGCTCGTCATCGGACAGTCCATCGCCAACTACAACGCCGTGCTCAACCGCATGCGCAGCACCTTCAACGATCGCGACGCCGGCGGCCGCGGCTTGCAGACCTTCGACCTGCGCATCACCATCCACGCCGTCACGGCGGTGGAAGCGGCGCTGCTCGACCTGCTGGGCAAATTCCTCGGCGTCCCGGTCGCGGCCCTGCTCGGCGAAGGCCAGCAACGCGACAAGGTGGAAATGCTGGGTTACCTGTTCTATGTCGGCGACCGCAACGCCACCGATCTCGACTATCACAGCGAACCCGACAACGCTGACAACGCCGACGACTGGCAGCGCCTGCGCCACGAAAAAGCCATGGACGCCGACGCCATCGTGCGGCTGGCCGAAGCGGCCTATCAGCGCTACGGCTTCAACGACTTCAAGCTCAAGGGAGGCGTGCTGCGCGGCGAGGATGAAATCGAAGCCGTCGCCGCGCTGCATGAACGCTTCCCGCAGGCGCGCATCACGCTCGATCCCAACGGCGGCTGGTTGCTGAAAGACGCGATCCGCCTGTGCCGCGACCAGCACGACGTGCTGGCGTATGCCGAAGATCCCTGCGGCGCCGAGAACGGTTACTCGGGCCGCGAAGTGATGGCCGAATTCCGCCGCGCCACCGGCTTGCAGACCGCCACCAACATGATCGCCACCGACTGGCGCGAAATGGGCCACGCAATCCAGCTGCAATCGGTCGACATCCCGCTGGCCGATCCGCATTTCTGGACCATGCAGGGTTCGATCCGCGTGGCGCAACTGTGCAATGAGTGGGGCCTGACCTGGGGTTCGCATTCCAACAACCACTTCGATATTTCGCTGGCGATGTTCACGCAAGTGGCCGCCGCCGCGCCGGGCAAGATCACCGCCATCGATACGCACTGGATCTGGCAGGACGGCCAGCGTCTCACGCGCGAGCCGTTCAGGATCGTCGGCGGCATGGTCGACGTGCCGACCGCGCCGGGCCTCGGCGTCGAGATCGACATGGAGCAGGTGCTGGCCGCCAATGCGCTCTACAAAGTCAAGGGCCTGGGCGCGCGCGACGACGCCATCGCCATGCAATACCTGATCCCGGGCTGGAAGTTCGACAACAAGAAGCCTTGCCTGGTCCGGTGACGTACATCGCGACACGCATCACGACAATAAAAAGCGCAATAAAAAACGCAATAAAGATCGCACAGGCCGCCACGACGGCCGCAGCGACAACCTCAAGGAGACAGCAAGTGACTGATCAAAAGATCGCGGCGTACGCCGCACATCCCGACGGCCCCGCAAGCGGCCCGCTGGCCAGCGCCATCGAGAAGGTCAAATGGCGCATCCTGCCGCTGTTCGTGGTCATGTTCATCGCCAACTACATCGACCGCGTCAACATCGGCTTCGTGCGTTCGCACCTGGCGACCGATCTCGGCATCGGTACGGCGGCGTTCGGCTTCGGGGCGGGATTGTTCTTCATCGGCTACGCCATTTTCGAAGTGCCGTCCAACATGCTGCTGCAAAAGTTCGGCGCCAAGGCCTGGCTCACGCGCATCATGCTGACCTGGGGCGTGGTGGCGACGTCGATGGCCTTCGTGCACAACGAGACCTCGTTCTACATCCTGCGCTTCCTGCTGGGCGTGGCTGAAGCGGGCTTCTTCCCGGGTGTGGTGTATTACTTCACGCAATGGCTGCCCAATAGTGAGCGCGGCAAGGCGATGGCGGTATTCCTGAGCGGCTCGGCGATCGCTTCGATTCTGTCCGGGCCGATCTCGGGTGCGCTGCTGCAGATCGAAGGCGGCGGCCTGCACGGCTGGCAATGGATGTTCATCATCGAAGGCCTGGCCTCGGTGCTGCTGTGCTTCGTGGTCTGGCGCCGCCTCGATTCGCGCCCGCAAGACGCCACCTGGCTCAGCGACGACGAGCGCAACAGCCTGACCACCATCATCGCGCATGAACAACGCGAGCGTCAGGCCAGCAAGCCGGTGCACGTGTCGTCGTGGAGCCTGCTCAAGGATCCGCAGATCCTGCTGTTCTGCTTCATTTACTTTGCGATTCAGCTGACCATCTACGGCGCCACCTTCTGGCTGCCCAGCATCATCAAGAAGATGGGCCACTTCAACGATTTCCAGGTCGGCCTGTTCAATTCGATTCCGTGGATCATCTCGATTGTCGCGATGTATATCTTCGCCAGCCTGGCAGCGCGTTTCCGCCATCAGCAGGCGTGGGTGGCGGCGACGCTGATCATCGCCGCGGCCGGCATGTTCGCCTCGACCACCGGCGGTCCGGTGTTCGCCTTCGTCGCGATCTGTTTTGCCGGCATCGGTTTCAAGGCGGCGTCGTCGCTGTTCTGGCCGATCCCGCAAGCCTATCTCGACGCGCGCATCGCCGCCGCCGTGATCGCGCTGGTCAATTCCATCGGCAACCTGGGCGGCTTCTTCGCGCCGGCGACCTTCGGTTATCTGGAGCAAAAGACCGGTTCGATTCAGGGCGGTTTGTATGCCTTGGCGGTGGCGTCGGTGATTGCCGCCGGGCTGGTGTTCCTGGCGCGCACCTCGGGCAAGAAAGCAGCCTGAAGGCGCAGCCTGACGACGCGGTCTGAAGGTAATGAAGGGCGGACTTGTTACAATGTCCGCCTCTTCTCTTCACAAGCATTCCCGCCATGTCCAAAAGCAAGCGCCCCGCCGGCAAAGCCGTCAGCACCTCCATTCCTTCCGATCCTTCCCTGGTGCCCGCCGAATACGATCTCGACGAAGCCCTGGTCGACAAGCTGGCCAATCTGGCGGTTGAACTGGCGACCGAGGACGAAGCCTCGCCCGACTTGCCGGCCAAGCAACGCGACCTGCACCGTGTCATCACCAAGAGCCTGCGCCAGCAGCAGGACGACGTCCTGTACGAAGCGCTGGAACGCGCGCGCGACCAGGAAGCCGAGGCTTATCCCTACCTGCGTGACAAGATCGAGGAAGCCGCCGAGACTGTCTTCTTCACCCGCAACGAGCGCAGCTATGAAGTCAACGCCTTCGTCATCCCGATGTTCGTGCGCACCGTCGGCGGTCTCGACGCGGAGCAGAACTTCCGCGACGCCGACGCCTTCACCGAACTGACCGCCAGCATCAAGGAAGCCCAGCTCGAAAGCGCCGACGCCAAGGTCGTGCTGGTCAGCTACGCCTACCACCTCGACGAAATCGACGCGATCACCTACAGCCATCTGGAAGCCATGGTGCGCGACGCCTACGCCGCCATGACCGACAAGAAGATCACCGAAACAGCGGCCATCAATCGCAGCATGAGCAGCTGGCCGGCCAATCGTTTCGGCGCCGAGGACACGGCGGTGGAATTGCGCTTCCTGCTCGGCTTCGCACTGAAGACGGCAGACGATCCGTTCTACACGATTCCCAAGGACGAAGCGGCGATGGACGCCTACTTCGCAGTGCGCGCGCAGCGCTTCCAGACCTGGAGCGAAAAGGTCGTGCCGCTGGTGCAGCGCTGCCTGGTCACCGATGGCCGCCAGTTCGACGTGCACTTCCTCTACCAGGACCTGTTCCACGGCGGCAAGGAACGCGGCATCGCCGAGTACTTCATGCTGCAGATGATGTCGGAGCTTGACCACGGCCTGCAGGAAAGCGGCGTGGACGCGCAGCAGACCCATGCCGTCATGGGTCCGGTGGACATCGAAGGAGAAATCTTGCTGCGCGTGAATATCTACAACGGCGAGACCGTTGTCGCCACCGCCGAGAAGCCGCTGGATGGCGCCGCCGCTGACAATCTGCAGATCGAACTCGACGATACCTGCGACGCCCTGCTGACCATGGGTTTGAAATCGGTGGCGCTGGCGGAAGAGTTCGACGCTGACGGCAACGCTGTCAATGTACAGCCTTACGCCGACGGTTCGGTGGGCTAATCTCAGTTCGCCAGACGGCGCTCCAGCAGCGCCGTCGTCTCCGGCGCCCCCATGGCGCGCGCCGCTTCCAATGCCGTCGCCCCATTCTCGCTGCGCGCGTTGATGTCGGCGCCGTGCGCCAGCAGCAACTCCACGATCTCTACGCGATTGAACATCGCCGCAATCATCAGCGCGGTCTTGCCGTCAGGCGATGCACCTTCGACATCGGCGCCGCCGTCGAGCAAGGCCTTGACCACTGCCGCATGTCCCTTGAACGCCGCGCCCGCAATCGGCGTCTGGCCGTTGTCGTTGCGCAAGCCGGCGTCGGCCTTGTGCTGCAGCAAGACCTGCACCGCCGCATCATGGCCGTGGTACGCGGCCAGCATCAGCAGGCTGTCGCCCTTGTGGTCGCGCAGATTTGGCGGCAGTCCCTTGGCCAGGTAAGCCTCGAGTTCATCGGCTTCGCCGTGGCGCGCCAGGTCGAACATCTTGGCGGCGAAATCCAGCGTGGCGTCGTCGAGCTGGCCCGGATCGTTGGGTGGGGAAGAGGTCATGGCGATTCCTTCGAAAACGTAAAAGCCGGCCAGGCTACATGCATGACCGGCGACTGTCGTCGATCATAGCAAACAACCCGGCCGGCTTCAGGCAGCCTTGCTTCCCCTTGCTTTCCTATTACATCACGCTGTTACGTCGTCATGGTTGGTCGAAGTCGACACCGCCAGCCATTGCTGCAACTCGGCTTCCACCGCCTGGTTCTTGTTCCGGATCGCAGCGACGGTGTCCGAGCCGAGCGCCAGGCGCAGCGGTGGGTTGGCGTCGTCGGCCAGCTTCAGGATGGCGCTAGCCAGCTTGGCCGGATCGCCCGGCTGCTTGTGGTTGGCGCCGGCCATCATGGTGCGCATCAGACCGACGCTGTCGGCGTACTGGGCGATGCGGTTGCCGGTCGAGACGACCGAATCGGCATTGAGGAAGTCGGTGCGGAAGAAGCCCGGCTCCACCACCGTGGCGCGCACGCCCAGCGGCGCCAGTTCGGTGTGCAGCGCTTCGGTCAGTGCCTCGACCGCGAACTTGGTTGCGCAGTAGATGCCCCAGCCCTGATGCGACGCATAGCCGCCGATCGAGGAGATGTTGATCACGTGGCCGCTGCCCTGCGCACGCAGCGTCGGCAACACGGCGCGCGTGACGTGCAGCAGGCCAAACACGTTGGTGTCGAACTGCTGCTTTACTTCTTCTGCGCTGGCTTCTTCCACGCCGCCCAGCAAGCCGTAACCGGCGTTGTTGACCAGCACGTCGATGCGGCCGAAGCGTGCGACGGCCTGTCTGGCCGCTGCCTGCGCGTCGGCTTCGCTGGTGACGTCCAGCTTCAGCGCCAACAGGTTGGCTTGTTCGCCGAGCGCGTCGATGACGGTTTGCGGATTGCGTGCGGTGGCGATCACGCGGTCGCCGCGCAGCAAGGCGTCGCGGGCGATCAGCGCGCCGAAACCGCGCGACGCGCCGGTGATGAACCAGACTTTGGATGTTGTCGATGCTTGTGTCATGTTGATGCTCCTTGGTGAATTGTCTATCGTCGGATGTGAACTGCAATGTGGCTTTGCGCAGTTGGCAGGACGAAGTGTAGGCAGGCTCGCGCTGTTACACTAGACGGCATCAACGTGTTTCATTTACAACCAATAGTTGTAAATAAATAAGGAGCGGGAAGCGATGGACAAAGCCAGGGTAGTGACGATTTTCCTGGGCGTGGTGCGCGCCGGCAGCTTCAGCCAGGCGGCGGTGGAAGCCGGCATGACGCAGCAGGCGGTGAGCAAGGCGGTGCGCCAGCTGGAGGAAGACCTGGGCGTGCGGCTGTTCCATCGCAGCACGCGCAAGCTCAGCCTGACGGAAGAGGGTGCGCGCCTGGCCGAGCTGGCCGACCCCGGGCTGCGCCTGCTCGACGAAGCGCTGGACCAGGTACGCAATAGCCGCCGCGACGCCGAAGGCATGATCCGCGTGAGCGCGCCGACCTCGGTGGGCAATCTGTTGCTGATGCCGCTGATCCAGGAATTCCAGGAGCACTACCCGAACATCCATTTCGATTTCCTGCTCGATGACCGCTTCACCGACCTGGTGGCCGAACGCGTGGACGTCGGTTTTCGCACCGGCAAGGAGCCGCAGCGCAACCTGGTCGCGCGTCGCCTGGGCGACATCATCCTGCAAATCTACGCAGCGCCTTCGTACCTGGAGAAATACGGCAAGCCGAAGAACCTGGACGAGCTGCGCAAGCATCGCTGCACCGGTTTTCGCCATCCCAACACCGGCAGGCTGTCGCCCTGGATGCTGACGGTGGACGGCACCACGGTCTTTGAGGAAATGCCGGCAGTGGTGAGTTTCAATACCATGGAGTCGGAAGTTGCCGCCGTCCAGGCTGGCGTCGGCATCGGCCAGCTGGTGGTGTATTCAGTGCGCGAGCAAGTCGCCGCCGGCAAACTGACGCCGCTGCTGCCGCGCCTTAACAGCATCTATGGCGGCCTGTACATGTACTACCCGCAGCGCAAGCAGATGCCGCAGCGCGTGCGGCATTTCATCGACTTCATCACGGAAGCCCTGCGCCGCACAGGAATTTGAACTGCATCTGAACTACCTTGGCGTCACTTTGTAATCATCTGCAAGCGGGTCAGTGACAGCGCCGGTTGCTGTTCGGTCTGCAGCTCAGTCCGCAGCGTGCCGGCCTGGCGCGGCAAGCAACGGAAATCGAGTTCCACCTGCATCGGTTGCCAGCCGCGTGCCTGCTGGCGCAGCTGCATGTCGCG
>Ga0207667_10010535_pt1 | contig 10802 bp, 12 predicted proteins | sample KBSCornC52_FD_184301 | JGI IMG/M metagenome (GOLD analysis project Ga0207667, IMG submission 184301) | Corn rhizosphere microbial communities from Kellogg Biological Station, Michigan, USA - KBS Corn C5-2 (SPAdes) (version 2) | ecosystem: Host-associated > Plants > Roots > Rhizosphere > Soil ...
GATTTCTGCGGCGCGGATTTCCATTGTTTCGCCTTTCTTAGCCCTTCATGGCCTGGGCAAGGGAATTGAGACGGGTGCGGATCGAGCTGTCGATCTGGGTGGACCCGATGCGGACGACGAGGCCGCCCAGCAGGTCCGGATCGACGCTCGTCTTGAGCTTGACGGTGCGGCCCTCACGGGCCTGGAGCTTGGCGGCGAGGGCGACCAGCTGGTCGTCGGTCAGCGGATGGGCGCTGGTGACTTCGGCGGTGACTTCCCCGCGCTCGGCCGCGGCGATCGCGGCGAAGGCGCGGACGATCTCGGGCAGGGCCGAGAGGCGGCGGTTGCCGGCGAGGACGCCGAGGAAGTTCCTGGTGAGGCCCGAGAGGCCGAGCACGCCGGCGACCGCGTCGACCGCCTTGGCGGCGGCTTCGCGGCTGACCTTGGGATTGCGGATCAGGGCGCCGAAATCGGGCGAGGCGACGAGGGCCTGGCCGAGATTGTCGAGATCGCCTTCAACGGCCGAAACCAAGTTCTGCTCGCGCGCGAGCTCAAAGAGCGCCGCGGCGTAGCGCCCCTGCAGGCTGGCCGTGATGCCGCTGGAATTGTCCACGCGCGTCGTATCCTTCTTGATCCGGGTGGTCTGAACGAACCGGGTAGTCGCCGGGAGCGGGCAGCGCGAAAGGCAGCCCCCCTGTCGACGCCGCCGCGCCTAGCAATGAACTCGCCGATATGCAAGGCGCGGGGACATCATTGCAGAAATGCCGGATTTCCGCGGCTTTGGAGCGGAAGTGAGGCGGCGCCCCAGGCAGCTTTACCCCGATTTGCGCATTCGTATCCGGACTGTGGGCTTAGCGGCAGATTCGAAGCCTTACGTGCGAAGCGCCCCTACTGGGCGGGATGGCAGTCGTAGATCATCCGCTCGTTGGGCTGGGCGGGGAGCATGGCGCGGATGGCCGCCTGGGAATCGCCCAGCTTGCGCGCCTCGGCCTCGCCGGCGCCACAGGCGGGGGCGGGATACTTGCCCCGCTCGGCGCGGACCTTGGCCATGGTGTCCATGTCGAGCAGGTAGCGGTCCTGCCGGTAGGTGCGAGTGGCGGGGTCGAACGAGGCGATCGTCACCGCATCCTCGCGATCGGGGGCGAGCACCTTCGACCAGCCCTCGGCCCCGAGGCCATATTGGGTGCGGCCGTTGACGCAGCCATCGGCGCTCCAGCCGAGCGGGACATCGGCGGTTTCGGACACGGTGATCCTGCTGCGCTGGGGATTGAACACGCAGGTATAGGCAGCCTCGGTGGGGGTGGGGGCGGGGGCACTGGCCTGGGGCGCCGTGGCTTCGCTCGCCTCGGCGACGATCTCGTGGGCGCGATCGTCGATCCCGGCGATCGAGGGGCGGGTGAACCAGGCGACCGGCACCAGCAGGAACAGCACGCCGCTCGCGACGATCGCCGCCTTGCGTTCGCGCCGGCGCTTTGCCTGCGGGGCCAGCCAGATCGCCGCGGCGCCGCTCGCCATGGCCAGCAGCAGCGACAGGCCCGCTAGGGCGAGGTGATTCTCGCGCGAGGCGATCACTTCCATCTCGGCCTGGCGCGTCGCCGCCTGCAGGGCCGCGCTCTGCTTCGCCTCGGTGGCGCGCTGCTGCTCCTCGCTCAGCGCCCGCGCGCCGGCCTGGCGCTCGCGCTCGGCGGCGTCGAGTTCGGCGAGGCTGCGGCAGGGCTCGCCCGTGGCGCGGACGTTGACCCCGGCGCTGGTCAGGAAGCGCATGATCTCGCGCATCGAGATCGCGAAGTAGAACTCCGAATCGGCGCTCGTCTCCGAGGCCGTGCCGAACGAATTGGCGCCGATCACCCGCCCGCAGGCATCGAGCAGCGGCCCGCCCGAATTGCCTGAGCCGATCGGGGCGGTGTGGAGGATGGTCTCGAAGCCCTTGCTGGTCCGCCCGGCAGAGACCGCGCCGCGCGTCTTGACCGGGGCGACCGGGCTCATCAGGTCGGCCGGGTTGAGGCCCTGGGCCTGGTCGACATTGCCGGGATAGCCCACGGCATAGACGTCCTCGCCATCGGTCACCGCGCCGGTGAACAGCGTGGCCGGAACCAGCGAGCCGCTTTCGGCGAGGCGCAGCAGGGCGAGGTCGTTGCGCGGCGAGAAGGCGACGATCTTGGCGAAATAGCCGCTCTTGCCCTGCGAGGGCACGATCCCCGCGCGCATGTTCGGGTCTTCGGCCAGCGGGGCGACGACGTGCGCGTTGGTCACCACCAGGTCCGGCGCCACGGCAAAGCCGGAGCCATGGCCGATCAGCGCCACGCCCTGCGCCGTGCGCGAGATCAGCACCACCCGGACCACCGAGCGCGAGGCGGCGGCGATGTCGCTCGGATCGGCCCCGGCGCGCACCGGCAGCAGGGCCAGCAGCAGCGCCATGAGCATAAGGGGGAGGGCGACGATCCGCTTCACCCCCGCCGACTAGCCCAAGGGGCGCTTTGACCGCAAGCGGCGGGATGCCGGCAACGACCGGTCATGACAGGACTTTCCCCCAGCAAGGAGCCCTGCCATGATTTGCGCAATGACCGCCGCACCGATCGACCCCGCCGAAGCCTGGCGCGCCGTACTAGCGCGCGACCGGGCCTTCGACGGGCGCTTCGTCACCGGCGTGCTGTCGACGGGCATATATTGCCGCCCGAGCTGCGCCGCGCGCCACCCCGCCCGGGCCAACGTCCGCTTCTTCGCCGACGGCCCCGCCGCCCGCGCCGCCGGCCTGCGCGCCTGCTTGCGGTGCCGACCGGACGATCTCGCGCGCGACGAACAGGCCGTGCTGGCGGCGATTGCGGTGATCAAGGCCGCGGAGCAGCCGCTCCCCCTGGCGGAACTGGCCGAGGCGCAGGGCTACTCCGCCGCCCATTTCCAGCGCCTGTTCCAGCGCCACACCGGCCTGTCGCCCGCGGCCTATGCCCGGGCCTTGCGGTCCGAAGCGGCGGCCGAGGCGCTGAGCGCGGAGACGCGGGTCACCGACGCCATCTATGCGGCGGGCTATTCCGGGCCGTCGCGCTTCTATGCCGAAGCGGGCGAGCGCCTCGGCATGGCGCCCTCGGCCTGGGTAAGTGGCGGGGAGGGGGTGACGATCCGTTGGGCGGTCACCACGACCAGTCTTGGGCCTATTCTCATTGCGGCGACCGATCGCGGAGTTTGCCGCTTGGCGTTCGGCGAAACTGCCGAGGATCTTGCCCGCCGATTCCCGCGCGCGCGGCTAGAAGAGGGCGGCGCGCAATTTCGAGACTTGGTCGCCGAAGTGGTCGCCAAGGTGGAAGACCCGGGGAAGGGGAGCGCCATCCCGCTCGACGTGCGCGGCACGGCCTTCCAGGAGCGCGTCTGGCAGGCTCTGAGGGAGATCCCGGCGGGCGAGACCCGCAGCTACGCCGAATTGGCGGCCGCCGCAGGCCACCCCAGCGCCGTTCGCGCTGCGGGCTCGGCCAATGGGGCGAATCCGGTTGCCGTGCTGATCCCCTGCCACCGGGTGATCCGTGGCGATGGTTCGCTCGGCGGCTATGCCTGGGGGGAAGAGGTCAAGCGCGAGTTGCTGGAGCGAGAGAAGGGTAAGTAGCGTCGTCCCTTACCTACGACATTACTGCTGTTCGCCGGCCTTCACCTGCTGCCACAGGGCTTCCTGGCGGCCGAGCGGCAGTTCGGCGAACACTTCGCCCTCCGCCTCGGCAATGGCTTCCATGCCTCTGAATCTACGCTCAAATTTGACGTTCGCCGCGCGTAAGGCTTCTTCGGGGGCGATGCCCAGGGCGCGGACGGCGTTTACGGCGGCGAACAGCAGGTCGCCGGCCTCGGCAAAGCGTTCCTCGTCCGAACCGGCCTCGGCCAGTTCCTCGAGTTCCTCGCGGACCTTATCGGCAGGTCCATCGAAATCGTCCCAATCGAACCCGACGCGGGCCGCGCGTTTCTGCAGCTTTTCCGCTCGCATCAGCGCTGGCAGGGCCAGCGCGACGCCGTCGAGCGCCGAAGTCGCGCCCTTGGCGGCGCGTTCCTCTGCCTTGAGCTTTTCCCAGCGCACCTCGCGCGCCTGATCGTGGCCGGTGGCATCGCCGAACACGTGCGGGTGGCGGGCCTCCATCTTGTCGGCGATGGCCGCGGCGACGTCGGCGAAGGCGAAGAGGCCGGCTTCCTCGGCCATGCGCGCGTGGAAGACGACCTGGAGGAGGAGGTCGCCAAGCTCGTCCTGCAGCGCGGCCATGTCATTGCGCTCGATCGCGTCGGCGACTTCGTAGGCTTCCTCGATGGTGTACGGCGCGATCGTCGCGAAGGTCTGCGCCACGTCCCAGTCGCAGCCGCACTCTGGATCGCGGAGCCGCGCCATGATCGCCAGCAGCTTTTCAAGGGGTTGCTGGTCGGGCGGGGGGGCGGCAGGGGGCTTGTCGGTCACGCGGGTCCAGCCTCGTCCGTTGGAACGATAATATATAGTCCGATCATCGGATTATCTGTTAAATCTCATTTCGGTTCTGAAGTCCGGTGATCGACGGCGCAGCCTTTATGGTCGATTGGCTGACAGTCGATCTTCCGGACCCGGTAGGGCTCCCCGTTAACGCTGGTCAGGTGATGGGCGTAACGCAAGCCGGTGAGGTCGAATGGTCCACAGCAAAGCGACTTCAAGTCGCCGGGTCTTGGTCCTCGTCTATGACCTTTCGCGCAATCGGGGCTGAGTACACCGATCACTATCAGGACCGGGCGCAGTGGGAGCTTCGGGCCGCGAATGGGGAAGGGGGGCCGGAAAAGTCGCCCCTTGAAGTGAGCGGCAACCCAGCCAAGTTCCTGACTGGACACAACCTGTTCGGCTCGGACGACGTGGGCGACCTCCTTGGGAGGTGTCTCGACAAGGCGCGGGCCGCAATCTGGCCCGATCTGTTCGAACGACCCGCTGTCGATCTCGCAGAGGGGCTCATTTCTCGCATCGATCTGACCGCGTCGTGGGTGGTGGATCGCGCGGAAGACGTATTGCCGGTTTTGCGGGCGATGGAAGAAACGGTCTGGTGTCCTTATCGCGGTCGTGGTGTATTCGACGCCGGTGGCTCGACGCTCTACTATGGCCGCACCCAAAAGGGGAAGCGGGCAAAGGATTGGGCGCTCAAGCTCTACTGGAAAGGGGCCGAAGTTCAGGTCCATAAGCTCCCCGCGCCAGCCTATGAGCTGCCGGGATTGTTGGAAGACCTCAACCGGACAATCCGCGTTGAGTTGACGTTGAGAACGCCCGAGCTGAAGCGGCTCGGACTGAGACGGGTAGGGGACTGGACCCCTGCCAAGGTGCGCGAGATATGGGAGGCCTACGTGGCTAAGCTCGAATTCGGAAACAAGGTGGTCAACCTCGATACGGTGGACCTCGGACAACTCGGGCTGAAGGCCCGTCACGCTCACGCTCTCGCCGCGTGGAAGGCGGGCAATGATCTTCGGTCGGGCATGTCTCGACCGTCGTTCTACCGGCTCCGCCGGGAACTGAAGGAAGCAACCGGATACGACATCGCCGCCCAGCGGCCGAAGTCGAATGTCGTTCCGCTGCGGCGGTTGGTCACCGTTTCTCCAGCCATCCAGCCAAGATGGGCAGACCAACTCACCGCAGCGCTCGAACGAGCGGCATAACGGGGCTGCAACCCCGCCGTTCCGTCGAGTCGGAACCAAGGCCCCGAGGGAGTAATCCTATCGGGGCCTTGCTATTTCGGCAAACTGGCCCCTCGGCCATGTGCCGGACATGAACGCTTGACGAAGAATCCGTAACGAATCAAAAGGTTGCCGCATCTTGGCTGGTGGCTGTCCTTGCAGGGGCATCTGCCATGAACGATCCGACCAAGCTCGACGCCGTTGTTCGCGTTGAAGTCACTGACGAACCGATTATTCCCGGCCGCTCCGGCACCAACGAGCGCGGTGCGTGGACCATCCCGCCGAAGCACCCGTGTTACCTTCATCAGGGCGACCGCTACCCCGTCCGCATCGAGTTGCCGGTGCCGGAGGCTGGCCGGCCCCGACCGGGGTTCTATTTTCTCGCCGGGAGCCCCTTCAAAGTCGGCGTCGAGCGCGGCCGTGTCTCCATGCAGTTCGACGAGCGCGCGGTTGAACTCGTCGCCGTCGACGAGGTGATGTCAGCGCTCGGCAAGGCTCCGGCAAAGCTCGCCGCAGCTAGCTGATCGTGAGCGGCACAGCGCAATTTGTGGTCTGCGTTCCCGCCACTGACGGCGTGGCCGTCGCTCCCTGCTCGACCATTAACGGGCAAGCGACGGTCCCTGCCGTTCAGGAGTGGCCGACGCTCGACCCTGACACGCTCGCCGCTGTCACGGCCGTCGCCCAGCCTCTCGACTATGGCCAGATGGCGGAATTCTACGCCCTCCCGATTGCCGGGACCATCGGCCTCTATTTGGCGGCGCTTTGCGTCGCTTCCGTTGTTCGTGTCGTCGGGGATGCCTGACGCTCGATCCCGTGGGCGGCGGTCCTCCGCCCGTTTGTACAGGGGAACCCCCTCCTATGCGTAACCTGCGTAACTACGCCGCCGTAGCGGCACTTACCGGCATCGTTGCTGCCTCTCCCGCCTTCGCCACCACCACCCCGCCCGATATGACGGCGCTGACCGGTGCCGTCGATTTCTCGACGGTCGGCCCTGCCATCCTCTCGGCCGGCGCGCTGGGTCTGGCCATCAAGCTTTCGATGGTCGCGGTGAAGTACGTCCGCCGGATCGTGGGCGGCGCGTAAGGCGCTCTTCGCGCATCCACGGGGGGCGGTCATCTTCACAGGTGGCCGCCCTTCCAACTTCCGGGGGCAGCAATGGTTCAGCTCGTTTGGGACATGCTCTGTTTCGTCTGCGGCATGTTGTCGGCGTGGGCCGTGATCTCCGGGTTTCGCTCTGGCCTGGGGAATTAGTGACATGCTCGGGTGGTTTCGTCGGCCGCGTCGGCTCTTCTGCTGGAAGCGGTTCTTCATCGTCTTTCTGTGCGTCGAATCGTGCATTGCCGTCGCGCATTACAATTCCGCCCATGCTCAGGCTGCGCTCGCCACTAAGGCGTTCCCCAGCCTCATGAACAACGCGGTCACGCGCGTCATCAAAGGGAGATTGCTTCGTGCGGGGATCGCTGCAAACGACAATGCGGTCGCTGCTACTCTGGGGGGCATTGGCTCTGCTGGTGCTGAGGTTGCTTCGGGCATCGCGGTTGCTGCCGTAGCTGGAACCTCCATCGCTTGGGCTCCGCTCCTGATCGGTGCCGGGATTATCGGCGCGGCAACCTATCTCGCCATCAGCGCCTCTGGCTCGCCCTCGCACCCCGTCACGTCCTCGGGCGGCGGCAACGTGGTCACTGACGCGCCCACTGAACTCTTCCCTAAGCTGTGGCTCGCTGGCCCGGGGCAGAGCCCCTCAACTGTGACGCAATGGTACATCAGCGGGTACAACTACCTTCCCGTTGACGTCCCGCCTAACCAGCAGTCGCTGGGCACCTTCCCGACTTACACCATTTCCGGTTCGCCCTACGGCGCGCTCGTCGGCTGGCTCCACTTCATGAACCTTCGTCGCCGCCAAATCGGCGTCATGCCTGACCTCGAATTCGTCAGCGGAGGGTCTGTCAGCGGCTCAAGCGCCGGGTTTGTTGTTCGGACGCCAGCGTTCATCAACCCTAAGACCGGCGTGCCTACTGCCGAGCAGCAATATTCCATCTCTGCGGCTGCCGGGTTTTCGTGGTACGACTCCGCGCATGGCGCACAGGAAATTCCCGCTTGCACGCAAGAAAAGTCCTGTCTGATCGCGGCGACGTATAGCAATTTCGGCTGCAATACGTGCAACTTCTTCACTGTTGATCCTTCGTTGGGCTATGCGCCCATCCACACCAACCAATGGCTGTTTACGAACTACTTGCAGCGCACGGCGACCAACGACGAATTGGCCCCGGCACTGGTGGCCGATCTTGCCAATAAGCTGTGGGCCATGGCGGCTGCTCGGCAGGATTACCACGGCGTCCCGTACCCGAATACTGACCCCGTGACAGTCGCGGACGCGCAGGCCGTCCATGATGCAGCTCCGCAAGCGTGGCCCCGCGTTCAGGACCTAACCGCGCCGGTAGCGCCCAACGCGCAGGCTCCCGGGCCGATCTACAACATTCCGTTTCCGGCCAATGATCCGGCGTGGAACCCGAACACCAACCCCAATTATGAACCGGCTCCGGGCACTTCGCCCCAGACCAGCACGGGCAACACCACTGTCGATCTTGGGCCTGATCCCGGCATTCAGTCGCCAACGCTCGAACAGGCTCCGAGCTGGGCGCAGATCGCCAACCCGTTCTTTACGTGGTTCCCGCATCTCGCCTCGCTGTCGTTTCCGGCCGGTACCTGCCCGACCTCGACCGTCACCGTCTTCGACCACCAGCTGACGCTCGACCAGCACTGCCAGCTTATCGAAGATTGGCGGGCGGCAATCGGGGCAGTCATGCTTGCCGTCTGGACCATGGCGGCCTGTGTTGTTCTTCTCCGTGCATAAGGAGGTTTCGTATGCATCCCGACGCACCTGACCCGGTAATCTTGCAACTCAAGATTTTGGTTGCGGAAAATGCGCAGTTCTTTGCGACGATTTGCAGGGAATATTATGATGATCCGCACGCTGTGGGATGCATCGTCATCGAAACTGCACGTTCCGCACTGCGCTCCATTGCATCTAAGGAAGGCTAGTCATGTACGGCATATTGTTGTCCGCATTTAACAGCGTCTTGGCGTTCGTTCTTCGCGCTGTCGTGATGAAGTCTCTCGTGTTCGGCCTGCTGCTCTTCATCGCCACCGAGGCCACTTCGTGGTTCCTCGACAAGATCAGCTCCATGGGCGATCCGACCAGCGGCCTGCAAAGCGCAATCTCGGGCATGGGGTCGGGCGCGCTGTTCTTCATCGGGGTTTTGCGCCTCGATGTCGGCTTGCCGATGATTTTCGCCGCCTATGTCGCCGGGTTCGCCATTCGCCGTCTGCCGATTATCGGTTGACCGTCGCCATAGACACGCTTTAAGCGTCTATGGTGACACTAGCGAAAGGTGATCCGATGCGTCGTAAGTGGTTTTTCGTCGTCGGCTGGTTCTTTCTCCTGAGCGACCTTCGCGGCCTGTGGCAGTTCTGGCGTCACCGGGCCTTTGTTCGTCGTCAGCTCCGGGACATGCGGCCGTGATGCCGCAATCGTGGCCGGTGGTCATATCCGCCGTTGCGCCGGTAGATGGCTGGGGTTCCCGTGGCACGCGCTGCGGGGACTTCGTGTATTTCACTCGCCGCCGTCGCTGGTCGCGCGATCCTCGGGCGGCGTTCGTCTGGCCGTCGAAGCCGCTGGCCGTGCAATTCGCTGTCGAGGCGCTTTCTAAGCGGTCGATGTTCCGGGGCCACGATCTGGAATTGCTGCTCATGTTCGGAGCGCGGCTCTAATGGCGATTACCGCGTACACTGGCCCGCCCGGATCGGGCAAAAGCTACGCCCTCGTCTCTGAGGTCATCCTGCCCGCGCTGGCGGCCGGTCGCCGGGTCCTCTCTAACGTCGCCGGTCTTAAGCCCGAAGCCATCGCGGCCTACCTTGAGGCGAAAAAGGGCGACCCGCTCGACCGGCTCGGCGAGCTTGTCCTGTTCGATGGTCGGCAGGCATTGGAACCGGGTTTCTGGCCCGACCCCGAAAACCTCGGCCATCCGGCAACCGTCCATGGGGGCGATTTGGTCGTGTTCGATGAGGTCGGGCTGTACTGGCCGACCGGCGAGAAGTTTCCGCCGCTGATCGTCAAGTATCTGCGCTATCACCGGCACCACACCGACACGGCCGGTCAATCGACGGATATCGTTCTGGCCACTCAGGGTGTGACCGACATTCATCGGGCATACCGGTCGTTGGTCGAGCGGACCTATAAGTTCAAAAAGCTCTCAACGCTCGGCCTCAAGCGCGCTTACGTCTATTCGGTCTGGGAAGGCGCGTCCCAGCGCAAGGGCGAAGCGGTCGCCAACGGTCAAGGCCGGTACGATAAAGAGATTTTCCCGCTCTATTCGTCGTTTCAGGCCGCAACCGGCATCGAGACCACGACCGACAAGCGCGCCAACATTTTCCGGGATAAACGGCTGTGGGTCCTCGGTGGTGGGACGCTGGCCGCTTTCGCCGCGTCCGCATGGTTCCTCTACGCCATGTTCTCGCACCCCCATGCCGAGCCCCATGGCGACGAGCCCACAGGTGCCGCTACGTCAGAGGCGGGAGGCGTGGCCGTGAGTTTGCCGCGACCGACGCCAAGCCCCTCTGGCCCTCCGCCCGCGTCACAATGGCGCATCGCCGGCACTGTCCAAACGCCCGAATTCGTCGCTGCCGTCCTCTCCGATAAGTCGGGTGCTGTGCTGTACCTCGACATATCGAATTGCACGTTGCTGCACGGCCGCCCCTATGTCTGCAACTTCGAGGGGCAACGGGCGCTCTCGCTCGGCTCGCCCGGGCAGACTGTCGAGCAGAAGGGCGCAACTGGCGCGCTTGGTGGCGTCCTGTGACCGTCGCCCTCGCTCTCGTGCTGGCCTCGGCCACGGCCGCCCCGGTCCCTCGGGACCTCCCTCCGGCCTACGCGTCCAAACGCGTCTATTTGCAGCTCGATAGCGTGCCGTTGGCCGAAGTCGTCACTGTGCTTTTCCGGGACATCCTCGGCACGCCCTACGCGCTCACGCCTGAGGTTGGAGCCGATCGGCGGCCGGTCTCCGTTCGGATCGATACCGATCGCGCGCAGGCTCGCTCGGTCGTGATGGCGTACCTCCGCGTTTTCGGTCTCCGCGTCGTCTCGGCCGGTGGCGTTGACAACGTGTTCAAGGTCG
>Ga0207667_10010536_pt1 | contig 10801 bp, 8 predicted proteins | sample KBSCornC52_FD_184301 | JGI IMG/M metagenome (GOLD analysis project Ga0207667, IMG submission 184301) | Corn rhizosphere microbial communities from Kellogg Biological Station, Michigan, USA - KBS Corn C5-2 (SPAdes) (version 2) | ecosystem: Host-associated > Plants > Roots > Rhizosphere > Soil ...
TGCCTGATCCGCCATGGCTTTGGCGGATCGTCACCGGCTGCTTCGTGGCCAGCCAGCGTTTGGCAAAGGCGGTGTTGATCTCCTCGTACAGTTCGCGCGTCGGATCGTACGAGACGTTGAGAATCTGCAGCGGCGCGGCGCTTGCTCCTGTTGTGGCGAGCGGACCGACGGCAACTGCGGCCGCGGTCAACGAAAGCAAAAGCCTGCGCGAAATTCCTGACATGACCGTATCCCCCTATGTGATGCGGTCATTCCTATTCCCTAGTTCTCTAGTCGACAATAGGTGTTTAAATCATTTGGGCTCCGAATCCGCTCGTTTCGCCGCCGCTGGATGATCCTCCCATCCTGCGGCTTCGCTCAGCGAAATGCCTTCGAGAATGGCGGAGCTCTGGTCGCGCACGATGGCGAAGGCGCGGCGAATCGCGCATGTCGCTTCGTCATGGCAATCGCCGCAGCGTGCGTAGAAATTAACGCTCGCGCAGGGGACGAGGGCGATCGGGCCTTCCATGATCCGCACGATCTCACCGAAGGAGATCGAGGCCGGATCGCGCGCCAGAGTGTAGCCGCCCTTGGGCCCACGGATACTAGTGACAAGCCCCGCCTTCTTTAGATCCAGCATGATCAGTTCGAGATACTTGGGCGGGATCTGCTGCGTCTCTGAGATGCGGGCAAGCTGCACGGGTGCACCGTCGCCCTCCTCGACAAGAAACAACAAGGAGCGGAGGGCATAGCGGGTCTTCTGCGCGAGCATCCCTAATGTTTAGCATGACACTAGGGAAAACGCACTCCTCTCGACACGAAGCGCTCCTTCGCCTCTCAGTGCTTTGCCCGCAGTGCCTGGTCGAGGGCCCGGAGCTGGCCCTCACGAAGCACCGGGCCGGACTCAGCCTTGCCGTTGCGGAACCACAAGGCGGTGCGGCTGGGGCGATAGGGTGACCAACGCAGGAGGCCCGGCCCGTTCGGATCTCCGGTCCGGGCGAAATTGACCCAGTATCTCTGGATGGTGTTTTCCAGATCCTGGTCGGATTGAGACCAGCCGTTGCCATGATTGTCGTTGCCCCAGACGTAGCTGAGCTCGTCCGAGTGAACCGCTCCCTCGGTCCGGGAGCCGCCCGGACCGGGCGGCGGATTGTCGAACTGATAAAGGAACAGCGGGGCCGAGCTACCTGCAAGCCCCGCTTGCGCCAGGCTCCAGCCGCGCCAGCCGAACTCGGTGTCGCTCGCCAGATCGATTGCCGCCTGCGTCGCCTCGGCGTCTGTGGCCGCGGGATAGATGCGCAGGAAGTCCGCCGCTAACGGGCCGAACGATTTCAAGTTCGAGAGATATTCGGCGCGCGTGACCTTGCCGAGGAAGCGCGCGGCTTCGTCGCCATTCCACCCCATCAGGATCGGAACCTGCGCTTCGCGCCCGGCGCGATAGGCAACGGTGATGTCCTCCGGGACGATCCTGCCGTCGATGATCGGACCTCTGCCCACACCTGGCACATCGCGGCCGAGGAAGGCGGAAGGCGGAAGAGCGCGTAGCGCGGCCAGACTGTTGGCATGAAGCTTTGCCGCCAACGCCACACCGGCGTGCTCGGCCTCGATAAGGCGCGGGCCGGCGCCCTTGGCAGCAGTCGGCAAGTTGAGCCCGGCGCCGCTTTCGAAGATCGCCTCCTGGAACAGCCCGCGAGCGAAGGGCGAGATCGTCAGAAGCATCGCCGAGCCCCCGCCAGCCGACTGGCCGAAGATTGTCACGTTGTTCGGATTGCCGCCGAAACGGGCGATGTTGGCGCGCACCCATTTGAGCGCGGCGATCTGGTCGAGCAGCCCGTAATTGCCGGAGGTGTGAAGCGGCGACTCGGCTGTCAGCGCTGGGTGGGCGAGGAAACCGAGCACACCGAGACGGTAGTTGACGGTGACGATCACGACACCTCGCTTGGCCAGCTTGGTGCCTTCGTAAGTGCCCTGCGAGCCCGAGCCGTTGGTGTAGCCGCCGCCGTGGAACCAAACCATCACCGGCAGGCGCGCCGAGCTCGCGAGGCTGGGAGTCCAGACATTGAGGGTGAGGCAATCCTCGCTCTGCCGATCGAGATCGTGCCCCGCCCAGTCGACCGGCGGTTGCGGGCAGACGGGCCCGAAGGCGCTCGCGTGGCGGACGCCGCGCCAGCGGCTCGGCGCAGCGGGAGCTCTCCATCGGAGCGCGCCGACCGGCGGGGCGGCGTAGGGGATCGCCCGGAACGCAGCGACGCCGTCTCGGGATGTGCCCGCAAGGCCGCCCTGTGCGATTGTCACCAAAGGCGCAGCCGACGCCGGCGAAGAGACGAGGAAAAAGGCGAGAAGGAGAGAGGCCAGAAATTTCATCGCTCGATCCTACCGCCAATCGGCCGCTTGCCAAGCGTGGCCGGAGTCGACCCATTGCAGACAGAGGCCTCAATCGGCACGATGCGTCAACGTTTCAGCAAACAAGCGCGCGTGCAGCGCCTCAGGGGGCATGTGAACAGGATCGCAGTTCGAGCAATCAGCGTGGCCGTCGCCGTAACCGCGAGCACCGCGCTCGCGCAGACGGAGCCGTTCCGCAACCCGAAGCTGCCGACGGATCAGCGCGTCGCCGACCTCGTCTCGCGAATGACAGTCGATGAGAAAATCGACGCCCTCGGCACCGATTCCGGAGTCCCGCGGCTTGGAGTGCCGAGCTTCGGCGCGTCGGAGGGCATCCATGGGCTGCAGCAGCGCGGCAATCCGCAATGGGGGATGTCTCAGATCACCACGACCCAGTTCCCGCAGCCACCCGGAATGGGCGCAAGCTGGGACCCCGACATGGTTCGTCAGGCCGGGTGGGTGGAAGGGCACGAAGCCCGCTGGATCACCCAGACGGACACGAAGCGCCGCCCGATGCTGATGCTGTGGGGACCGCAGGCGGATCTCGAACGCGATCCGCGCTGGGGCCGGAGCGAGGAAGTCTATGGTGAAGACCCGTTCTTCAACGGGACGATGGCGACGGCCTTTGCCAAGGGGCTGGAAGGCGACGATCCGAAATATTGGCAGGCCGCGCCGCTGCTGAAGCACTTCCTCGCCAACAGTAACGAAAACGGCCGTTCCAACTCAAGCTCCGACTTCGACGAGCGGCTGTTTTACGAATTTTATTCGGTGCCTTTCCGGATGGCGTTCCAGGATGCCGGAGCAAAGGGCGTCATGGCATCCTACAATGCGTGGAACGGCACACCGATGGCGATCAATCCGGTGCTCCGGAAAGTGGTGATCGGCACATGGGGCGCCGATGTTGTTTCGAGCGACGGCGGAGCGGTCACCAATCTGGTCAAATGGTACCACCGTTTCCCGACGCAGAAGGACGCGGTGGTCGCCACGTTGAAGGCCGGAATCAACCAGTATCTCGACGTCTACAAGGACCAGTTGCACGAGGCGATGAAGGACGGGTCGGTGACGCAGGCCGATCTCGACGAGGCGCTCCGCCGCAAGTTCCTGATCACGGCGAAGCTGGGGCTGCTCGATCCACCGGAGATGGTGCCCTATTCGAAGGTCCGCGGCGGCACCCCGCCATGGGACGGCGAGCAGGATCAGGCGATTTCGCGAAAGATGGCGCTGGAAAGCCTGGTGCTGCTCAAGAATGCCGGTGCCGTGCTTCCGCTCGACAAGGGCGCGCTCAAATCAATCGCCGTCATTGGGCCACTCGCCGACAGCGTCCATTGGGATTGGTACGGAGGCATTCCGCCGCACGCGATCACGCCGCTACAGGGAATCAAGGCTGCGGTCGGACCGAGGGTTACGGTCAACTATGCGGCGGACAATTCCGCCGACGCGGCTGTTCAGGCCGCGAAGGAGTCGGACGTCGCCATCGTGACCGTCGGCAACGACCCGACCTGCGGGCCCAACATGGCGCACGACTGGACCGACAATGGGACCAAACCCTGTGCCGACCCGGGCGACGGGCGCGAGGGACGTGACCGTGAGACTCTGACTCTCGCGCAGGAAGAGCTGGTCAAGCACGTGATAGCGGCCAATCCGCGCACCGTGATGGTGCTGGTCTCCAGCTTTCCGTTCACGATCAATTGGTCAGAGGCGCATGTGCCCGCCATCCTGCAAATGGCACACTCGTCTGAGGACGAAGGCTGGGCGATCGCCGAGGCGCTGTTTGGCGACTACAACCCCGGTGGACACACGATCGTCACCTGGCCCGCTTCGATGGACCAGCTGCCGCCAATGATGGATTACGACATCCGCCACGGCCGGACGTACATGTATTTCAGGGGAAAGCCGCTGTACCCGTTCGGCTACGGCCTCAGCTACACGAGCTTCCGGATGGCTCACCTTCGAACCAGCGCACCAACCTTGGTTCGCAGCGGCAAGGTCAGCGTCAGCCTTGACGTGACCAACACTGGCAAGCGAGCAGGCGATACAGTGCCGCAGCTGTATGTTCATCACCTCGGCTCGAACGTCGAACGGCCGCCGATCAAGCTCGCCGGCTTCCAGCGCGTACATCTGGAGCCCGGACAGACGAAGACGGTCACGATGACTTTGAAGGCGGAGCAGCTGGCGTACTGGGACACGAAGAACCAGCGCTTCATGGTCGAGCGTGAGCCCGTGCGCCTGATGGTGGGCGACTCCTCGGCGAACCTTCCGCTGACAAGGACAGTGCAGGTCCGTTGAACCGAAGATGCCATTCATCGGACTGACAGCCTGGGCCAAGCATCAGTTGCTGGACCGCCATTCTAATTCGGGGCTCGAGAATTGGGCATTGCCTTTGCGCCGCGCAATTCGCCGATCCGTGGCGGGACCGGCGATCTTCAGCCTGAGTGGGAACGGCCAGCCAACACCGGCAATGCGGCGGCACGGGATTGGGTTCGCTTGCCGCAGGCGGCAATTTGCATCGCAGCTTTTGCCGTCGCGCTGTGGGCCGGCAGGAATATAGATCCGCTTAACCCCGACACCCCATCGTACCTCTATTTCGATCCGTCGCGCACCGTCGGCTATCCCGCTTTCCTGTGGCTGCTGAAGCTGCTGGCTGGCCATGTCGGAGCGGCCGTTCCGGCGCAGATGGCCTTGCTTGCGCTATCACTGTTCCTGCTCGGGCGGAGCTTCCACGATCTAGTTGGCCGCCCAAGGCTGTCCCTCGTCTTCCAGGTCCTTCTCGTCAGCTCTCCCGACCTGTGGCGGTTTTCGGCGGAGCTGATGACCGAGGCGCTCGCAACAGCCTCGGTCGCGCTGTGGTGCGCTCAGCTGCTTCGGCTGACCAAGCGGCCATCGCGGCGCGGCCATTTGCTGCTTGCATTCATTTCGGCAGCGGGAACGTTGGTCAGGCCTTCGCTGGCGGTGCTGTTCGCCGGAACTGTTCTCGCAGCGCTTCTGCTGAAGTCGCGGCGGCAACGAACAGCCGCCGCCTCGCTGATCCCAATCGGGCTCGGCGCATATTTGCTCACGCCGATTTTGTTGCTCGTTGTCCACGGCTCGCCAGTCACCACCAGCCCGCTCGCCAGAGGCGTGCTCCAGCACACGCTTTTCTGCAATGGCATTGCCACCACCGGCGATGCAGACGCCGATTTCGTGGACCGGGATTCCGCTGACGTGAGATACTATGTCGACAGCGCGCCAGCGGACGTAGGCTTCGGACTTCAGCACCTCTACAGCGCCCCGCTCCGCTTCGATTCGATCATTCCCGCGCTCGGGCGCCTGCATAGGTTCCAGGCGGGATGGCAGACCGACCCGATTCTCACCCGAGTCGCGCGGGAGCGGGTCTTCGCCAATCCCCGTTGTTACGCCGAAAGCGTGCTCCGCAACTATTGGGAGCTGGCGACGCAGGCTTCGCTTCATGTCGGGGCGGAAGGCAGGACGGTCGACCAATTCCTGGCCGCGCACCCTCCTGTGCAGATCACATCCGTACCGCTGCTGCCATCGGATTCGCAGCAGCTACGCCGAGCCGCGGCCGAACTCCATGTCGCCGCGCCAGGATCCCGCATGCCGGGCGGGCATTTCGGCGTGAAAACGTCGCCGTTGCTGCTTTTGATCGGACGCGTCCTCTACGGAGCAACCGCGCTCTTCGGCTTAGCGGCACTCATCTGCCTTGCACGCCGGTGCGCTCGTGACCGGAACATGGTTGCGGTGGCTGCGATGGGGCTGGTCTTTCACGCACTGTTCCTCGGAACCGCGGCGGTCGAGCTGTCGCTGATCCGCTACACAATCCCGGCTTGGCCGGTTGTCTGCACAATGCTGCTAATGGCGTTCGCCGCGCTACGGCTCCGCGATCAGTCGAGCGCGACGTCTTCGATCTTCGGCACGCCAATCACCCACCAAATTGCGCCCAGTGCCGCAACCGCTGCGGTCAGGTAGAAGGCACTTTCATAACCTTCGTGCTGGACCAGAATTCCGGTGGCGATTGGGCCTATGATCCCTGAGAGATTCCCGATTGCATTCTGGACTCCGACCCAGGTTCCGGAGGCCCGGGGCCCGGCGAACATCTGGGCCACGGCGTACAAGTTCAATGATAGCGAGGCGGATGCCGCGCCCGCGAGACACAAGAGCAATCCGATGACGGCGGGACCGTGCGCAAACGCCAGGCCCAGAATTGCAACGGCAGCCAGAGTTTGGCTCGCGACCATCATCCAGCGACGGCAACCGGCCTCCGAGCGGCCCGAGCGAGTCCACCAATCCGAAAACTGGCCGAAGCCGATCACACAAACCCCCTGTACCCCATAGCCTAGCGTTGCGAGGAACGTCATTTCCGGGATCGAGAAGCCGCGCGATTTGGTGAGGAACAGCGGCAGCCAGGCCAGCAGGAAATAGAAGCAATAATTGCCGAGCGCGTGCACGATCGACATCGACCACAGCGGCCATTTCCTGAGGAGCGGAGCCAGCGGAACCTTGGCGCCGCTATCGCCATGTCCGATGTTCGGTAGTGAACGGACCGTCCTCGCCCACGGCAGCAGCCACAAGAGGGTTGCTATTCCGAAACCGAAGAAGATGGCACGCCAGCCCCACTCAGCGAGGATCAGTCCGCCCGCGAGCGTTCCGGCCGCGGGGCCGAATGCAAGCCCGGCCCCGACTGCCGCGTTTGCCGCGCCGCGGCGTTCGGGGGGGACATGCCGGGCAATGATTTTCGAGCTGCCGGGAAAGGAGATGCTTTCGCCGACGCCCAGCATCACGCGGAGGATCACAAGAGACGCAAAGCCCCCGGTGATCCCCATCAGAACGGTACTCACGGCCCAAAGAAGAATGCCGGCCGCCATGAGTTTGTAGACGGAAAAGCGGTCACAGAGCCAACCTGCGAAGAATTGGACGGGCGCGTAAATCCAGAAGAACGCTGAAAATGCGAGGCCGTACGCCTCGTCGGAGAGCCGAAGCTCCGATTTCATCAGCGGCGCTGCGATCCCGATCGCGCCGCGATCGACGTAGTTCAGGAAAACTGCTGTTCCGAGCAGGAATACCAACGCTGGAATTGCGCGGTTTCGTTGAGCTGGTGCTACGATCGTGGCCACGGCCGCTCCCCCCTATTGGCAGCGTATCACGAGCACTTGCGAGCTAATAGCCGCCTTTCATCGCGTTGATAAAGCGGCCGACCAGGCCCTTGGCCTGCTTCTTCTGCGTGATGGTCCCGAGCGCGAGGTCGCGTATATCGCCCTTTTGTGAATTGGCGAGCGCCGCCAGCCCGACCAGCGTAGCGAAAGCCGTCCCGCTATGCGCGTCTGGCAATCCCGCCAGCGTCCGCGGGCGGCCGATGCGGACGGTGCGACCGAGCACACCCTGCATGTAATCGGCAATATTCTTCAATTCGGCGCCGCCCCCGGTAAGCACGACCGGCCTTCCGATGGGACCCGTGAATCCGAGGCTCTTCAGCGCCTTGTCGACCTCGTTCGTAAGTTCCTCGACGCGATGCCGGATCACCGTCATCAACTGCGCCCGAGTTATCCGGACCGGCTCCGCCCCTTTGTCTGCGCCGATTTGGTTGGCGTCGATCATCTCGTTATTGTCGCGCGGGCTGGTCATCGCTGATCCGTAAAAGCATTTGAGCCGCTCGGCGTCGCGGCGCTCGAGGCCGAAAGCCGCAGCGATGTCGTCGGTAATGTCCCGCGCGCCGAGGGGGATGGAACGCAACCCCACCAGCATACCGCCCGCGTGAAGCGAGACGTTGCTGACTCCAGCCCCGAGTTCGACAAGCGCCACGCCGAGATCGCGCTCGTCTGCGCTCAGGCACGCTAGCGCCGCGGCGACTGGCGACGCGACGATCGCCTTCACGCCGAGGTGCGCCGTCCGGATCACATAATCGACATTTCGAAGCGGAGCGGGATCGGCGGCGATGACATGGATGTCAACGCCGAGGCGATCGGCATGAAGCCCGATCGGCTGCTGAACGCCCTCCGCGCCATCGATCGTGTAGAGCGCCGGATGCGCGTGGAGGATCACCTTACCACCCCGATCGATCGCGCTTCGGCCGGCGAGCATCAACTGGTCGATGTCGGAGGGTTCAACCTGGTGGCCGCCAAGTTCGACCTCTACGTTGGCGACATCGCTGACCAATCCGCCGGCGCCATAGCTTGCCCACACATCGTCGATGGTGACTCCGGACATACGTTCGGCAAGCTCGACGGCTTCGCGGACGGCATATTCGCTCGCCTCCACGTCGACGATGAAGCCGCGCTTGACGCCCCTGCTCTCGCGCTGACCGGTGCCGAGCACACGAACGTTGCCCTCCCCGTCACGGGTCGCGATCAGGGCGCTGACCTTCGACGAGCCGATATCGAGCGCGGCGATCAGAAGCTGGTCGTCGGATTCGGCCAATTCGCTTTTCAATCCTGAACGGTTGTCGGAGGTGACGCTCGGGCGCCCCAGCGGGAGCAGGCGCTGCCGGTGGAGCGGCAGCGGCGGCCGGGGGCGTCGGAGTTACCGGTGCAATCGCCTGCCGTGTGCGGACGATCATCTCTCCCGGAATGCGGAAATCGAAGCGGACGAAGCCGCGACCGAGAAGGCCCCCCTCCTTGTCCTGCTCGGCGAACTTGGCGAGAGCGTCCTTGGCCGCGTCCCGGCCCTCCGGAAGCGCGATCGTTTCGCCGGTCTGGAAATTGAGGTCCCAACGGCGACCGCCGACCCATGTCGCCGAGACCAGCTGCGGCTTCAAATTGGGGGCAGCGCTCATCAATGCGTTGAGCTCACCCTCCCGCTGGTTTGCACCCGCGCCAATCAACAGCGGCAGGTCGGGCATCTTGTCGACCGGCACGTGATCGATGACCGTGCCGTCGGAATCGACGAGAGCGAGTTGCCCGTTGTCCTGCCAGAGCGCCGCCGGCTTCCGCTCGACAATATCGACGACCAAGGTGTCAGGGAACCGGCGGGAAACCCGTGCATCCTTGATCCAGCCATACTGCAGCAGCTGCGATCGAATGGCCGAGACGTCGACCAGCGGCATCGCCATTGAGCGCTGGCCGAGGGCGATCTGATACACCGGAGCGCTGTCCATGTGATGGATCCCGACGACATCGACCCGCTTGACCGTGAAGCCCGCGCGCCCGAGGGCTTCGCCCGTCGCCGTCCACAGCTTTTGCGGCAGCCCGAGTGCGACGATAGTGACGGCGGCAATGATTGCGAGGAACAGGCCAAACGCGATTCCCGCCAATCGGTTCGCCCGCGCCTGATCCACTGGAAGCCGCTTGGCGATCTTCTTGGGTACGGTGACCTTTGGCGCGCTCCGATGGCGTGACGCAGCGCCGCGCTTGACCCGCGCCGCAGTCACTTCAGCGCCTCGGCGATCAGGGTCTCGACCAGCTCGGCATAGGAAATCCCGCGCTTCTTCGCCTGCTCAGGCACCAGACTTAGGGGCGTCATTCCGGGCTGCGTATTCACCTCGAGCAGGTAGACTCCAGTCTCGCCGCGCTCGTCGTCCCAGCGAAAATCCGAGCGCGACGCGCCGCGGCACCCGAGCAGCCGGTGCGCCTTGAGCGCCATCTCCATCATCGAGGCGGCGATCTCTTCCGGGACCTCGGCGGGGCACACGTGCTCGGTCAGGCCTTCGGTGTACTTCGCGTCATAATCGTAGAAGCCGGCGACCGGCTTGAGCTCAGTGACTCCGAGCGGCTGGTCGCCAAGGATGGCGACCGTCAGCTCCCGCCCCCGGATGAACGGCTCGGCGAGGAGCCGTTCGAAATGATGCCACGGGCCTTCGGCGTCGGGGCCGATCGGAGAACCGTAATTGCCATCTTCGGTCACGATGGCGACGCCGACCGACGAGCCTTCGTTAACGGGCTTGACGACATAGGGCCGGGCGATCGGGTCCTCGCGGAACAGGCTTTCGCTCTCGACGATCCGGCCTTCGGGCATCCGGATTCCGTGCGGCACCAGCACCAGCTTCGTCAGCTCCTTGTCGATGGTGATGACAGACGTTTCCAGGCCGCTGTGGGTGTATTTGAGGCCCATCAGGTCCATCATGCCCTGGACGCTGCCATCTTCGCCGGGCGTTCCGTGGAGCGCGTTGAAGACGACGTCGGGCTTGAGCTCCGCCAGCCGCTGGGCCAAGTCGCGCTCCATCTCGAGCTCGGTGACCCTGGCCCAGCCGTTGCCGCGGAGCGCTTCGGCAACGCCACGCCCGCTCATCAGCGAAACCTCGCGCTCCGCCGACCAGCCGCCCATCAGCACGACGACGTGGAGGTCACGGTTCATTCGCCACGTCCCACGCGCTGGATTTCCCATTCAAGCTGGATGCCCGTTTTGTCCTTCACCCGGCGGCGCACTTCTTCCCCCAGCTCTTCGATTTCGGAGCTCTTCGCGTTGCCCAAATTGAGCAGGAAATTGCAATGCTTTTCCGAAACTTGCGCATCGC